>Ga0179593_1560233_pt1 | contig 10165 bp, 10 predicted proteins | sample CZODoug2_1_08_16_FD_185931 | JGI IMG/M metagenome (GOLD analysis project Ga0179593, IMG submission 185931) | Vadose zone soil fungal communities from Angelo Coast Range Reserve, California, USA - CZODoug2_1_08_16fungal (PacBio error correction) | ecosystem: Environmental > Terrestrial > Soil >...
CGCTTTGGGTCCAGAAAAGCAAAACAAGCAAAAAAGGACGGACGCGCGGGAAAGAAAGACGCTAAGCCTTTTTTTTGAGAACGGGCGTTGGGCTGCGTAGTTGACAGGGCAGGCTGGCTCTTCTTTAAGGGAGGGAAGAACCCGAAAACGAAAACCAGGGAGAGGGTAGCAAAGAACTGGCCGGGGGGGCAAAGAATCAAGCCCAGGCTGTGCCAGTGACTTCTCTTTTTTGAGTCGAACACGCGCTGCGGTGAGATAAGGACAGGGGCTGTAAAAGACCAAAATCAGGGGGGAAAAAGTGATGGTCAGCAATTCCCCTCTGGCTTTCAGAGCCCGTTGTTGACGGGAAGGAAACCCTGCAGAAAAAATTGCCGAAACCCGCGAAAACCAAGACGGATGAAAGAAGCGATGCGTGAGGCGACGACCTCAAATCGAGAATTGCACCGCATGGAAAGAAAGTGGGTTAAATTGAAGCACGGGAAGGACGGCTGCACCTGCCGCGCAAAATCAGACGAGTTTCCACGGGACAATCTGCCTTAAGGAAAGGGTAGCCTTGTGAGGGGGGAGGAAAAGAGAAGTGTACATGGATGAAAAAGATAGGGCCGCAGCGTTTTGTTGGGATCCTTTCTCCTCTCCGAAAAGGTGGCCAAAGGGGGAAAAAAAAAAATTTTTTACCGTGGAGCGGTGATCAGGGGAGTTAGATTGAATAGCAAAAGAATGAAAGCGCGATCGTCGTCAAATATGTTCCTTTTCGCAGAAGGAGATTTGCACTTGGGTAGAGAGTGGTCTCAAGAAAGGACGGACCCGGAAAAACGAAGCGTGTAGGCCGTCAACATGTAGAGGCCAACTAGGATGAAAAGGAAAAAGACGGACTGAGAGGGAACGCAGTCGCCTTAAATCAAAGAGGGCGGATGTCCATTCACCACAGTCTCATTCAGATAGGCAGAAGACTGAACCAACAAAAACAAACGATGAGATCAAGGGAAGAACCGTCGCAAGGTCGACGTTCCAGGAATAAGAATCTGATGATTCGCCAAACTGGGGGCGTACACCACGAAAAGGAGCTTTAAGAAGACAGAAAAAAAAAGAAGAGAGAAGGTCGCACTACATGGAGGGGGGGTCTGCTCCTACCGAATCGCTATCCATGGGAAAACCACGGTAGAAAAAATTGTCCACCAGGGAAGGAACATCGGCCAAAGGGAGGTGCGGGATAAGCGCAAGGCCTTTAAGGACTAAGACACTAGAAAGCAGAATACTTGCCTTTGGTTCGGTAGACTTAGAAAAAGGAAATGAAACTGAAAAGCACCCATCGCCAGAGAGAAGGAAAAAAATGGTAGGAAAGACTTGGGTACCGGAAGAAACACAGCCCTTCATTTGGACAGCTTTACCATACACCAAGGTGAGGTGGGAGAAAAAAAAGTATAGTGGTCAAGAGGGGAAATTAAACAGGGAAAAAAGCGAATTCCGATGATTCTGGAAGACGAGTTCTTCTTGTGAAATAGGGGAAACTCTCTGAAAGGATCCGCTATCCTGGGCCCAACGATAAAGGGGGAGGGGTCCCAAGGTGGCACCTAGACCGGAAATCCAGATCCGAAAGGCTCTACTTTTGTAAGGGAAAGAGGCGGCAAGGAAAAAGGAGAACTTTTTACAAACACCACAAGTCAGGAGGGGGAAAAAAAAAACAGGGTACAATCGAAAAAAATGCTTCTTGATCCTGGGGTCTCCGTCACAAGCGACCGACAAGGGAAAAAAGACTGAGGAACCATCTGGGTGAGGGAGCCAAGCGATAAAAGACCTCAACACAACAAGGGTCGGTAAACCGATCTAGGGCCTCTAGAGCCAAGGGGGCGGCACCTGCAGTCAGAGATGTTAGAGAAGTTAAAAGAAAGGGAACAGGAAAAAGTTCCGTCAGATCAAGGAGAAAAAAGAAATGTCTTTCTGTCTCGGACGCTCGACCATTGCAAAGGAAGGAACCTTGGGCTGGTAAAAAAGACCTGAAAAAAGGGGGAAAACTGAACGGGTCGAAGGATTTGCGTGCGGGAGGCGTTTCCCAGAGTAGCTCGGGGGGGGAAAAATAAAGGAGCGCGGGGGGGGGGGCCATAGGGCTGACCCGAAAATAGAAAGTCAAAAAAAAGGGGAGTCTGTCTTTTGAGAAGATCGGAATATTCTTTTGAGGCTAGCGGTGGTCAAGGGGGCAAAATAGACGCGAGTGGGAAAACGAGTGCCGTAAGGCCAACCTTGCGACTGTTTGTGTAAGGCGGCCAATGCCTGTAGCTCAATGCCGGTACAAAGGGAAACATTTTCTGATGAAGGATAGGGGAAGGCACGCTGGGGAAAAATGCAAAAAACACCCATCACACCGTTCAGATAAATAGTGTGCCTTCTTCCTGGGATTACCCTCATGGCGGGCGAGCAACCGCACAGAAGAAAGGTTCCGACTGTCAATTGTGTAAGCAGGGAGGGGGGGGGGGGGGGGGGGGGGGGGGGGGGGGGGGGGGGGGGGGGTGGGGGGTTGGGGGGGGGGGGGGGGGTGTGGGGGTGTTCCTAGGGGGAACCTTCGTTTACGAAGGAAGTGGGAACTTATTGGGACTCGAAGGACATAAAACTTTAACTTGGGAAACATGTTTAGGAATCGGAAAAAAGTGCTGTGTGCTTAAGTCTAAAGACGCGTGTCTCTTGTGAAGAAAAAATTGTTTGGCGCCTAGAAGGAAGGATTTTAATTCCTGAGGAGGACATCGATTGAGGGAAAAGGATGAATTAGGGGATGGCAAAAGGGTTTTTTTGTGTCTGGGTCAGCTTGATTAGGAGCGCGCGGAGGGGAAGGAACCCCGCAACTATTAAGCGAAAAAGCTGTCATCATGTGTAGGATAGGGAATTTTACGCTTCGATTAAGAAGCACTATACTCAGTGCGTGATGGGCTTGATTGGAACCAAAAGGAATGGCCAAAAAAAAGCCTATTCCGAAACGACGCCTGATCGCTCTCTGGTCTATACTAAGTCGAGGAAAAGCGAAAACTTAAAGGGAGAAAGGAAGATCGTGCAAACGTTGAGGGAACGGCTGGCGAAAAAAAACCGCAACTTCGAGAACGGACCTCTGCGTATTACCAAAAAGTGCCTGTATATTCTAGACGGCGTTGCAGAGGAAGCGCCCCGGAAGAGTGGGGGGCCACTAGGGAAGAAGACAAAGAGGGGGAAGGAGACTTGTACAAGGTTCAAAAGGAGAGGAGAGTTTGCTGGTCAGTCGAAGCATCTCATGACAACTTTAACTCCTTTAAAGGACGTTGGATGGCAATCAATTGCAAGGGAGGACAAGCATCTTCAACGAGGGGCAATGGGAAATAAAAAGGAACTTACCATAAAATGTATGGAGGGGAGTGGTTAAAGACACGGGACCGGTTATTAAGGAAGAGCGTGTTTCTACCCTTTGAAAAGGAATCCGTTGGCAAGGGGGGGGGAGGGGCTCTGAGTCTGAAAAAAAAAGATTAGGGGGGAAAAAACAAGGGATTTCGCTGGCAGCTAGAGCATTCCCGGCGACCGAACCTGGCCGTCTTGGCAAAAGAAGAAAACGCCGTCCTGAAAAAGGCGAGGGGGGGGTGCGAAAAGAAGGAGAGTAGAGGTTCAAGATACTAATCAAAAAGATCAGGAGACTCCAACAAGGGAGAAGCGGAAAAGAGAGAGATCCAGTCGGTCATGGTTTTGTCCCCTGCTGAGAAAACACCCTAGCATGAACCGACGAAAAAGCAGGACTCGCGAGTCAAAGGTCGGCTCGCTTGGAAAGTCCTGTCGGGGAAAAAACAGGGGGGGCGCGTTAAGAAGCTGCGAGCACCGGAAGATACACTAGTAAACGCGCGGGAGTAGTTGTAAGCAAATAAGGGGGGCGGGGGATACATGAGGCTTCTAGGACAGGAAGGTGCCTTGCCAAAGGAGGGTTCTAAAACAAAAAAAGCCACTTCCCAAAGGGAAAGGAACATGATCACCCATTTCCGCGATCCCTTATGTGTCCAAAAAGGGGGAGTCAGGAAGAAAAAACCAGGGTAAATTGCGGGGTTTTTGAGGGTTAAGCAGGTATGAATCCCGCGAATCCACCGGAGCACGGATTCAACGATGTCGGAAAGGGCGAAGAAACGCAAAGTCGCATGGGATTGGTGGGCGGATGTCCAGCATCGTGCGGAGTCACCTTCCTCGAAAAGAGTTGGCCACCACTAAAGGGAAAAAGTGCGCCGCTCCGGGGCAGACCGTGGTAAAGCTGGGATAAAAACCGAGGAGCCATAATCGCCGCAAGGGGGGGGTGTTTTATCTCGAGAAAGCGCCAGCCGAAGGTGGGGTCCGAGCGGGAAAATTTTTCCGTCTTCAAAGAAGATTTGGGGGGGGCTCGACGTCTATAGCAGTCGCGAAAGGATCCGCTATGTGCGTGCAGGAAAAAACATGAAGGCTTTATGGCAAAGGGGAAAAAAGAGGGGATCAAAAAGCACGACGGCGTATCCGGGGAAAGAGGGCAAATTCAAAACGCGGAAACAGAAGGGAAGACGCCACACTCTGTCGCGTGACCTGGAAGGAAGTCCTCTGTCTTGCGGGTTCAGCGCGCTTCAGATAGCAGAGGACTGGAAAAAAATCAAAAAAGATGAGAAATCGTAAAAAAGAGAAGAGTAAAAGACCAAAAAAGGGAAGGAATAAAGCATGTACAATCGGGGAAGAAACAAGTGTGGCGAAAAAGCGGAACCAACGCGCCTTAGAAGAAAGCACTCAAAAAAAAAAACAATGGGGGAAAGGAGAACGAAAGTTGTACTGCGCCTCCTACGAGCTCTCTTACGAAACACGAAGGCGAAAAGGGGGACAACAGGGAATGCAATATCACGGGAGCTCCGAGGAATGCAGTTGAACTCGGGAGCCGCCATTATGGTAGAACGGTAAGGAATAATACAATATAAAGAGAATAACGGGCATGGGGGGGGGAGAATCGTATGACGGACACGGAAAGGGGAAGAACACGGCGCCAGAAAAAGCATTGAGTCGCGCCGGGCGGATTACCTTCTCGCAGAAAAGGGGGGGGAACCAAAAAAGGGAACAAAAGAACACAAAAGCAAGGGGTATGGGGGGGGGGAAGGGAAAGGCAATCTTGATGGACCCAAACGTATGATTCCGACCACCACAGTCCCATCAGAATCAGAAGGAGGGAAAAAAAAGAAAAGACTCAAAGGACGAGTTTAAGGGGGGAAGCGATCAAAAAAAAAAAAGCTTGGGGGGTCCACGCGCGCTTTATGGTGCACCGCACCACCTACTCTGCATCCGCCGCCCGCAAAAAAGGACTCAGAACGGAGCACGGGAAAGGGGGAACCGAGGAAAAAAGGGGGAAAAGCACCACAAAAGTGAGTTGTCCGACTTTGTCTAGCAAGGACCCAGCTAATAACGACATTCTTCTTGAATGGAGATGTCCGGGAGGCCCGAAAAACAAACACCAAAGAACGAACGTACTTCCTTCTGCTGTCGCCCGGGATAGTCGCGGGAGAGGCTCTCACCAAGAGAGAAAAGCAGAGAAACTCAAAAAAGCAGTAACTGGTGAGAAAAGAAGTTCATATTGTGTTTTGAACAGGGAGGGGTCGCTAGGGGCCGGCAGATTCAAGAATGAAAAAACGATGGCGTCGAGAACCTCCAGACATGGGTTGTTGGGAAAAGGGAGTCCTAACGCAGAGAAAGGTACGACACCGTCGAGCAAATGAGGAAAAGGGGACTTTGCTGGGAGCGGCTTTCCCAGATGGGGGCGGGGACCAAATGAGAAGGTATCGGGACATCCAGAACAGCCTCCAAGAGGGCCCCTCTCAAATGTCCCGAAAAAAAGGAGTTCTTTTTCGAGTCGGGAATCTCTGCTGGCGGGGAGAGAGGTAGGAGACGCGGAACAAGCTGGGAGCACAAGAGGGGAGGTGTATGTTCCCCGAGGGGAAAATGCGGGCTGCTGACATGAAGGGTACGCCCGAAAGCAGAACATTTAGAGGAGTAAGTGTGGGAAGGTCTGCGGACGATCTACTAACCTCAACATGCCCCTTTATCTATATTGTCCAGGGAGGGGGAAAAAACTCAGGAGAACTCTGAAAAGTTTCGGACAGGGGGTAGTTTGGGCTCTGGACCTTCGTGGAGAGCCTTCGTTGTAAAATGGATTTACGCAGTACGAGCAGTAAACAAATAACGAGGAAAGGAAGCAGAAGGGAAAATTGGGTTGGGCGAAAGGCGGCGTGTCGGAGTTGTCCGCCAACTGTGAAGAAATGTACATGCTTGGGGGAAAAGACAGGCACGTGTAAAAAAGGAAAAAAGGGGGACAACTTACAGAGAGGAGATCCACGGGTTTGGGATGGGTTGTCAGGCTTTATGGGAAAAAGCGGAGGCTAACTTGACATTAAAAGGAACGATGACGGAGACGTGACAAGGAAGAGGGGTGTGGGAAAAGGGAAGCCATTTTTAAATCCGACAGTACGGAAGTTTCGCTTGAATGACAAAGGAGGGGACTCCGTGCCCATCTCCTCTGGGCCTGCGAACGCACATAAAAAGAAACGGGGATCGAGGAACGCGGGCATTCAAAATGGACGCAGATATGAATGGTGCGTCAGGAACGGCTTTCGCGTCGCAGGGGAACCAACCCCTTGGAATGGAGGGCATTAAGAAAAAGAGGGCTTGAGGAGAAAGAACATGGGACGGGCCTGAGGAGGCTCAGGACAAACTTTGGTGGCCAATCTTCTGAGTAGGAGCGTCATGTTCCTCCTGAGGAGCTGCTGGACATACGGGACAAAAATTTCTTGGTGAGGGGGAAGCTTTCGGGGACTTCAAGGTACGTGAGAGAGGGGATTGCAATCAATTGACTGCATGTGTTCTTCACAAAAAACGCGATTGACGAGGGGAGGACAAGAGGGGGGGAAACATCAAGACGGCGGGGGGGGGGCGGAGAACTGTGGGTTGGACCGATTAAGTAACCGCATCGAAGGCGGGACCCCCTTTTATCACAGAGTTTGCCAAGGCACGTAATGGGGGGAAGAAGAGGGTCTTCGGGGGATGCAAGGAGGACAAAAAAGAAAGTACACTCGAAGATAGAGTTGGAGTCCGAGGGGAAGAGCCGGCTTAAATAATCGCATAAGGATTTGACTTCACTACGCATAAAACGCCCAAAACAGCTAGCGAGCGCTATGGGGAGGAGGAAGAGGGGAAAAAAACCGAGAATTTTGAAAGGAAACGATGAACAAGAGGAAACCGGGAGGACAGGAGTTCATCGTTGTGTCCAACAGACTGAATATTTCGCAGCAAAAAAAAGAGCAGACGCGACTCCCAAGAAAGGGGGAGGCGCGGCTAAAGAAAGGTTGGAGTTAGCATTTCTATAGGAGGACGAAACGCCGGCGGCTGCGCTGAGAAGGATTCTTGCGGAGGGGAGGCAGCTCCACTCGAAAAAAAGAAGGTGGGATTGAAAGGAGAAAGGATGCCGGAAGTTTGGCGGCAACGGTAAAAGGGGTCGAACCCGCGCTGCATGGAAAAATCCCCGTCCCTTTCGGTGAAAAATAAACCACATTGACAGAAGGTGGTCTTTGACACACGCGAGGAGGGTTTTGGGGCTTGCAATGGGCCAGAAGAGAACTCCCGGCACACGGAGGGGAAGGTAACGCTTCGTGACTTTGAACGTACCGCAAATCCAAAAAAAAAAAAAAAAACAAAGAAGGCGAGCGTGGACCGTCATTGGTGGACTGGGGGAAGAAGGGAGTGGAAAAGTCGGTAGCAAATCTCAAGCAGATGTCCAACGTTTTTTCGTAAAATAAGGCGCCTGATCGGAGAGCTGTCAAAGGCAGGAGATCAAGGGAGTCCAGAAAGCCGAGGACAAATCAAGGGGGAGCTGGACGACCGCGCCAGCCGCCATTTGGAGAGGGAAAAAGAGGGGAACGTAGGGAAGTCGGAAAAAAAGGGGGAAGTTTTCAACGAGGGGGCGACTTCGGAGCATAGTAGCGATCGGCGTAAGAGGTGCTTTCGCAGTGAAAAGAAGAGAGGAACGAGGAGAGATAAGAGAAAGAACCTGGCGAAAAGAAAGGAAGCATCGGGAAAAGTGCAAAAAAGATATGACGGCTGCCATTTACCAGAGTTCCTTACCAAAGACGGCTTGTCGGGGGGAAGAAGCCTCAAGGGAGGGAGTGGAAAATTCAAGAGGGGAAAAGAAAAAAAGAACAACGATGGAAAGCAGATCGTAAAGGCTCCCGTAAAGGACTTTTGGAAAAGCCTGATGGCCAGAAAGGGGAAGGGAAAAAAAAATCGGAACACAAGTGTGGCGTACACACCACGCGCCTTTAGGCACCGCACGAAAAGGCCCGATGACGAAAACCTTGCTGGGGGGTATTGGAAGGGGGAGGAAACTGCGCGGGAATCCGTTGAAAACAGGCGAAGGGTACAAAAAAAGGTAAAGCGGAAAAAGCGAAATAGAAAGAGCTAAGCCGGTTGCGTTGCGGTGGGAACGCTATCTTCCGCAAGGAAATAACGTTAAAAAGGCAAGAGAAGAAAAGAGATAAGGGCATGTGCACTGGGGGGAAGACTGTGAAGTACTAACTGCGCCAAGAACATCCCATCGCCAGATCCGAAAATGTTTCGGAGGGCGTAAGGCCCTGAGGGAAAGGACAACAGCAGGGAAACATGTTCCTAAGGAAACTTATTGGACAGCAAGCGTGATGGACAAGAGGAGGGGGACAAAGCTCTAAGGAAACACATATGAGGAAAAGAAAAGTGCTTCGTTACAGGGGGTAGAGGGTAAAACTCGCCCGGGGAAAAGAAGAAATCCGAAAATTTCTGAACCGCACAAAGAAGGGCCTCGCCTCCCGCAATCAAATTTGTGGACTCTGACTACATCAGCCAGTGAAAGAGTCGGCGGAAAAGAAAAGAACCTTTAACCACCCAAAGGGTCTATCAGGGTTAAAACGCCCAATTCTTCTGAAGATGACGTCACAGCAAACTACCGAAGCGAACAACCAAGGGGGAAAAAAGGAAAAAAAAAGAAGGGAATCGGGAAGGAAAAGGCGTCAAGGTAGGTCGGAAGAAAAAAAAACGTAGGAGAGAGATGGTCCTCTAATCTGGGGCGCACCACTTCCTCCTTTCATGAAAAGGGGTCGCTGTCCGTCGCTGGAATTTAATGGGTGAAGGATGTTCAGAGGGGAAGGAAGGTCAGGAAAGCATAATGGAGAGGGGACCCGTCGATAAACAGAAATACCTGTTTTTTGGGGACCCGCGACTTTCGAAAGCCTCTTTTCACCGAAAAAGGGGAAGAAATGGTGGGGCTGGCGATAAAAAAAAGGGGGGGTTTCGGAAAAAAAAAAAAGGATGAAGTTATTGTCCATCCACAAGGATTCTGACTCCGTCCGAGAGTGGACCCTCTAAATGACCAGGAAAGTGGAGTGTAAGAGCTTTATTGTTTTCTAGAGCGGCATCTACGCTGGTTGTAAAATAACAATGAAGGTCTCCGACTTCTGGAAAGGAGGTTAGTTCAGAAGGCCGGTCTGCGGCATCAATTCCTGGGGAAAAAGCACTGTGAAAAGGGGTCTGGGAGGGTCAGCTGGGTTGGTGGGAAAGGGGCCTTGGGGAAAAGGACTACGAGTCTACGAACACAACACGGTTATCTATTTGTGGTAGGGAGTCTCCTTAAAGTTATGAAAGAGAGAACCTTAAAAGGAAAGAAAACTCGAGAAAATTTTTAGTTCGGTTGTTACTCATGCTGGGGGTACGTTTTACGCCTTCTTGGGACCCCTGGATGTAAGGCGCGGAAAAGGGGATCAGTAACGAGAGGGAAAAATTTGGTGCCAAAATCGGTCTGGGGGGGAAAGGAAAGTAAAGGGGGTGGTAACGCCACTTGTTTGGATCATCGATTTACATGGCTTTTCTGGTTGGGGAACCTGACCTCAGGAAGAAGCTGGTGGGAGAAGGAAGCATGGGAGGGGAACTCTGATAGTTTTTGCGGGGGGGGGGGGACGGGATGTCCTATCTGAATCTCGAAGGGGGGACATCCTCAAGACAACGGGAGACTGCAGGGGAAAACAAAGGTTGAAAAAAAAGGGGAAAAAAATGCCGGGTTAGCTCGAGCAAAGGCCAGGTAGTTTCGTCTTGATGACCAAAGTTCCTCCTTGCCCATAAAGGGTTCATGCGAAGGGAAGGAAATCCG
>Ga0179593_1566309_pt1 | contig 10165 bp, 11 predicted proteins | sample CZODoug2_1_08_16_FD_185931 | JGI IMG/M metagenome (GOLD analysis project Ga0179593, IMG submission 185931) | Vadose zone soil fungal communities from Angelo Coast Range Reserve, California, USA - CZODoug2_1_08_16fungal (PacBio error correction) | ecosystem: Environmental > Terrestrial > Soil >...
AAGTGGGTAAAAAAGAAAGGGGGGGCAAAAAACGCGCGGTCTCCCTGTCATAGGGGTGGTAGGGGGTGTTTGGAACATCGAGGCGGTGGAGGGGTTGTGGGGGAGGGGCGGGGACAAAAATTCGCAACTTTACTGTAAGGTGTTAGGGGTAGTTCTTTTGAAAACCTGGATGGCAAGGCAGAAGTAATGCACTATGAGAAAAAGCAGATCGGGGAAGCAAGGTTTATGAAATAGGTGCAGGGAGATTGGTTTTCCTACATGGGAGACGCTACACGCGGTAAAAAATGGGGCCGTAGAGCCCGCGGCGACCGGCAGGGGCAAATAAAGGAGTGGGGGGGGGGACCTACCCCACACTGGGGGGGGGGGGGGGGGGGAGTCAAAACAAAAAAAAACTCTGTTCGCGAAGTATTTGAAAGGCGAATTTATCCTGAAGGGAAAGATGAAAACGCTCCTCTTCAGGTGCCCAAAAACTTTCGGATGCCACCGGGGGAAAGAGTTAATGGAAATCTATAACACCATATAAACAATACCAAAGCGCTCATAAGAAGAGCGCAAAAAAAAAAAAAAAAAAAAAAAAAATATCACCTTCTTAGCAATCAGAGTAGGAAAATGTCGTCATGCACAAAGAAGGGAACAAAAAAAATACCAATGGGGTGGGGGGGGGGGGGGGGGGGGGGGGGGGGGGGTGTGGGGGGGGGGGGGGGGGTGAGGGGGGGGGGGGGGGGGGGGGGGGTGGTGTGTTGGGTGGGGGGTGGGGGGGGGGGGGGGGGGGGATGCATTGGACCATAGTACCTCACGGAACGCTTCGGGACCACGAAATATACATGGAAGGGGGGAAGTGGAGTAGTGGTTTCCCATGGTAAACCGGCATTGATCTGCATGCAATCTAAAGTAAAAGAGGGAGAAAGTTAGAAGTGTTCTAGAGGGACATTGTTCCGGAGAATCATCGAGTGGGAAAAATCAGTAATCCTGCAAGATACTTCCGGGGGGAAAGTTTCCAAAAGGAAACCGGTAATGGCTGCGAGACGCCTGTACAGCGAGCAGGGAGCTTAGAGGGCTGAGAAAAGGAGAGAAGGGGGGGGAAGGGGATATATCTTCATTTCCAAGTATAACTGCCTACCAAGGAAATTTCGTAAAATGGAAAAGGGGGGTTCAGGAAAAAAAAGGATATCATCATAAGGGGAGGGGTGGATTAGAGGGAAAATTGAGGGAAAAAAAAAAGGATAAAAGATGACCGCAAAAACAGAGGAGAGTCAAGGGAGAAAAGGGGCTGTCGGGCAGTATAGTCGGAGGAGGAGGCGCCTGCATCTAGGGAGCTAACCCTTCCTGGGACGAGGACCAGGGAATTCAGTTCATCTCCTCCTGCCACAGGGGAGCTGGAAAAGAGATTCAAGACGCCAAACATTTCTTAACAGTCGCAACAATGTCAGCAGATTTGAATAGGAAGATTAGAGAGGCGAGGGGACCATTGACAGACCGGGAAAAAAGAAAAAGCAGAAAAGGGTCTTTGATCTTACGCGAACCCAGTGCCCTGCGGCAAAAACATCTCTCCCTCGGGGGTCAGGGGAAGTTGCGGTGTTGCGCTCCCCAAACCAAAGAATAAAAAAAGGACCTTTGCTAGGGTTGAATCAGAAAGGGAGATAATGCCCCATCAAAAGAAAACGTAGGGGCCTCTCATTCCCTGGGGAAAATCAATTCGATGACTAAAGCATCAACAACGACGGGGGAAGGAGGCACAAGAAAGACGCAGGGAAGGGTTGGGCTCGTCGTAAGTAAATGCAAAAGCAAAAAAACCAGCTCCATTGACGTTAAAGAATACGAAAATCGTACATGTGAAAGAGCTTCAGAGAAATCAACAACACCCCCTTCTAGAACATAAAAAAAAAAAAAAAAAAATAGAGCAAGAGAAGGTGGGGGACCAAAGCGGGGACGTATGGTAGGAGAGGGAGGCTGTTATGTTGAAAGAACTCTTTCCGAATCAAAACTCCTGGGGGTGCGCAAAGGGAAGGGAAAAGGCAGGGAAAAAAAACGTCGCACGGTTTGAGTAGGGGGGAGCGGGGAATCGAGGAAAAACACTTTTGAGAGGCTTTAAGGTGGTGACATGTAGGGCTTCGGCTGGCGTGAAAGGAGGCCATCAGGAAAAACAATATCGGACAGGGAAAGGGGGGGGTGTGTTTTTTCGGTGGAGAATCTCAAAAAAACCGCGAGTTCATCTTACCTGTACCAACTAGCGTCAGGGGGGTGCCCCTGCAAGGGGGGGGAAGTTGAAAAAAGGAAAACGAGCCTCCCTTTTAGGATCCTTAGCGTTGCTCTTACGGTCTGAAGGACTCCGCTAGTGAAGAGTCCGAGAAATTCTCAGTGGAAAATAAGATTAAGGAGGAAAAACCTAAAAACGTACCAAAATCTGGGGGGGCGAAATGCTTCATCTTGTCCGCCGAACCGGAAGGGATATGGTTGAAAGGGAGGAAGCGGACATCACTTCGGAGATGGACATGCAGGCCGTTGTACCCATGGCAAAAGGCAGGGGGAACCCCTCTCACGTCAAACCATTTGCGCACGTCGTGGGGGGGAGCTCCTCTTTGGCAGGGAAAAGGGTTGCTTGGAATCCAACCAGATCAAGGAGGGAAGATTCAGGGGGAAGTAACACTATTATCTCTCCGAAAGGGTGGGCCGAGGTATGTCAAGCAGTTATACCGGGGAACAATGCCATAGGGGGAGGGGGGGACTATAGGAAGGAGAAAAAAAAACATCACTTCGAGCGGGCGAAAACGGACGGGTGCTTCTCTCCCAATCACGGGGGAGTAAAAGGAAAAAAGGAGGGAGGGTTCCAGAGGATAAGAGCAACACAGGGGGGATGATCTCGAAGCCATTACGATCATGAAAAAAAGGATATCAGTATAAATGAACGGAACTAAGATAAAGTGACGAATCCTGTCGAGAAAGAAAGAAGGGGGAAAGAGTGGACGCGCACGTATACCCGAATGAAGGGGGTATGGTGAAATGGAAGTAAAGTGGGAAGGCCATAACTATGGGGAAGGATCACCACAGGAGCTTGAAAGTGGCATAGGGAAGCCAGAAGACTCTATTGCCATTCAAGCCCTGGATTATCGGTGAGCTTAATGACGCGGAAGAGAAACTTGGTTGAAAGGTTGGGGGGATTCCAAAAGAAAAAGAAGGCACTACTGGGAAGGTTGATGTTGGATATACACTCATACAGAATTCGGAGGATGAAGAGGAGAAAACATCAGCAGCGCCCGGAAAGCTAGAAAAAACAAGATCGTGGGAGAGCGTAACGATCTTTGTAGGAAAGATGAGAGTTTCTTAAAAGGGACACGGGTCGGACAAGGGGGATTTAAGAAAAAGGTGTCGGAAAAAGAAAAAAATACGAGATAGAGGATTCGTACTTATCAAGATTATGATAAAGGGGGGAAAGAAGAAATTCTTTAGATCATGTAACCCCCACAACCGCAGCAAAGAAGTCCCAGGAAACGATGGGAACAGCAGCGGCAATCCAAAAAACGAAACAATGTTAAAAACCAAAGTCAAAAAAAAGATTCCCACGTAAACGCTTATTAAAGGGTTGCAAGACGAAACAGCAGCAGAGAAAAACAACGTAGGAGGAATATATATAAAAGAAGGGAAGGGTTCTCTTTCGCCCAAACGGGCAAAATACAAAGTCTCCTGGGGGGGAGGGGGGGGGGGGGGGTTGTTGTCCGGGTGGTTGTCGCTGGCTGGGAGGGTGTGAGTGGTGAGGAGGGGGTCCAACAATAAAAGGACGTTAAGGGGAAAGTGTGTGGGTAATTGTCTTTTTGAAGGGTATAGCGTAGGGGAAAGGAAAGACACTATGAATAATGCATCAGGAAATTTAAACTCACTCTGGTTCCTAGTGCGGAAAGAGAATTTTAGTGAGGTCCTGGGAGGAATGGTCGACACGACCATTGAATAAGAAAGTTGCAAACTCAGGGAAAGTCTTAGGGGAAAAAAAACAGAAAAATCTTGAGGCACGCGCTTGGGGCACTAGGAAAGACCATCGCGCTTGAAACCCGAGGCGAGAAATATTAAGCACACGCCGCCGTCTATTTCCATGGGAGGAAATGGGGGGGCGTTCAAGGCAAAAAAACGGGGTTGGAAACATGGGGTCACAGGAACCAACCTATAAAAAAGAACGCGTAAATCGTAGAGAGCCAATGTAGGTGAGGTCAATTCAATAAGAAGTCATGTTCGGATGCAGACCCAGAAAAAGGTAAGTACCCACATATTGCAAATAAAGGAAGTTTAAGGTGAGTTCGGAGCAGAGATGCATGTTACGGTGAGGGGAAGCACGGGGTTGGTACACCTCATGCGGAGGGAACGTAAGGGGGGACGAAAATCAACGCTAGTGCCTTTTACTCGGGGTATCAGAATCGTCCTGGAAGGAGATCGACTAAAAATGATAAGAATAATAGAACTAATTCCCGGGGGGTCGTCAGGTGAAAATACCCAAAGGGGGAAGGTCACTGATAATAAGCTTCAGGGGGGGGCATAGAATGGGGGAAAGGAGTGAGTCCGACAAAGGAGGAGCACAGAAAATGGGAGATGGAGAGAAGCCTGAGAACTCATTGCAACGAAAATTCGGCATAGAAGTGGGGGGGAAAGGGGCAAACGACCTCTGATCAGACGACATGTGATTCCGCGGAATAAATTTCGGGGTTCTAAATATCTGCATCTCTCCAACAAAACACGTCCAGTTGAGCAAGGGGGGCCGGATGGGTCATGAGTCGGCGGCGGAAAAGGCCCACGCCTCGTACGATAGGGTCAAACTTCCTGGGTTAGGGGGCAGATCACATGAAGTGTGACCCATATGACGATTCCGGGGAGGCAGGGTCCCCAGCAAAGGAAGGGGAAACAAGAACTTCCCGTGGGAATGGGGCGTAAGATGGGAAAGGGAAAGAGCAGCACGTCCTGCCCTACCTTCAGCGTCTTAAGTGTCCTGAGGGAAAAAACCTGGAAAGAGAATCGGCAATATCTAACAAAGGAGAACATCGAAAAAACCTCACCCCAGGGGGGGAAAGGACCAGGCTACTCATTTCATGGTCGGGAAGGTGGAAATAATCTCTCAGAGAAGTTGAAATTACTATGCACCGGAGTTGTGGTCGAAATGCTTTTGGATATCAGGTTGATACGCTTAAACAGCGCCGGACGAGGAAAAAAATTACTCCTCAGGGACAGGAAAATCTATGCACTTGGAAAGTAAATCAAAAGAAAACTTTGGGAACTTCTTCTTCAGAGCGCGCCATGCTGGGGAATGGGCGGCTTGTGATAAGAGAGGTCTTCAAATCACACCAGGGAAAGAAAAAAAAGAGGGTGGTCCAAAAAAGGGGGGGAGGAAAATCTATAAACACAGGAGTATTAAACTCTAGGGGCAAAGAAGGGGAAAGACTTGGAGGGATGTCAAAAAAAAAAAAAAGGAAACTGGTTCATCGTTTTGTTTAGAAAGGGATAGATTCCCACGGAGAAGGTAGGACACACTCCGACAGCCGAGCTCTATACGGAAGAGGGAAGTTTTTTAGCGGTGGCTCTTCGCCCTTATTTGAAAAGGTTCATGAGGGCGGGGAGTGGTGCATTCGCGGCTGTGGCGGTCAAAGTGCACAATTAGCTTAGCCAAACAGGGGGTCAGGTGGGGTCTATCTTTTATTTAGGAATTGGGAAAAAAGGGAGACAAACGATGGGAGAGGGAAAATGAAAGGCGCGGGTTAGATCGACCGCCCTGGGGGGGGTCGAAGCCTAAATTTCGTGCAGAAGGCAGAGGGGCTCTTGAAAAGGTAAAAAGGGGAGGAATAACTTTCCTCTTGGGTGGGAAAAGGAGGAAGGGAGGACCGGGGGCGGGAAGAGCATCTTCCGTCCACACCGCGGTGGCCGATCACTACTCAGGCCGCCGCAGGGGGGGGGGGAAGGAAGAAAGTCAGAAAAGAAGGGGTCACTTCATTAGTCAGGCTCCCGAACCAGAAGGGGGGGAAGAAAGAGGGTGAAAGGAAAGACCGAATATAACTTACAAAGGCTCCGTAAGAACAGGGGGAGACAAGGGGGAGAGAAGGGTTGTTTGACGAGGAAAGATGAAAGGGTGGAATTGATCTCCCCGAACGCGGCTCCCCTCAGAGGGATCGGTCTGCCGAATATTAAGCAAATATGGTCATAGATTGAATCAGGGTGTTAGAGGAGGAAAAAGGCGTAATCTAAACTTGGGGTGTACTACTCAGGGATGAAACTCCTCTCTACACTCACAAAGAACAGGCGCAGAGTTGGCAGCTTTTCGGACTCCGCATCCAAATACTGTTGGCTGAGGTCTTCAACCGAGAAAGGGAAAAGGAGGTTTCCATGGGATGACATAAGGCTGGTACGATAGGAGGCAAAGGACCTCCTCATTCAACCACGTTCTACCTGAAGGAAAATCGAGGAACGGGGGTCGGAAAAAATCCGCGAATCCGAAAATGGGGAAAGATAAACAACTCACGAAGAACCTTGCTAGGGGGAAAAGTGAAAGCGAACGTCTCTAACAGGATATAGGATGTGAAATGCTCCGGAGGGGGCATTGCATATTGCCGAACATGCGTCAACGATTGACTATTACGGGTATTCGCAAAAAATTAAGAGAAGAGCATTGTGGAAATACGGGGGTCCACGAATCACCCTCTTTAAGATAAGGGGTTGGAAAGAACAGGAAAGGAAAATTAATTCGTTACGAAGGCATGTGCGGGAGGCTCCAGACGTTCATCAAGAGCGCTTTGGGAAGAGTACAATAAAGCAAACTGGTGCCTGGGGTTTCTGAAATCTTAAGCAATCGTTGCTAAACGGGATAAACGCAGGGTAGGCCTCCGATTGGGAGCAAAAATTGAAGTAACCATAAAAAAGAAAGCATAAGAGTATCAGGAATCGTATGCATTAGGAAAATTTCATAGGGACGATAAGGCTAAAGAAACAGGTAAAAAGAAAGAACCAAGAGGGAAAAGGCCGGGTTCACGTTGCAGGAAAAAAAAATTGTAGATAGCAAAGGGTGGCGGAATAAAAAAAACCAACAAAAAGTACAGGTGGCCACCCCCACAAAAAATGAAAAAAAAAAACCCCCTCAGGAAAAAAAAAATAGAGGGGGAAAACTGGGGTGGTTCATCAGTTGCATGCACCTGCATTCCTGATCCGAGAAAACCCAACACGGGGGGAAAAGGGATTGTCTTCAACATATATCTCGGATGCTCTTTCAACGGGGGGCAAACTGAAAAAAAACTCTCGGGGTTCATAGGTTTTGTTAAATGTGGTGGCAGGGTTTTGAAAAGCTCTGCATGGGAGGTGGGGGTTCAAAGAAAAATGCTTGGGGGGGGAAACAGAAGGAAAACCAAAATTGTGACGGTAAGGTTTGTGGGGGGGGGCTTTTTCCCTGGAAGAAAAAAAAATCTCACCCTCTGAATAAAGCCGAAAGGAAAGGACTCGCCTAAATTGAGGCTTCGGTTTGGTTCATCCCATGTGTGGAGGCAAGACGAAAAAAAAAATCTTGATGCAAAGTTGAACGCAGGAGGAAACGGTTCGACAAAAAGCAGGAGGCAGCTCTTGGGCCAAACATTCTCTCTTTACCCGGGAAAGCCTCTCAGCAACGAACTCCGCGTAGGGAAAACCTCGTTCTGCTGTATCTGAAAACAGAAATTATGTTCCACAACCAGGCAAGAAAGGTGGATCTTCCGCGTAGAATAGCATAGGACCAAGAGTCAAAAAAAATGTCGTCGAGGACATCTGCCCCTCCGACCTGGGGAAAACGGGAGTCATCACCCCTTTATAGCGTGAGGCCGAGACTTGCATTTTTAAAGGATGTGCCATGAGGGGATAAGAAAGGGCTTTCGGTTTCGATCGAAAACTTCATCGATAGGGGTACCGAACAGGGAAAGTATGTGGGTCTGAGTACGGTGGAAAGAGAAAGCGGGGTGAAATCTGTATCCGGAATAGGAACAACTAAAGTCGGGGACGTAAACCTCCGCAAACTGAGGGGGAACTGGAGGGAAAAGGAAAGGAACTCTCAAAGGGAAGAGGATCAAGTCGACAATCAAGCGGCGCAAGCAGGGGGGGAAATGAGGGATAAACTGCAAATACCCTCTAACATTTCAATACGGGTTTTAAGGGGCCCAATCCGGAGTAAGAAACAGGAATGGGAAAGAGTATGGAGTTTTCGGGTACCCCGGGACTCCACGAGTCTATCGTCCAAATCGGGTCGAGTCAGGGTTGAAGGGTGCAGGAGCGGTCGATTCATAGGCCGTCGGGGATTTCACGAGGAGATCGAAAAAACTGGTCTAATGGATTCCGCTCAAGGGTTCACTCAGCATTTCGGAGGTAAAAAAACATGAAGAAGAAAGACCGCAACAGGAGGAACACTAGGAATGGAGTCTGAAGAAGATTTGGAAAAGACCTGACCCTAGAGCGCGGGATTAAGAGGCAAACCGGGAGCAACAAAAAAAGGTAATCTTCGGGATCGTGGAAGAAGTACCCATTGCCATTAAAACAGACAGCTAATCAAAGGGACATGTGGACGTTCATGGGCCAGAAAGGAAGGGAAGCCGGGATAACCACGCCGGACCAGATAAAATACCATTTTTTGAATTGGGGGGAAAGACGAATGGATTATAACGGTGCTTGGCACACGCAGCCCAGGGGGGGGGGGAAATGCAAAGAGGACGACCTCGAATTAAGGGCCAAATCAGACGAGGAACATACTCAAACAAGTTAGACAGTGGGGGGTTTGAAGGGGGGAGGAAACCCTAGGAGGGCGCCGGCTTGTTATTTCAATCGCAGGGGGGACAGTATATCGGATTAAATCACAGCCTGATAAGATACGGCCCAAGGGGTAAGGGTTTTCCACCCCGGCTGGACCCAAGGATGAGGAGGAAAAGGGGAGAGATCAGCATCCCGAAAAACACTCTTGGGGAGTAGAGGGAAACGTAGGGGGGGGAAGAGTTTGAGTGGAAAGAGGAGTCACTGGGGGAACCAACTCTATCCCATTCAAAAGAAGGACCCGATCGTAGGCCGCCAAACTAAGGGGGGGGTATCAAGGAAAAAAAAAAACAAAAAAACCAAAACCCCTGCTAAAAACCGGATTTGGACAGGTCATAGGGGGGAATCGGCACGGAGACCACTGGGAGTTTTCGAACAGAGAAGACAGGAGCTTAATCCCCACTGAAAAGGTCAGGGGTCATTTGCCGAGCGCAAAAAAATATGCAATGACGCTTGACAAGGAAGCACGGGTGTATGGCCTGAAGGATTGCGGGTAACAAATAACAGACAATCCGGTGAGATGCCGAAGGGGGGCTCTTAACCGTCGTTACGGGAAGTGTACTTCGCTCTATTATCAAGGAAAAGTAGAGGAGGACGAATTTCAAAGGAAACATCGGGCCTGAAATTTGAAGCACCTTTGGGGGGTCGCCATGCAATGCACGAGGGGAAGAAGCCAAAAAAGTTGGGTCAAATGTGGTTGAACGGAAAAAAAATGGGGGGGGGGTAGCGAAGTACGGGGAAAAAGCTTGGGGTCGTATCACGTAGGTTGTGGGGCAACTCCGACAATACTTAAGAAACGAAAAAAGGCAAAAAAGGGGGCCTCACTTTACTAAGATTGTGGGGGCTCGTCTTTGAGACAAGTATCATAAAACCCTCAAAGGGGGAAGAATCTTTCCTCCACATCCGCTGCGTATAAGAAGGTGATTTTTGCCAGGGGGGCCCTATGGGAAGAAAAAAGAAATGTGTGAAAGTGTTATTGCAGTGGTTATAAAAAAGGTCATCGGTTCCTTGGCGTAGGACGACTTGGGGGGGACGAAACAGAAACGCAAAGTTCATCTTTCTCATTAAATGTCAAAAAGTTTAAAAAAAGGAAAATTGAAAGAAGCCTTCCGGGGGACGGTAGAAAGAAAAAAGGGAAAGGGGCCTCTGAAGGAATCTATAAAGGAGATGGAGAAGGGAGTCATATCAATATACTCTACCGGCAAGGAAAAAGGAGAAGACGTTGTCATAATAAAGACGGAATCATTCCGAAGAGAGAGGCAACAAAACACTGCCCTCTGTAAATAAAAAAGGTAAGGGGTAGTGACCGCCAGAAGGACTATCTACAATAGGGGAAAAGGCTGAAAAAAACAATTATCTTTATTTTCATCGGGGCTGC
>Ga0179593_1675455_pt1 | contig 10165 bp, 17 predicted proteins | sample CZODoug2_1_08_16_FD_185931 | JGI IMG/M metagenome (GOLD analysis project Ga0179593, IMG submission 185931) | Vadose zone soil fungal communities from Angelo Coast Range Reserve, California, USA - CZODoug2_1_08_16fungal (PacBio error correction) | ecosystem: Environmental > Terrestrial > Soil >...
TAGCTAAAAGGCAGGACGGGAACGTGCGGGAAGTGCCAGAGTTGTCGAAGATGGGCGCGGAAACAACCATCCCGTTTTCTAATAGAGGAGGCACGACGCACCTGGATGGGAAAAGTTGTGTTCTTGGGTAGTGTTAGGATCAGAAAGAGAAAGGACTAAAGACAAAATTTGGGGCGAGAAAAAAAGAAGGGTCCTTAAGAAAGAGCGAAGACCCACGCAAATGCCAGACAATGAGGAGGGAGATCCCAGAGAAAGGAGAGGACGTTTAACGGCAATCCTCAAAAAAGAGGGGTGTCACACCCGGCAAGGGGGACGGGAAAGGCCAACGCCGTGGGGGAATGCAGATCCGAAAAACTCGGGATAGGGGGGGTTCAAGGGGCCACCGAGGGCATCAAAACGATAAAAACTTGGTGACTGACACGTCGATAAGACAGGTGGGAATCCACCCACAAAACTGCAAATAGACAAATGAAAACGGGGAAAAAGTGAAACTTTTAAGGCTACTCGCTAATCGGACAAACTGAAACTCCCCTTCACCAACAAAAGGTGGGTTGGAGGGGGAGGGACTGTTTCCACTGAGAACACACATAGACGAAACAAAGAAAAGAGGGGGACGCCTAGGAGGCCGCATAGGCGCAAAGGGAAACAAGGGCGGACCCTGAACAAGGGGGGGAAGACAAAATACGGCAAACAAAAAAAAGAAGAAAAAAGAATATACTGAAAGTCAAAAAGGGGAAAGCTTGGGGAGGCCCTGATTTGGAAACATGACTTTCTTGTAGGGAAGGCAGCGCGGGGGCAAACCGGTATGAAAAAAAAAAAAAGACTTCAGGACTAGAGGGTCACGAGTAGGAAAAGGTGGCAAAGCCGAAACAATTGCCAATGCAGAGTCCTTGTCCGATGGCAACGACCCATAAGCTTGGGGGAAGACCAAAAAAAGGAAAGAGGGGGAAATGGGGCAACATACGGAAATCGTCGTGGGGGTTTTCCCAAATGTGGGGGGCAAAAAAAAAAAAGATTTCGTTATAGATAGGGGGGTAAAAAAAGGGAAAAAGCGTACTCAGCACGGGGGGGGAAGCAACCGGCAAGAAAAAAAGATTCAAAAGCCATTGCCTCCAGCCAAAACAGACAAAGGGGGGGATAAAAAATACGGACATAGACAAGTCAGTCCAAAGAAAAAACAAGCCAAGCAAAAAAGGGTGGATGGGAAAATCTGAGGGGGAAGATGGACGCGACCTGAACACCCAAAGAGGGGGTTCCCTAAAAGGGGAAACCGATATTCAGGGGATTTTGAGGGATAAGGAAATATGACGTTCTACGAAACACGAAAGTCTGGGGGAAAGTGGCGGGAAAACAAAGAGAAGGGGAAAAGATGTCGGTTGCCCGTATTCTTGTGATGGGGGGGGACCGTTCCAATGGGATAAAGAAGTTCTGTGGGCGGGGTGGGGGGAAAAGAATAGGTGGTAGGTGCGAACCTGCCGAGGAGGTGACCCCGACGCCCCGATTGTTACGCATGCGTATCAGAAGGGGGGGAAGAAGGTTTAAAATGGTCGCCCACCAAAATAATGTCAAGAAGTGGTGGGACGCAATCTGTTCCCTTCAGCCCAAAGGGGACGTAGGGGGGAAACCAGGCACGCAAAGAAGAAAACATCCAGGAACGAAACACGGGGGGGAAGCACGACTGACGCACTGTGCAGAGGGACCCAAGGCTAATAGGGCGTGGGACTCTTCTTAGTTGGGGGGAAGAGTCTTGAAACCGAAAAAAACAGAGACGCAACAACAGGAGAGGGGATGTTGGGGCGGGCAGACTCTACAGCCAAGAGGAAGGGGACGTAATCGGAGGGAGGTTTTTGGAAACTCACGCTCTCAAAAAGGATGCTTGGTGGGGGAACACTTGAAAGACATCCTGGCCAGAAACGGGGAGGGGCCAAAAAATACAAAGGGGGACGGGCAGAAAAAGGAAAGAACATAAATACTCGGGCTGGAACGAAGGAAGACAGGAAACTATCGAAAGGGATTAGCAAAAACAGAGAGGAAACAAAAACCATGATGATTTCTCAGCAATCGAGTACTTCCACCTTACAATCCACGGGAAAATAAAGAAGACGCAGGCCAAAAAGAAAAAAATATTTCCAAAATGGTTTGGGGGGGGACCGCTCCACTGGAAAAGAAGAAGAACAGTTTTTAAAGTGTAAGAAGGAGGTCCTATCATACCAACAGGGACCATCAAAAAAAAGAAAAGGTGGGGAGGGTTTTACAGCCAGGCCCTAGGCGTCAAAGGTCAGGGAGAAAAGAGGGGGGAAAGTAGAATTCATTCAGTGTTGTGTTGGTATGTGGAGAAAGGAAACAAAAATAAATGGGGAGTCCAAAATCGGTCGTCCGGAGGGAGAAAATGCTGACAGGGAACATTCTCCCGGCCAAGGCAAAAGGGCCAGGGAGAAGGGGCAAGCCAAAAAAAATCATAACTAAATAGGGGGCTGCCCATTTTGGGGGGGGTTGCGAAGGAGCACAGGCGGCAGGGGCGCCCAGACCAAGTCCGAAATGTTTCTGCAACAGGGGGGACCCGTTTGATAGAAGGGGGGAAGGGACGCGACGGGAAATGGGGGAGAACGGTCATTATGAATGGATCAACCTTTTTAATAATCCTAACGGTGAAAACAGCCTTGTTTGCCAGGATAAGAAAAAGGAAAAGCTTAGTGTTGCAAATCAGGGAGCCGGAAGGGGGGAAAAGGTTTAAAGGTCGGCAGGGGGTAGGGGAGCTGTGCGAGTAACTGTTTGGGTGTCCAAGGGGAACGCAAGGGACGGAAAGCGGCAAAGAAGGCGCTTGACCTATGTGTGGCTGGGGGAGGAGGAAAGGGGTTGACCGTACACAAAAAAAGAGCCCCAAACATAAAAACCAACCGAAGGAAAAGGTTTGAAAAAATATTGGAGATAGGTACGCCAAACGGGGAGGGGGACACAACTCGACGGGCAAGGGAAAGTTTTGGGCTAGTGTGGGAAATGGGACGGGGGGAGCACTAATCGGGGGTTGAAAGAAAAAGGGGGGCAGAAGATGGGGGCAAAAACCGACAATCTAACGCAGAGAGTAATTCAAAAAACCAAGGAGAAACTCATTACGGTGACACCTTTGGGGGGTGAATGACGTAACTGGGGGAAAGTCGTGTAAATCGCCATCATTTGGGAAGGAAGTTGATGGCAATCAAATTAAACGCAAGAAGCGTAGTACCAGTTCTAAAACATATGTGCTTAAAAAATCAGAAAGTGAAAACGGGGGGGGAGAAAAGCAATACTGAGGGGAGTGGGACAAGCAAGCATGCGAAAGAAAAAAAAAAAAAATCTGGGGAAAAAACAAATCTATTATCCAATGTCCTTAATGGTCAAGAAATAAAAACAAAACGGTAGGGAGAAAGAGAGAGGCGGGGAAATGGAAGGGGGGGAAACTGCCCCTAGGGTGGGTAGTGGAAGGTCATAAGGGGTGGCGAGGGAGAAAAAAAATGGACGAGTACCATCCATGTTTTTTTGGGGGTCTAAATCCAAAAGATATGAGCCGCCAAAGGGTGGGGGGGGAGGAAAGGGGTTGTCCTTAAAGTGGGGAAAGGATAACCATATCAAGGAGAAGTTCTCCAGGAAAGCTTGGAAATCTGCAAATTCATCTGAAAGGAAAGAAAGCGGAACAGCAAAAAATTTGAACAAGAAGGGGGGGGGCAGCGTAACTGTGACAGGGAAAAATCAACCAAAAAAAGGGGGGGAAGGTTCGAGGTTTTAAATGAAACGGACAGGCGAATGGGGTAGAGCAGACAATGGGGAGGAGAGGAAGAAAAAAGGCTTGGCACCTCAGGGGAGGAGGCAACAGAGAAAAAAACGGAAAAATGAAAAGCATGAAACATCCGGGGGTGTTACTTGGCCGGCGGAAAAAGGACGACATAATCTCGCTGAGGGGGGGGGGTAAAATTGCGGGGTGGTTTAATTGGAGAGCGGGGTCCCGGGAGAGACAAAACCATAAGACAGAACATCCACACCGGCACGGAGGAAAGAGAAAAAGGACGCGGGTAACCATGCAAGAGATGGGGGAAACAAAGGTTAACGAGCGGAAAGAAGATAACAAAAAGAAAAAAGAGGACGGAGGCTCAACGGAATTTTAGGAAAAAAAAGAAAAAAAGAGGCGGAGGGGACGCTCCAAAACAAGGCGGGGGTTCCCAGACCGGGGAAGGAATTATTGCAAGGGGCAGAAATAAGGGCAACAAATGAAGGTCGAAAAAGTGCAAAAGTCGGAAAGGGCAGGGTGAACGTTTGGTGGAAAAAGAAAAGGAAAAGATGGGGGATTCCCTACCGATAGATTGGCCGACCTCTGGGAAAAAAAAAGGAGGGTTGTGTTCACATTGGGGGGGAAAGGAGATTGCCCGGGGCTTGGGACTTGCCTCTGGCGCAGGGTCCAGCAGCGAAGGAGCAAGGGGGGAACCAAAAGGTGTGGCCGACGTCCAAAGAGGGGTCTACAGAGATCGGGCAAGGCAAAGCAACATTCCCATGAACCACCTGCCAAGGAATTTTTGTCAATGGTGGGGAGGAAAAGTTCTTGACCGGGAAAGAAAAAAAAAAACAGGGGAAAAAATCAAAAAAAAGAGGGGGGGGGTAGTTGGAAAAAAGTCGTTGGATTTTGGATGGGAACCTATCCAAACATATTAAAACCAACGAAAAGCTGTGCCGTACCGCAGTTCACATGAAGGATCTTGACACCTGCGAGTGGCGTTCCAGGGAAGTGGAGTGGGAAGTTGGACCGTGAACGAATGTTCCTAGAACTCAGGAAGGGGGGGGGGAGCTGGTTGGAGAATATGGGGGGGTCCGCCTCGTTTATCAGAAGCGTGACCTCTATCAGAGGAAGGCATATTACAGCCGCAAAGAGAAAACAAACCAAAAAATCATAAAAAAAAACGTACTGTAATGTCGCAACTAGGCATGACTTTTTTTACGGGCTCGCCCTTGGGGCCAGTGGTAAAGCTGGTAGTACCGAAGAATCCCTCAAAAGGCTGGGGAGGGAACGGGGGTCCGCAAGACAGAAAAAAGACCGACGGAAGAAAGTAGCTGAACCCAGGGGAGTTCTGCTTTTTTCAAAGGCAAGTCTTGGACGCCGAGTTCTTGGAGAACCAAAAAAGAGAGAGAAAAACACAAAAAAAGAGGAAGATGTTGGTTCAGGCAGAAAAAAAAACAAGAGGGCCGGTTCGCTTGACCAAGGGAAAGGGGGGGTCGACAGGGGGGAAAAGGGGCGTTTAGGAGCGGGGGAGGGGGGGTGGTCAGAAAAGAAATGTCCGACTGGAACAAAGGGGAAAGGGGAACGGGTCCAAAACGACATTAAAACCGTAGAGACAGGAGGACCGACCATGAGAAGAGAGGGCCCTTCGGGGGACACTTGAACGGGAGAGAAAAAACAGAGAATCAAACCACACGAGGGTTATTTGTCTTCCGCTGCAGAATGACGCTATGAACGGGGGGGGAAGGACAAAAAAAAGAAAAAGTAATGGAACAAGAAAGGAGCCGCCCATCAAAAAAGGGGGACCAGTTGGGCTGACTGGGGGGCTCAAAAGGAAAAAAAGCTTGGGGGGTGGGGGGGAGGGCAGTTAGTAAAAAGTAAAAAAGAAAAATCACCCCGATAAAACATTCCAGAAAACAGAGGTTCCTGCAGTACCCGACGGGGCAAGAAGCGTGAACAATAAAAGTTGAAGCAGGTGTCCTGGGAAGAGTGGATCACCTTAAGGTGGGCCAATCGGGACTATGCGGGGAAAAAGGGGGAGTGGCCATTGGGGAGAAAAAAAAAAAATTGCCGCGAAAAGTCCAAAAAACTTTCTGGGAAGAGCAAGGAGGGCCGAATAACCGGAAAAAAAACTTTGGAAAACCCCAAAGACTGAAAATCGCAGGGCGGTCCAAAAAATCCCAACTTGCAAGGGGGGGATGGTGGAAAAAAAAAAAAACCACGTAAAAAGCTCTGGTAAGGGAGACAGACAAGTGGGAGAACATGTCCTCCGACTGAAATCAAAAAGCATTTAGGGTGTGGAATATAGGAAAACATCCCTGTTAAGGAGGGAAAGTAAAAACTAACGGTCCAGACCCTTTGGTGTCCGGTAAAAGAAACTATTAGTTGCTAAGGCCGGGACAGAACCAGAAAGAAACTTTTCAAAGGAGGGTCGAGAAGTGGGGACTACTGTGGAACGAGGAGACGGGGTTTTGAAAGGAGCGCCATTTAAAAGGGCGCCAGGAGGGCCAATGGAAGTTACTAAAGAGGGTGGGGTGATGGGGGGACGAAGAAGAAGGGAGAAACATGGAAAACCAAGGTGATTTGGGTGGGGGGGAAGAAAAGAAGATAAGGAAACCGGGGGGGGGACGGTTATCTGGAAAAGACCCACAGTCTACGTCATGCTGGTGGAATGTGGAAAAAAAAAAGGGGGGGTGATTCAAATCGTAAGAAAGGGGACAGAAAGTTATGAAGACAATGCGGGGGGGGGGGGCAGGAGAAATCGAAGGTTCCTTATGAGGAGTATCAGGAAATCGGCTTCTTGTTAACACCTTGGGTGGGTATTCTAAGTCCAAGGGGGACGGGTCGGCAGTAAATAGGAGGGACATGTTAGCAATTGGGCGTGTAGGCCGCGCAAAAAAACTTCTTCAATCCGGAGTGTCAGACTTTGGAAAGTATGGGAAGAAAAACGGGAAAAAGGATCAAAAAGGGGGGAATTATGAAGATAGAGAGTAGAAAAGGGGGGGGGCGAGGACTATACAAACCCTCTGGCTTTCAAACAAAAAAAATCTCTATCCCCCATGCCAATAAATATCGAGGAGAAAACACCAAACCAAACTTATGTAGTAGGGGAAAAAAAGAAAAGGCGACCAGGGAAACGTCAAATAGATTTTTGTTCGGGAAAGTAAACAAGAGGGTGGTCTCGCAGAGGAAAGGAGGGACACACCAGCAGTTAAGGGAAGGGATGCCTTACATCAAAAAGGGGGATGCTTATGCTTGAGAAGACAGAAAGGAAACGAGACCATCAATGCCGAGGAGGAAACTTCGCGTCAGCGGAGGAAAAGGAAAATTGCCTCCAGACAATAAAAGAAACAGGGAAACCAAGACGGAAAACCATCCCATCTACCAAAGGTGAAAACACACCGTCCGTAAGTAAGGGGAAAGTGGGTGAATGAAAAGCCAACTGAAGGGGGAGGAGATGCTTCAAAAACGAAAAAATTGGAAAAAAAGAACTTAAAAAAATAACGAGATCTCGTCACAATAAATCGACAACAACTCAGCACAAAACCACCTCAGTCGCCCGGGGGGGCTTACACCACGAAACCTTCTCCTCGAGGAAAAAGACGGGGGGAGACCAAAAACTCCCTCTGTTGGTTTTGGAGGGGGGCGCAGCGTTAACCATTAAGGGGGGACTGTCCATAAGAAACGGAGGGAAGTACAGCAAAAAGGAGGGCCCGCTAGGAGGGACCGGTATCCTGGGGGACCCAACAAACAATTAAAACTCATCAAATTCAAAAAAAAGAAAGGACGAAGAAGATACGGGGAAAGGGGAAAAAAACACCGGAGGAGGCCCGTATTGAAGTAATCGTGCTTTGAAATAAGACGCTCCCGGCAAACGTGCTGAAGTCCCAAGAAAGGAGGTACAGTGGGGTCCAGAAAAAATACTGGGTGAAAAAAGAAACCCGGAAAAATAAAGGAATGAACAGGGGGGGAAAGAAACTCCGCTTAGGGTTACTAACTGACCAGTGAAGGGGGTTGGGGGGATAAGACGGACAAAAACAAGAAAAAGAGTGATGGCAGACGCGCCTCGATTTAACAACCACACATTTAAATTATGGAGGGGGTTATAGGTGCGGGTTTGCATTGGAGTGGGTCGCCACACGTTTGCGGAAGCGGTGCGAATGGAAAAGTGGAAAAATTCCATCCATGTTCAGCGAAGGGAGGCCGAAATTTGACTACAAATGAAAAGTCAGGGATGCCAGGAAAAAGGGGGACCCTGCCTCAGGACCAGAAAAAAGGGATGCAGCCAAAAAAGGGGGTCCTTTGTAAATACAAAAACCCGACATGCCGCTTTTTCCTAAGACCAACACAAAAATCCGGGGGGGTCAAAGTTAAGAAAGATTTGGAACACTATATCATGCCTGGACCGAAAAAACAAAAAAAATGGAGAAGAAATTGCAGGGGACAACAAACATCCAGAAAAAGAAGTGGAAATCAAAGGACGCTATGCAGAGATGGGAATTTTTAAAAAGTTGTAGAAAAAACCCAAGGAGGAAAATTTCCTCCACTCGGGGGGTGGGAATGTGGAGGTAGACTCACGCCAAGCGGTACCCCGTGCCCAACGCCCCCTATGGGAAAGCCCGAGTCAGGGGGGGGAAGGTCAAACGCGGGAATTGAACCGGAAAGGTCCAGGAGGGGGGTGAAAGATGGGAAAAGGGGGGGGGGAAACCAGTCGGAAGTTTCAATAGATAACCACAGCCGAGATAAAAAGCCAGAAAGTCCGACACCTGAGAAACGAAGGTGAAATAAAAGCAGCGGGGGGGTCCCGCGAAAGCGGGTTTTCTGGGACTTGGAAAGGAAAAAAAAAAAAAAAAAATCTCGACCTCACAACCACAACAGGAAGGAGGGAGTTTGGGTGATCCAGAAAACACCCGGGAAACAAAAAGAACTAAGGTTAAAGTGGAAAGGGGGGGACGGGGATCTGTTGTGTTGAATAGCAAAAAAGGGGGGCTTGGAGGCGCTGTTCCTACGGAGAAAGACGATGCAATGGGCTTCACCACTTTCCATCGGAGTGACGGGGGGGGAAAGAAAAAAACATTTACCGTAGGGGAGGGAAGATGATCCGACAAATTCGGGGAGGCGAACCAGATAAAAGAGAGGGGAAGACAGCGGCACATAGGCTTCAAAACGACCAAAATTAGTTCAGCAATCCCACGGGCCGACGGAAACCTACAAGCAAGAGACCAAAATACGCATAAACGCTTTCACTGAACACCCCGCGGAAAAAAAAAAAAAAACGTTTCTCAAAGGGGCGGGGGGGGGGGGAAAAACGGCACGGAGATGCATATCCGCACCAAGGGAGAAAAAGGGAAGAAGAAAAGGGGGGCGGTTCAGGTCGCGTTACATCGGCGTCGGTAACGAGGGGGGGGACAAATCCCCACCAGGGGCGGGCATAAGGGGGGGGGGGGAACGGGGGCAAAGGCAGGCGAATTTCAGGGGGATGGGGAGCGGCCAAAGGGCTGGGGCAACACATGGCTGAGGTTGGATTTTTTCAAGGCGTGAGGCAAAACGCAAGAAAAACAAATTCATCATGGGACAGAAAAAAAAGTCAACCATGGGGCCAAATACCGAGGCGGACAAATAAAGTGGGTTCGAAAGCCTAACGACGTGGGGGGACGGCCAACAAGGGAACATGTCGCAGCAGGAGCGGGTTTGTGAAAAAAGGGAGAAGAACCTTTGTGCAGATCCCAGAGCAATTGGGAAGGTGACAAGATTGGGAAAAGCGCCGGAAACCGGGAAAAAAAGACACAAAAAAAGGGGGGGTGGACTGAAAGCAAGAGTTTCCAGTAATTCTGGAGCAAGGGGGGGCTTCGGGGGGGGTCAAACCGAGGAACCTTGTGTGTCAAGGAGCGGAACGGCGCCTAACGGACCAGAAAAACGAGGGAGGTTTTGAATCGCGGTCTTAGGGGGGGACCTACGAAGAGGGAAAAAAGGGGAAAGTTTAACCCACGAAAGGGAGTTGGGTCGAATCAAAAACTGTCGTCCGGATCGTAAAATGCAAACAAATTAGGGGGTGTGGCGGGGGGGTGGATGCACATGAAGAAAAAAGGTCGAGGGGGTGCCAGAGGCGCAATGCAGTGGAAAGAGGGATCGAAAAAAAGGGCATTCAAAAATCAGGTAAAGAAAAAAAAACGGTGACCCCTTGGGGGGGGGGATAAAAGTAACGTCAAAAGCTGCCCCGTCTAGACGATCCTAAATTTTCTGAAAGGCGGGGGTCAAGTCGCTCGCGCAGGGGGAAGAACAAAAAACTGGGGAAAGTCAAGAAGTGGGCGACAACAAAAGAAAGAACATCTCCAAAAGGGAAAGAGAAACAATAAGAACGGAGGGGGAGATCATCTGCGAAAAAAAACCCCCAAAAACACCATCAGAAAAAAGTCCTGAGGC
>Ga0179593_1264145_pt1 | contig 10164 bp, 5 predicted proteins | sample CZODoug2_1_08_16_FD_185931 | JGI IMG/M metagenome (GOLD analysis project Ga0179593, IMG submission 185931) | Vadose zone soil fungal communities from Angelo Coast Range Reserve, California, USA - CZODoug2_1_08_16fungal (PacBio error correction) | ecosystem: Environmental > Terrestrial > Soil >...
GCCGGTTTGAGGGAAAAAAATAGGGGTTTTGGGTGGCCCGCCTCCCCCCCCGGGATCAGCCCGTCCCCCTTTTTTACTCGGAGCATTTTTTTTGGGGAAGTTTGGGCCCTCGAACGCCCCCCCCCGGCCCCCCATCAAGCCCGGCGTCGGAAGCGGGGGGTCGTTTTTTTTTGTTTTTTTTTTATTTGTCCTCCCAAGGGGCCCCAGGTTTCGCCGGAAAATGTGCCCGGATGAGAACGAGCTTTTTGCGTGCCGGGATGGCCGGCCGGCGGGGGGGGAATCGCGCTTTGCCATCCGAGTTTTTACAAAAATCCGTTTTGCAGAAAACCAATTAATTCGGTCCCCTTTTTTCCCCTCAATGTGGCGGAAAAATTGCAAAAAAACCCCAAACCCCTGGCCCCCCTGAAAGCATCGAATTCGGCACAATTGTCCCCGTAATTTCCGCCCCGAACCAGCACCTTTGCTTGTTTAAGGCCCGTAAGCCCCCCCCGCCGTGGCCGGGAACCGGGGCGACACCCTTGGGTCCCTCCCGGTGGACCGACACGCCCCGCGGGAAGGCCCATCTCCGAAGGAAAAATCCGGCCCCCGGGAACAAAACAGCGGCCCCCCTGTCCGAAAACCGGGCGGAAATCCCCCAACTAAAAAGGGCGGCCAACCCCCGGCCCGGCGGGAAACGTTTTGGCCCGTTCCCCCCTTCTTCCCGGGTTCGACCGTGGTACCATGCCCCGAAAAGGCCCGGGCCCCGGCCCCCCCTTTTTGGCCCCCTGCTTTCCGAATCTTCCGGGAAAAATTGGCCCGCCCCGCCCACGGATGCCCCAGGAAAAAAAACTGGGTCCCGGCAGCCCAGCAGGTGATCGGGTCCCCTAGCCAAATGCGAAGCCGGCCGCCTTTTTGGATTCACCGGAACCCTGGGGTTTTCCCCAGGGTCGCCGAGGTTCCGCCCCCGCATCCCCCTTGGGGCGGTTCTTTTCCGGCCCCCCAGCACGTGAAACCCCGTCCCCCCCTTTTAAAAAAAAAACCGGGCCCCCCGCCAGCGTGCCCCCACTCCGGCGGAAGACCCGGGTGTTTCCCCCCCCCCCCAACATTTTGCCTCGGCCCCCCCAACTTGTTTTTTTTTTCCGCCCAAAAGCCCAAAAAACTTTTTTTTTCGTTTTTTTGTACGCAGGGGCCGAGCCCCCTCGGGGGCCGAAAGCTCTGTGTGCGGGTGGCGAAAAAAAAGAAAGCTTTGCCCGGAAAAAACCAAATGGCCGGTTTTTCCCGGGTTTTCCGGGGGAAAAAGAAACGTTCCGGAAAAGGCCCCGGGGATCTCACGGGGCCCTGCCCGCCGAAGGTCCCCGCGCGGTCCCCAGGCCGATCGGACCCAGCCCCCCCCGGGCCCCCCGTGTGGGGACCCCCGGTTTTGAAGTTTTTTTGGCCGGCCCGGGGGGGCCCAAAACGGGGCCCACTTGGGCCCGAAGCCGCCCCCCTTTTTCTCCCAGTAACTTCTTTTCGTCCCCGTGCGCAGGTCGAACGCAACAAAAAAAAATGGGCCGAACCCCGGAAAAATGCCACCCTTCCCGCCCCCTTTTTTCCCCCCCTTTTCCGCGCCGGGGGAAAAATCTTTCTTTGCCCCCCCAAGCAACGGTTTTTTTTTTTTTTTTTGTTTTTTTTTGTTTCCACCGAAGCCCGGCGCATTGCCCCGCAATGAAAAAGCCCCTGGCAAACACTCCGAACGGGTCCGAGAATGCGGCCCAAAGCGCCCAAAAGCCCACCGGGGCCCCCCCCCCGGACCCCCCCTGAAAAGGACAGCGGGAGTGAGGGGGATGCCCCCGTGACCTTTGGCCCCCCCTTGAAGGGTTTTTCCCCTGCCCCCCCCTTTTTCAAAAAGCCCCCGGGAAGCCCATTAAACACCCGGGCGCTTGCCCCCCGGCGCCCAGCCGACAAAAAAAAGCCCGGCCCCCCCGCCCCGGAACGGGTTGGGCGCCCCGCCCCCAGGCCCCCCCAAAGGGGGCCCCCCCCGCCAAGGTGTCCCCCCCCCCAGGAAAAAACCGTAAAAGAGAGCCCCCCGAGCCCCCCCCCCCCCCCCCGGTTTCGGACGGCTTTTTTTCCCCGGAAAAAGGAATTTCGAAATGCCGGAATTGGGGATGTTTTTTTTTTTCCCCCCCCGACAAAGTTTTTTTTTTTTTTTTTTGTGCCCCCCCGGGTTAGCCTGCAACCCAGAATTGGTTTCAATCCGAAACGCCCCGCCCCCGCCCGCTGTGCCCCCCGAAACCCCGATTTTGCCCAAAATTGGGCACCCAAAAAAGAGAGGGAAGAGGCCCCAAAGCGGCCAAAACAATCCCGGCCCAAAAGTGGGGCGGGGGGGTGTTTTTTTTTTTTTTTTGTTTTTTTTTGGGGTCCCGACCACAACCCCTTCCCGTCCTTACCTTTGGGACCCTCTCACCCCGGCCCTTTTTTTTTTTTCCCCCAAAGGGCCCCGGGGTTCCCCCCCCCCCCCCCCTTAAGAATAGAAAAACCTCCGTTGGGGGGGTTTTTGCCCCAAACCAAAAACGGGTTGGGATTTTTTGCCCCGGCCCCCCGTTCAAAAATTTTGTTTTATAATCAACAAACGCCCCCGCACCCAAAAACCCAAAAATTTTTACCCCCGGCCCCCCCCGGCCTTTAGCCCCCCCTTTTTCGCCTTGGGACGGAATAGGTCCTTTTGGCCCCCCCCCCGCCCCCCCCACCCCCCCTTTGAAAAGCGTAAAGCCGGGGCGGGAAATGGCCCGTGTCGTCCCCCCCCCCCCCCCCCCCGCTCCCACGGGCCCGCCCTAAAGAAAAAGGCCGGGGAAGCCAAAAATGCCCGGGCGGTCTTTCGAGAAAAAATTTGGGGTCCGGCCCCGAAAAGCAAGGCCCCCCCCCTTCCGCCCGGCCCCAAAAGAAAAACCCAGGCCTGAAAAACAATCGTTTCCCGAAAATTTCCGCCCCCGGGGCCCGGCCGAAGTGAACGGGGCCCCCCCGGCCGGATCGCCCGGGGCCCCCCATGGCCCCGGGGGCGTAGCCGGGGCCCCGGGGTTTTTTGTTTGTTTTTTTCTAATGAAAATACGAAGTCCAAACCGCTCCCGAAAAAAATTTCAAATCGCCCCCCCCCCCCGAAAAGGGCCCCCCCCCCGAAGCCCTTCCCCGCCAGCCCGGTGGCCGGCCCCCAACGCCCCCGTCCTGGGGGTAAAACGTCCCCGCCGGGCCCGAACAGCCCCGGCCACCCCCCAAACCTAGCCGAGGCGAAATCGGCCCCAATCCGCCCCCCGCCCCGGAAAAGCGCCCTCCCGCTTTCCCGAAAAGGTTCGAAGCCCCCCGCCCCAGCCGTTACCGCCGAAAGAAAAAACGCGGGCCCGTACCCCCATTCCCCGGGCCCCCAGCCCCCCCCGGGGTTGCGGCCACATGAATTCCCCTGAAAAAATAGGCCCCCCCCTCCCCGGGGTTTGGGCCAAAAAAAGCCCCCGCGGGTCCCGACCCCCCCTGCCCGACGGAAAAATTGAGGAATCGGGGCCCCCCCCCCCCCTGTGTTGGCAAAAATCCCCCGGTTGGCCGGGGGCTCCCCCCGTTTTCCCCGAGTCCGCCATGAAAAAAACGCTTTTTGGTTCCGCGAAGGCCCCCCCCCGGGGGGGGGGAGAAGGGGCCAAAGTCTTTGGGTGCCGGGCCCCCCCCCCGTCCCCCCCACCCCCCCGCCCCCCTTGCCCTGTTCCCCCGTGCCCCGCAGCCCTCCCGGGCTTTTCCGAAAAACCGCCCAACCGTGGGGGCCCCCACCCGGGGACCGGTCGAGCCCAAAGGGGGGTCCCCGCCCCCCCCCCGGCCCCCCCCCGTGGCCCAGCCCCGTCCCCCCCCCACCAGGACCCGCGCCCCCGGCCCGCCCCCCCCCCCCACATCCCCCCCGCGCCCCCGGGCCCTCCCCCCCCCCCCCCCCCCCGGCCCCCCGCGCCCCCCCCCCCCCCCCCCCCCCCCCCCGTCTTCGAAAACGCCTGAAACGCAATATTGTGCTTTGGGGCCCCGCCCCCGGTATTTTTGGATCGGGGATGCCCCCCCGGTGTTTTTTGCACCCCCCGGGTTTCGTCCCGGAAACCCCGCAAACCCCGCAGGGCCCCCCCCCCATGGCCCCCCCCCCCCAATTAAGGGCCCCCCCCCTTTGCGAAAAAATTTTCCAACTTGCCAAAAATAGCCCCCCTCCCCGGCCGCCCCCCCAAAAAAACTCCCGCCCCAAAACAAGGTTTTTTTTGAAAACCCGCCCCCGGGGGCCCCCCCCTTTTTTATTCGCAATTATTCCCTCCCCTCCTCCAAAACCCAACAACAAAAAAACAAACGGAGTAGGAGGGGGAAAAAAAAGAGAAAAGCAATAAAATTGGCCGGAATAGCGTCCGGGTTCCCCCCCCAACCTGGGCCGGGAGGGCCGCCCGAAGGGGGGGGGGGGGGCTAAATGGGGGCCCCCCCCCCCCCCCCAAAACGTTTTTTTTTTTTTTGGAATCGGCCAAAGCCCCCCCCCCCCCTTAATGGGGCCCAGTGCCCCCCCTGTCCCCCGCGGTTTGCGGTTCCGTCCCGGGAACCCCGGTGGGTGGGGCAAAAAACCCGCCCAAAAACAATCGAAATCCCCATCCGGGCGAGCAAACCCCCCCAACCCATTCCCCGACCCCCCCCGTCCCCGAGGAAAACCGGGGCGGGGCCCCGCCCGGTCCTGGGGCGGGTTTTTGGGGGTCTTGGGGTTTGGCCCCCCGCGGCCCCCCCGTGTTCCCCCCCCCCTTGGGGTAGACCCTCCCCTGCCCGCCCGAAAACCCCCCCTTCCCCTCTCCCCCCCCCCCCCCCCCCCCGCCACCCCGGGGTTTTGGCCGTTTTTTTTTTTTTTTCGAGCCGGAAAAAAGCTTGCTTTTGTCCGGGTGGGGGCCCCGGAAAGGCCCCAAAGATTGCCCCCCCCGGTGGCCGCGCCCCCCGGGCCCACGGGCCCCCCCTTTTTTTTTGTGGGGGCCCCCCGCTGTTTCGGCCCCCCCTCGGGCCGGGAAAAAAAAAAACAAAGGCCGAGCCTTGTTTTTGGTTTCCCCCCTTGGGCCGCTCCCGAAACGGGGAGCCCCCCGGCCCCCCCCCCCCCCGGCACAAATTGCCACCAAAAAACCAGGCCCCCCCCCCCCCCCCGAAAAAAAATTTCTCCCCAATTTTTTTTTTTTTTCGGTCCCCCCGGGCCGGGGGTCCCCGAACCCCGCGGCTTGCCCCCCAACCCCCGGGCGGTGGGGGCCTTCTCAGTATCAATGGCCGGTGCCCTTTGCCGCACCGGGTGCCCCCCCCCCCCCTTGGGGGGGGGGGGGGGCCCAAAAAATGGTCCCGACCCCCCCCCCCGCGGGTTTTTTTTTTCCCCCCCCTTTTTTTTTCTTTCGTGCCCGGTTTTAACGCCCTGGGGGGCCCTTGTCGACCCTTCCCCCGGAAAACCCCGGCCCCGCCCGGGCCCGCCCCCCTGGGCCCCCCGTTTGTGGGGCCCCCCCCGATTTTTTTTTCCCGGGGCCCTCGCCGGAAGTTTTTTGGCCCCGGGCCCTTTTTTTGGTGTTCGGGGCCCCCCGGGGGGCCTGGGCCCCGTTCTCCCCCGCCCCCCCAGCCGGCTTTTTTTTTTTTGCGCCCCCCCCCCCCCCCCCCCCCCCCCCCCCCCCCCCCCCGCCCCCCCCCCCCTGGGGGGGCCCCCCCGAAGCCCTTGTCCGGCCCCCCCTTTGGGGGGGGCGGGGGGCCCCGAAAACAATTGAAATTTTTCGCCGCCCCCCCCCCCACCCCCCCGTTTGAAAATCGTATTTTTCCCTATCCGCGGCCCCCCCCCCCCCTTTGGCGCCCCCCCCCCCCCCCTTTTGGTTGGCCCCCCCGGGCCCCAAACAAAATGGCCCCCCCCGGCGATCCCGCCCCCTGGCCCCCCCGGGTTCCCCCCCCCCCCCCCCCCTCCCGTGCCGGCCTCCCCCCCGGTGGCCCGGATTTTCCCGACAAACCGTAAAATTTTTCGCCCCCCCCCCCCCTGTTTTTGTTTTTTTGTTTCGTTTTTTGTCCGGCCCCCCCGGGAAAAGGGGCCCTGGCCCCCCCCCCCCCCCCCCCCTTTTTTTTTTTTTTTTTTTTTCGGGCCACGGAAACCCAATGTTTTCCTCATTGTTTTTCCCTCTTTTTTTTCCCTTCAACCCGCGCCCCCCAAAGGGGCCCCCGGGCCCCCCCTGTTTTTTTTTTTGGTTTGTTTTTTTTTTGTTTTTTTGTTTTTTTGTTTTGTTTCTTTTCCCCTTTTTTTTAAGGCCGGGCCCGTGAAAGGCGGGGCCGACCCCCCGCAAAATCGCCCGCCCCGAAACGGCCCCCCCAATCAGCCGCTTTTTTTCAAAGCCCCCCCGGGCAAAGGAAAAAACTATTCGTCCCCCAGGCCCTGAAGCCCCCCCCTTTTTCAAAGTGCCGCCGGAGGGGCCCGGGCCCCCGGGTAATGGGGTTTTTTTTGGCGGCCCCCCCCCCCCCCCTTGTTGGAAAAAAATTTAAATTAAAGGAACGGCCGGAAATTCAAACCAACCGTTTGTTTTTGCCCAAAAAAAAAAACCCAAGCGGTTTTTTTCCATTTCTAAAAGATAAGCACCCGGGGCCTTTTGAAAAAGCCGGGGGGTTTAGGGTTCCCCCCCCCCCCCCCCCCAGGGTTTTTTTTTAAGACGAAGTTTTGCCCCGCCAAACGCAACTTTTTTGCCCCGATTTTGCCCCCCGGCTTTTTGGTCCGGCCCCCCCCCCTTTCCCCTTTTTTTTTCCCAAAAAAAAAAAAACCCCCGCTTTGCCCAAAAATGTTTTTTTTTTTTTTGCCCCACCACTTCCCGTTTTTTTCCCCCGGCCCCAAAAAGCGGGGACGCCCGCCCTTCTTTTTTTTTTCCGAATAACTTCCCCTGGGTTTTTGGGGGGCAGCCCCCTTTTGTCCAAAAAAAAACCCCCGGCCAAAAAACTGAACAATCCAATCGCATCGAACTTCTTCCCCGATGGGGTCCCCGGGTTCCCCGACGCCTTTTCCACGCCCCCCCCCTTCCCCCCCTTGTTTCCCCCCCCCCCCCTTTTCCCCCCCTATTTTTTCCTTTTCCAAAGAAACCCACCCCCCTTTTGGGCCCCCCTTTTGGTCCCCGGCCCCTTGGGGCCCTTGGGGGGGCGCCAAAGATCGGGTTCCCCCCCCCCCGGGGCCCCGGGGCCCCCGGGCCCTTTTTCGTGCCGGCCCGGCCCAGCCCGCCGGGTTTTTTTTTTTTTGTTTTAATGCCCCCCGTTTTTCGGCTTTGAAAAAAAGCAAGAGACCCCCTTTTTCAAGCACCGGTTCCCCCCCCCGCCCTTCCTCCCCCCCCCCCCCCCCCCCCCCGGCCCCCCCTCCCACCTCCGTTTCCTCCCCCCCGCCCCCCCGGCCCCCCCCCGGTTGCCCGGCCGCCCCCCCCTTTTTGCCGCAGTCCCCCCCCCTCCCCGGAAACCCCCGGGAAAGTGTGCCCGCCTTCCATTGCGCCCCAAATGGGCCCGCCCCCCGCCCGGGCTTCGGAACCCCGTTTTGGCTGCCAAGAGATTTTTTTTGTTTTTTTCTGTCTTTTTCCCTTTTTTTTTTTTTTTTTTTTTTTTTTTTTCCTTTTTTTTGTTGTTGTTTTTTTTTTGTTTCTTTTTTCCTTTTTTTTTTCTTTTTTTTCCGCCCGCCGGAAAAAAAAAGGAAGGCCCCCGGAGCCAGCCCCCCGGGCGGGAGCCCAACTCCCGGCTTTCCCGGAAAACCCCAAAAAAAAAAAATCGACGAACCGGAGGAAGTTTTTCCCCCCCCTGGGGGAAAGGCCGGCCCCCCCCCCCCCCCCCGCCCCCCCTTCCCCCGGGCCCCCATGGGCCCTTTGGCCCCCCCTGCTCCAAAAAACCCTCCCCATCCCCGCCCCCGCGCCCCCCCCGCCCTGTCGATCGATTCGCCCCCTTTTTTTTTGGGGGACCCCCCCTGCACCCCGGCCCCGTTTCCCGTGGCCGCCCGCCCCCCCGTGGTTTGAATCCCGTTCAGGCCCCCCCCCCTTTCCGACGTCCCCCTTTTATTTTTTTTTTTTTTTCCTTTTCCCCCCGAACCCCCCCCCCGAACAAAAAATACCGGCCCATTGTTTCCGCAAAGCCCCCCCCCCCCCCCCCCCCCCCCCCCCCCCCCCCCCCCTTTCCTCGCCCCGCCCCCCCCCCCCAAACAAACAAAAAAGCTTTTTTTCGGGCCCCCGGGGGGGGGGCCCCTCCGAAACCCCCCCTTGCCCCGGGGGGGTAAAAAAAAAAACAAAACGAAAAAAGTGGCCCGGGCCCCGAAACCTTGCCCCCCCGAAAAAAGCAAATTGAACACGTGGGGTTCCTTCCCGCCCCCTAAGGGGCAGCCTTGCCGGGGCTTGTTAAGGCGTCCGGGTACCCCCCCCCGTTGCCCCCCCCCCTTTGGGGCGGAGTACAGAAAAAAAGCCCGGCCCAAGGAGCCCGGGCCGAAAACCCCTTCCCCTCCAAAGCGGAAAACCCCCCCTGGGGTAAACCCCCCCAGTTGGGTTCCCCCCCCGTGATTTCCCACGGCCTGGCCCCGGGGCACGTTCCGCCCCCCCATTGGGGGCCCTCCGGAAAAAAACCCCCCGAAAAAAAAACAATCCCCCCCCCCCCCCCCTTCCCCTGGGGTCAGGGTAGCGCCCCCCCCCAGTGTGTTTCCCCTGTGCCCAACATCGTTGGGGCCTGTCCCCCCCACCAAAAATTTTTTTTTTTTTTTTTTTTTTTGTTTTCCTAAAACAAAAATTTTTTGTTTTTTTTTCTTGTTTTTTTTCCCGAAAAAAAAACGCCCCCCGTTCCCGAAGCCCGCCCCAGGTGCCCAGCCCCTGCCCTGCCCCGGGCCCCCCCTTCCCCTGCCCCAAATGGTAACGAATTTCCGAAAAACCGGCAAAAAGCCCAGCCGCGCCGACGTTCCAACTCCCCCCGTGGTCCCCCGCCCCCCCCCCCCCCCCGGGGCCACTGGTTCCCCCCCCCCGCCCCCCCCCTTTTCCTTTTTGTTTGCCCCCCCCCCCCTTTTTCCCCCGCACCGTTCAGAAACCCCCAGCGCCCCTGGTTTTTTTTTTTTTTTCCGGTTTTTCCGGGCCCCCCGGGCTCGTCCCCCCCCCTTTCCAAAGAAAAAAAAAAAAAAGAAAAAAAACGAGATTGCCCTTCTCCCCGGCCCCCCCGGTTTTTTTTTTTTTGTTTTCCCCCCCCGTCCCCCCACCCCGGCCCAAAGGGTGGGTTGGGGGGTCCCCCCGAGGCCCCCCCCGTGTCCCCTCCCCCCCCCGCCCCCCCCCCCCCCCCCCCCCCCCCAAAAAGCGGGCCCTACCCCCTTTGGTAAGAAAAAAAATTACGGCCCCCCCCCCCTCCTACAAGCCAGAAAAAAACAAATGTGCCTTGGTCCCCCCCCCCCGGGCCCCCACCCCCCGATTTTTTTCCGGGCCCATTTTTCCGAAAAAAACCCCCGTAAAAAAAAAAAAAATTTTTTTCGATTTGAAGATCCAGAGGGCCCAGGGTTTTTTTTTTTTTTTGGGGGTGCAAAAATTTTTTTTTTTTTTGTTTTTTTTTTTTCCCACCGGCGCCCAACACAATGGGGAAAGAAGAAACCCCCCGAAATTCCTTATGTTTTTCTGCCAAAAAAAAGGTTTTCACATTTTTTTGTAAAACTCGAAGGGGCAGCGTTCGGGGATTTTTTCCCCCCGGCGCCCCGCAAAAACAAAAAAAAAAAAAAAAAGAAAATCCGCCCCCCGTGGGCCCCCCCCCCCCAAAAAGGCCCCCCCTCGTTCTCACCAATCCGGCCCATAAAAAAAACAAATCGGGGCCCCCCCGAAAAACTTGGCCCCCCCCTGTTGGGGGGGCGACAAATAAAAACACTGCCAACCCCCCGCCCTCCGCCCCTCCCCGGACGGGCGCCCCCCCTTGCCCCCCCCCGCGGCCCTTTCCGGGGGTCCCCCCCCCCCCCCCCCCCACCCCCCCCCCGGTCCCGAGGGTTTTTGCCAACCCTGTCGCAACAAACCTGGGCTCGAAAGAAACGCTGAATAAAAAAAAAAAAAAAATTTTTTTTTTTCAAAAAAAAAAAAAAAAGTTGTTTTTATTCCCCGGGGTGTCCGGCAAAAACCCCTTAAAAATTTCTCAAAAACCCGGCCCCCCCAATTCCCCCTTCCCATTCCCCCACTCTCCTTTTTTTCAACC
>Ga0179593_1324266_pt1 | contig 10164 bp, 10 predicted proteins | sample CZODoug2_1_08_16_FD_185931 | JGI IMG/M metagenome (GOLD analysis project Ga0179593, IMG submission 185931) | Vadose zone soil fungal communities from Angelo Coast Range Reserve, California, USA - CZODoug2_1_08_16fungal (PacBio error correction) | ecosystem: Environmental > Terrestrial > Soil >...
TTACAATCATAAAGGCGGGAAAAACGACGACGGCGAAAAACTACATAGGGCAAAAAAAAAAGGAGCGCTAGAAGTAAGGTGGGAAACGAACACAAGGATACACAGCAAAAGGGGGAGGAGAGGAAGGAGGGGAGGACAGAGAGGTTTTGAAAAGAGGGGAGGAACGAAAAAGGAACTATGACGCCAAATCAAACAATCACTACAACGGAAGAGTGAAGGGATGACCCAACATTCGCACTCAAGGGAGGAACCAATGCGAAGACAGGGAAGTGGAGGGTCTGATAAAAAAGAACTGGGGCACCCAAAAAGCACCGGAAAAGATTTAAAGGCGAACGAATCAGAAAAAAGGTGACCGAAACCCCCAGGAAGAAAAGGGAGTATTCACCACTCGAAATAAGAAGGAAAAAACGAGTGGAACGGGCTTTTGTTGCACCGCCACTGTAGATGAAAAAGCCGACGAAAATTGCAGAAGAAGGCAATCTTGGCAAGGGGCTCAAAAAACTTAGTCTCCCGCAACGATCTCGAAAAGGAAAGGGGGGTCGGTGTTGTCAGGACGGCCATACATTAAAAAAAAAAAATTAATAACGCTAACACCTTTTGGGACTAAAATCCAAAGCAAGGGGGGGAAAAACAAAAGGGGTTTTTAGGAAAACACAAAGTCTTACATTGAGGACTTCCGGGAACCGGATCTTTCTCCAAATTGGAATCATGTCTTGAAACTCACCAGGACCGATTCACGAGAGCAAAAACGCAAGGGGACATCAGCCAAACAGGAAACAAGGATGATTTAGGAAAAAATCGAAAACGGATGGAAGGGCTCACAGCAGGGGAAGTCTCTTAGATGACCAAGGGGAAAAAACTTCAGGGAGGAATACCTATCCACCCTAGCGAGGTAACGGTCTTCAAAAACCCACAACCGGTGCAAAACCACAAGAGGAGAGACAAGGGGGGGATTCGGGGACGACAGAACTTGGTCGATCTTCAGAAGAATCCATAATAAATAGGTCAGGACTTATAACAAAAGCAAGAAAAGCGCTGCCTGAACACTCTTAAAAAGGCCGGCAGAGTGTAAAAAAGAAACCTGAAACTGTCTTTACCGAATGTCGAGAAGGCCAAAGGGTGGGTCAAAAAAGTTTAGCGGTTTGAGGGGGGGGGACTTCCCTTTCCGATAGGAGTTCGGACTGGGAACAAGGAAAAAAACAGGTTTCTGTCAGCAGCCAGTAAAAAGAAGACTACGGCAAGAGTCCACCAATGTTTGTGGGGGGGAAGGGGCAACGCAAGGCAGCGGCTCTACATTGAAAGCAAAACAATCATAAAAAGGGAGGGAGAATGTAAGGGGGGTCGGTTTGGCTTAAACAAAAAATCGAACCCGGGTGGGTCAGAAATCGTGCCAGAACATCCTTCACATATTATATTCTCGAAAGCAACAAAGATTGAAAGGGACGGGGAGAAGCCGCAAGGCGGAGACGTCTCAAAGAAGATGGGGGGGAAGGATGGTAAATCAGGGGGCAGGGACCATCACGGTGTCCAGCCCTCGTTTGCCAGGGGGGCGTTATGGGGGGGGGCTTGGGTAACTAAGGGAGGAACGGACTGACGGCAACGGGTTGACACAAAACACCGAAAGTGTGCAAAAAACGAAAGGGTTGGGTTGGGCAGGAGGGGGTTCCCGCCCAAAAATTCGACGGGGGGTACAGATGGATCTCATTGTAGGCCCAGCTGAGAAAGACTTGGGGTTGGACGTTGGGATCCCAAATCCCTCGGTTTCCCTGCCGAAATCCAACAAGGTTGCCGGCGCCAAAAAGAGGAAAAGGGCATCGCTCGCGAACGTGAAGGGGTGACGTAGGGAAGGCTGGGTCAAAAATCTGGAAAACCTGCACGTCAAACTACATTGTGAAACGATGGAAAAAGTAAGTGTTCGGGTCGGTCCACACATAATGGGGGAGTGAAAGCAGGGTCAGACATTTATCACTTTACTTAAGACTCCTTAACTGGAAAGCATAGAGGTGGGTCTTTGTTCCTATACGTTCCGAGTTGCCAAAGCAAAAAGGAAGGGGGGGTGGAAGCATGGTCTCTTGACTGCTCCTCATCACGCGCAGAGCAAGGACACCCTGTGTTTTTGCGGACATGAGGGGGAAAAAGTCCGAGCCACGAAGTCCGGGGAAAAAAAAGGGGGGGGGAATCATAGGGGGTCATGCAGGCCTACCCCAGATCCGGGGGCAGTTTAGTACGTGATTGGGAGGGGGAAGGGAAAAGACGGGGGGGGTGTGGGGGAATTGCCCGGTTTCGCGGGTCGGAAGAAAAGCGAAGTGCCCGGGGGACATCTCCGAGGAGAACAAAAAGGGCTCAAAAGGGGGGAGGCAAGAAAGGGGGGACGAGTTAGGCGGAGGTTGGCAAGTGGCCGGGGAGGGGAGGGGAGGAACACGGTGGGGCATCCAGCACGCGGAATCGTCGGCAGGGGGGGGAAAAAAATAGTAGCTTTCAAAAGTGGGTAAAGATGGGGGGAAAAGGGGTCAAAAGCCGGGCTGAGAAAAGCCGCCCACGACTTGAGGTTCGATAGCGCATGGGGGGACAGGACAGAAAAGGACACGCCGACCACTGCATGCCTGCTTCCAAAGGGGGGGGGGCCTCCAACAAAGAACCGAGCGGAAAAGCGGACGGGGGCAACAATACTCGGACAAGGCGAAGGGGTCTACTAAAGCTCGGGGCCCTCGGACGCTAAAACAGTCAAAAGATCCGTTCCCACGAGAGGGGGGTCGAAGGGTTAGAGGGCAACCTAGAAAGAATATATATACAACCAAACAACAAGGTAAGAAAATCTCTATTACATTCGGCGGTAACTTCTACAAGAACTCTTTGCTTTGGGGGGGGCAAAACAAAAAAAAAAGAGGGAACTGGGGACATCTGGGGAAAGAGAGCCTGTCCCCTAATATTCCCTCCAAACCTTTGAGAAGTATTGCATTTTGGGGGGGGGGGGGGGGGAGGAGGAGGCCGCCTAAAAAAGTTCCCCAGGAATCTTCCAACAAGACGTGACTTCGAAAGGCAAAAGGAACAACTATTACATAGCAGATTCAGGAAAAAAACGGGAGGAAAGAAACAATCAAGAGAATCGCGCATAACAGAGTGCTAAAAACAATCCAAAAGGATGAGGACCATAATCTGACCGTGCGTCACAAACACCTGAGCTCCTAAAAAAAAAAAAGAAAGCCAGAAAAGGGGTAACGATATATTAGATGTTTCGTCCTCGTCTGGACTTTGCCCCAACAAAGGAAAGGGACCGGAAAAACCAATCTATAATATCGGCACTCCACGTGGATCACTGGCCCCCCTGGATAGGGGTTTGAACTTACATAAAAAAAAGAAGTTGAAGAACGGGGGTAACAAAACCGGGATTCGGTCGGACTCTAAGTTTCCCGCTGGGGGGATCGCAAAAAAAGGGTCAAGGGAAGGGATTGGTCGTGGGGCTTACGCTTTCCTCCCGACCGGCGAAAATGGAAGGTAGCTTCTGAAAGGAAGGGAAGAGCTGGGTGAAAAGGGAAAAACGAAAAGAATCAGCTCAGGAATGGCAGGGGTGCCGCTCGTGGGATCCATGTCCAGGATTCGCAGGGGGTGCAAAAAAGAAAAGGACGAGGGGGAAAGGGGGCTGAAGTCTACCTTTTTCGATGTTGGCGTGGAAGCACCAGAAAGTCCGGGGGAAGAAGATCAAAGAAGGGGGAAGGGGCCATTCAGTTCTCCATATTGAGGGATGGGCAGCCCGTGAGAATGAATTACCAAACAAACGGAAGAAGGGAAAAAGTCAAACTTCAATCGGAATCCGACAAAAACGCCTACCACTTCCGTGGAAACTAGGGCCGTCAAGCTAAAGGGGGGGGACGTGGGGGGGGGGGGTTAAATCCAAGCGAGGGTGTCCACGCGGACATCAGCCGATAAAGGTGCTGTGGAGGGTAAACGAAGAAATGACCGCAGGGTCCATGAAACTATACAGACTGAACCTCTTCAAACAGCCTACGGAAAGCGGGAATAGGGGGGGGGAAGTATCTGTCCAAGGGAAAAATAGGACTGAAGGTGAAGGGGAGGGTAGGGGGGGGGGGGGGTGAGGGTCTGAAGAACGATTAAGGCGGTCTGGATATTCATCGGGAGGCAGGGGGAATCCAAACCTCAAACGCCCAATCGTTGGATCTGGTGGGGCCACGACTTTTTTATAAGAAGGGAAGAAAGGACATTAGTGGCATCCTATGTAAAAACACCATCGTGAAAATTGAGATCACTTTGGGAAAGAGATCATCAAAAAGGCAAGAGACAGAACTTACCGCACAAAAGGGCCGGCGCTGCAGGTCTGGATAGGAGGAGGTGGGGCGGGGGTTTAAAATTCGAAATGGCCTGAAAACGTCCGTCGTGCGGGGGCGCGCCGTAAGGACGCAGCTCTAAGATAAGGGGTCGGAAAGGAGAGGGTTCATGGGGGGAGGGCTTACTGATGACTTTCTGGAGCGCACGGGGGGCCCGTTGTTCCTTACGGACCGAGAAGCGGTGGCTGTACGGGGGTTCTCCGGGAGAGGGGGGGGGCAGGTAATAACGTGCGATCAGATCCCTGACGGTTCGCAGAACCTGGACAGGGGGATGGAAAAAGAACGGTGTTGCAGATGGGACTCCGGAAATGAACTGCGAGAGGCGCAAAGAGGCAAGAGGGGGGGGGAAAGAAAGGTTTTGGAGGTGACCATCACTTGCCGCCCGCGCCCGGCCAGGGGTTGAGAGGGTGTTTGTCCATTTCAAAGGTGTAACATTCTCGGTGATGCAACACAAGAGGAGGAGGAGGGGACATGAGTACTGCAACAAGATGATCCATCGGAAAGCACAGAATCCATCAAAGATGGACCCTGAGGAAGGGAGAGAAAGAAAAAAAGGGGGGGGAAAATGGTTTCTGAATTGTCCCGTCAGGAAAAACGACCATTGGGGCGGAAAGAAAATAGGGGGTTTTCACAGGAAGTGCCGGGGGGGAGAGAATTGGAAAAGGGGTTGGGTATCACCTTTTGGTTGGGAAAAAGACTCCGCGGGTGTGGGTGGTATCGCGGCGGAGAGGGCGTATTCTTTCTGACGACTGTCAAGAGAAAGAAAAAAGAGATTTGTGGGAGGGGGTTTGAGTGGGGTGCATGATAACTACGTCGACGAAATGGCCGGGGGAGGCGGTGGAGACCATGAGGACTTTTTTTATTGGGGGGGGAAAAGTGTTGTCAGTCAAGGCCCCCTAGCCGGGATTTTTAGGGGACATGGGGGGGGGGGGGGCGAAAAGGGGGGGAAGGGCAGGTGAAATCGCAACTGCAGGGATATCGGTTTTGAATGGGGGGGGGGAGGAAAAACAAAGGGCGAAATGGCGGCTAGGGGGTTGGTGCCCGCGGCCGGTCGGGTGTGGCAAGGGGGGCGAGTGAGGAGTACGAAAATGGGGGGGGCGGGGGGTTACAGGAAGGCTTTGCCCCGACATTGGGGAACAGGTGAGCAGCGTCGGGGGGGGGATTGGAAAAAGAAGGGGGTATAATAATCGCTGTTTTAAGGGGGGGGACGAAACGATTAGAGAAGGTATAAAGGAGGGAAGAGGGGGGGGGTGTGTATGTATTGAGCTCCTAGGCCGGAGGCTCGAAAAAAATGAAACATGGTACGTTGACACTTAAAAAGAGGAAAATGGTCAAATGGGGGTAAGGTACACCACGGGAAGAAGGCCGATGAGAAGGTTGTGCCCCGTCTTATACCCGACTAATAAGAAATAAGGGGAGGGGGGAACAGGAACAAGACCTAGTTAAATTTTGCAGCAACGCTGACGCAAATCGCCGACTAAACGCCTTCTCCCAGAAAGCCCGGGAGGTTTCCAGGGAGAAAGGGGACAGGCAGGGGCAATCAGTTTTAGGAGCCCACGATCTCCTACCACAAAAACTGGAAGGGAATAGGGGGGAAAATTCTCGACTTGGGCGTTCCCCTCCAACTGCGTGCCAAACACAGAGAAATCACGGCCATTAAAAAGTAAAAGCGTCTTTTGGGGTCCTCGGGGGAAAATGGGGGAGTGGAGGATGGTGGGCGGAAAAAAAAGATCTTCCAATAACCCGGTTGCCAGGTGGCGGGGGCCTCACAAGGGGGGCACAAGGAGAAAAGGGAGGCAAGGAAAGCCATACTGGTTTCGGATCGGAAAAAGACGGACCGCGGGGGGGTATTGTTCGACAAGGAAGAGGAAAAAGGGAGGGAGAAGCTCGAGACATGAAAGTTGACCATGGGGGGATACAGAAAAATAGGGGGAGGACGGGGTTTCCCGTCCCAGACACAAAACAACCAAAAACAACACCCACAGGCCGGCGCGAAATTCAACCGAAAAAAAAGAGGGGGAGCCAGAAACACAAGACGTGAGCCGGAGAAAGGGCAGCCCCAGAAAAACTTCCCAGGGGGTTTCAAAAGGTGTAGGAACAATGAAACGAGCTGGGAGAACCGGCGCCCAGGGTGAAAACGAAGCCCAAATATGGCATTCGTTAACAAAAAAGAGAAAAAGGGGGGGCCAATCCTCCCACCAACAACGATCCAGACGAAGGACCAAGTGTGTTCTTCCAAACGCGGAAGAAATGCAAATTGAGGACGGAAAAAAACCACCCCCCACCCACGCACCCCCCCCCCCCCCAAAAAAACCCCGAAACACGATCGAGCCATTCGCCAAAAGTTGCAGATAAAAAGAAAGACTGGGAGGTGAAAAGGGACGCAACGGGAAAAAAGGGAAGGAATTCAACATAAAATCTCAAACACGGAATTCACCGCGGACCGGAGGGAACGGAAAAGGGGACATCAATATAACAGCAATCGATGCCAAATACCACCACAAGAGAGTAAGAAGGGGGCAGGGGAACTTCACTATCATATTTGGTGCCCCGAAACGGCCAGCAGACCGGGAACAAAAAACAATCAAAAATCGGGATTTAATCCACTCGGGGGAAACGGATAAAGCAAACTGACAGTAGGAACTGAACAAACGCAAAGGGGTCGGGGAAGAAAAAATGGTCGTAAGACAAGCCAACCCATTTCAGAAAAAAAACCGGGAAAAAAAAGATTTGAAAGGTTCGCAAAAAAAAAAAAACAAGCCGCCGGCGACCCAGGCGCCAAAAGAGGGGGAGAGTGGGGGAGATGGGGGGGTCGGAAATCAACAGGTCAGGGAATAACGCGGAAGACCGAGGAGGGGGAGAAAAAAGAGAAGGGGGTTACACCTTTGGACAATGCCCAAATCTTGAAACGGGAAAAAGGCACGGGGAAAAGGAAACCATTTTTTAGGGAAATTGAGGACAATGAACCCGTCTCACTCACGAAAGAAAGAATCAGAACTAGAGAAACCGGGGAAAAAGAACTAATAATGCTATCGTCAACAAAAAATAATCGGGAGGCCTGAAGAGGAGTCATTCGGTTCTGAAACAGAAGGGATCGGAGACGGGGACACTCTATGGGAATGGCAGAGGAGAATAAAATCGGAAATCAAATAACAGAAGCCCTAAAAAACAGAACGTGGGGTTCCATTAGTCCGAACCGGCACAACGGGCCGGCGAAATTCGCAGCGGCCAAGAGTACAGCATGAAAAGAAAAAAATCAAAATACAGAAAGATCGCTACACCGCGGAAGGGTCCCTAAAGGAGGAAAAAAATGAATTCCAAGATACCTTCAAACCACAACACCGAAAGATGGCCATGTGTCACACCCGAAAGTTATTCAAAGGGGGTCCAGGAAAACAAAAAACTCTTAGACTGTCGTATCTTCGGATGAGTAAACGAAAACAGTTATTGGCGAAAATTGGAAACATAGGGAGAAGAAACCGTAAAGTTCCAGGCCGCCATGTTGGTTCCAGACAAAACGGCGCGTCCCCCTTGATCAAAATAATTCGAAAGACGGCAAAGAAAGAAAAGAGTCGTTCGAAGTGGCCGTGGTGGGCGGTTACAAAGCCCGAAGAGAGAAAGAGAAAGAAAGAAAAAATCAGGAGAAAGATAGACTTTCCCCGAAGCACGTACCGCTAGATCATAGTGAGGGGGGAAAAGGTGGTCGCTGGCAGATGCCTTCCCTTTTTAGGGTCCCAGGGGACGCGTAAGAGTCAAAGAAGTGTCAAAAAGGGTGCGGGTCCGCGGCCCAGCAAAAAACTCGAAGCGCGGTGTCAGCACCCATCTTTGACAGGGGGCTTCAAGGTTAGGGTCTCGAGGTAACAAGACCGGCGGAAGGGCTGAAATTGACCACACAAGGGAAAGGCATTTTGTTTTTGCGTCCGCCCAAAGCAGTTAGTTTGTCCACCAAAAGAAGGTGTTTCATGCATACTTTGAGAGAGGGGGGGGTGAAGGGAGGATCGAGCAAGGTTTCTTTTGGGGTCGAAAGAAGCCGCACGGGGTCAAGAAGTAAAAATCTTCCTGACGCGACGGCAAGAAAACGAGGACGACAAACCGCCCTTCAGGAGTCAGAGGAGGAAAAAATCTCCAACCTCTCGGAAAAAAGTTGGACCAGAAGACCCCATCAAAACAAATCGGTCGTCAGGGGGGGAGGGGGGGGACACCCAAAGGGCAGAAGGGGGGGGAAGAATCACGGAAGGGGCACCAAGCGGCGTTGCGGGAGGGGAACTTGGGGGAGGGGGGTTAGGTGGGTCAAAAAGAAGGGACTATTCCCCTCATCGGTACTGTAAAGGGTTGTAGCGCAGTTCAAAAGAGGGGGGACTTAAAATAGTCCTCACAACCCGGAAGACGCATGACAACATTGGAAACGAGCAAGGGGAGAAAAAGCGGAAAAAAAAGGGACAAAGAAGGGGGGGCAACGGGTTAACTTTTGGCATGGGTCCAGTGTTCTAAGAAGACCCGGGGGAAAGTGGGGTATAGAAGTGAGTTTAAAGCATAGCAAGAAAAGAGGGGTGGCTGGCAAGTTGATAGGGCCACTGGGGGGTCGGAAGGAGAAAAGAGATGAAACATCGCTCCAATCCTTGGAGACTGGAGAGGAAAGTGGGCTATAGGAGTCGTTGGGACTCAAAAAGTTCAAGCGTTGGCAAAATGGGGTGGGCCCGGGGATAGGAAAATCAGGGTCCGGGGGTTGAAAACGGATTGCGAAAAATCTTAAGGGAAGTCAGCGGCCGGTCAGACCACTTCGGGGGTACTACGGGGGAAAAATGGGGGATTTAAGAAAGGTGGTAAGCTCGAACGAGAGCCGTACACCTTCCGGTGCCGATAGAGGGAAGGGGGCGGGAAAAGTCCTGCAAGGGAAAAAAGGAAAATTACACTTCTCACCCTAGGGTGGAGGCCACACTTTGCATATTCGGTGCCACTAAAGAGGAAGGGGGCTGAAGTGGGGCAAACTACAGCAAAAAACTAAACGTCCGTCAGGCCGTGGGGTTACCAACCACGAGACCAAGGAGGTGAATAGGGAGGAGTGGAAGGGGGGGGGAGGGGAGAGAGAGGGGAGGGAGGGATGGTCTTGGGCCAAGACGGGGGCCCAAGAGGACGAAGGAAAGCATAGCGCAACAAACCAGCACGGGAGGGAAAGAAAGGAGGAATGAAAGCGGTAACGTCGACGCGGTTGAAGGCGGGAGGGGGGGGGCAAGCCAGAGACAAAGGGGGGCAGAGGGAATAAAATCCTTGTCAAACGAAGATTACGACCACTGGTGGGGAAAAAGGCATGCAGGGGGGGGCGCGGCTGACAGGTGGGCCAAACAAGCTTAAAAAAGAAAATCTGAGGTCTGGACTATTACCCAGATGACATCCCAGGACACAGATGATAAGAAAAGACAAATGACAAACCTGAAAACAGAAAAGAACGAAAATACACGGAACCAAAAGAGATTCTGGGAAAAGACGACGTTCCACAAAATGGCCAACTCCGAAAGAGAAAACGGAACAGAAGAAATAGCTCAAAGGAACAAATGAACTGCAGGGTATGTAAGAGATATTTGTGCTTCCGCTGTAGGGCCAAAAACTACCAAAAATAACCCAAAGAAACCCAAACAGCGAGTCAGCGCATGAAAGCAAGTCAAACGTCATACTGTTCAACGCGGGTGTGGTGGGGACAGAAAAAACCATTGAAAAAACGATGATAACGGGGGGTTGCCCGGGGGATTCTTGAAGACTCCAGCACTGGGGGGGTGCCATGGTGGGCCTCAGCCCAAATAGGGGCACCTTGAACTTTGAGGGA
>Ga0179593_1372566_pt1 | contig 10164 bp, 9 predicted proteins | sample CZODoug2_1_08_16_FD_185931 | JGI IMG/M metagenome (GOLD analysis project Ga0179593, IMG submission 185931) | Vadose zone soil fungal communities from Angelo Coast Range Reserve, California, USA - CZODoug2_1_08_16fungal (PacBio error correction) | ecosystem: Environmental > Terrestrial > Soil >...
CCAACCAAAGAAGAAAGACTTGGATTCACCTTCCTCGGTCGAAAGAACCGTGGCCGCCGATCGGTGGTGGGGGAGAGCTCAGACGATCCGAAAAACAAAGGGGGAAGGGATAGATCGACAGAGGGGCACTTTCAACCTCTGAGAAGGGAGAATGGGGATGGGGGTGGGACCGTCGCTCAGAAAAGGGGGGTGGAACGCCAGTGAGAGGGTGGTCGACGGTTACATTTTCGTTTGTGGGAGAAAAAACCTAGAGGGAACACGATCGGGCCAGGAAGACGGCCTTCAGACGAGGTGGCGAGGACGGTCGGAAAAAAAAACTCGCCAACGGGAGAACGCCACCGTACAACCTGAGGAGGCGAAAAGGTCACGGGAGCAAGGAAAAACTGACGAAGGAGAGGAAAAAACAAGGAACATTACCGCTCAGAAAGTCACCGGCGATCCAGTGAGGTATGAAAGTCGAAGACAGTACTATCTCCAGAATCATCGATCGTCACAAAAATGGGGAGAAAAGGGAAAAAAAAACTGTTGAGATGGAAAGGGGGGGGAGCAACGGTAGGGAGTTTGAAACAAAAAAGGGCCTACCTGGTGAAGTCGAAATGGCCTTCGGTGCTTAGAAGTGCAATGCAGAGGGGCGGCTGGGACGGGCTATCTGCGGCGGCAAAAGAGCCATAGGAGTTGTCAAAGGAGTCCAACTGGGCCAAGAAAAAAAACATTTTCCAGTTTGGAGGGTGCGTTCAGAAAACAGGGGGAAGAGAAAAAAAAAATAGGATGAAATTACATAGAAATACCGATGAAGAATTGGGGGCAGGGGCGAAAAGAGCCGGTGCCTCTTATCCCCGACAGTATCTGCTAGACGTGGTGAAAAGGGGAGCAGATGGGGTGAACAAGAAGTCTTAGAAGGGGAAGTAAACCCTGCAGGAAAAAAGACGCTCTGCTCACTGGGGGGGAACCCGAGAAACCGCGGTCGCCGGGTGCCGAAAAGGAGATGAATCGCTTAAGTCGGGAAAGGGGCTTGCCGAACAGTGAAGGTCGAAAAAAATCACCCCTCGGGACCGAAAGAAGGAATGGCAAATATGGGGGGGAGGGAGAACATGAGCCGGAAAAAAAAAAAAAATAAATGGGCCGCACAGGGGAAAAAAAGACAAAGACCTTTTACGGCACAAAAGTTGATTGCCGACTGCTCTCGGGGGCCCTGGAAGGGGGGGGGCACCGTCATCCTCGACCCCAAAAAAAACGACAAGGGGTACTGGTGTGCCAAGGGGGGGAAGATCTCTCCGCACTGGCCAAGTACCCAGGAGGGGGCACCGAACGTGCGGCCCAAAGAAAGTGAAAGGGGAGGAAAAGATAAGAACTCATCAAAATGAGTCTGGACGATGAGAATCCCGAAAGGGGGGAAAGCTACACTCAGCTTCAGTCTTACAAAAAGGAAAACCTCTTTACTGAATCCGACGGGAAGGGGGAAGGAATTTTTAACTCCACAATAGGAAGGGTCACCAATTTGCCATATGGATCCCGACTCAAAGGAACTACATCCCCAAGAAGTACCCGACAGCCACCCGGTAAAGAAGAAAGGAAATTGCACGTGGTATACACTGGGTACCAGGTCCTTGTGCCGAAAGGACTATGATTGCTTCCCGCAGGAAGCCGCGCGATCACGGCTTTTCAGGGGGGAAAAGCGAAATCAGGGAGTCGGGTCGGGGGGAACGCCCGCGGTCAACCAGGAAAAGCCAGGTGTAGAAGGGTGAATTCTTTCTAATGAAAAAACCCAACACTCGGGATATGACGGGCCCATACACGGATAGCCAGATCGAACTCTAAAGAGAAACGAGGGTTCAATGGGAAGAAGAGCCGCGCTCTCAGGAACGCCTTTCCCGGGACCGACAAGGAAGAGGCTTTGACTTACTGCGGGAAGCATGAACAGAAGGGGGGAGGGGGGAAGTACGTACTGCTTAGATTCCTACCGTTTAAGTCAGTAGCAACAGAAAAGAAAAGAAAGGGCGAATGAGGGGGTTAAAAAAAAAAAAAAAAAAAAAGCCGCCAGGACGGGACAAGGCTAGGAACGCGAGAAGCCAGCGCGCAAGGATCGATCGAGATTAAGACGCGCCCCATTAGGCGTCAACGGTCCTGGGAAAAGACACTCAAAATGACGGGAGAGGAAGTTCTCGTCTAAGGCGAAGTCGACCGCAACAGGGGATTCGTCATGAAATACATCAGGGAGGAGAAGACAAGTAACGTTGTGAGGACTACCCACAGGGGGAAAAAACAACTCTACGCGCAGCACGCTGCCCGGTCACGTAGCTCTCGTCATAAAAAAGGGGGAAGACTACCGCCACGTCTGAAGCAAGCAAGGAGGGAGGGGTTTCACCTTCTCCCAAAAAGATCAGCCGCCGCGCTCTACAAACGTCGCGCAGGAAAAAATGGGTGAAAAGGAAAGGGGGCAAGCCGTTCAACAGTTATTCGTTGTCAGGAGATTCTCTCGATCGAGAGAAAGCCGATACGCCGAAGGGGGAAAAAGACCTTTTACTCCTCTCCGCCCCAACAAAAACGGGGGGGGTAAATGAGATAGGCCCAGGTTAAGAAGAAACGTAGAAATAAAAGAGTCTCATGAGAGAAAAGAATCGCGAATCGCCTCCAACAGCACAGGTGAACTTAGTCTGCCCCTTGCCTAAAAACAAGTAAGGAAAAGGAGAGTGGTCTCAGCCAAATGGAGAAAAATTTGATAAAAAGTTAGGAAAAAAATCATCGGGGCTCAGCCTAGCACTGACCGTGCTGGCAGAGGGAGAATACCGACTGGATTACTACCAGGAAGACAGGAAACGGGCAGTGCTTAGAGATGCTTTCTCCACGACTTGGCGGGGGGGAGGCTCCAGTGCACTTTCGCGGTTTGAAGAAAAGCCATCGTTTGGACGGGGGAAGGGCGATGACAGAACGAGACTTCCGATCGAGCGGAAAGGGAACGGGAAAAAAAAAAAAAAAAAAAAAAAAAAATGAGAAACCCCCAACCCCCTTCCAACAAAAAGCCGAATCTGCCGAGGTGAGGGCAAGAGAGGGAAGGAGGAATGCGTGCTGAGAGCTGCGCCGATGCACGGAAATGATTTCTCGATCCCCCAGCCCCCGGCGTGAGGAGGTTACTAGGCGTCACGCTGATGGGGGGACCAGGGAAAACGAGACGTCCAGCGGGGAATCGGCAAAACCGAAGTCTTGCGTCACGCGGGTCCGTCCGGAAGAAGAAGGAAAGGGGGCACCTAAAGTCGTTCCTGGAAAGGGCGGGCCGTGAAGCTGGTAAGAGATACTGGGAGGGAAACCAGGTCCTCTGGAACGAGGGCTATCCGGCTCCGAAGGAATGGTTCAGGAAGAGGAGAGAAAGGGTGGTCCTCAAGTCCAGAAGGTAAAAAGTTAAACAGGGAGTAACCCTTCCAGGGGAAACGCTCTCCCCATACCCGAACGATGCTCAAGGCAAGAAAGAAGCCAAGTCCTTAGCTAGTAGGGGACGTTCCGATAATCGGGGGTAGGTCAGGAGTCCCGAGCACGTGTCGAAAAGTAAATTGTAGGGAGGTGACCGGGTTAGAATTCTGGATTTCTGGAGGTGACTCTTCGTCGATGAAGCAGAAGGCGGTGGGAAGTACTCATAAGTTGAGGTAAACGTACGCGGGTGCAAGAGGCAAAAAGGGGTCGACGCTGGTTTTTCGAGAAACAGCTCCAATGTAGCGGAAGAAGAACTGACATCGTAAAAACGCCTGCCAAGGAAGGGGAAAAGGTGTCTCAAGCAGCTTTCCTAGCATGCCTGGCATGAAGGGTCGGGGGGAAAAGGGAAAAAAAAAAGGAACCGGGACAATTAGAAAGGGGGGAGGTCGGGGGGGGGGGGGGGGAAGCTTCTTCGTTTTTCCACTGAAAAAAACCCGCACGCCTTGAAGAAGAGAAAAAGAAAAGTAACTTCAAACTTTATCTAAAAGAGGATAGGGACGCTGTGGAGGAAACTCCGTCCATTGCTTTGGGGTACGCACTGTGGAGAGAAAAAAAAGGGGAATGTCCGTGGGGTCGCGGAACTCGGTTCGGAAGTTTAACTTGGGTCGGCAAAAGCCACGGCCTTCAAAGCGAAAAGTCAAGGAGAGGTAACAAAAAAGGGAAGTGCCACCGGTGCTGAGGAATTCTAGCAAAGCGGGGAATAGTCTGGGATCAAGAAAAAGGGGAAGCCAGGAGGAGCAAGCTTTCCAGCTAAAAAAGGCCAAGGGAATCCACTCTAGCAGAGAGGCTCAAAAGCAAGCGAAACAAGAAGGGGGGGGAGAAAGCAAGAAAATGCTCCAGACTGAGGAAAGGGGGTCGAGAAAAAGTGGAAGGTTCCTCCAAGGGGGGAAGGGGAACGTCCTAGCAAGAAAAGAAAGAGGGTCAGTAGAATCATGGGGGGGGAACCAAAGGAAAGCCAAATGAATTTTCTATCGGGAGACGGGCCGATCACCGAAAAGTCAAACAGCAGAGAATCTTCACTATCCGACCGACCCTGTTCCCCAGAACGCGGGGGCACGGGCCAGAGAGGGGGAAAAAAAATAACACAAGACCAAAGAGAGGATCCGTGATTTAAGGGGGAGCAAAGGAAAAAAGTTATCTTCCCGAGGTCGAGAGAAGTGATACTAAATGATAAGGAGCGGGTGGAGTTGAGTGAAAAAGGGGGGCTTGGGAGGGTGTAGAGCAGTCTTCGGTGGACCATTGCCCAGGAAAGTGCCCAGTGACCAGGGGTAGGTATCAACGTTGCGTCGTTTGCGTAAGGGGACCACCGTCTCTGGGAAAAGGTCTTCATGAGAGGGGGGAAAAAAAAGGCACTTTTTTTTTTTGGGCTCTTTCAAACAGTTTTAAAAAAAAAAGAAAGGGGAAAGGGACTATTGGCTTCAGCGTTCCTAAGGGCGTCTGTGGCTAGGCAGCAAAGGGGTTTGAGTCAGAGCACGAGCGACACAGTGCCGCAGGGAGGAGCGGGAAAGGATGGTGGCAGGTTCCTAGGCCCGATCGCGACCCGAGAATAAAAACAACGTATTTGTGCCCCCGAGCAAGGGAGAGGCTTGCCGGGGGGAGTGGGGGCATTGATGACTCTCACGAAAAAGGGAGGAGAGGAAAATATAGGGGAAACACACTGAAAGAATCCTCTCACGCCTTACGGAGGCCTGGCCGACAAGGGTTGGAACCGGGGAAAAAGGGGATAGGGGAGAAGGAAAAAACCTTCCGACAGAAATGTAAGCTCGGCCTCGTTAGTCAAAAAAGGCTCGGGGAGGGCTGACCTGGCGCTCTAATACAGGGTACACCGGAAACATCGAAGTTCTCCAGAAGTAGGGGGAAAAAGTGTGGTTCGTCACAACCTGTAAGAGAAAGCACGATCGAGAAAACAGAATAGTAAGAAGGGGAAAGACAGAGTAGCCTGTAACGCCACGCGAAACGACAGTAAGAAGTAGGCTGAATTAGGAAAGGAAAGGGTCGGCAAGTCTCTAAACTACGACTAATATAAAAGAGACCATTACACCCGCAGACACCGTCAACTTAAGAAGTCGGTCGATGAGAGGGGACGGCGGAACTAGTCCTCTTAATAGGCAAAAACCAGCCTGGGGGAGGATGTCTAATAGCCTGCACGAAAAGGGGTGCCTTAGGGTCATGGACGAAACGAGCACAGAGAAAGGGATTGAATTTCCCTTCAATTTCAGAGGAAAATTCTAAGAATTCTGGATTGACAGGAAACGCACTTCAGCGCGAGGCCCCGAATGATCGTGGGACAAAGGATTCCAGCGAACGAATCATGGGACATTGGAGAAGGGGGGAAAGGAGGGGGAGCAAGGAGAATAAGGCCACAGATGAAAGTCTCGATTAAATGAGGGTGGGAATGGAAAGGTTGTGGACTGATAGCTCCACGATCAGGGGGGAAAGATGAGACACGAACTCGCTAGAGACCTGAAATCAACGAGGGCAGTTTCAGGACGCGAACAGGAAGGCCTAGAAGAAGGGACATACTGCTGCGCGAGCACTATAGAAAGGCCAAACTCAATGAGAACGGTTTGGGAAAAACTTCAGGAGCTCGGAAGTGGAAGTAGAAACGAGAGGGGGTCGAAAACGAACATCGCCCACAGGTAGACCTAAGGGTAAGGCCTGGGTATAAAGTGAGCGCGGACCAAAGGGGGAAGGAAAAGACAGGGGGTAACCCATAGGGAAAGGAGAGCGGTGACCTGAACGAGAAAAACAGGAGGTGAGTTATCTTGCCAAGGTACTTTTGTGAAGTCCACCACCAGAAACCGAATACAGACAAGGGAAAGGGACATCATGGTTGACAGTTTCCGTAGTAGGGGAGAAGCCACTGGGACAAGCAGCGGAATGCAAAATCCTGTGGCGCGCTGAAGGGACCGCTATAATGTCAAAAAAGGGTTGCAGACGAGATCTAAAAAACTGCCCTCAGTCGCATACGGGAAGGATTGAAGGCAACAACAGGGGCAGGACCCAAAAAACCAAAACCCCGTTAGCCCAGGGGACCGGTCAAGGGAATTTTACCGAACTATGGGCATACTCAATGGAACTCAAGAATGCAGAAATCAAGAAGGCCTAAAAAAAAAGAAGAAATCCCCGCAAGACATCCTTAAACACATAAAAAACCCCGGACATAGACAAAAAACGTTCGCACGTGGTGAAAAAAGTCCAGGAGCCTTAAGAAATAAAAGGGCCCCGGGGGGGGCCACGGAACGGCGGGCGAAACGGTGAGGGGTGCCTTTCATTCAAAAGGGAGGGGGGGAGTTCTCCCTCGTATGCACAGAAGGAAAAAAGAACTGTGAGGGGAACTGAAGGAATTGCGAGGAACCCCAACGCGGCCGAGACGGGGAACAAATCGAGGGGAACCTATAAGGGAGGGGACTCGGGAACAGCGAAACGAGGGCGGGTAAATGCACCAACGAAGAGAGAGGAAAAACGCGGCCAGAGAGGGGGGGGCTCGACCCAGGACTAGGTCGTGGAAACTTTGTCGGGAAAGAAAGCACTAACTAGTTTTGGGGCGGAAGGTAAAAGAGGGACCGGAAGGAATTCCATACCTGGAGCGAAAAACAAGCACCTAATCATCTCTGGAAGAGAAAGCCATCGTTCAACTGAGAAGGAAAAAGAGGGCACTCTAGGACATCACTCGGAGAGAGGAGCGGGCCCTTCCCTATTGAAAAAGAAAAAAGTCGGCTGAGCATTCAGGGATGTAAAGCCATTACTGATCAGAGGCATACTTGGGGTAAGGCAGGCTGAGGAGCAAATTATCAAGAACAACGTGGGAGAACATCCAAACCTCAGCGTGAGACCCCACTATAGATCAACAGCACCAGACAGGATAGTCGCCTCTTCAAGACATAGGTAGAGTAAGGGATGCAAAAAAAAGCCTCTTCGCTTCGAAGCCTCAGACGGGTATGGAATCTTGACCCGCCCAAGGATAGGAAGAAGAGAAGAACATACTCCAATCACTGCTCCAGAGCTGGGTCCAGCTAAGAGACTAAGGGAATTTTCGTTTGCGGAAAAAAATAGCTATCTAAGGACTGTAAAGAGAAGAATGAAAGCAGAGGGGCTGCAATCTCTTGCAGGAGGTCTCTCAACAAAACAAACGGGAGAAGATATAGGAAGGGGGAAGCCTTTCCATTCTTTGGTCCATAGGTTATCTCTATCAAAGCGGCATAGAGAGCAATAGAAATCCATGTCATCAAATGGGGGTAGGGTCTGCAAACGGGCGGGACAACAAATCTCCTTACGAATGGTGGCCGGGACGAGCGACTTAAAAGATCAAATTGCGTGGAAGGAAGAAGACGTCCATCCCTCGAGGAGTCTTACTAGACCCCTAGAGTGGGCAAACGGAAAGGCGCCTACTCGGGGAGAAGGCTAATGAAACAGGGAAAGGGGGCCTTCTCGGGCGGGACAAAATGTCGTTGGGGAGTTCGAAAAAACAGTGAGACGCTGAATGAAAAAGGCAAACTCCCACGTTAAGGAAGAGAGAAAAAACGGAGAGCAGGGAAAGGACGAGCAGGCAGGGGGCGCTGGTGGGTTGGAAAAGGAACGAGGGGCCACAGACTTCCGCCAAAAAGGGGGACGGAAATCTCTGACCAAGGAGGGGAACATCTTCTCAGATTATCAGAAAGGAAAGCTTTAAGTGGAGAGTCCAAGAGAAAAAGCTTATGGAGGAAGCTGACCTGCAGAGGGAAAAGAACCGCCAAGGAACTTGTACTTAGGATAACACGCACCCAAACCGATAAGGGGTCTGTGCATCCGAAGGAAGGAACCTACGTCGGGGGAAAAGGAGAAGCGTTTCCTTTATCTGTTCTATATCCGCTGGGGAAGGGAAATTCACAGGCCTCTATCCTGGGCTTCAGGAGAGAAGGCCCCTAGCTTTTCTAAAAGGGGGTGAAGGAAAAGAATCGCCTCACATAAGACTAACAGTGAAAGCTGAAGGGGGGTAAAACGGCAACCAGCCCTCTCAGACTCATGTACATTGAAAAAAAAGGGGTATCTCAATGACAGTTGGGTACATAAAGTTGGTGAGGTCACACGGTAAGGAGTTTCCATGCTTTGACTGGGCATTGAAAGTTTAAGGATGTAAACAGTTTTTATTATGAGAAAGGAATGGAGGATTCGTTCTATTTCGTAAGGAGATCCGCATTGAGCAAATTTGGGAATACCATCGAAACTTACTCCAAGCTTCTTTACAAGAGAGAATGAAAGGGTTGGGCGGAATCTCGTCACGTCAGGTCCGGAAAGAAACCGGATGTCACAGCAGAGGAACAAGATCCTACGATGAGCAGGAGCCTTAATCGCATGGGAAGTACGGGACGCACGGTGACCCTGTCACGGTCGGGGGTTTGAAAGGGGTGAAAAAAAGGCAGGCAACCAGGGGCACCATTTTACTGGAAGGGGTGGGGGATGTTCAGTTGGTCGGGTCGGGGGGGTTGAATATAAAACCACGCCAAAAAGATATAATCGGGCAAAAAACTCCACTGACTGAAAATTGAGAGACAGGCTTGATGCACAGGGTTTCAGGGAGGACCATTAGGGGGGCAGCGCTCACACTGTTAAAGAACAACTAGGAGACGAAAGGGGGTCTACCCTAAGTGACTGGAGGCTTTGGTGAAGGAAAGGAAAAACTGGGTCCGAAGCGGCACTGTCCGTAATGGAAAAAAGCCGAATGGGAGCACAGTGGAGATGGAACGGGCTACGCGGTATGCTTCTCAAGAAAGGGGGAGACTGGACAGTAATGTAAAGAAAAGTACAGGAGGGGCTCTTGGGTCAAGGAGAAAAAAACCCGTCGGAAAAGTCCACCAGTCAGTCGAGAGGGAAAAACCGCTCCCGTCAACATCATCGTGGCCCGGGCTAATAAGTACGTGTATTCCAACGTCCTCTCTTAATCATAAAGAACTGGTTGGGTCGGGGGAGGACAGAAAAAAAGGGGGGAAAAAACATGAACGCAACCTCCCATCCATGAAAATGGACTGCCTCGCGGGATAAAAAAAGAATGACCAAAGTGAGGAGGCTCGAAGACATCAGAGTCAAAAAGGAAAGCAAAAAACATAAGAGGCCTAAAGACAAACGAGGACAAACCAAGAAGTCGGGGCCCGCAATGCCGGCAACGAAAAAAAAAGAACTACCGCTTCCAGTACCCTGAGCGGTTCCGGCGCACATCATTAGATCCGCGATGTATCGATAGATCGCCGACTTAAACTGATTACTGAGGGGAGAGGAGGGGTTCGGACTGTTTCCAGGGGTCCTCTTTTAAGCGAGGAGGGCAGCGCTGCCGACCTGTCCAAAGGCCAGAGCAATAGGGGGGGGGGGTCGGGGAAATGCTTCTTTGGGCTGGCTTGGTGGCGTGTCTGGTTGTAGAGACAAAGGGACGCACAATCTGGCGTAGACCGGTCCTGACTGAGGAGTTCAAGAGTGAGCACTTAAAGAGGGAAAACATTGGGGCGCCAAAAAAAAATGTCAAAGATAAGGGGGGGGATCAAGTAGCCCCGGAGGGGGCCCGTCGTAGAGCCGGTCCGTTGAACATAGGCACGAGCGGGGGAACTGGAAGAGGGTCGATCTTCCCGGTGAAGAGATGTTTCCTCAAGGAGAACCCCGAGACGCGCGGGTCTCCCCAGACAAGGTCGGCCGGTTTTTCCGGATGTTTGGGGGGGACTGTTGAAGGGG
>Ga0179593_1513702_pt1 | contig 10164 bp, 10 predicted proteins | sample CZODoug2_1_08_16_FD_185931 | JGI IMG/M metagenome (GOLD analysis project Ga0179593, IMG submission 185931) | Vadose zone soil fungal communities from Angelo Coast Range Reserve, California, USA - CZODoug2_1_08_16fungal (PacBio error correction) | ecosystem: Environmental > Terrestrial > Soil >...
CCAAGAGGAGGTTCAAGGACTGAGATCATCGTTAACACCATCAAGAAAAACTTTGGGGGCGACGCCAACGGAACACCACACTCAATTACACGATGGGCAAGAGACCGGACCTACTGGAAATCTTCTAACACTTAGCAGAACGGCTGGGAAACCGCCGATACCGACCGAGGGGAAATACCAGCTACAACGGAAGACATCACTCATATCAAGGGAGAAAAAACACGACTGGGGTACGACTGGAACACCAAATCCTAGACAGGTCACCGAAGCGGTTTGATACAACACTATTCACCCCGGAAACGTCCACGACAGGACAGAAAGGACGGGCTGCACGAAAGAGGAAAAAGCAAGGGGGTGCTGACCCGCCACCGGGGGGGGGAGATTTAAAAGGAGGGACTACAATTCACGACGGAATGCTCACCAAGTAACATCCGCTTTCACATGTCAAAGACACTTCGCCTACAAAGAGGGGAAAGTTACTCTCTTTACTGACGGTTTCTACCTGACGGAGAACCATGAGGGGGGCAGAGGGAACTCTCAAGCCGTTGAATCGTCTTTCTTCGGTGCACCTATTAACGCCGATTAAAAATGCTTCTTGCGAGAAGAAATTGTGGAACGGGGGGGACCTTATTCTGAAGAGAGTTTATCGAGCCAGACCGACCCCTTTGAAAGAAGGAACAGCCCCATACTAGAAATCGGGGGCCTTCAATTGGATAGATTTAAGCTGTGGCACAACACTTCGTTCGTGTAGGGGGATAACCTCAAAAAAATTAGGGATCTTAAGAGGTCAACCTAAAGCTTTATAACTCTGACTTCTATGTCAAGGCGAGTAACTTTCCAAGCACGAGGCTAGGTAAAGGTGGTCTACTTACTTCAGAGAATGCCGGTCTCCTTGTAGGGGGGAAGAGGCATGGGGGAAAGCCCGTTCAATTAACCATTTCAAAAGACTTACTGTGGATATCGTGGGAGACTTTACCAGTATTAACAAGAGGCAACCTAAAAACCTTTAAACTACGCATTACACTCTGGTTAGCAGGCGGGTTTGACATCGGGGGGATAAAAAAGACTCCGGAGACTACTTTCAATGCTGGGACATCGGGATACGAGAGAAAAAGAGCTCTAAAGGGACGTTTTATAATTTTTCTCACTACTAATAGAATCCTACCGGGGGGCATAACAGCGTCCAGAGGCCGTTAACAACTTCACGCGGACCGGTAACCACGTTAGTAGACCCAGTGACGACATATTAAAAGTGGGCAACCTGCGGAAGAAACGAAACTCGAAGCATACTGCTAAAAGATTACACGGAGAGCCTTGTAAACAAGGGTTCGTCTCTCGAAGCGGGGGGACTTCCTAGAGACTTCAACCTGACAAGGGTCCAGGGAGCAGATAAAAGAACGCGTTTTAGTACGACAAACCCTCCTCAAGGGTTATAACGGCACGATGACTGACATGTTTACCACGAGGGGAGACTACAAAGCACCATCGGAAAAGAATCAGGGCTCACAAGAGAACGCGAAAAGCGTTACGATCTACGGGGTAACAAATTGCGGTCTTGCCTAGGGAGGGTTTACTTAGAAAGACGCATCAGGACGGAGAAGAGAAGAACTTACGAGAATCCACACAGACTATTCTCTTTTGCAAAAAAACACATACCTAATCCTCAAGGACTATCGAAGCGGGAGGTCCCCACAAAACAGAAAGGGGGAGAAAAAAAATCGCCTCGTAAGACTCTACATTCTTACTCCTTGAAAAAGAAAAAGGGAAACGGCGGAGGGAAATGACACTCTGTTCTTAAAGAAAAAACATCTAAAGTCACTCCCACTAACTTGTAGACGGAGAAAAAACTATACTGTGAGGTGGCAAACCTTACTATGAGCCGTGGTAGACTACGGGGGGTAACCTGCTTCCTATCGAGGAAGGAAAAGTAAAGAAAAAATTTTACCAGCCCGAAAAAGTCCAAACACTTAAGGGGGAACCGTCTGATCTCGGTGGACATTCGCCTGTGAGGGAGGGAAACGGTTTTATCTTCTACCGAAAGGCCGGTTGAAAGGAGGGCCTTCTTCGAAACAGGAATTTAAGAAAACGCCACTCGATTTCAGCAGTCGGGGCAGGAGGAACGGGCTCGCTTCTTGGGGAGGCCCGAGGAGGCTACTGGAGCAGGGGGTAGCTTTACTGGGAAGGGGAGGACCGTCTGCGATAGTTGGGGGGAAAAAGTTGACAACTCATTTATAAGGGGCAAAACTGGAAGATTACTGCCCTTAACGATCGAAAAGAGGGATCGTTAAGTTCGACGCAGCAATGCTCAAAAAACGGAGGCCACTATGACCATAAGGGGGGAGATGAAAAAAAAGAACATTTTAATCACTCGTCAAAACCCAGGAAAGGGACTAGGAAAGAAAAATGTAGCCAACGGACCAAAATACCAGCAAAAACATGAGAAGAGAACTTCTCCCTTCACACGGCGGAGGGGAGAAAGCATCCTCTAAAAAAATGTCCACTTCTCGAAGAGAAAAAGGGAAAAGGGCCAAAGGAGGAAAGAATAGTCAACCACGGGAATCTGATCTAGTGAAGAATGACTTCTACAAAAAAAAAACCACTACAAGGGAAAACCATCAACTTAGGAAGAGGTTCGCTGTTATAATACTCCACGGGGGTCAAGGCAGTGGAAAGGGTAGCCCAAATTACCAGTGAAAAAATAGGGAACTAATCCGGGGCATAAAAGTTGGGGGACACAGATTTTGTTTTTCCCTCTTGGGGGAGGAGATCCTTTTTTCTTTTCTTCGAAAGGGCGGGAAAAAGCGAAGGGAATCCACCCGGGACAAGTAACCAGAAAAACCCGCCTCGCACCATCAAACAGAAAAATGGGAGAAAAAAACCTGGCTCTGTGGAAGGAGAGAAGCGAGGGGGGATTTCGTCTTTTTATTAACGAGGGGATCCTACATAAAAAAAAAGAAAAGAGCACTGCGAGTGCCGGGTACGGAAAAGAGGTGTCGCCCACATGTTCTACAGGAAGAGAAATCCACGAGGGAAGGATGCTTCCATCGTCCGGCAATATGAAGGAACTGTCAGAGGGCCTCGGACTAGCTATTCATTCGATGGTGTGGCGAGGAACGGGATCGATTCTTTAAAAAGCCCCAGGAAGAAACTTCTCAGTTCCCCTCTTGGGGGAAAAAAGAAAGGGGGGGGGGGGGGGGGGGGGGGGGGGGGGGGGGGGGGGGGGGGGGGTGGGGGGGGGGGGGGGGGGGGGGGGGGGGGGGGGGGGGGAACTTTTTTCCTCTCTCAAAAAAACCTTAGGAGGGGAACCACTCCTATTCCTTTGGGGGAGGAATGAAAAAAGAAGGTTGCCTTATACTTTTATAATGAAAAGGGGGAGAGGGATAGAAGACTCGGAAAAGAAGAAACAACTCCTCCCTAAAGAAAAGGGGAAGATAAAACCAGCGAGAGGAGCCGCTTATCGGGTAAGCGAGTTGGTGAAACTTGAGGAAAAGGGGGGAGTTTGAAGGGGTTCTCCCATGAACAGGGGGAGAGGAGGGGCTTAAAGGGGAAAAGGGACTCCATAATGGGAGTCAGGTAGTGATCAGAGAGAGACATCACCATAAAAAGAAGGCCCAAAAAAAGCTTCCTTACCCAGTTCATACAGTGGGGATTTGTGTTCGAGGCGGGGGACGGGAGAAGCGGGTTCCTTGACCATTAGGGGGGGAGGGAAGAAGCCAGGGGGGGGCCATATACTTAAAGGAGAAAAGAGGAATTAAAAAAAACCCAGAAGGACCTAACCGCGGTGAAAAGAGTGCCCATCCACGGATAAGGGAAAAAATTGGGAATTGTCCATTTTGAGACAAAATAGGGGACTGAAGAAAAGTGGAATTCTTTACGTCTAGGGGGTCCTCGGGAAAAGCGTCCCTTATCATTTTTGAAGGAAAGAGGGGAGAGGATAAGTTTGATCTTTTTCTCCTTGAAAAGACGAAAAAGGGCTACTTGGGGCGACGAAGAGGGGGGGGGCCTGTGTCAACTTTCAAAGGGAAAGGAGAGGAAGTGGGGGGGTGGAGACGATGATTGATAAGGCACAAAAGGGTGAAGGGGAGTGGGGGTCGAGGGTATTGGGGGGGGGGGTGTTGGAGAAGACGAAAAAAAGATTTGAATCGGGAAAGAGGGGGAAAAATGGGAAGGAAGTCCCTAACTTTTATGGATTTGCAGAAGAGTGCGCCCGGTTGGAGCATGAGCTTGTCATTTCGGCTAAGAGACAAAAGGAAGCCGTGGGTCGAAAAAACGTGATCCATTACTCACTATAACAAGGGGGTCGATCAAAAGGGAAAACGAATGTCCCCGCGGGTCTGAGCGGTGAAGGAGAATGCGTCCCGCCCGACGGAGGGAAAGAGACATATCCACAGAATCTCTCCTTCTGAGACCTAACTGGTCTGAAAGAAAGGGGGGACGTGGCCGTCGTAAGGGCCAAGATCTGTTGGGGGACCGCCACACCTTATCTCACTTTCCAAAGGTTAGGGAGAGAAAAAAATCGGGGAAAGGGGTCCACCTCGATCAGAAAGGTTCATAAATAAAAGGAAAGTGTTCTTGACGACGGTCTCGAGGATAGGGAAGTGTTCAAGAAGTTCTTCTTACGGGCGGAAGGAGCTAGTAAAGAAAAAACGTCGATACCCCAGAGGGAACGGTTGCCATTGGGGGGAGGAAAGGTGAAGGGGAACTTTGTCGAACTCACCCGACGGTTGCGGGGGGGATCTTTTCGTGTTCAAATTAAATAGAAAGAGTGTCACTTTCCGGTCCGAAAAGATGAATGCCAGGGGAAAAATCCTTCTTCAAGAAAAAGTTTCAAAAGGTATCAGGAGGAGGGGACGCCGGCTGTTTTGGGTGGTGGCCAGGAGCGAATCGGCCTGTTCGACAGTAGGGAGGTGTGTGCAAAAAGACCCGACCATTTTTGAGTGGTAAGGTTCGTAAGAAACGTCGTAGGCGAAGGTAACACCAGAGGAGGGCCACTACCTGTGAAGGTTAAAAGCGCCCTCTCGGAGTAGATGTACTGGGGGAAAACGCCTGGGGGGAGGTCGGACCCGGGGGTTTCCATTGGGAGGGGTATAGAGTCACCTGGGGAAGGAAAAGAGTGCCTGTAGAGGGAAAAGTCAGGAAAGAAAGTTTTCTTACTCAAGGGCTGGCTCTAGAGTCGTCAGGCGGGGGTAAAAAGGCGAAAAGAGTTACGTCAGAAAGGGAGCGGCTAGCCAGGAAAGGTTGACCCAATAGCCTCGGGGCCTTGGAGGGGGAGAGGGGAGCCGTACGTTTTTCTCACGGAAGGGGCTGAAGTTGCCCACGAAATCTTAGGGGGGGGTGGAGGATTCCCCCTCTGTTGGAAAGAAAATCGTTTTTCCAGTTCGCCGGGAGTGGGTTTGGGGGGTAAAACGGAAGGGGGACGGGTGTTGGGTCGCGGACGCTGGTGACAGGGAAGGGAGGTCTTATTTGTAGGCGTGAAAAGGGTCTATCAAGAAGGCGCTCGGCTACCGGGGAGTCTTGGGGGGGGAAACAGAAAATTCCTTTAAGGACCGGAAGAGCCTAACTATGTGGAATTCAGATTCAGGGGCCCTACTTTAGTGAGGTGTCCGAAATCCCGGTGGAAGGGGAAATTTGAAGGGGGGAAGACATGGGAAAGTCGACCAGCTCGTGGGCCGTCCGTCGTTCGTGGGGGGGGAGGTTAACAGTCCCCTAACCAAAAAGGATCCCAGAAAGAGCCGCATTAAACGGGGAGGGGGGGACGGAAAGCGCACATTGTTGGGGGTAGGGTCAGTGGTGGTGCCCAGGGGGAAAATTCCGTGACTGGGGGGAAAACGAAATCCGCGAAGAACCGTTCGTCGTAGGCCCCATTCTTTCTAGAAATTTTGTTTCTCCAAGACGAACGACGCCGCATCGCCGGTCAAAATCGCGTAAAAAAAAGCCGACGATATCTCGTATGGTGGGGTCCCCTGGTGGAAGCTGGCTGATCAGCCTCAGCGGAGAAACATGTCTACGCGTGGAAGGAGGGACGGTCACAAAATTGCCATCCTCGTAAGGGGGGGACGTCTCAAAACGCGCAGGGAACCGCTTTGAAAAGGGGAGTGAAAAAGCTTCCACAAAAGTGTAGGTCGTTCAGGGGTCCGCCCACATCTTAAAGGAAAGGTCACGTAAAGAAGGGGGGGCGTTGTGGGATTATTGGGAAGTTTTATTGGTGGGGTAAGAATTATTCCTCTTAGAAAGGAGTGCCCGCAAACGCGGTGTCGGTCGCAAAGCTAAAGTTGTTACGTCCATTAAGGGAAGCCCCCGTCCGGGAAAGTCCGGCGTGGGGGAGGTTGCCGCAGGGGAAAAGGGGGGGGGGATCAACCGCGTTAAGGGAAAGGGGATCGGGGAAGTGACAAAGGGAGTACTGGGGAGGGGGTGTGTCGGCCAGCGTTGGGGGAGAGTGATTTCTGCAGAAAGGGAGTGTGGAGAGGGATCCGGCCCATAGCGGGGTCAAAAGGGGAGGTTGGCGCTTTGCGTGGGTCTCAAAGGAACGTAGAACTTTTTTCCAGCGTGAAAAGGGAGTTGTCGTGGGGGGTGGCTCGGTTACCGAACCCACGTATGTGACCGGAAGGTGGATTTTTTTAAAGGTCGCAGGAGCCTTGCACCTCTGACGAGGGGCCTGACCAGGAGGTGCTTCACAAGGACAACAACAAAAAAGGGGAGAGAGAATTACGTCACCAGGCCAGGTCCAGCAAGGACTGGGGCTCGTCCGGAGGAGAGTACACCATAAAAAGAAAAACCTCCTGGGAACCGACGCCAACGTTAAAGGGGCAATAGTACACGGGGCCCTCCCCTGTCAGGGATGAAAGGGGGGGGGGGGGGGGGGACCGTCGACCGGCGACCGGAGCGGGTGACGGGGGGGGGGGGAGGGACCACTCACTACACTCGAGGGAAGAGGGGGTTACCGGAAGAGGGGGGGACCGGACTACCATCTACACGGTGGGGGGGGGTAGGACATGGAAAGTCACGCAGATCAATCCGGGGGGGGGGCGGGACAACAAAAAAGGTCTATCCAAGAGACGGACCACCATCCTATCCATGGCACCGAAGAAGTTATCACGGGCGATGGTGGCCCTAGGAGGCACTTCAACTTACAAAAGGAACCCGGACGGGGGGGCCGGGATTACTTAAACGTCCTTGAAGGGAGAAAAACCTGCCGGAGGGTCGAAAGAGATCTTTTTAGAGTTCATAAATCTCACCACGATCACCTACGGTGCGGGGAAGGGCCCAGGAAGAGCCTCCAACTCGTCCGGGGGCCAGGTTACAGATGACTTACATTTGAGAAAGGACTGAAGGCACCATTCTTTCATCCGGGGGGGGGGCCTCCAAGACCCGCGGCTTTCTATCGTGGTGTCAGACTTCGGGAGAATATTACTCTTATTTGGAGAGAAGGAAAAGAAAAACTGGGAAAGGGGAAACTTTCTTACTACTGAGGGGGCTGATCCAAAAGGGGAAAAGAAGGAACCATTTACCATCGCGACCGTGGGGCGAGAAAGTCCACTCTTACGTCAAGGGAAAAAAAAGGGTTAACCGACGGTTTGGCAGAAAAGTTTACTACGGTTGTGATAGTATGCTAGCAAAGGGGGGGATCGACCCTCTTTAGGAAGAAGGGCAAAGAAAAAAACCACTCTAACGTGTGCAACGTCAAGAAAAGCAACACGTACCTGTGTGGTAGCAAAGAGAAAGGGTGTTCTATCTTACTGGGGGACATGCGTACTGGGAAGAGGGATCCTTTTCTTGGGGGGGGAAGATTTTTCGGGGGGGAAAAGGGACCCTTGCCTAAGAGCGGAAGGGATCTTACTAGGGGGAGACCCGAACATTATGACACTAAATAAGACAAAAACGGGAGACTTCGGGACAAAAGTACCCGAAAAGATTCACAAAACCCAAGTGAGGGGGGATAAGAAAAAGAAACTTGACTGACGGTCCGGCTGTAGGGGGGGGACCCACCGAACGTTCAGCATCTCGAAAAGGTCCGTGGATCATATCCAGGGGGAAAAGGAAATACTACGGAGACTACAAATCCGGAAGTGCACCATCTTCCTCTAACGAGTTAAAAAGAACTTCTTACACCAGGAGGGGAGGAACCACTTGAGCGACCCTCGGGGGAGGACGAAGATCCTACTACTTCGGGAACGGAAGAAACAAAAAAAGCTCGTAGGGAAACACTTAAGGGGGGAGACGCTGATGAACAGTCCGACAAAAGGAGACCTGGTCCACCCTAAGGAGGAGAAGGCCGCTGGAAATTCCTATGAGACTACGGGAAGGCCTCCTGACAGATTTACAGGACCTATAGCCCTCAACTAGGTGGGAGGGGAACTCCACCTAAGATGGAGGTTTGAAGGAAAAAATGGCCTGCACTAAGGGAAAATGACCGCGGGCGAAAACAACGGAAAAGCCCCATCGTGGAAAGAAGGGCGGCCTCAAGAAAAGGATCTTTACGAGCGGACTAGGGGAATCGGTCACTTCTTGGAGAGGGACTCGCAACTCATCCTTAGGGAGGGCCAAGGTACTCAAACCATGTAGGGAAAACGATCGGGTTGCACCCACTACAAAAACCAGGCAGAGGAGGTACTTTCATCACAAAGCCTTCTTTACTGAGAAGGAGGGGGGCAGCTTACTCTTTCCACTCCTAGTCTGGAAAGGGACTCAGACCTTTCAGTCTAGGGGGAGGAGGGAAGGCCATTGCAGGGAAAAAAGGAAAACACTACCGAAACGGTCGCACACTAACTTTTAGTGACTCCAAAGGGCGTAACCTACTACTGCAAAAGAAGTTTAAAGCAGAAAAATTCTTACTATCTACTTAACGTAAGATCACGATGGTAACGAAAGACGAACATCGCTACATGATCCAAAAAACACAGGGAAAGGGGGGGGTTCCTGAACTTCTGAATCGAAAAGAAGAACTTCGGCGGGAAGTATCGTCTTACAAATATGATTCTGGGAGGAATCCGGGTCTCGGGAAAGGGCAACGACGTGGACACTGTACGACTGACACCAAAAGAAGAGGATTTCAGCATTTCTTCAAAAAAAGGCGCAGAGGAGCTCTGTTGATAGTGAGCGGAAAAGGCGGGACGGTGCATGTTACATAGGCAGGAAAGTCTTCGATCCTTTGTTGAAAGAAAAAGGTGACAACTAAAAGATCTCCTCATATTGGCGGAGGGGGGGGAGGGCCGAGTCGAACCCGGCGTCTTGTGGATCTGTGGAAAGGGCGCCTCAATGCCAATAAAGAAAAGGAATGCACTATGAAAAAAATCACCTCTTCCAGTTCGGGGAAAGTCATCAACAGAGGAAAAGAGGGCGAGTTCACATCTTTTTCGGTAAAAGTAGAAAGACCAACCATACCCTCGAAAGGAGAGAAAAAGGATCCCTGCACAGGAAAAACTCTCTCCACCCTTGACCAGACGGGGGTCGAGAAGATCAAGAGAGGGAACCGCAAAAGAGGAAGGTCGAAAGATAATCAAAGGGGGGAAAAGACTTGATTATGACTATGAAGGAAAAAAAAAAACCACGAAGGGACGAGTACTCTTTCCTCAAAAACTTTGAGAGGGAAAGAAGAAGTATCATAACTCAACGGCACCGGGGGGGCCCGGCTTTTACTCCCAATGGGGAAAAAAGAGTTTCCCAAAAAAAAAAAAAGATCCTTGGATTGCAATCCGAAGGGGGGTGGAAAGGGTGGACTGCATAGCCCGGTTTGCTGTCCTTCAAGGGAGGAAAATCGAAGGTGAGTCTGAAAAAAAAGGTCCAAGAAAGAAAAAAATCGCTTACCCGAAAAATCCAAACAAACCCCGTGAGAAAGGCCCATGACGCGAGATCGGGGGGGGAAAGAGGAGTTTCGCTTGTTATTCTCTAAGGAAATCCGACAGAAAAAAGGAAATCTATCCCTGCGATGAAACAGACGCTCTGGGAAGAAAATATTACTACCGTAAATAAACCAGGGCCGCTGGGAAAAGGAAAAAAGAGCTTCCAGCGATCCGAAGGGGAAAAAGACGCCCGGTGAAGAGCGTCCTGACTAGCTATTTCGGGGGTTGTCGAGAACGGGGAGAGAGTCTTCGATCAACCGGGCCAAAAAAGGGGTCCTCACTTCTCATGCCCCCTCAGGGAAGGAATCCATACCAAAGAAAGAGC
>Ga0179593_1628248_pt1 | contig 10164 bp, 12 predicted proteins | sample CZODoug2_1_08_16_FD_185931 | JGI IMG/M metagenome (GOLD analysis project Ga0179593, IMG submission 185931) | Vadose zone soil fungal communities from Angelo Coast Range Reserve, California, USA - CZODoug2_1_08_16fungal (PacBio error correction) | ecosystem: Environmental > Terrestrial > Soil >...
CACGAAGCAAAACACAGCTCGGCACGATCGATAAATAGAGGGGGAAAGCGAGGGAAATACGGCCAGGACCGTGCTCCATTCAAGAAACCAAAGATAGGTTAAAAAAGTAAAGTTGGCGAAAAGTTCTAAAGGGACACTAAATTCTTCAGAAGGAACAGACCCGCCTCCGCCATGTGTCCAAGCACCAGGCGGCGCATGAAAACCTTACTATCCAGAAAATCTTCTCTATCCGAAATCTAACTAGGGAAAAAGACCGAAACCGACAAGGGAGAGAAAGGTCTCCGGGGAACGTCCCATTTTCTCCAGTCCTTCTTCTCCTATCAAGTGACCAAATACGCTGTCCAGCGCAAGGTTTCTCTTCAGCAGGAGAGAAGGAACCGAAGCCGCGAGGGACGCCGCCATGGCAAAACCGCATAGCTGAACAGGGAAAGGAAAGCGTCAAGCAGAAGGGAAACAGCCGACCGCCTCCGAGGAGAGGACCGCGCCACCATCTGAGAAAAGCCCCACACTAACCGGTGGTAAGGTCAAAGATATGGGGCAGAGTGGCGCGCACAAAAAAACAAACAACTCGCGAAAGGTAAGCAGCGGACCAACGGGCGAGCTCGAAGCTCAACTCTAGTCTGGCGGGGGCAAACGAGAGAGGTGGTTACCGCAAGAAGAGGCCGGCCCGACACAAGCCAAGTCTTTCTTGCTGCAACCAGGAAGGAATAGATATCCCGAGAAGGAGCTCCTCAATTCGGGGAGAGCGTTTCAAGCCCCTTCCAGGGATTGTTTCTAACTCCGAAACAGCCCAGCAGCGAAAAAAGGCGCTCCCACCTTCGAGGAATTGACCTGGTAGGGGAAGTATTAGATTTCATGCGGTAGCACCACAAATCTCCAGGACAAGGGAGGCACTTTCTTGTTCGTATCCTGGGGGGAGGGAAAAAGCGACTGACGGACGAAACAAAAGGGGGGTGGCGTATCAACGCTGAGGGCGTCTACTACCGAGAGGGACGGATCTGGTTCGACGGTACAAGGAAAAGCCACAGCTCTCTCCTGAGGGAAAGAGAAACCATTTAAAAAAAAGGACAGTTCTTCGTTACCGGGTCAGCTGTCGCGCGGGAAACAGGATTGTTTCATAAGGGAAACCAGCCGAAGCTGTCAAAACGTAGACTTGGGTCGCAGCAGAAGAGGAAGGCGGAGACTATCTTCTTTTCAGACCGACGCCTACCGCAAATTCTATCTCCTAGACAGAAAGAGAGCGGTCGTCTAAAAAAAGGGAAAAAAGATATATTCTATTCTGAGGGGGAAGTTCGCCCATAGAAGGGGTCGTCTTCTTCGGAGGGGGGGAGATAAATCGGGAGAAACTTCCGTCAGAAGAAAGGGACGACAAGTCTATCAAGAAAAGGGGCGGTCGGCGACAGATGAGGGAACACCCGCTATATGCTGGGTCAGCGCGAAGGGAGGTTTTCTATCCCGGGGGAGAAAGGTGTCAACTTGTCTTACAAAAGGCTGAAGTTCGGCGTGGAAGGACAAAGTGGAAAAAGAAGCGTCGCGTCGGAAAAAAAATGACCTCTCGGGGGAAATCCGTAAGGGGGTCTTTCTATTCAGCAGGGGGGGGAAAACATCGCCTGCTTCTGAGAAAGGGGAAGGCACCATCAATTTGCGCGGAAAGCTTGCGGGAGCGTTCAAGAGAACCTCCCAGGAAGACCTTCTCCTTGGGGAGGAAGCTTGTTTATTCGGGGGAAAGGCTTTTTTCCCTGACACTGAGTACCCATCATGGGGAAACCCGGGAAAGACCACTTGCGGCGCTGAAAAAAGAGCTGGCGAGACGAGGAAAGGGGGAGACAGACTTGGTTGCAGCACGCAAAGGGAAACGAGAGCTTGTGCTCGTGCCGGAAAAGGAAAGCCGGGCATGACGCTGGAGGTGGAAGAAGACTAGCAAGAGGGGCGAGCTCTTGCAAAGGGGCGTGGCTTGCGGCACCGGAGGAGGGGGGACTGTTCCCCGGGCTGGGGGGAATGCGCGGGCTCAAGAAAGGAAAGGACAACCGGTTCGTGGGAATGCCTGCCTCTGTTTTCGAACCGAATCTCGTCGGCTCGGGATACGATACTCAAAGACGGCCCACGGGAAGGGTTTTCCTGCTGGGGGGAAGGGGGGGCGGCGTCATCCAGCCTTCCAGGATTCTGCTCGCGACATTGTGCTGGCGGAAACGGGCGATCGGCGGGGGGAGGAAAAAAGGGCTCGCGGTTGGAAAGAGCTTTGGGAAAGCACGGATTTCTCGGGATGAAATCGCCGGCCTGTAGGGGCAAAGAAAGGAGCTGCTGGTGGATCGCGCCGATGGGGCAGCTCAAAGCAAGACTCGCGGGGGGGGAAGCTGCATTTTTGCAGGGGGAAAGGGGCCACAATTTAGGCTGTGTAAAACCTGCTAAGGGGGGCAGAGGGTTCGCAATGGAGGTCCTGTTCAAAAAGGGATGGGCGCGGGGGTCTTTCCCTCAGGGGGGGCTAGAAATCGGAGGGGAAAAGGGAGTGCCTATCGTGGGATGAGGCTTCGTTATGAAGGGTTTCCGGCTGACTCGGGCGGGAGAGTCAATCTTAAAAGAGAACGTGCCGGGAAGGAGATCTTGAACTTTGAACTGGAAAATCCTGTGCATAAAGATGGCCGGGATTGACAAGGGGGAAAATTCGAAGGGAAGAAAAAAGGGGGACTCCGTGTCAGCTCTGACCGAGATTCATGACCTCCTCGGAAAAAGTTTCACATCTTTTGGGATCATTCAGGTCGACCGGAAGGGAAAGAAGAAAGCGCCCGCACCGCTGGGAAGGAAATGTCGGCAAGCAAGGCTTGATCAGGATGAAAGAAGCCAGTAGGGAGGGTGAAGAGGGGGGGGGAAGAGATTCTTAGAGAACGTTCTTAAGGAAGAAGAAGAAAACAACAACAACTTAGGGTAAAAGGATATTTATTAGAGGGGAAAGGGCCGTCACTCGTCGTCTTCTTTCTCTCTTTCGGGGGGGAGAAGGAAGAAATTTTTTTTTATGTGCACAAATGAGGGGCGGCTGCGGCTTTAAGGAGGGAATGGAAGCGGTTCTGGGGGGGAGCTCTCGCGAGGGGAAAAGCCGCGACAAGAAAAAGTATGAGAGGAAAAAGGTAGCTCACACTCTGGAAATTCTTCAAACTTCATTGAAAAAGTCTTCTTTTAAATACGGCATGATTTCTGACAAGAATAAAAAGGGTGGGACATTTCCAACTTTCAAGGGAGGGAAGACTCCGTACACGTCGGGGCAGTGCCTTTCCTTAAGAGGTAGCCCCGAGAAAAGGCACAAAACACCTTCCTGTGGGAAAAACCGCGAAGAACGATTCACGAGACGGAAATCTTCACTTCACCGCCACAAGCAAGGGGAAGAAACCTTTCCGATTAAATACTTCCGACCTCATCACCAAAAATTGAATTCTCCTTCGAAAATAAAGGGGAAAAAATCTTCATCATTTTGGAAAAAAAAACCTCCTCCTCCATTTTGGAGAAAAAAATTTCAATCTGCGCATAAGCAAGGTACCGAGCGGAAAGCGAATCAAGAAAAGACACTTGTGCCCGAAGAATGAACACGCTAGTGCAAACGTAAAGGGAAAAAATCCGTTCGTCCCGAGGGGGGGTAGCTAAGGTAAGAAGAAGAGCGATCCCTCATAAGAAGGGGGAATAGCCCGGCTCGTACGTCCGTTGAAAGGGGAGCCGAATTCCTCCCCAAATCCGAGAAAAAATGCTGGGCGCCGCCAGGCCCAACGGAAAAAAAGACGACCCGTGTGGCCTCCTGGGGGGGGACCGCTTCTCCCGCCGAAGAAAGGAATCCAATGCGCGCCACACAAGAAAAAGGAGAACCGGCCCACACGAAAAAGGGGGCCAGGTCTACTTAGGGAAATTCCTTGTCGGAGGGTCAGGACCAGCAGAAAAACCTCGCCGCAATGAACACCCTATCGGGGGGAAAAGTAGCGTCGGTCATTAGGGAAAAAAAACTACCTCTCTCATAAGGAAAAAATCGTTTCCTGCCTCTGAAGACTACTTTTGCCTGTCATATTTAGGCAAACCAAGTAGGAAACGTAACTCTGTCTCGAAGGAAATCAGATATCGCCCAAGTAGGGGGGGAGGGGGGCGTTGTCATCCCCATACCACGGATGGGTTCTAAGAAAGATAAGCGCGTAAAGATCCATCCGCCGCGATGGGAGTAAAAAAACGCTAACCTGTCTCGGGAATTCAGGTTTAGGGATTCTATTAAGGGAAAAGCTTCCCACTCGAAAGGAGCCTCGCCAAAAGGAGTTCTATCTGAGAAGACTAGTAATCCAAAACGAACTTGCCGCTGAATAGAAAGAGGGGAAAAAGTCCGGACGAGGCCCGATGGCTGGAAAAAAAAAAGGGACCTTGTGCGGAGAAAAATCACACTTCAAGCTCGAGCTGATGGAAAAGGTGGAACGGGTGACCAAGAAGAACCACGGTCGAGGAACCGAGGAAAGTCGCGCTGCCAAATGTCTGACAGTCCGAAAAACCTACTCGTCCGGAGACCTTCCAACTTCTCCGTACTGGCCCTTTCAGGGAAAAAGGATGCCTGCTGACGGGGGGAAGAAGAAAAGCACGAAGCTACGAGCCTACGTCCTACCTATCCGGCAAGCGAAAAGGAAGGTGAGAACGACTATCTCTCAAAAAAGGGGAGGAAAAGAGGGAGGGCGGCCTGTATACGGGAGTCTCGTCGAAAAATCTCCTGCTCGGGGGTTTCGGCTGTGAAAAGGGAGTCGCTAACTTCGGAAAAAAGGGAATTCTTTCGGAAGACAGATCACTGCAAAAGGTGGGTGAGGAGACATGCTTCAGGCAGGGGGCGATGAACACCCGAAGGTCGTGGCACGCGGAGGGGGCGATGTGCTGATAAAAAGGGCACGCAACGGGTGGGAAAAGTACAGCACGGACTACAGAACGGAGGGACGTGGACGTTCAAGTCGGAAGCAAAATCTTCTCGGTCAGGCAAAGGCCCGCGCGTAGAAAAAAAAACCCTGGTTTTAAAGGCCAGCCTGCAAGTCGCTGTATTGGTAAAAGATCGGGGGATACTAAGCACCAGAAAATGGGAGAAGGAGAGGGCGATGTTGGACGCTTTCAAAGAAAGTCACAACTCCCCTGTCCATTACCGGAGGAAAAGGTGCGCTTGGTGACTACCAAATAAGGGGTCCTTAAGAAGAAGGCTGGAGGAGGAAAAAAAAGTGGGTATGGCCGGGCTTGAAAAGGAGGGTTTATCAACCTCCATATGATAGCTTAAAAAAAAAAGTTGGGGGTGCCATCCACTAAAGGGGAAGGAATTGGAAGATTGGTTCTTCTTGCCTTCCCGGAAAAAAGCACCTGTCTTACGGGAAGTAAACCAGACAATAAGGAAGGAGAAAGAGCTCGACAGGGGGTCGTCAGGGGAACCCCGGCGCGGCGGGGGCCGGACTGGTGGACAGGAAAAAGGGACATTGCCAATAGGAAAGAGGACCTGACCTTCCAAAGGGCCTTCTTTTTATGGGACGGCTGGTGCGCGAAAAGGAAGCCTATTAAGAGAAGGAAAATTGCTCCCTCGTGCAGAGGGACACCTGCGGAAAAAAAAAATCAACACTTAGGGTTAAGGAGGGAAAAAGGGGAACTGGCGCGTCCATCCAGCCGTCTGAGAAAGGAAAGCGAGGAGACATTTGTGCTTAAGGAGAAACTGCAGGGGGAAGTTCGCGGGCTGACCATCGGAGGGCAGGTGGGGAACCGCGCCGAAGAAGGGAGAAAATCGGGACAACGGATGGGGAGGGTCTGTTTGCACTCAAGTCTTCACGCTACGAAAGGGAGTGGGCGGGAGATAGAGGAAAAGGGGAAATCGGATCTCGCTGGCGTAGGAAAGAAGGCTGGTCGTGAAAGGGGTCTTCTGTCTGGTATGGGTCTAAGATTTTAGTTAAAGGAGGGCCTGAGAAAAGGGGGACTGTTTACAAAGGGTTCTCTCGAGCTGCCGTCTGACAGAAAAGAGTGTAACGCTATGAGAGAAAAAATACGGTGAATTGCCGAGCCGAAAGGCTTCGTATCGTGCTCGAGGGGGGATCGGGAGGGAGTGTGTGACGTGTGCGGACCAAACAGGAGATAAATTCCCGCGTGGAAAGGGAAGGTTGGACGATCTGGGGAAAAGGGGGCACGTCGCCGTCCATGTGCAAAAAAGAAACAGCTTTTCCACGTCCGTGTAAACCGCCGTGCAGCTCGGACCGCGGGAAAGGAAGAGGACAGTCCTCGAGGCGAAGGAAGGAGAACAGCGTGGTCGGCGTAGGCTCGTTCGACCTCTCGAGGGAGAAGCACCGCTTCCAGGAAAAGGGCCATGTGTCGGAAGAAAAGGAAACGCCCTGGTCTTGATCATGATAAACACATAATTCTGCACGTAGCGGCGGTGAACTAAAAAAATACCCGGGGATAGAAGGAGCCGCCTGGATGATCTTGCCGAGAAGAGAAAGAAAAAGCAGATCGCAACAACAACACGGTAGGAGGGGGGAAGAGCTGGAGTCTACTTCCGAAAAGAATCTCGCGTCGGGAGGTCACCTCCTAAAGTGCAGATTATGTGAAGGAAGGGAGCCAGATCAATCACCATGCGGGGGGGGAAGGGACAAAGCGTCTTTAAAAAGCTTCTGTCGCCGCGCCTCGAAGAGTTAGAGAAAGAGAAAAAAAAAAAGGAAGTTTCAACAGGAGATTTATGCATCGGATGTCGAAGGAAGGGAACACGCGGTTTCGAGCCTGCAAGGGAAGGAATCGACTTCTGCGTTTACATCGTGGAAATCTTTCTGCACATGAGCAAAATCAGTGGGAAAATCTCTTTTCACAAAAAAAAAAAGGCCGGGGACCTCTCCTCTCGGGAGAAAAAGTATGGGGAGTCATCAAGGAGCCGCGAGCACGATCACTACCCAAGACGCTCGGCACTTCACGGGGGATCAGGGAGAAAACCGGGCAAAAGGGGCCTGCGTCTGAAAGAAGAAGGACACCAAAAAGAGACAGTAAATTGTCTCCGTCGAAACCCTTCAATAAAACTGAAGAAGGGGGGGAAAGCAAAAAAAAAATAAAAAAGGCGAAATCCGACCACGATCGGGCTATAAGACTATCCCGACCGGGGGGGAAAAGGGAAAGGGCAGCCACATCCTCATCATCGGAAAGAGAAGAACTACATTCCTGCAGATAAATATTTCCTCAGAGTACAAATTTTCTAGACTTCTGCTCCTATAAAAAAGATCGAAGAGGAAAAGGGTTCATCACCTCCGTTCGGCACAGGTCTCTGCAGAAGGAAGACACCTAATGTCAGACCCCAACTTCCGAGAAAAGAACAGGGAATGAAGAAGAAGAAGAACGGCACCATCCGAAAAAAGAACAGGCCTACCGTGTTTCCTGCCCTTTTAGAGAATCACGGCGCCAGCCGAAGGTTCGGAAAATTGTCCTCTGAGGAGGGGCAAAAGCGGCCGCACACCAGCCGGGACCACACTAAAAGACTACTGAGGGGGGAGGGGGGGAAGTTTCTCGTCAGAACCATCCGACCCATCACAACAGCTGTTTCAAAAACTAATAAAGACGATCGCGAAGGAGGCGATCGAGTCGGGAGACCAGTGGAAAATCTCCTCGTCAGGGGAAAAGAAGGACTTACGTCCTTCCCTAGCACAAGTCCGGTCATCCAGGGGGTAAACAGAGGGGGCTGCAACAAAGGGGAAGGGGAAAACAGGAACTCTGGCTCGCAATGGAAAGATAGACGCCGCAATTCTTTTTGGGGCTGTGTCACCCCGGCCATGAAAGGGCTATCCAAGCACCGAGAGAAAAGAAAAGCCATCAGCGCGAAGGGGAAAAAAAAACGAGACACCGTCTCGAGGAGGAAGACCGGGGATGGTAACTTGAGAAACGCTTCAAAAAAAGCCGCGCACATTGAGGGAAAAGTCTATCGGGGGAAAAAGAAGCGCAACAAAACAAAAAGGGAACTACCTCTGAGAAAGACCTAAGGACCTTCGAAGGAATCTAGAAAATGGTAGGGCTTCTACTACCAGAAGGAACTGGTTCGGATCGCTTTGAGAAAGAAAATCTACTTCACGTCGAAACTTGTGTGTAGGAGCAGTGAGGGGCGTTACCAGGGAGATCAAGCACCTCGCGGAAGGACCGATAATATGTCTGGTTTGAAGCCCGCTGTGGCAGGGGAGGAAAAAGTCGCCGGGCTTTGAGGAGAAGGGAAACAGCAGAATGATGCCGATAAAGGTAGAGACTATCTTCTGGAAGATGCCTCAGCCGCCGGGGGGAAGAAGATGGCGATCGCCGGGAAAACAGCAGAGCTATCGGAGAAAAAAGAGGATGAGTAAAAGCGAGAAGAAAAAGGGGATGACGTCCTCCGGAAGCCATCTTCTAAGGTGGCGGACGGCGTCGGCTTAGGAGGAAGGGATAAAAAAAAGAACTAATCGTCAAGGGAGGGGAAAAGGCCTGACAATTCTATCAAAAAAAACCGGTCGTCGCAGAAGCGAGAACACCCTCTAGATCGAGTTCGTTTAAGCCGCGAGGTCGAGACAGTGGCGCAAGGGGGGGAAAAGGACGACATCAGGAAGGAAGTTCTGCTTGGGGAGAATCCGCACCTGAGGGGAGGAAGCCACTACTTGGGAAGAAAAGAAAGAGACGGCGCCGTTGTTCCTGGAGAGGGGGGAAGAGGGAGCTGGATTTCTCGAGGAAAGGGGGATCATATCTAATTCACCATCATGAGAAGGCGGCTGGAAGCGTTCCAATCAGGAAGTCCCCTCAAAAAGGAAAAAGGGGAGCGAGCCGGTGCTAGGAGCCCATCGCGCTGATTGCGGACTGGGGGGGGGGATACGCCAAAGAAGGTGTTGACAAAAAAAGCAAGGCTGTTGTAAAAAAGAAAAGGGGATGCGGTAACTCGGGGAGGAGCAATCCAAATGGGTTGGCAGGCAAGAAAAGGAGGGGGGAAAAAACGTAGGCTGGTGAAGAAGGGGCCTGCCTAATGCCGGACAAAGACGATGGATAGTTCGCTTGGAGGCAAATAACCGGCTGATCGAGGGAGAAAGAGGGGATTGTCAGAAGGGAAAAGGAACCGTAAGGTGTTCTTTGCCGTTTTTTCGGGGAGGGAAAGGCAATTTCCAGGGCCGAAGAGAGAATTACCTTCCACCAAGTGGGGCCGTGCTTTGTGCTGAAAAAAATGGTGGAAGAAGAGGCCATCCGCGTCGTCGTAGCGGCTCTCTAAGGAAAAACCTTCTTTCACAAGAAAAAGAGATGATTTTTTCCTGAAAGGGGGGTCCATTTCTCGGTAGACGCGTTGGGCGGACTTTGCTAGAGGGAAGGGGGGGAAAATGAGAAACTGTCCGGAAAAATGGAAGAGTGCGCTGACCATACGGGGAGTGATCTGCTCCTAAGCGGGCAGAAACGGGAAAACTCACGTATCTAGAAGGGGGGGAATTTTGCACTCGACGGAAGGAGGAGAATCATTCTGCACTACGGGGGGTTTCTTATCTCGCCTATGCAGAAATACTGAAAAAGGTGGATTATGAGGAAGGGGAGGACTGGTCGGCTTCGTGCCCAAAGAGGAGGTTGTTTGAGATTTGGCGGGTTCGGCGCCGGCGACAAAGTGGAAGTAACCCGATCGTTGGGGGGGGGGAAACGGACGCTCGGAAAAAGGGGAAAAAAGCTGGTCCTAGGGGCTAGGAAGACGGCTTCCTCGCACTCGGGGAGGAAAAAAAAAGTCTGTCGCTCGGAGAGGAAGAGGAAGGCTTACTCAGAAGGGTTCGCGCGGGCGGGAGCTGCGTCTTAAGGGAGGGAACCGGGACATCGATGGGGGAGAAAGGAATTGAATGTCCCTTAGCGCCCTGTGCGAAAGATGGCAAGAGAAACGGTAACCGACGTTCGAGCAGCGAGGGAAAAAGAAGAACACACGCGTGCTGCGACGAAAGGGACATCCTCGGAGGCGAATAACGAAGCGTGTCGGCCGGAGCCTAGACCGCGCCGCGGGGAAGGAAAAAGGACAGCGCCGCACCTCTGCAAAGGGGTAGGTAGGCAAGCGCAGCTCCACCGGAAGGAAAAAAGGAATCATGATGCGTCCTCTCAACATAAATTGGTGAGTGAACCTACGCGCCCACTCGAAAAGGGGGGGGAAAGGAAAAGGGGATGATCTTGGCCCGTAGGAAATCG
>Ga0179593_1266660_pt1 | contig 10163 bp, 10 predicted proteins | sample CZODoug2_1_08_16_FD_185931 | JGI IMG/M metagenome (GOLD analysis project Ga0179593, IMG submission 185931) | Vadose zone soil fungal communities from Angelo Coast Range Reserve, California, USA - CZODoug2_1_08_16fungal (PacBio error correction) | ecosystem: Environmental > Terrestrial > Soil >...
AAAAACGTGGGGGACTAATCTGTGGGGGGGGGATGGAGGTTTGGCGTATCAACTAAGAAAAAAACCGGGGGGACAGTCAAGGGGGGGTCTTTTGGCAAACATAAAAGGATGGTAGCGGGGGTGGGTAAATGCAAAGAAAAAAAGGAAACGGGGGGACGGTGCAGGACGGGGGGAAGCAATCTGGTACCCCAGTGAGAAGAAATGTCGCATGGCTCCCTCCCGCAGTGGGCAGGGCAACCAAAAAAAAAAAAAAAACTGGGAGGCAAGGCCCCAAACTCGTGGGGACTCTTGAAGGTGTGGAAAGGGCACCTTCAACTTCGGGAATCTGATTCAGAAAAACAGTGACAAAGGAAGTCGCAGAGGAGGGGGGGGGCAGGGTTGCCGGGGCCGATCAAGGGGAGGGGGGGGGGACGAGAAACGCAGAAAGAGAGGCAGGAAGCAAAAGGAAGTGTCTGGACATGAGCAAGGTCGTGTTGGCACCGCAAAAAAAAAAGGAAAAGGGTGGGAAACAACCGTAAAGGGAAAAAATGTGGGGCTGTGGGAAACACAAAAGGCGGGGATAGAAGATGTGAATGGTCTGCCAAACAATGGGAAAGGGTGAAAAATGGGGGGGGGGGGGGGGGGGGAAACAAGGTCCGTTTACCCAGTGATCCCAAAGTTGGGGAAGTTGAAGCAGAAAAAAACACAGACGGGGGGACCTGGTTCTTTGAAAAAAAAAAGTTGTGTGAAGTGGGTGGGGGGGTGGGCAGACACTGGAACTAGTCAAAAAAACAACAAGTAAAACAAGCACCTGCCACAGGTCCTTGTATTCTGGGGAAATTCTGTCGACTTAGTTGGGGGTGGTGGATTGTTGGTTTTGTGTTTCGCATAAACTAATTTCGAGAAGCACGTACCTGGTATGTTCGTCACATCCTGAAAAAAGGGGTGGTTAAAAAAAAAACAAAAAAAAAACCTTGAGGTCAAAGTGGAACCGAGGAAATTACTCCAATGTAGGGGGAACGGCAGGGCTAAAACGGATAAGGTGGGGGGAATGAACACGACAGTAAAAAAAAATGCGCGTCCAGGTCAGGCGGCGCGGGGGGGGGGGGCTATTCACATATTGAGTGGTTGTAGGGTGGCCAAACATGAAAAGGAGAGCACGGACAGGGAATGGCTCGGCTGTTGGGGGTGGCCCATGTTTGGGTATGCAGTGGGGGGTAGAAAAAACCTGGGGGGGGGGGGGGGGGGGGGGGGGGGGGGGGGCTGGGGGGGGGGTCAAGGGGGGGGGGCGGGGGGGGGGTGCTGGGGGGTAAGGGGGGGGGGGGGGGGGGGGGGTGGGGTGGGGGGGGGGGGTAAGGGGGACTTGGGGGGGGGGGGGGGGGGGGGGGGGGGGGGGGTGGGGGGGCGGGGGGAGGGGTTCGGGGGCCTGGACGGGGGGGCCGGGGGGGGGGGGGGGGGGGGGGGGGGAGGGGAGGGGGAGGTGGAAATCGGGTTTGTAAGGGGGGGGGGGGGGCGGGGGGGCTGGAGGGGGTGTGGGGGGTTGGGGGGGGGGGGGAGGGGGGGGCCCGTGGTTACAATTCATAGGGGGGGGGAACATTTCGGAGGAAGTGTCAAAAACCCGAAAAAATGGTGCTTCCGTGAAAAAAACAGAGTAAACCTGTGGGTCTTGGAAAGGGAGGGATGCGGGGGGCAAAACGGGGCCCTGTGGGGGCGGGGACCGTACGTGGGCGCATTAAGAAGCAAACCACAAGGGGGGGGGGGGGGGGGCCGGGCGGGGGGGGGCCCAACAGTTGGGGGGGGGGGGCGTCCCGGGGGATAACCTCCAGGGGGGTGGGCCTTCCTACCATTCATCACGATGTGTCTTGTAAGAAGCAGGGGCCCAAAGGGAAGAAAAATGTTAGGACCATAATGGTCGGGGGGGGGGCCTCATCTTCCCAGACCTGTTCAAGACTGGAACGTGGTAACAACTGCAGGTTTGAGGGGGGCTGACAGTGGGGGGGAAACACCCACCCGCCGTGGAAACGGGTGTGGGTGGAACTGGGAAAAGTTTCGGGTCACTAAAACTCAAAAAAGGTACGGACAAGGGACGTGGGTCACTCGCAAAACACGCGGCGCAAAAAAAAAAAAAAGGCCAGGGGGCTAGCGGAAAGCGGACAGTTTAAAAATCCCACTGGGAAAAATCAAAACGGGGTGGGACAGGGGCAGACGCATGTAAGAAAACGGGGGTATGACGACGATAACTCCCAGGAGCTGGGGGGAATAAGGGTGCGGTCAAAAAAAAAGAGCGTGTTGGGGGGGTCACTCCTACTGTGATGGGGGGGGGGGGGACGGGGGGGTCCACTTGCTTGGCAAAAGTGAAAAGCCCAGACAAAACGAGAGCAAGCCGCAAAAAAACTCTAAAAACGGGAGCGCAGAAGTGGCAAAAAAAAAAACTATAGAAGGGATGATAAATACCAATGAGAGTAGTACAAAGTGACGGGGGGACTCAGAAAAAGGGTACAATCTGCATCAAAGGGCATTTGTTCCCGATGGACCTCTGGGGTTCGAACGGTAGTGATGTGATGGTACTTAGGTTACAATACAGGGATCAAGAAGGGACGGGATACACTTAAAAAACACCACCCGGAAAAGAAAGCGTGTTGACAAAACAAAAACGAAAATGCTGAGGGAGAAAAACGCGGCCTCAAATGAAAACACACGCTCCAGAAGTGTCCACATGAAACCCCAGAGTAACTGGGGGGTAAAAAAAAAAAACAAAAAAGTTGTGGGGGGGGGTCGGCAAAAGTTGGGGGACTTAAAAAAAAAAGACAGAAACGGTGTTCAACAATCGGGTGAAGGGTCAAACGGGAAGAATACAAAAGGGGGGGGTCCCGCATGCTCATTTACGGTTGTCGGGGGCGCTCAGGGGGTGTGCACATTTTGGGAGGGTGTAGGGTTCTGGGGGGGGGGGGGGGAGGGCCGACGAAAAACTCCATGAGGGCGGGTGTGGGACCATAAGTCGGGGCGTTTCTTCCAGTTGCAAATACACACCGGAAACTAATCACACATGCCCCGAACTTTTTGTGAAGGGTAAAAAGGGCAAACACCCCAGGTACAACGGGGTCCAAGGTACAAAAAACCTTGAAGAGACCCAATGTATTTGTAGCACCCCCTCCAATGGGTGGGTCTCATGGGTCTTGCAAGGGGGAGGGAGCTGTCTGAAGGTAGACCTGATTTTCGGAACACAAAATCAACAGGATGGGGGGGGTCTGGGGGGGAAACAGCGAGAAGATATGTCTGTCTAATATATCAGACAGGGGCTGAGAGGGGTTTGGTGCGCCCAACACGATGTTGCTGAAACATGTGGTGGGGGGGGAAGACCCGGGAGAATATAAACCACGGTTGTTGCCGCTTAAACGGGGTCGGGGGTACAGCAATGAAAGCCAAAGAGAAAAAAACGTGGGAAAAAGGGTGGTACAGAGTGAACCCCTCCAGGGGGGAAAGTATGAAACGGAAAGACCCACTGATTCCCAAAAAGGAAACACGTCGGGGAACAACTCGCACCGGGGAAGGTCAGCTGAAAACGGGAGGGACTAAAACGGCAAAAAAAAAACCGGAGTAATTGAAGGCCAACGGGGATCGCTGGGGACTACATGGACCTAATAAAAAGGGCGGAAGGAATCGGCCGGTAGACCTCTAAACCTAACACTAAAAGGGGGAAAACAGTGGTTATATTACAATCTAAGGAAAAAAAAAATGTCAGGACGGGGGACAATTAAGAAAAACGCTGGAGGTAAAACATAAAATGGTAGTAACGGTGCAACGAAATTTGTGGAGGGGGAAAAAAAACGGGGGGGGGGGGGGGGGGGTGGCAAAGGAAAACGGTTGGCGATAAAGGCCTCCCAGCCAACCGTCGGGGGGCTGTAATGCAAAAAAAAAAACGGGAAGGGGAGGTAACAGGGGGGGGGGACTGGACCAAAAGGTCGGAGGAGACACACCCTTGAACAAAGATGAGGAAGCACAGGCCAGAACTGAAGGGACCCGTAGTAAGACGTCCAGGGTAAAGGGAACCTTTGTAACCCAATGGGTGGTTGGGGCCATTCAAGAATTTGAGGGGACCTTGGAGCAAAAAAGAAACGTTACAGTCAGTACCTTGTCGAAGTGAAAGGCCAACGGAGAAATATAAAAAACAAAAAAAAGTTCTAAAAGGGGGGCAGAGCTCACCGGGGCCAAGGGGAAAAATTTTGGTACAAACAACACCCATTGTAAACGAAATAAAAATAAAACAGAAAAAAAAAAAATCCGGGGGGGCTGCGGGCTCTGGGGGTTAAGGGCGCAAAAAAATGCCCAAGAAAGGACAACCGGGACGCAGACCACGCCCGTACCATTGGAAAGACAGTGGGGGGTAGCATCGAAATGGTCACGGGAGCCCAAAACGGGGGGGTGGTTGGCAACAGAGGGGGAACATACCCCAAAAACGTTCCCAAAGACTGGGGGGGGTGAAAAAAAAAAGTGACAAGGGGGCACAGCTCTCTGTCGACAACAGAAAAAAAGGAAAGGAAAGGGGGAGGCACATGGGGAAAAAAAGAAGAAGAAAAAATTGTAAACTCCAGTGCTCCATGTGAAAGATAGAAAGGTGTGAAAAGGGGGGGGGGCGTTAAAAGGGGGGCATTGTCCCCGGTTGAAAGGGGGGGGGGGTTAAAGTCGATAAAAAAAACAAAAAAAAAAACCACACTGCAAAAAAGAAGGGGGACGGCAGAGAGGCGCCGTACGGGGGAACCCTCAAAAAAGGAAAAGACAAAATGAGGGGCAAAAGAACAAAAAAAAAAACGGGGGGGGGGGTAAAAAAAGTCGGGGTTTCGTAAAAACGAAGGGCATTAAGGGGTTGTAGTGTAAAGGGGGGGGCATGGGTAATGGTGGTAATCCCAAAGTATGTTGCGGAGGGGAACCCCTGAAGATTCTCCAGGAACGTCCCTACTGGGTTTAATCAAACGGGAAAGAAAAGGGCGCTCCAAGGGAAAAAAAAAACCCACCTCAGTGGGTACAGTGAGGTTTTGTCAACACCCACTGTAGCGAAAAAAACAAAACAGAAAAAGTCGGACGAAAAACGGACAAAATTAATGGGTAGTTTTGTACACTGTTCGGAAAAAAGGGGGGGGCTCTTGGGTTGGTCGACCAACGTGGGCGAAAACACGCAAAAAGTAAAAAGCCGCTTCTTGTGTTGTTCGTAGGGGACTCGATTCGGCCAGTGGTGGGGGGGGGAACTTCTCTCAGAAAATTTCCGTGAAAAAACCCCAGGTGGGTTGCTTCAAGGGGGAAAATGCAAGACTGGGGTTGGACGGGGGAGTTTACGGTTTTCTTGGCATGCTAATGGGTTTGAAAGGGGGGGGACGGGGGGGTTGGCAAGGTTATGGGAAAAAACGCCGAACAGAAAAACACTGGGAATTCCTTCACAAACGTCCATATACAAAAAAAGTCTGGACACAAAAAAAAAAAAAAAAAAAAAGTGGGAGCCGAAGAAAGAAGGACCAAGCCCGCCCCGCGTGGAAAAAGGAGTCTTGTGGGGGTTGGGGACCTTGGGGGGGGGAACAACGGAAAGTCCAGGCCTGTAAGAGACAGGCAATTTTCCTTCCCAGGGGCAACAAGGGGGGGGTTGAAGCAAGTGGGGGGGGAGGGGTTAAAATAAAAGTGTCTGTTCTCTCGTGGGGGAGCGCCGCAGGTGTTCAGAAAGACAAAAAAAACTAAAAAAGGATACCGAAAGAGGTGGTTGCCGGGTGTCAGCATGGTAAAAAGATTCTCGGGGTCTCACAAGAGAACGGCACACCTATACTCAACCTGGGGGTGACACAGTAAGAAAGGGGGGGGGCTGGGGAGACAGGGGGGGAACGGACTCTCGATACCGGCGTTTTCCTTTTATGGAGCGGGATAATCTCTGGAAAAACCCATTCACGACAAAACACCCACATGTGGTGGATACCAGGGGGGGGGAGGTGAAAGGGGTGGGGGGGCTAAACCTCCGGACAAGGGGAAAAAAAGGCCTCGGACGGCGCCAGGTTTACAAGAGAGACGGGAAGCGAAAACAAAAAGGCAGAGAAGAAGACCAAGAAGTGAGAAAACAATTCTTGGTCATGGGAACCGGGGACAACTTCAGGGACATATAGTTTTTAACATAAGTGTCTTAGTTGGTCGAGGGTGACACGTAGAAAAATGAACACCATAAAAAAAAGAAGAAAACCTTCCCTAAAACTGTAGGGACCGGAAGTACTCTAAATGCCAAAACCGGAAGGTAAAAGTGGGAAAACCAACGGGAAATGCGTCCAAAAAAAACCACTGGGAAACCAGAAACGAAAAGGTAAATCAGGTGCCTGGGGTCACCCTTCACAACCCAAAAATCCATACAAGGGCTGCAAAACCGAAAAAAAGGGTCTCCGTTCAAGGGAATATAAGGGACGGTTGAGGTAAGTATGCCTTCATCACAGTGAATATGGTAGGCACTGAGAGGGTGGGTATTGGAAAGAAAAGGGGAAAAAATGTGGAAAAAACAACCAGAACTGGGAAGAAAAAAAGCCAAAATGAGGGATGGGGTTGGGTGTATGTAGGATAAAGCACAGGTCTGCCTGTACGGGGGGGGGCACACTATTGCCCGCAGGGGTGGGGGGGGGTGGGCAGAAGCAGAGGGGAAAAACATCACAAAGTCAGAGGTGGGGGGAGAACGTAAAAAAATGACCTCAGAGCAGGGATTGAGAAAATTGGTTCCCTGTGTTGGGGGTGAGACAACCTCTGTGGTGTATGAGTGTAAAAAGCAAAATGTCCGAGGGGGGTAAATCAAAACAAATCAAGAACGCAGTGGGGTGAGAGCACATTGGAACAACCTGGGGGGTGCATCACCCCCCAAGATACCCATAAGGTTATAAGAGCAGACACGAACTAGGGGTTGTGAAAGCATGGGGGAAAAACACAAAGTTGGGGGTTTGTTGTTTAAGAGAGTAGGATGGAAACACACGTTTTTTGAAATTTGGTGGTTGTGAAAAAAAAACAACCACCACAACAACCAAACCATAAAACCGCTCTCCACGAGTGACGGGGGGCAGGCGAGCAGAAAAAATGGGCAAAAAGGAAAGGGGACAAAGTTGCGGCGGTATTAGAGAACGAGGGGGGGACCCAGAAAAATAAGAACTCGCAAACGTAGAGGGCAGGAATACGGGGGCGGGTCCAGCAGAAACCCTGGTTTGGGGTGGGGAAGGCTTGGGGGGGGGGGGGCACCTGCGTGGACCCGGGTATCCTCTGGGGGGGGGCGCACCCCCGCCCGTGCCATTTACCTGCGGGGGGAAGCACTAATGGGGGAAAAAAATCGGCACTCAATCAACAAAGAGAGGTGACGGGGTTGAAAAGGTCTGGTTGCATCCCCTAAAACCCAAATGAAAGTCAGGCCACTGTCTGAGAAAGGGGGAGTAAGGCCTGAAAACAAATAGGACCCCTTACGGGAACTAGTTTCAAGGTAACCCCAAATCAAATGCATAAAGAAAATAAAATGGATCCGAACCAAAAAACATGGAAAAGCCCCAAAAAACGACAATTGCGACGCAGTCAAGGAATGGCCGATTGGTGTTCTGGGTCTGTGAGGAAAAATAATACACAGGAGCTTGTTGAACTGGTTCTGGAAAAATAGTCAAAAACATGAGCAAAACACGGCACACCTTTCAAGTAGGGAATGGGCAATCTCACTCGTTGATACAATGTTGATCACACAGCAAACCCGACCGACAACCTACCCGTTCTGGAAAAGTGTTTGGGTTACTCGTTGCCAACCGTTAAAAACGAAAATACCCCCGTTTGTTGTTTACGGCACCCAAAAAACGTATGTCAGGATCACACCAGCGGGGGGGCATACCCGAGGGGTTTGGAAAGGGGGGCAGGCCCCAGTAAAAAGAGAAGTCAAAAAAAGACTCTCGGAATTGTGTGGCACACAGGGCGGGGCGGAAAAAACTAAAAGAAAAGTTAAGATTCAGGGAAGTCATGCCACCTGTACCACCAGGCAGCAAATTGGCGGGATTCATAGAGAGAAAAAAAGGACCAACCAAGGTTGCTCGGGAAACAAAAATTAAATGGTAAACTCAAACCAAGTAAGGTCACAAGGTCACCCCCCCCCCAAAAAAAAAAACAAAAAGGTGAATTAAATGATAAAAAACCCTCAGGGTTGATTGAGAACCTCAAGAAAAAATTAAGACGAGAATTTTAAGGGTGGTCAAACGTGATCCCTGCAAGACACAGTTTTTGAGGGACAACGGCAAAACTGAGCGGTTCCCGTTCATTTTTGGGACCAAAAGCAAGATTGTTCCCCTACCATCGCCACGACATCCAACAACGCTCCATTTGTTTCTTCAAAACGAAAACAAAAGCTCAAAAAACTGAAAAGTCTGGCGTACACCCACGCCCAAAAACCCGGGGCCCCCCAAAAAAAACTTCAAAAGACCCGTCCCCGGAAAACTAACTGTGTAGGGGGGAAGGAATAAACCAGGGGGGAACGGTGTCACAACCAAAAGAAAACACAGTGCCCCACTCCCAACCGGTCCCAGGGCGAAAAGGCAACAAAAACGCCGCGAAGGTAAGGTGGGGAAGGCCCTGCTGAAGTGACGTATTGAACCCCCACGTTTTTGGGGGACAAAACGCACGCAAACAAACGTCAGGGGGAAAGGAAAGTGGAAAGGGCGGGAAGACAAACAACATTAAACTCCCAAGAAAAGGAAAAAGGGGATGTTTTTGTAACCAAAAAAACAACACAGCTGTGGTGGAAAAAAGTTCCCCACATTAAAATCAGTTGGGGGGAAAAACAAAAGAGGAGTCCCAATAGTTACCCACAAGTGCTGGGAGGGAACACCAAAAGAACCCGGCAATAAACCCACAAGGACAATAAAAAATTGCGACAAAAAAAAGTGCAAGAGACCTACCAGGCCAAACAATAACGCCAGGGACTAGGAAAGTACTATAACAGTTGAAACGGGAAGAAGTATCTCATGGAATCAACCCGAAACAAAAGATACAAAACCTGTTTTAGGAAAAAGAGAAAATTGCCACAGCTGAAATGTTTGTACCATTACCAGTCTTTCCCCGGGAGGGTGGTTTACATGTTGTCTGGAAAAACCCAGGTTAAGACAACAAACACCCAAGAACACCGCCCCAAAAAAAGAAAAAGTGGTCCACCTCACTGAACCAACCAGAAGGGGAGAAACATGTGACTCAAAAGAAAAGTTTTTTAGGGACATTGTGGACAACACAAGGTTTGGAGGGTCAAGGGAACTTTTGGGAAAGAAAAAAATCCGTTGGGGGGGTCCGTGTTTTTGCGGAAGCGAACAATCCACAATAACCCAAAAAATGAGAACTGGAAAGTCCCTTCAGGGGGGGTTGGTGGGTTTTGGGAACAACCACTGTGTAGCAACCACAGAAACCGAAAAAGAAAAATTTTGTGGTGCCAGCAAACCAAAGCAATGTGTTTGGGGTTCAAGAAGACAGACCAAACAGAGAAGAAATGGGTCCACACAAAAAAGTCCCAGAAAAAGTCCAGCCCCAAAAGGGAAAAAAAAAAAAAAGTTGATCACCAGGGTTAACCGGCTGAAACAAACCCTAAGCTGAAAAACCACAATCTTTGGAAAACAGGTGGTGGGGGACAATGGGGGGTAACAATGAGGGCAGGGCGGCCAGAGCACTCGGGGCGTGGGGTTGTTTTAGGTCAAAGAAAAAAGGGGCAATTTTTTAACAAAAAGGGCAAAACCAAGAGGCGGTGGAAAGAAACATCCTCTTCATTGGGTTGGGGACAAACCCAACCCCCAAAAAAGTAAGGGGGGGGTAAAAGAAGTTGAAACGAGGCAAAATAGATCAACACTCACAAAAGCAAAACAGAATAGAAAAGGCAAAGAATGAATTCGTAGAAAAAAGATAAACCTCTCGTTTTTTTTGGGGAAAAAGGAAAAATAGAAAAGAAAAGGGTTTATGGAAAACATTTTGCTTTGAGCCTTAAACGACGACGGCCAACAAAAAAATTCGAGTTACAAACACAACTCCCCACGGGGGACAAAAAACACTTATAGTGTAAGCGTAAAAAAGGAAGGAGTAAGCCTAAAGTGGGGGGGAGGGAGAATTTCAAAATTCATGAAGGTGGGTGGGGGGGGGGGCCGCGGAGAAGGATGAAAATTGCAACAAAAAAACAA
>Ga0179593_1320659_pt1 | contig 10163 bp, 12 predicted proteins | sample CZODoug2_1_08_16_FD_185931 | JGI IMG/M metagenome (GOLD analysis project Ga0179593, IMG submission 185931) | Vadose zone soil fungal communities from Angelo Coast Range Reserve, California, USA - CZODoug2_1_08_16fungal (PacBio error correction) | ecosystem: Environmental > Terrestrial > Soil >...
AAGTGAGCGCGTCCGAGATCTTCCCAACTCTAGCGGTGGAGAGGCCTTAAGACTCCTCCAATTGGAAAAGGACTCGGACTCGAAACCGTCTAAAACAAAATCCTGTGTCCGAATCTAAACGATGAGATTCAATCTCAGATTCAAAATGAGACCCAGTTCCCCTGACGCGAGGAAGACCCCGAAACATTTCGACGAATCTAGTAGGGGGAAACCCAGTAAAGAAAACATCCCACGAAAACGAGGGGAAAGCGGGGTCTCTTCTTGTCTGAAGAGGGGACGAGTTGCCATTCAAAGGCCAGTCCTTCCCCGGGCTAATGTCCAGGGAGTACGAGTCTGAAAGATGAAGGGGAGCAAAACAAGGGAGGATGAGACGCGAGATCAATTTCCGGATCGCGCAGGGGACTGAATATATACATTCGAGCGAGTTGAAGAAATTTCGCTAATGAGGACGGGAGAACAGGTGGAAGAAAAAAATCAAGGACAACGAAAGATTGGGAAGAAAAGGGCTCCTATTTGAAACCCGAAGAGCAATACATTAGAGAGTTCGAGAAGAATGAAAGATCGAGGCCACGTTTAAGCGAAGAGAGGCAAAGCTGAGGAGAGATCGACAGCTTCGTGAAGAGAACGACGTAAGCTTTAGCAACATTGAAAACTGTCGTCCAGAAAATTTCCAACGCCAACAGAGCAGACTTAAAGGAAAAAGGCCCGGGGACCAATAACGTCTGAAAAACAAACAAAGTAAAAGGAAATCGTTCCCGGACATGGATACCCCCACCCTAAAAAAGTTGGGAGAATGCCTAATTAGTCAAAAATGTCAAAGGATGAACCCCTTCCCGTTCGAGAAGGAGAAAACAGGGAAAAGAGAGAAAACAAAAAGACACCTTTTTGGGAATGATAGTCTGAAGAGGGTTAAGTCAGAAGGAATTGAGGTGACCTTGAGCGTTAGAAGAAAAAAAAAAAGGAGGAGGATGGAAAAAGAGAGGGGAGAATAAGTGCCCGAAGGGAGGCCGCCGTCAAAAAAAAAAGCGGTCACTGGAAAAGTGTGGGGGAGTTTGTCGGGGGCGGACGGGGGGTCGGGTTTTCGGCGAATAGCGGTGGGCAGAGGGGGGGGGGAAACAATCTCGAATGCTAGCAGTAGCACATGTTCTTGGACGATCGATGTCTGCATGGACATTGGCCGACGGATTTTTGGGGCATTTGCATACGAAGGTGTCCATCTCAAGAGTGACAGAAAGCGCTTTGCTTTTGGAGAGGAACGTGCGGGACGAACGTGGTAAAGGCTCCTCTAATTAGACTCGGCAAGAATAGGCGAGCAGAGCGTGAAAGATCGAGAGGAAATCGTAGGGGAGAAGAGGTCCATCTTGCTCGAACTCTCGTCAGGAAAAGTTGAGATGAGTTCGGGGAGGGGGGTAACTCCTGAACCTGCGGCAAAGAGGTCATTTGTTTCAGTATTCGTGGGGCGCAAAACAATGTAAGCTCCGCGTAGGAGAAAAGAGAGGACCTCGATCGAAGTAAGGTATCTCCATCGAACCGGAACGAGATCTCAGCTGCATCAAACCGTCAGTGTTGAAGAGAGCACAGTGACGGGAAAGGGAGTGAAGGAAGAGCCTCATCTGGAGTCCTGTCATTGGGGGGGGGTGCTGGGGGGAGGCCATGCTGTTATGAGAACCTCTTTTAAACTAGGTCGTTCTGGCCGGTGCGAAACGAGTAGAGGAGAAAATGTGTTCGGAGGGGGGGAAAGAAAGATAATTTCGGAGATTGTAAGAATGGGGGGGCATGCGGGGGGGAAAGGTCTGGTTAGGACACACAGGATGTGTGAAAGCGGGTTTACGAGCCGAGAAGTGAGGCTATTGTGTGCGGACTGAGCAAAAATCTGAAAAAACGGGCATTGGAAAAGAGAAAACAGGCCTAAACCGTCTCGACCGTAAAAATAGAAGTGGGAGGGACCGAGGGGACATCCTCCTCCGGAAAAAACCCTGCATCAAACTGGCCCTAGAGGAAAGCAATCGCCAAATGGAGCTTCCTGAAGCATTAAAGACACAAGGCATAGAGTGGGGACAAAAAATAATCCGAGACTATCGGGGAAAAAAAAAGTGGGTTGGTAAGGTCCTACAAAAAAGAGACCGTCCGGGTTTAAGCAGCCTTGGGTGGTTCAACAGGCTCTCCCGTGCCAGGCACACCGCGGAAGATCCACGGGAGGGGACAAACTTAGTTTGTTCCTGAGGAAACGACAAGGGACCCTCATCGAATCCCAAAGACCCCATTTGAAGGCCTAGCAACAAATTTCCCCGTTCTCGGTTTGGGCGGGAAAAAAGAGGAGTGCAAAGCAAAAGAAGGACCAGGGATAGAAACGAGGGGGTCGGGCTGGTCTGAGCAAGGGGGCAGAAGACATGGGTCGGGGAGGAGAATCTGCGCGAGCTTACACCAATCTTTACTAATTCAACTGGGGGCAAACGTCGCGAAACTGGGAGACCGGAGGGGTCTTCTAATAAACATCAAAGGAGGAACGGTCTATTCACTAAGATGAAATTAGGGGGAAGACTGTCTCAAAGGCAGGAATTTTCCAGGGGAAAGTTGGGGGATCAATACGGGAGCAGAGGGCGGGGAAATTGAGAAAGGAGGGATGGCGAGGAAGGGGAAGAGTCGCGGACAAAGAGCGGATTTCATCTCTATTCGTGGGGAGGCGTCCGACAAGAACAATCGATAACTCCAACGGAGGAGAGGGGGGGAAAAGGAGAGAGAAGGGAGATCGAAAATGGCGCCTAAATTCAAGGCAAGAAAAAAAAAGAAGCGGGAAAAAACAAGATGTGACCGCGCGAAGAATGTAACACGCCGCCAAGGAAGAATGAACAAGGGAGGGAGTATTGGAGCAAAAAAAAGCCACAGTGAGCCGAAAGTTTCTTGCGCGAGAAGCCCGGATGAATGGTTTCTTCCCATGGAAAATCGGGCCTAAATCTAATTCGCGAAAAAGTGAAACAGGGTAGAAAGGGTCAACGAAGCCCAGGGCGCCCGGGGGATTCCGGGAGAGCGTCAGAAACGATCCCGTCTCCTTGTTCTTGCAAAAGGAGATTCAGGGGACAGAGCGGCAACAGTGAGCCAGGAAGGTTGGGGTCTGAGGGAAACTCTCCATCGTGAGCAAGGAAAGGGAGGGGAAGGTTAGTTTATATGTCCAATGTGAAATAGGGAGTAACCAGAAATAAAACCGAGTGGTCAGAGCATCGGAGTACTGGTAGGAGGGACTTTGTGTCAGTGGGAAAAGGGGGGAGGAAAAATCTGTGAAACAAGATCACGGTGCAAAAAAAGTCGGGTCGATAGGGGGGGATTGGCCTGACATTTTAATGGAACCAAACTGTGGGTCGACGATGAAATGGTTGTCAAAAGAGGTATTCATGGGGAAAAACTCAAGGGAAATGAGGAATACACATTGGCGCAGAGGGCCTTGCAGCAGGGTGGACAGTGTTATGAAGGGGTGTTCCGCTTCGCTCAGAAGGGGACCAGCTTTCCGGGGGGACAATGGAGAAAAGAGGTAGGCCGATGCTTGAAACGTAAGTGGGAAGACGCTGGGGGGGGGAAAACAGGAAGGGAAGCATAAAATGGGAGAAAACAGGCAGAGGTCACTCGAAGAAGGGCCAAACGCACTACGAATCAATCTTATATGTGACACAGCTCAGTCAAAAAAATAAGCCCACCAATCTAAGAAAGGGGAGGAGCGCATTTCCTAGCAGAAAGAGAAGCGAATAGGGCGAACGCCCTTGAACCAAGAAGAGTTAAATCTGTCCTTTACGCAGAAAGGGGAGCAGGGGATCCAGCGGCCGCAAAACTGGCAGGAGAAGAGAGAGGAGTATAATCTCTTCACGTATGAAATGGGCTGGTCTATCGTGGGAAAGCTAAGGCGGATAGAAAAATAAAAAAAGTGAGGAGGGGAAAGAAGACGCTCAATTCTATCAGTTTGTGAGAAGAGGAGAGAAACCGCAAATTACAAAAGAAGAGGTGACGAAAGTCCCAACGGTGACACACCAACGCGAGCAAGGAAAGAAAGGGAAAAAATGAGGTTTCGATAATAGGAACTCATAAAAAAGAGAAAGCAGGGTTACTCTCTCGAGGGAAAAAAGAGTTCGCAGCGAAGATACCGGCCGAGCGAAGGAAAAAAGAAGCAAGGTGCGTCACGGGTCAAAAAGCGAAGCCAATTACGGTCCAAAACCGTGGTAAAAAAAGGCGTCTGGGAACACAAGGTGTCAAGTAAGGGACAGACATTATATCAGCAAAGGGAAAGGGGGGGAAGGAAGTAGATCTCAGCAGGGGTTGCCCTCCCGAAGAAACCAGGACGAATGCGAGGCACAACCGACAGACGTAAGAAAAAAGCACTCGCACAAGTGTTTCACGTATTAAAGCTGTGAAGGGGAGGAGGAAGTGCGTCATTAGTCATAGTCAACAATAAGGGAGGAGGAAAGAAGGGTGGATACTATGCCAGAAGAAAAAAAAGAAAGTAACTAAGCAAAAAAAAAGTTTCATAATACGGGGTGGCAAACGTGTGAAGGGGTCTTGACGCGGTCGGTTGTGCCGCAGAGAAGCGGGGAAGGTGGCATCTGGGAAACACGCTGCGAGAAGAGAGGGGAAGTACTAAAGTTTTTCTGTGGCGGATCTCAAGGGCCGGGAAGGCCAAAGTCGTGGGTTGAAGCTGTTTACAAGGCAGATTTCCCCTTTACATGAACTGGGGGGGGGGGAGTAGAGCCGGGATGGACGCCAGGGTACAAGTGCATCAAACTCGACGCAGATCTTCACGAAGCTGGGAGAAGCGCTCTGCAGAGGGGTTCATCTAGAAATAGGAGGGGGAGGGGAGAGGGAAAATACGAACTAGAAAACATTCAGGGCATCATTGGGGGAACGCTGAACTCCGGCACAGCGGGGAAGGATGGTAGCAGGTACTCCACGGGTCTCAGAGAAAGGTCGAGAATTAGCTTCACCTAGATCGGGAACGGGATGCAGAGATCTACAGCACAAATGCGCATACCGAGAGCAGCGCGGCAGACGAAAGATTTTAGATCGCGCAAAAGAGAGGCAATAAAAGATTCTTTCAGGGCAAGCATCTTCGCCGGGACAGGGATACGGGCAGTCTGTAGCCTGCGTTCGAGACCCAGCGAGGGGAGGGGGGACGGGGAATTAGGCAGTTACTACCGATCAGAGGAGAAGGGGGACGGAAGGAACATGAAAGGGGGAACTTTCTAGTTTGGAAGGGGAGAATTGGGGGGGAAGCTGAGATGGGAAATAGGATTCGACACAAGATGGGGACGTGAAAACTAGCGGGTTGAGGAAAGGGAAGGAAGGTGTGCGGGTTAGAGTGTAAGAGAAAAAGCTGCCGAAAAAGGGAAGTTGGGTAAGGGCAATAACGCGAGCCGGGGAAACTAGGGTAACCGAGGTTCATATGCGAACGAGAAAAACTGAAGAAAAGGGTGGGAAAGATGCGGCAATCCGAGACCAAATCCCGCGTCAGTGAAGCATGTGAAACAATCATGTGTGCCAAAAAAGGAAAGCGAAAACCAGGGGGGGGGGTCATGATTCTTCAAGCCCGAGGGGGGGGGAAAATGGGGACGGGTGGGGTTTTTCACAAGCAGAGGGGTTGCACGATAAGACAGTGGCCTTTCAAGCCTCTAATAATAGAACAAGAGGAACAATCAGGTCCTGTACGAGAGACCGTTCAACTCCATCTCAACGAGCACCACCAGTACTTGCCACTAGCAACGATGCGACCAAGGGAGGGCGGAAAGAGAGAAGCAAACAATCAAGGTCCTGCGGAAGGGAACTGGAGAAATAAAGGTTTGTCAAAGCAGAGGGTCACTACTGGATAGATCAAGAAAAGTTCAGATCACCCTGTTCAAAGAAGAGAGAGGGAAGTACCTGGCAACTTTTCCTAGAAAGGGTTTACTTTCCCGCGGGGCAACTGTCTAGCAATCTGCTTGTTAGCGCTGGAACGCGGGACGGAGAAGGGAATTATTTCGTGGGGGAGAAATCTATAACGACAGTCCAAAGCACCGGGCGAGAAACGATTCGTATTCCGGGGACGTTGACGCTCGAGGATGGGGAGGGGTGGGATTCGGACTGAGAAAAGCATTCTGATCAAGAGGATAGAGATCACAACAAAAAATTAAACGAGAGAGAGGAGGATTCGATAAGACGTAAGGGGATGTGCCAGGAAGAATCCACATGCTCAGAAAAATGGCAAAAAGACGACGCATACGAATCTACTCAGTCCTCCTGGAAGAAAGGAAGGGAGCATCGGCATTGAGAAAAAAACGAGAAGAAACATGCGCGTCATTGAAGGGTCGATAATTGATGGAAGCAGCCCGCGGCACGAATACAGGAGAAAAGAAAGGGAAGGGAATATTCTCGCCAGTGAACAGGTGAATCGGATCCCGAAAAAGTCAATCCGGATCAAAGAGACTGACGCAAACCGTACGCCTTTACACGTAGCCGGAAAAAAAGCGGTCCAGGGCAGGTTGGTTCTGAGGGAGACACAATCTTTTTCCGCAAAAGAGAAAGGGGGGAAGGACGGGGAGGTTTCAAATGGGGGCTTCATTAGTGGGAAGTCAATGAAGTCAGCAACCGTGGGGGTCAAACCGAGGATTAGTGAGTGAGGGGGGAGGGGTGCACGAAAGGGAATGTAGTCGCAGGGGTGAACCTTAATAAATCGGTGCAAAACCCCGTGGGCAGTCATACCTGACTTGAAGGCCACTGGTGTCAAAACGGATGGAGACAGGGGCTTGGGGTGTGGGCACAAGATGAAGGGGGTCACGCCTGGCAGTCTACCAAACGGACAGTGGAGAAGAGGTTGAAGCGAGTGGGACAAAAGGGGAAAGGAAGGGGGCTCGCGCTCAATGTGAAGAGGAAAAGAGATTCCGAGGAGAAAGGGGAGTAAAAGTCCTATCGTGGGCCACTTAAGGGGTCTTCCGGGGAACCAGATAATCCGCATAAAATCAGAAACGGCCTCGGCCTAGGAAAAAAGTAGAAAATCATCTTTGCACCAGAAAAGAGAAAAGAGATTTCACCTGATCCCAATCCAACGTTCCCTCCGGAAGTAAGGGGCATGGAAAACGCGAAACAGGGAGGATAGACGTCACGCCTTAAGCCAAAGGCAAAAAGAAGGAAGGGGAAATGGCAGAAAGGTGGGGACGCATGGACCAATGACCAGCCACACATGCCGGCGATATTGGGACGCTTCCGAAGATCGAAGATGAAAGTAGCTATCAAAAAAGGAAGAGGGATGAGGCACATCTAAAGGGGGGGCGGATCTCGCTCCCAGTCTCTAGCTACGCCTCCCAGTAGATCGAGGGGTAAATCTTCTCTACGAGGAAAGGAGAAAGGGGGGAGGACAACGAATAAGCATTAAAACCCTATTTGCCAAGGGGGTCAACAGTGACCCGAACCTCATAGCTAAATGATAAAAGGTAAGATGGATAGCCAAGGGTTGACTCGGGGGGACGACGATGACAACCGCGGGAGAGAGCTGGCGCAAAGGAGGAAATACAAGCAACACCTGTAATACCAAAGACGTCCCGCCCGAATCGACAATACTAAGCAAGGAGAGAGTAGGGGCTGTACGGGTGCCTGGAGGTCTGGAAACCCAAATGTAAAGTAGGGGCCAAAAAGGTATCCCCCCAACCGAGACCTGTGGAAAAGAAAAAGGACTATTTCTGGGAGCCTATGGGTGAACGATGCCCCAAATGCCCTGGCCAACCGAACCTGCGAAAACCACTACACTTTTTTGTGGAAAAGGATGAAGGCAGAGGGTTAAGGGGCTAGGTAAGCGCGTTAGGGGGAATAAGGTTATCGCTCGAAAAAAAAAGGTATTGAAAGAGAACGATGCAAGGGGACAAGCAATGAAAATCAACAGCGTCGATAAAGGGTGGGAAAGTGGGAGAGTGTGTGACGGACTTGTTAGGGTGGGAGCCCTCAGTCGGGCGGGGTCGACATCACCGGGGAAGGCAGAACCCACAGTTTGCTTGGCGATCGACAATGAAGGGAAGGACGGGGTCAAATGGGGTTTCGGGTTTGCAAAGGGTAGACCAAGGAAAGCATGGTCCTTGCTTCGATTTGGCGCGGACAACTGCAAGCGCCCTTGTTATGGAATGGGATCAGCGGCTGGCGCCGGTCTCTCAAGAAGTTTATCTCTCAGAGTGCAATAGAGCGAGGTCAAGCGCTGGGCGAAAAAGGAAGGGGATCGGCCGAACTCTAATCGGTCAGTGAAAGGTTGGGACGGGGCGGTTGTCACATAAAGGCTGGGGAAAAAGGAGGAAAGAGACGTTTAATTATGGTAGTTCGGGGAGCATGTTCCGAGAGGCGCGAAATATAGCAATCGATCGAAGGGGATGACAGAGGGAGAGACCAGAGACCTTCCGAGGAGAAGAACGATCTCGGTTGCAAGTTGGAGAGAGGAAGCAAAAACCCGGGAGCGGTAGATTCGTAGACGGCAGAAGAGGCCGCAGCGGGCAGGGGGGGGCGGGTCAGGCTGTCGGAAACCGGTCTGCTAATAAGAGTATAAAAAATAACGTCGGGAAGGGGAGTTAAGCTGGAAGACGAGATCTACGTTTCCGGAGAGGCATTAGGATCAGTCGTAGAGTTTGGAAGGGGGGAAAGGGGGAGATTGGGAATCTGAGATGTAAAATTGTGGGGCACCAGGAGCAGAGCGGTGTGAGGGAAGGAAATCTGGAAGGGGATTCATTTTCTTCGGATGGAGCGGAAAAAGTCGCCGAAAATGAATTGGTAAACTTCAACAAAAAGTGCCAGAAGGTAGGAACGAGGACATCATTAGTCTACCTAGACCTTCATACGAACGGTGCACAGATTGCGTAGACATAAAAAAGCAAGGAGAGGAGAAGCTTGCAGGCTCTGGGGGAAAAAATTACCAAAAACCTATGACTGGGTTATAATTCATTCAAGCCGATATAAGGACGGGTTTTGACACCGAGGGGTAAGTGGGAAGGATAAGATTTAACTGAAGTGCACCAGAAGGAGAAAGGACTATCCCAGCGGATGGAAACGTTAGGGGCTTCTACGGGCCCCTCAAATCGACTCACTAATTCAGCCCCATTTGAAGGGGGCCCTATAAACCAAACAAAAAAAACCAAATCTCCAAAAGTTCGCGGGTTGGGGCTAAGGAAACAGTAAGAACAAGTCCACTTTCACTGTGGCTCAAACTGTCGAAGAGAACTGGTTGCAAAAAAAAAAAATAGAAGGAGTGGACCGATATGAAAAGCGAGACGGGAAGCTAGCCCATCGATAGTTCAAACGAAGCCAAAGAGAACGACAAAGAAAAAAAACGAACTGGTACGACACGAAGAGAGGCGTGACCCTTGAAGTTGGCGCAAACATTCATTCCTGAGGGACTGGCCAAAAAGGGGGAGCCGCCAAGTTCAGCGAATGGGGTGATGTCATCAACAGGAGCAACCGAAGAAGGAAACATAACGGCGAGACGAGGTTATGAGGCCTCGGCACACACAAAAAAGCAGGGGGGGGAAGGGGGAACACTAGGTGATTTGCGTGTGATGAGGGAACGGCAGACCTCCGTCCGTCGATCGGGAATATCACCAACAAATGGGGGAGGAAGGAAGATAGATGAAAGACGAGAGACGTACGGTGGAAGCCAGGGGAAATCAAATTCGAGCGCTGCACTCAAAAAACGAATTGTGGCCGAAACATAAACTCAGAAGAGGGATCGGGAATGTCTAACAGATCGTCGGTCCGTTGGCAAACGGGATCAAAGAGATTCGGACAGCACTTTTTGCGGAGGGCGTCAGAATGAGAAAAAGGAACGTGGGACAATTCAACAGAGGGCACTAACTATCGCCTACCATTTAACAGGTGATCATTTCTCGCCAGGGGAAATGGGGCTCGCAGATGGGCGGGAGTCAACTCGCAGGCAGAAATAGAAAAAACATAAGTCGCTTATTCTTGCAACTTTAGTAGCGGAAGAACACATGGCGGAGGAGGCGCTCATCTTTTCCGACAAAAGAGATGGGAGAAGAGTGGGGGCAAAACGTGGGATAGGAAGTCAAATGGGGTCTGCAGGGGGGAGGGCGAGGGAGTTAGGGTCGGGAAAGAACGAAAATAGTGGGGACACCCGCTGTATTAGAGGGAGAAATCTGTGACTTCAGTGGCACTGTCGTGGG
>Ga0179593_1412977_pt1 | contig 10163 bp, 10 predicted proteins | sample CZODoug2_1_08_16_FD_185931 | JGI IMG/M metagenome (GOLD analysis project Ga0179593, IMG submission 185931) | Vadose zone soil fungal communities from Angelo Coast Range Reserve, California, USA - CZODoug2_1_08_16fungal (PacBio error correction) | ecosystem: Environmental > Terrestrial > Soil >...
AAGGGGGTTCGGGTTGCACAAATTGAGGGGCTGAACCTCCTTAAAAAAACGATTGTCGTTTCAGATAATTCAAGAAGCCGTAGCCGAGGAAAAGGCAAGGGGCAAAAGGAAAATGATGGGAGAAAACCTGAAAAAGTTGAACGAAACGACGGTCGGGGGAAAGCGAAGGAACGCAACCTGGTCGAACCAGGGGACATGCCGAGCAACGTTGCCAGAGGATCAAGCACGCCGCGGGGTGAAGGAAATTCGGTCATCGATAACGGTGGAAAATGGGAAGGGGTTCTCTCTAGGCTTAGACCAAGACAGCAATACAACTTGTGAAGGGGGGAAGAGAGACGACGTGGAAGGCAAAAAGAAATCTAAAGGGAGGAAAGGTGAATGCAACCTGGAGGGCCTTTACAAGTAACATTGAGATGGTTGGGAAAAAAAAAAACGGAATTACGTGGTGTTTTCCGGAAAAAAAAAGGAAATCTCCGAAAGCCGGAAAGAGTAGAAGTTGAAAGAAAGGGGCCAATCGAACATCAAGAGTCCGCAGAAGGAAAAAGAATGGATTTCAAGTTAGAGAGGGACGAAGGCACGAAGGCCAAAAAAGAAGAAAAAAACTGGGAGTCGGGGAACCACTCCGCTCGGGCTTTACGATAAAAAAAAAAACACAAGAGGGGGGGTCGTATATCCCCCATTCCGTCATGTGGTGTCATTCGCGAAGTCCATCCGCCAGAAAAGATATTACAGAACTACAAGGGGGGGGAAAAGAAAGCGAGGGGGATTGGGAAGGGGGGGGGGGAACAGAGGGGACCAGGAAAAAGGACTGGAGACCTGCGTTCAACTGATCGTGGAAGAACAGGGGATGATATACGAGACTTTGGGAGGAGGAAACGTGAAAACACAAGAGTCAAAAAAAAAACGCAGGGGTGGATATCCTGGGCGCTGGAAGGGGGGGGTTCATATTCTTCAAAATCGATACCACCGACTGTGTTTGTCTCGGGGGTGACTAGAAACAGCGGGAAAGGTACGGGTAAGAAGCTCACAGCAGTCAAAACTCGCTAACGGTGATACGCAATTCGGAAGTGACAATTGCTACAAGGGAAAAAGAAGAAAAGACCGGGCCGAAGAGAATTCACTCGAAGGGTGAGTAGGGCATGAAGAAAGAATGCCTAAGCCTGTCAGTAAAATTGCCATGCAACGGCTGAAGCGAAAGGTAAGAAGAAGGGTCGAGGAAAAGAAAAAAGAAAATGAGTAAGAGGCGGAATATCGCGGAGGAAAGGCTAATGGCTATAACCAGGTACCCGATGGGGATGTGTCATGGAAGGCGTCAAAAGTGAGAAGCCTACAAGAGCTGCCTCTGGGGGAAAGAAATACGATCGGACCATGGGAAAAAAGCGACTGAATGATCTGTATAAACGCCGAATAGAAGAGGGAACTCGAGGGGAGGAAAAGAGAGTGGCAAATCAACGCGCACCAGGAAGTCCTTGTCCTAAAAGCGATTGCAAAGTCAAGGTCGGGGGACGGGGTTCAAAAAAAAATTGGCAAAATACCCGGGGGGGTCGCCGAACCGGGACACAAACGGGACGGACGTCAAGAAAGTGGCCGGTGTCCTGTTGAAAACTGCCGGACGGGAAAAGGTGAGTCGAAGAGGCAGGCGCGCATCTGAAAAAGTCCGTAAAAGGAACGGAAATTATTGCATCACATTGTGGGGAAAACAAAGATCGCGCGGGGGGGAAAAAATTGGGGGAAAAAGCTGGGCCGAAGGACCAGCAAGAACGCGTGAAAAATCTAAACGATCAAGAGCAGGGACGAATGCCTCCAAAACTGAAAAAGTGAAAAAGGGGGGGGGTTTCTCGAAGAAGGTCATCAAAAAAGGGAAAAAGGCTGCTCACCGGAGGCAAACGGCCCCCCAGGTAAGTTTATTCAAGCCTTGGAAAAAACCGATCCATGGGCCTAAAACTCAACAGGAGGGGGCATCCATCCTAGGGGTGAAACAAGGGGCAACGCCGACTTATAACTAGAAACCCAGATGAGTGGTCCTTGGAAGCTGAATCGAAATACAAGCTCAGGTGAGAAGGACAGGGAAGGGGTCGCAAAAAATCCTGCCCGAGCCGAAACTTGAGACTCCCTCCTGATCATGCAAACCAAATCAAATCAACCGGGGAGGAGAAAAGCTCGCCGCGAGGGTCGAGGCAGTCGAGAGGGGTCTCCAAACGAACTCGGCGAGAGGGGGGGGAAAACTCCTCCATGAACCGGAAAAATAGGGAGGAACGTTCAGAAGAAATTGCCCGCCGGGAACTCAACTTAAAAACAAAACCCGATTGAGGAAGGGGAGACCCGATCATTCCGAACGACAGAAAAGACCAAAGGGTAGGGGATCACCTTATGCACCGATGTAGAGGAAATCACAGCCATCCCAAAGTAAAGGCCCGAAACGTTTCGATTCAGCACGCGACTAAGTCGAAAAAGGAGCCTAGGGGAGGGAAAAGAACCGGACGAGAAGGAGTGGGGTAAAAAATTCCTAGGGATGCGGCCGACCACGGGGTACGCGCGAGAATCCGCAAGGAGTCCAAAAGCCAGCGGAATTTAAACAACAAGGAACAACGACTTTCATCGCATGCAGATTCAAAATAGGATCAGAAAAGAGAAACTGCGGGAGGGAGGAAAAATCTTAGTGGTAAACAGGGGCCAGACACTTAGGAAAAAATCTGCCGCATCGCGAAGGAACAACAGCCGGAAAAAGGGGGCCATTGGAGAACCTACATCCGGAAAGCAACTAATGAGAAGCCCCCTGCCCGGTGTGCAGCAAGTAAACGATCGTCGTGTCTCTGGATCTCGAAAAAGGAAAGTCAAGGAACTAGGGAAAGGGGGGGGGGGGTGAAGGGAAAGGAAGGTCAGAAAAGAAAAGGGGAAAGAGCATCAATAACGCTGTGAAGTTCGCAACCCGCGAAACGAACAGGGTACTATAGGGGGGAGGGAGGGAGTGGGATAAGGTAAGAAAAATTGATAAAGAAAGATTGGCCCGGAAACAGGGACACGCAAGAGAAAAAACCAAAAATCAGCAAAACTTATAAATCTCGTAGAGCACCGCAAAAAAGAAGCGGAGGGGGGAAGACCATCACCGGAAAACCACATCGTCTACAATTAAGCGCGTAGGGGCGATTTGAGAGGCAGAAGACTGAAACGGACAACAAGGAAACGTCTGCAAAAAGGCCAAAGCCCGAGGGACCGGAGTCCTTATTTTGGGGGGGCCATGAACTACCAGCGCGACAAAAACTTCGGGCAATGCGAAGCGTGGGGGTGGCAGACCTCAAGCTCATCAGAGGCACTGAGGACAAAAGAAGGACAATATAATTGGGATGCTTCTGCTTCCAAGGGAAGGGGCAGACGAGAGAGTCAGTACGGGCAGGAAAAGAAATGGTTAGGGTCTAAATACCTGAACGCCCCGGGGGGGGGAAAAGGGACACGATAGAAAGACAATCGCCAATGGGGACCCTTCTTCTCTAGACTGGGATTCTCAGGGAGAGGGAACGTGTAGAAGGGGAAGCACCTTCAAGGTATAAAAAAACAAATCAACCTTTAAAAGATCCTGGATGGGGCTCAGTCCTTAAAACAAAATGGTCCAAAAAGCCCAAGGTCATTAGTGGCTTGGGTTTGGGAGAAGAAAAACAAAAAAAAACTGGTTTTCGAGACGGTCCAGAGGAGAAACCAAAAAAAAAAATAGGGAAAGCCACAAAACGGCTATCGGATGGGCCTCCCTGCGAAAAAATGATTGTTCCAAAGGGAAAAAGCACCAGGGAAATTGGGAAAACAAAAAGGGGTAACGGGGTAAAGTGCGCGTAACATCCCTCTGAAAGTCGAAGGGGTTCCTGCAAGCTCTAGGGGAAAAGCCGAACAGCAGGTGCAGTCTGGAGTGGGGTCACGACACACGAGGTACACCGGGCAAGGAGATTCGAAATCTCAACGAAAATGCAGCAAATCGAGGTAATCTCAGAGAAAACAAAAGGAGGGCGGGAGACAAGTAGGAGAATTACCTAAGGGGAAGGAGGGGGGGCGGAAATCGATAAAGAGAATGCCGGATTCCCTGGGGACCCTCTCGAAACTGATAGGGGTAGGATCTGGTGCCGGAAAAGAATAAGGGCAAGGATGATACGAGGAGGAGAAACGAAAAAGTTCCGCTGGGGGGTAAAAACGGCACATTAAAAGAAGTAGGGACCAAAATCATTGGGGGTTAGAAGCTGTGGTGCCCATGCGATAGACAGGGTGGCGGCAAAATATTTTTCATCGGGGAAAAAACAGGGGGAGGGTTCACGTTTCTATCCACTGAACCAAGAAGGACCAGCGCTTGTAGACTGTGGCAAAAAGGAAGCAGCCAGAGAAACGGGGGTAAAGGAACTTTGACCGAGGTCGGGTAAGGAAGACGGGGACCTTGCCGACGAATCTCAGAAGACGACAGAAGGGAGATCCAGCATGGGAGTTGAAAAACTGGGAAAGTTTCGGAGGGTGCCATAGGAAGAACCCCGTAGGGTCAGGTCGGGACCATCGGACTCACCACTGGAGAAAAAGGGATGGATCTCGGAAGAAAAAGGGACTAATCAAACAAAGAGCAAACGGCCTTTCGGGAGAAAGCCGGAGGGGATAGCGGAGGAACGTCAACCCCAAACGATCGACGAACATTTACGACTTCGTCAGGAGGGGGATTGATGGCCAAAACAAGACATAACGGCCAGTGAAAGGCAACTGTCGGGACTCAATGGCGGGGAAAGGGAAAAAAAAGTAGGTATGAATCGAAAAGCGAAAAAGGACCGCTCGAGGCAGGGGGGGTGACGCTTTGGTTGGGCCGTCTGTGATGCAGGTTCTGCCTAAGATGGAGCATGTGCCCAGGAATTGTGGGGGGGCGGAGGAAGAAGGCTATTGTAAGTCGTCCCGGGTCCCGCCTGGAAAAGGATGGAAGAATGGTAAGGTCTGCTACCCCACTATACGCCGATAATCCAAAGGGGGTCGAAGGTGGTGGACGAAGCAGACGCCGGGTCATGAGAAAGGCAACTTAATTCCAATCCAAGGATAAGTAACTGATATGGGACCAAATGAAAAAACGTCCGAAAAAAGATCCTCGCGAGCAGCAGCGGGCAAAGGAAAGGAGGGGGGGGGGGAATCAATAAAGTTCTGAAACAGCATGTCGGATCTAAAGACGCAGGGAGACGGGAGCGGAGCAATGGCCAAAAGGAAGTGTGACGGGAGACAGATGAGGCGATCGGTCGCGACAACGGCACCCTAAGCGGTACTAAGAGGAGAAAATTTTCGAGGGGGGAGGGAACGGGGGACTGCAGGGAGGCCAAAGCTGGAAGGGGGGGATGCTTGGGGGCTGACAACTGGGAACTGATATCTCGGGAGACAGTGGAGGGGAGGGCATCAAAAGAGGGACAATGAAGGAGGGAAAACGCGTGATCACGCCGGTGTATAGGGAAAGAAAGGCGAAGCGGCGACTCTCGATCGTTTTAGTCCTCGGAAAACCTGAAACGGCATTCAAGGTTGAGGGGGCAATGAACTAGGGGGGGTGTGGGGATCAAAAAGGGTCGGGGGGGGAGGAAGTGCATAAAAGGGAGAAAGAATGGGGAAATGTGACTGCTTCAAGGACAGCCGTCTGAAAGGATAGGAGGGTCAATCGATGCTTGTCACACAAATGGGAAGGAAGGACGAAAAACCGTCGCACGGGGGTGGGGCGGACAGCAAGGTTTCCGTTGGTGGTGTCAGGATATTATGACGCCTAGGGTGGGATACGAGCCATGGGTCAGGGGAGCATTCGCGGGGGGAACGAGACGGGTTTGGCAGCAACCGTGATGGGGAATGTGGGGGGCGGTGCCAAGTCAAATGGAAAACCGCAAATCTGGCGAGACGGTAGAGCTCGGTTAAAAATTAATTTAGTCTGAGGGGCGACGAGGACCCACTCTGATCGTAGAACATGCAAAGGGGATACAAATCTGGGAGGAAGTCTCAAATAACGCGTGTGAAAGTGCAAACCAGAAAATGGATCGACGGGGCTACTACGAACAAACATTCCGGTGAGCTGAAGACAAGGATGGTGATCTGGGAGCTCGGTGGGGGAGCCAGAAATGACAAAGGTTTGATGAAAATACACTGCGGTCTGAGAAGGAAAAACCCTCTGCTGCACGGGTTGCGCAGGAGCTTTTCGCGCTGTTGAGGGGCGGCGTTGACCGAGTAAGTGGGCAGGGGAGAATCATGATGGTTGATACCTTTCCTCATGGGAGGATCTTCTGAAGACACACCTGATGCAATTCCAAGCGGAGGTGCCGACGCAGATCTTCTCTCGGGGGGAGTGGTCCTCGGGCTTACCGGGAGCGTTTTAAACAAAAGGGGGGAAGCTGTACACTTTGATCAGGTCCAGGAAGGGACTCAAAAAGAAGGGTCTAAAAATAGCAAGCAGTCGCCGGGTCCAAAACGGGGGGGTGGTCGAAAAAACTGGAAAGCGAAAAGGGAAGGCAAGGACGCGTTTCGGAGAGGTAAAGAAAATTATGGAGTGGGAACGCTCTGCTTGTGCGTCAATCGGGTGGCTATGGGGGGGAATTAAAAGGCTACGATACAGAAAAGGCAGTCGCTGGGGGTGGAAAAGGGACCGAAAACAGTACAAGTAAAACAAACCGAGTAAAAGGTGACGCCTTCAAAAACAGCCAATAGGGAAAAGGTAGAGTATGACCCGGATAAGGCCGAGAATCGTCAGAGCGGGATTAGTCCTTCTGCCCCTAAGGCGTCTGCAAGGGGAGGACTCAGTTTTGGGGGCAAGTGAAACAGGGGAATGACGGGAGAATTTCTGTAAATGGGGGCAGCGAAACCAGTCGAAGATAGAAGGAAGAAATCCTAAAGGGGGGACCCTTAATGCGGTGATGACTCTGCATCAAGGCGAAATGGTCCCTGACGAGAGGAGGATCAAAGGAAGGAGCTGTTAAAAAGGAAAATAAAAGTAAAGGTGGGAAAACGGTAAAAGATAAAGTGTTCCCGCAAAAGCTAATCCCAAAACGTCAAGCTGGTGACCTCCAGCTCGACTCTGCAAACCAAAAAACGGAGACCCCGGCCAGTTTAGGAGACAAAGAGTGGGTGCTTCGAACGCAAATGGGGCTGCCGGGTAGGTCATCACTAGTCAAGATCATGACCGGTATTTCGGCCACGTAAGGCCGAGGACAAAACCAGTCTTTTTCATAAAAAAATACGTGGAAAAAAAAAAAAAAAAGAAGGGGCCTCGGGGCGGGGGTTAGGGAAATTGAAAGTTTCGGGCTAGTGGGAAGGAAATAAGGACCAACGCGTGGAAAGGGGGATCCAGGACCAATTTGGTGCCAGAGGGTACGTTAAAAAACGGAGATCGGTAGTGGGGGGGGAGACCGAAGCCCCGCGTGCTGACTGCGTGGAAGGATAAGCGAATTCTAAAAGTAGCCGATGCGGTTTGAAATTCGAGAGGAGGAAGTTACTTGATGCAATCGCAAGGTGGCCCAGTCCGGGGAAGAGACGATAGTAAGTAGGGCTCTTTTTAGTACAGGGGGGGCATGTAAGAAAAAACCAAATTTCGTTGTTCACCCAACTCAATGGGGGAAGAGTACCGGAGACAGGGTTTCCTCCAAGGCAAACATCTACAAGGGGCTCCTGTCAGTTCTCCTTACCCTTCTGGATGAAACAGTACAACTTTCTTGGGGTCATAAGGGAAAAGGAGTCTCCATAACCCGAGGGGAGAAAACATTTCCATTTCAATCCAACAATCGCGGAAACCCTAATCGAGACTGCACCAACGGGGTCTGTGTGAGGGAGAAACGATATAAAACGTTGGCTCGGGGAGAATTAAAACATGCGGAGGAAACCTTTACAGTTTTGAGAATGTCATATGGGAACCAAGGGTAGTTCCCTGGTCGAACGGGGGGGAGAAAGGTCGACCAGAAGTAAGGAGCTAAAATGGGCAGCAGTCCTGAAACGTATTCTTAAGAATGACCAGGAATCGGTTCTCCGGAGGGAAAGCATGGGCCTGAGAACCTAAGGTTATCAGAAGAAAGGACAAACCATTAGGGGAGGAGAGATATCGTCTCCAACGGTTGTTGGAAGGGGGGCGCAGCAACGGTAGGGCAAAACATTCCAGGAAGAAGAAACTTCATTCGCTACTGGAAAAAAAAAAACGGAACGGGACAGACGGGAACGTGTGCATCTTGAATTACTGAACTTGCAACAGGTCGAACATAAAACACGGGTGGACCGGGTGCATCCAGGGGACCATGAGCACATGGTCGAAGAACGTTCATGCGCTAAAAGGAAAGCCTCGTCTGAAAATCACAGACCGCTTTTTGGTAGGAGACGATTCTGTGGGGGTAAACTCTTCGGGGAAAAGGGGTGAAGGGGTGGGATATCGGATGGAGACGCCTACTGGGGAGCAAGAACGGGGTTGAAAGTGAAAGACAGACCCGCAGCAACTCAACTAATCTACGATTAGATGGTGAGGCGAAAAAAGGTGGTATGCCCGGGAACGAGAAGGGAAGCATTCGGGAAACAACCAAAAAGTGAAGGTGAAGGAACATGGGAAGAGCGAAAAGAAAGGAAAGGGCGGAAGGAAGTTGTGAAAAGAATGGAAAAATGAGGGGATTCGGAATCAAAGACGAGGAGGACTAGGCTTTCAACTTGACTCAAAAGTCAAGGAAGGTTCCGAAAATGCCAACCAGAAAAAAAAAGAACGCGTGAGCAGATGTCCAACCAAGAAGATCAGCGTTCAGGAAAAGGGGGCAAAAAGAGGGGGGAGGGGCTAGACCACAGACATTCGAGGGGTTTACAGTCTTAGGAAGGGGAGAAGGACACGCCCCGAGAAAGGAAGAACCTAAGGGACCAGAGCGCGATGCGGGGTTGGGGAAAGGGATTTTGGACAAAGGGGAAAGGACTGGAGTGAAAGGACTATTCATGAAATCCACTTCCTAAGTCTGCGCTCATGGCATGCTAAAAAAAAAAAAAAAAAAAAAAAAATGCAATCACCAAGTCCGACGCAAAAAAAAAGGGTCAAAACAGTAACGGTCCTCGGAGCCGGGTTTCAGCGGTTTCTGCCAAAAGAGTGCCAAAAAAGGTTGGGGCGCTGCTGACAGTCAGACGAAGGGGGGGGGAAAAAAAAGGAAAGTACTTCCAAGACAGGGACTTCCTCGCAATGTTGAGAGCCAGCGCGTGGAAAGGTCGGGGGAACGGGAAGAAAATAACAGACCAGAAAAAAAGGAGGGCCGAAGGCACTGGGAGAGGTATCTATAAAACAGGTGGGTGCCGATGCAATTAGAAATTGCTCACACCTAAAAACGGGAGGAACTTTCCATTCAACGGAAGGAATAGGGGGGGAAAAAGGTAAAAGACTTCGAGTCAGGCAGAAGAAGAAAGGAGGCGAGGACTGGAATGACCTGCTCTATAGCAGGATACGTACCCAAATTGGATGGGGAGTGACATGCTCCAGGGTAATAAAAAAGCATAGGGCGTACCTGGATACATAGGAATGTTGGCACAACTTGCAACAAATGGGGAAAGCGTGTACGCCGCAGCAGAAGAAGGGGGGAGCATCTGTGAAGGAAGAAAACCTCACGCCACTGGTCCATGTCCCAACGCCACCATCTACTGCCTGCAGACGGAAAGGGGCGTGGGGGGGGTCTAACCAAAACGTGGGGCAGCCGACAGGTGCTCGTAGAAAAGTCCTGTTTTCCTGTGACGAAAAGTAAATTAAAAGTTCGTTCCGTTCAAAAACCCCTTCGTCGAGGCGATGTCGACTCAAGTCCCTCCAGAAGTTAAACGAGTCGTCGGACAGGAAAGGGGAAAATTGATCATGTGGGGTCGCCCAGAAGAAAGGCTTAACCTTTATCCACCCGTCGTCAAGCGAAAAGGAGCGGAGGGCCATCCACCACTAGCAAGACTGCCAGAAAGCGACAAGAAAGGACGAAGGTGGAATTCTCGACTATTTCCCAATAAGAAAGGGATGACTGACCCCAGACCAAAAGCCTTCACCGAATGGGTAAGCAAGCAACGGTGAACGGGGGACCTTGTCGAGGAAAGCAAAAAAAAGGAGAAAGCAAAAACGCTTTTGTCAGGATTCAGGTCGATGTCTAGGGGCGGAAAACGGCTTGGTGCACGGCAGATATCAATCGAAGCAGGGCTAAGACAAAGAA
>Ga0179593_1467725_pt1 | contig 10163 bp, 9 predicted proteins | sample CZODoug2_1_08_16_FD_185931 | JGI IMG/M metagenome (GOLD analysis project Ga0179593, IMG submission 185931) | Vadose zone soil fungal communities from Angelo Coast Range Reserve, California, USA - CZODoug2_1_08_16fungal (PacBio error correction) | ecosystem: Environmental > Terrestrial > Soil >...
AGGTGGGAACATGAAGGAAGGTCCTGGGGGGGGACAGGGGATCGGAGCACGAATGACCCCAGGGGCTGCTGGACTTGGTAAGCTCGCAAGGAAGAGAAGAGAAGGGCAGTGAAACGGGATCCAAGTCGACAGTAAATGGTAAATAGGGTCGCCCGGGGGGAAGGGAAAGTGACAGAGAGGAGGGAGTAGGGAATTGCCTCTACTATTGAAAATTCCACATCGTTTGAATCTTTACTAAGGCGTTGTCAAAGTTTTAGGGAAAACAAGGAGGGAACTTATTATAGTTAGAGGCCGGCCAAGAGACACCGTGGAAGAGAAAGGGAAAAAGATGGGAAAGCCCTCTGCATTGGCGCCATTTGCTCGTCCGGAAAAACCCTTGGAAACGAAGAGGGTATATCAGCCACAACGTTGAAATTAAGGGGGGAAAGTAAACCAAAGGAAAGGCAAGGGGGATCGACGCACTCATACAGGGGACGGGAAACAACGCGGGGGAACAGGGGGGACCGACAAAATACAAAAATCAAAAACGTCAAGGCGTCTCAACCTTCAAGATGTCCGGTGGATAAAAACCTTCCTCTTGGGAACCGAACAGAGGGGGAAATAGGGGGTGCAGGGGAAAAGAGACGCAACTCTCAGGGCGGTTTCGGTCGAAGGGGGGATGGGTTGCGTCCACAACAAAAATTCACCCCGGAACCAAAAAACGAAAGTGGGGCCAAAACACGCGGTCCCTCGCTTTACTCCAACGAATCCGAAAAAAGAGAAAGGGGGGCAAAAAAAAAAAAAAGCCGAACGCTAAAAGAAAATTCTTCCTAAAGTGACACTTGGAAGAAGAATTGAACAGCACCCATGGGTACAATCTCTCCCGCCAAAATGAAAACCCCTCAAGGAACCATTAAAGGGAACGCATTAGACGAAAGACACATTGAACTCAACAAGTTAACAACACGCGTGGGGAGGGGGTGGGACAATTAGGTTTTAGGTTGGGGGGAAAACGACAACAGCCAACGTTAACGTTAATAAACGGAAAAAAGGAATAAAAAGGCGGTGCCAGTATTCTTGACGGAGGAACTCATGAATGTGCCTAGTGGGGGGGGATTCAAATACTTTTTTTCGGGGGAGTAGACAGTTTACGGAGGAAGGGGGGAGAACCAACACTCGGGTAAAAACTATGTTCTTTTGGTTGTACCAGTGTCCATCAAGCGAGCAACAGGGAATGACTGGTAAACAGGGGGGTCATACCCAAAGGAACTGACGAGGTAAACGAGTGTGTGGGGGATAAGAAAGCGTTCACTCGTGCGTATGGGGCGTCGGTGGGTTCAACATCAGGAATGTTTTATACATACCGCACCTTTTTGGCAACCTAAAAAAAGAAAACGACGATTGTGGGAAAAGAAAAGAGTGGGGTGAAAAGCAAGGGGGGGGAATCCCAAACATGGCAGTAACACGCGGCAGTAGGGTCCCCAGGGGGGTAAAACGTGCCAAAGAGGGGGGAGGGCGGCCCAGTTTGGGACAAACCAAGCTGGAATGAGGGGGGGGGGGGCGGGCATCATTTGGGGCCGGTACGCCATTTTGTCCTTTTGAAAGGGGGAAAAACGCTAAAACCGCTCGCTTTACAGCACAAACCAGAGTGGAAGAAAAAAAAAAGAGAGACAGCAGGCCTGCACCAGAGACAATGCCATCCCAAGGTATTCACAATTTGACACCGCAACGAAGTCTTAGCTTTTTTGGGTAATAGCGATAGGAGATATGGAAAACAAAGAAAGGCACAATAACGATCATTGGGATGGCCATCATACCGTCTCTGGCAAGTAAAAAAGGACGAATGCAGGGGTCCCGGAATGGGCGATAGGGGGGGGGGGGGGGGTGGAAGCCCCCGTGGCACCAGCAGAAAATTGGGAAAACGAAGCTCAAAAAATAAAAATAAACAAGCGGCCCTGGGTATAAAACATCGAAACTAGATCTGCGTAAGCCATAAAAAATTCAACTAACAAACAACCATGGCAGGTGGTATCAATGGGTGGGAGGTTACACCACAAAGTGGGATTCCAAGTTAAAATTGGGGTCGTGAAGGTCCGAAAAGAAATCTAAATTCTAAACGCAACCTAAAAAGTCTTTCTTTTCTATCTCCGATTCCCTCCCCCTCCCACACGCTCCCTATCAGCAAAAATTCGTAAGCAGCGGACAATGGGGGCAAAATGAAAAATGGGGAAAGAGGTAAAGCGGGTACAGCACTGGGGTTGGGCAGAATGCAAAAACAAAATGTTTTAACCCAAAAATTAATGTAGTCCCACTGGGAGGGGGGGGGTTCAGCAAAAAGATAAAGCGTGTCGGAAGTACCCCCCAACAGCAAGATGAACGTTCCCTGCAGTAAGCAAAGTTGCGCCCACGAGTCAGCAGGGGGTTGGGGGAACTGAGACAAAACAAAGCAAAGGATGTCACGGGGAAACAGGGAGGTCCACCGTGGTTACATTTAGGCATAACCAACCTCCCAGGTTTAAAGAAAAACCTAAGAGTTAGCCGGAGGGCCACGGAAAAGAGGGGACCAAAAGGGAGACCAAATGGGGGTACTGCCCACAGAATCCAGCTAGTTGACATGGAGGTTTGGAATTATCCAAAGGATAACTTCTGGGACTCCGATGAAAACATACCAAAAAAAGAGACGATTGAGGGGGAAAAACACTTGGCATCTTCTAAACAGCGGCCCTTTGGCACGTCATAGGGGGGCGCTCGAACCGGCCTAATCCAATCAAAGTAGGACAAAGGGCAAAGGGGGAAGAAGGGGGCAAAGGATAGGGGACAAACTGGGAGAGAAAACCATTACTCACCTCTCATCACCAACTTGGAAAACAAATCAAAATGGGAAGGGGGGGAGCTGAAATCGATGTCGTTCAAATGAAAGTCAATTCAGAAAGAAAGTGAGAAAAGGGCAAAGCAACACGGGGGGAAGGGAAAAGGCAGCCTGGATTCCGTTGAGGATTCTCGTGATGCAAAAATTTCAAGCTGCTGGCAAAAATGCAGGCTTTTTTCGCCGTCCGGGCAGGGAGCTTCTTTGGGGGGATGTGGGCGGAAACGCAGAAAAAAGAAGAAGGAAAGCACAGGTGTTGGGCATAACACCAACCCCGCCCTGTCCCGAGCTGCGTTCAACAAAATTTGGGCAAAAGAGGCATGGCCGAGTTCCAAAAAACACGGGAAAGCGTCTTTGAGACGGTGGGGGGTGATTCGGGAAGAGGGGGGGAAGCAACTGCTCTAAAAAGGGCCCGCCAGACTTATTTTTCAGAAGTACCTCCATAACGACGGAAAAGAGGACACACATTTTGTGCTTAAGTGGACTGGTACTTTGGACACCTGGGAAATGGAATGGAGGGGACAGAATCGCCCCCTTTGACGAACAGTGGAAAACTTGTTCAACTTCAGTTCGGCACAAAGGAGCCAGGGAGACCGAAGCTGAAGGAGGGGGGGCATGGTGAAAAAACGAAAAAGGTGAAGTGAGGGATTTGGGGGCGACTCGGGGTGCGGTTGCTTGGGCTACTTCCTATGGACCGAACTGCGAACCTGGCCTTCAAAACCAGCCGTACTGATGGGGTTTCATGCCTCAAAAGAAGGGGGAGGGGGGCAGTTGACAGGGAACAGGGCTTGGTTTGCAATTGGATCATAAATGGTGGTTCCACTTCCCTTAAGCACACTAAAAACAAAGCAAAAAAGAGGGGCATTCGCTTGGAACCCCCGAGCTTGGAAGATGGCCTTCACAAGAGGACTCAAAAGGGTAGTTAAAAAAGAATAGTGGGGGGGGGGGCAAAACAGTTTTTCTTGTGTTTAGAGTGCAGTACGGTTCAGAAAAGCAAGCCAATGAGCCGGCAGGGAGAATTACGGTGCGACAGGGGGGAAAAATGCATAGCAGCCCGGGAGGGGGACCGAGAAAGGCGGTTAAACGGAAAAAAAAAATCAAAGATGATGCTGTCTGAAAACGCTAGCGGCCGAGCGCCGTCCATCCCTTGAGGCCAAACGCAATTGCTGAACATCAACACAGCTTAGGCGAGCTTGGACTTGGGTGTTGGGGGAAACAGGAAGGAAAGAGGCGTGGGGGGGGAAAAAAGGTTACGCCCGTGCCCGGCAAGGGTACTTCATGGGGGGGGGGGGTATTCTTGTTTATCCAGCTTCACACCACCAATTTCGCACAACCCGGTTTTACAACAATCCACAAGTTTGAAAAAAGAAGGGGGGGGGCGCCAAGGAGAAAAAACTCGTGAGGTGGGGGCCGTCACCCAAATTCCTCAAAACAAAGCAAGTAAGATTTGGGAGCTCGGTCGAGTGGGGTACACCGTTAAGTCAAAAACGTGTTAGATGTTGCAAGAAAAGAGGACCAGTCGTTAAAAAAGGAACATCCAAGGCAGTTTAAGTTGGTCAGGTGGACCCATCTGCAATATAAGACGAAATATCGTAACCCAGTCCCAAACCTTAAACCGACACCAAGAAGGAAAGGAAAAATACAAGGATAAGGGAAGGGTGGTCCACGGACGATGTTGGTCGGGTCGGGTAATTGCCCAGCCAAGTGTATTAGTTTCCGTTTCCTCGAATATGCGAGAAGGGTCCGTTTCAACAAGGTGACGACACAAGGTGAAGTAGGGCGGGAAGGAAGGGTTGCTCTGGGACTCACAGCAACTGGCGACAGGGAATGATTTCTGTCGGGGTAAGAAAATACGGACAACTTCAAAAGGGGCCTAGCGACAGGGCAGGGGGTTGACCGAGCAGGTGGGGGACAAGAGGGGGGGGTGATGTCCCCAGTTTTTGCGAAGCACTCGGCAAACTTCGTTCGGTGCCCCACTCGCCGACGCCCGAGGTTAAAAAAGTCGGGGTTCAGCCCCCAGACAGGTCACGGCGGAAAAAACGGAAGTATAGGACCGTGAAGAAGGTAAGGGGGGAAGAGGGGTTGTAGCGAAGCCCTGAACCAAGGCATGCTCCGAGCCATGGGAAGAACAAAAGGACTCCTAATAGAAAATCAAACTGTGGATGTAATACCCGCTCTTGAAAAAGGGTTTGTGGGGAAGAGATGGAATTAAGGGAGGAAAGAGACAGGAAAGAAAAACAAAATTCAACATCAGGGAAGACGGAGTATTTGTTCGGGGATCGCACCGAATTTCTTACTAATAAAGAAGGGGGGTAGATTTTGCAACTTTGTCTGTACGAAAAAGCAAGTAAGACGAAAACGGGAGGAAAGCAGACGTGTATAAAAAGGAAACCGCCATTAAGGAGAAAAGGAGGTAACGGCCGATACCACCTGAAAAGGCGAAAAAGGGCAAGGCACCTCACAATTACCTGACCCGAAAAGGGGAGGATAAGACTAAAAGTCCACACAAGCAACACGGTTGGGACAGACCGGGGGAGCGATCAAAAGGGCGTCCAAAAGAAAGGGGAGAAGGGCGAGAGGACCCCATTTTTTTCCATAAACAGAACTCATCAAACAAAACCAAACTTGGGGAAAGAGAAAGGGGGGGGTGGGAAGTTATCAGTTGTAACTTCGAAATGAGTGTGAGAGGTTTTTGGGGAAAGGAGTCCACAAAGGGGGAGGGAGAGGGTGTTAGAGGGAATCCAGACTTACTGAGAGAATGTAACTTTCCTGGGACGCACTTCCCGGTCGCAAGTGATTGGGAAAATAGCGCAGACGGTATTGGAAAAAAGGGGGAAAAGGGATTTAAGTCCGGGCTTTTGAACTATCAGCCTTGGAATAAAACTCGGGGTCATTGGCGTTCATAGAAATTGGCGGTGGGCAATCTCGGACAAAATACTTGGACCGCGGGATCACAACAGAATGACACGAAATGTGCATTAAAAAAATCTCACTCTCTGTATGCTGCAGCAAATCAGGTAGGGGGGCAAAGAGGAAAAAACTCCCTTGGGCCTGAAGACCAATGCACCTTTGTCCGAGGATCCCAGAGGAAACGGGGGGCAGAGACACACTACAGCAGGTTGTCTCAAACCGTAAACACTTTTACAGGTGATCTCAAATCCCCCGGGGAGAAAACCGCCTACTGAATGCATAAAGTACGAGAAAGGGGGATGCGCAAATACAAGATAAGAAATAAACAAAGTTCTGGCTCCACGAACCCTTTTTCGTGGCGAATCACAAACCCTGGATCGTTGCAAGGGAATAGAACTGTAAATAATGGTTACCTGGGGACACGAGATAGAACTGATACCACGGGGGTGTCGAAAGGGACGAAAAAAGAAATCACGACAAGGCTTTCTAGAGATGGCCCAACTCGATGTTCCCTTCTTCGATGCCGAATTCTGCGTGACCACCAGCAAATAATAGAATGCAAAAAAAAGGGGAAAGGGAAAGAATATAAAAACAAATTACGCAACCTGACTCTCAAATGGGTCAAGCCAGAACATGAATACGTGTAGTGCAGGAGACCAAAAAAAAGAAGAAATAACCCAGCGTGTGGGCTGGCAATTCACCACCAACAGGGGGGACAACGGGGGGGAGAACAAGGGGAGAGGGGGGGGGGGATGGGGCGGAAAAGGAAGGATCGGAGATGGGGAGGAGCATAGGGCGTCGAGCTCAATGTCGACTTCATTTAAAGACCGACACAACGAAATAACTATGTTGTCGTTGGTGAGTCCATTCGGGAAATCAAAACATCACGGAGGAAACCAAGGGCATAAATAAATATAGGGAACCACGTTTTGGGGGTTCACCAAAACTAGCCTCTCCTGCTTGCAGGTGACAAGGTTTGCTTGACCCGGCTTTGAAAAATCAATGAAAACGGAAAAAAAAGGGGGGGTTAGAGGGAAACAGGGGGGGGGAAAAAAAAATCCAAACCATAGGAAACTTGTGAAGTCACCAAATTTTGGGGGTGGAGATGGGGGGGGGGATACAATGCAAATATAACAACAAAAAAGGGCAGTGATTGTGATATAAAGGGGGGAGGGGGGGGGGGAGTTACCCGGCGTGGCCAAGGCGATGAGCGGCAAATGGTGAAAAACAAACAAACCAGCTGGCTGGTGTATCGGCAGCAGGTCACGGCCAGAAAAAAAAGGAATTTGGGGGAGAAAAAAAAAAAAATGGAACGCGCGTATACAACAATCTCCAACCCCCCCAACGACCAAAACACAACAGAATATAGAAACCTACATTCCAAAAAGCCGAGAACGCGAATCGTAAAGGAGGGAGTCACACACCACAGAGACAACACAACCCGGGAAAAACCTCGGGTCACGGATCTAGTCTTCGGAAACGTTCAATGTGGCAAAGAAAGAAGGAAAAGTCGGAAAGGGGGGAGAGCGGTGAAAAAAACACAGACCAAGGTTGTTCAAAAAGAATGCCGGAACGCAGGGACAGAAGGGGTGCTGAAAAGGGAAGAAGGATCCCCCTTGAAAAAAAAGCGCCGTTTCTGATGGAAGCAATCAACGCGGCGGAAGCATGAAGCCGGGGAGGAGGGAAGGGGGTGAGAGGGGGGGAAAAGAGCTCAGTTAACCTTCCTTGGGGAAGAGGACAAAAGAACGACCCTAAAGCGCCCGCCACAAAAAGAGGGTGGCAATGGAAAAAAAAAAGAACGAGGAACCCCGCGGGGAAGAAGAAAACACCGGCACTGCATTTGGCATTCTTTTACCAAAAAAAAAAAAGCAAAAGGCGGTAGAAACCTCGGGAGGATTTCACCGCCCCTCAAGAAAGAGTGGAAGTAAAGTAAAAAATTAAGCACAAGTGGGTTTTGGGGTCCGACGTAAGAGTGGGGGGAAGAGCCAAAAAAGGAAGAAAATGTGATCGGCTCCGAAAATCAAGGTGACCCAACTTTGAACAATACCACACCAACGTCCAAATGAAGCTTTTAAAAAGGAGCGGAACCCAGGGGGGGGGAAGAGGCAAACGGGGGGGGAAGGAAAAAAAAAGTAAACCCCAATATGGTCCATGGAGGTGGGGGAGCTAAAAAGGAAGGAATGCCTGGGGGGATGTCCGGAAAACACAAAAGAAAAACCCCCAAGCTGAAGACGGGAGGACAGGAATTGGGTTTGCATACTGGAACTGAACAGCGGCTTTTTGGTTGGGGGGGGCACGACAAGGGGAGAGGGAAACGCCAAGAAGCAGAAAAACAAATAAGGATGCTCTCCCAATGGTTCAAACGAAGGGGGAGGAAAAAATAGCTCGAACAAATAATAATCGATACAAAAAAAAAAAGGGCGGGAGGAGAAGATATACTAAGAGGTCGTAATGTTAGTCTAATTCACGAACACAACTGCCAAACCTTGTCCGAGCCAGAGGTAGTTGGGGTCGCCTCAGGGGGCTGAAAGAAGTGTTTGAGGAGGAAAAATTTATCCCGTGAGAAGTTTCACACCCGCGCTGGAACATTGGGGTGGGTGTTTAGAATCGAAAACATACTCCTTTGTGGCAATAAGGAAAAAAGACATGAAAAGGAATATAGGGGCCGTAACCGGGGGGGCCGGCCCCGGAACTGGGAAGCCTAAACTCAAAGATAAAGGGACAACTTTGAAAGGGTTGTCTCGCAAGGGGGTCAAAGCGAACGAAAAGGGGGAAAAAAGGAAACAGGGAGGAGGGGGCCATACCCACCTCCTAGTCCAAAACTCTTATTTTACTTTATGGCAAGGGGGAAGGCTTGAGCGGAAGCGACGAAAAGGATTGTCCTGCCAAACAGGGGGAGGGGGGGGTGTCAAAGAAAAGAAAAAGCTGAAAGTGAGATACCCGCCCAATCGTTGTGGCATTTTTTTGGACAAACTAAGATGCTACGTGGGAGGGGGTGTGGCTTTTAGTCTAACAACTAGTTAAACGTCCATAGGCCGTCATCAAAAAAAACGAGCGTGGGAAAAAGGCGGGAGAAAACCAGAAGAACATTTGAGTTTACCATGCTTCCGCATGTTGCGGTTGCCTTCATAAAAACCCGCAAAACCGCGGGGGGGTTGGGGGTTTGGGGGATCAAAGAAAGGGGATGAAGAAGGAAATACTAGGAGGCAATTCAGGGAACACACGGAGTGAATTTCCTTCAATCTCTGACAGGACGACGATTTGTGGGAGTGGCGGCACGCGTGGGGAAGGGGGAAGAGGGGAAAAAAAACTAGATTGCGCGCGGTAATACGGGGGCTTCATTGCCAGGGATGCAGACATCGCAAAATCCAAAGGTTTGCAAACAGGGTAAAAAAAAGAAACCTGCAGGAAGGAGGGGGGAGAGAGGGAGTCGCGTGTCCATTGTTTTCGCCAACCGCAAGGAAACCAATGTCCTGCAAGCAAAAAGCTAGAAACATGATGGGGAAAGGCCCAGACCTCACGGGGGAAAGGACGCCCCGTAAACAGGGACATCCCACGAGGCTTGGAGCAAAAAACAAAAGAGGACCAAAAAATTTAGCGGAAACAAGTAAGATAGGGGGAAAAAGTTTGAGGAAAGGGTGCGGAACTTGAACTAAACCATCTCGGTAAAATTGAGGCACGGTCCACAACAAACCTTGACGGAAGAAGAGAGCCCGAGTGGTGAAAAAAGGAAGGGGGAACGATCACGGGGCCAAAGGGGGGGGTCCCGTTATCGATGGGTGGGGTGATTCGAAAGACTTCAACAAACAGAACGTTCCACAGGTTGTGTTTCAGTGGGAAAGAAGCGGCGGAAGTTGAGGCAACGAAATAGCGAAACCCATGACCGAGGAAAATTCCGCCATAAAGAGAAACTGGAAAGGGGGGGGGAAGTCCTAGTGGGTCGGGAAGGAATTTGAAAAAACAGCCTGAAAAAAAGGGGGAGGAGTGGGAGGGGGAAGGGGACTCGCATAATGCGGATTAAAAATTGTCCGGCCCTTAACTTGCTAGATGCACGTACCAGGGGGGGGCTGGGATCCATCCATTAAAAAGTGGGTAGCACGGCATAGAGTTGGGTGGAGGAGGGGGGGGGGGAAAAAACGTCACGCACTTCAAAGAACTCGGTTTCCTTGGGGAAAACGGGGTGATTAAGCGTTGGTCGAAAGCCCAAGGGCAACAACAACAACAGATGAAAAAAAAAAGAAAAGAATAAAAAACAAAACTGATGAAGGCGGGGAGGGAAGACACGGGCGGAAGAAGGTCTTCTAACTTCCTTGGATCGGCAAGCCGAAACCAAAACCGCCAACAGCCCGTGTAGGAAGATTAAACAGTGTGCATAGTAACCCAGAGGGGAAGAGCCGGAAGGAGGCGG
>Ga0179593_1539889_pt1 | contig 10163 bp, 13 predicted proteins | sample CZODoug2_1_08_16_FD_185931 | JGI IMG/M metagenome (GOLD analysis project Ga0179593, IMG submission 185931) | Vadose zone soil fungal communities from Angelo Coast Range Reserve, California, USA - CZODoug2_1_08_16fungal (PacBio error correction) | ecosystem: Environmental > Terrestrial > Soil >...
GCGAACCGGCATTTTCGGGCATCTAAACTCATAACCTAAAGGAAGAATACTGGGCTGAGGGAGACGAGAGAAAAATTAAGAGAAGGGGGAAAAAGTAAAAGATCTTTTGTTGGACTCGACTTTTGAAGTCGGATGTTCTATCTTTTCGTTAAAAAGGTTGTTGGAAGTCAGGCGAGGGTTGGTGTTGGAGTAACCGGGGGGAAATTAACAGGTTTTAATTGGGGGGAAATAAAAGAAGAAGCCGATAGAAATCCCATTTACTAACTATCAACACCGCGAGTGAAAAAAAGAAGCGGTGGGAAGGGGCCCCCGCAGACGCCGTGCTCAAAGGGCAACAAAAAAAAGGAGAAATGAGAAAAGGGGAGTCAGGGGGCCGTATAGGATAGTGTGAGGGCGGTCCGATTATTAAACCATGGAAGAGAAGGTGGTGACGAGTGATGTGAATAAGGAAGGAGCCAAAGGGAGAGAAAAGGAGGAGAAACCGGAACTTTCTTCAAAGGGGGGGGGTTTCCCTGAGCAAGCGTGCCGGGTTGAATACGTAAGACCGAACATCATTTGTCGAAAACGTTCTATGAGATCTGGAAGCGTGAAAAAAAGCAAAGAAGAACGGGAGGACCGCGGGCGCCTAAGGTGATTGTCTACGTCGTTTCCAAAGAAAAGGCAAAGGCAGGTTACCGCAAAACACCGTGAGAAGGGAAGGTGGGAACGGGGAGACAGGGACTCCGCAAGAACCCTGAGTTTCCCTGTAAGATGTTGAAATTGTCAAACAGAAGGAGGGCCCTCCATGGGGGGAAACCACGGGGGAGGGTGGGAAAGGAAGTGACCTATGGTTAATCTAGTGACATTTTCACCTGTTAAGGTGAATACGCTGTGGGGTTTGGAAAGGGGGGGAAACAAGCAAGAGGCCGCGAACGGCCAACGGGGAGGTTAAGTTTTGTACCACTATAATTAAGAAGAGCGTGCGCTCCGGAGGTACCCTGTCTGGAAGGAAGGACCTCTTTGCAATGACCGCATGACGCATGATCAAAAAGGACCATTGGAAGGGGGGAGCTAAAGAGAAGGGGAGGGGAAAACGGCGTTTAAGTGTAGGGCCCTATAGAAACATTTTCCTCGTACAAGGAAAATTCCCCGCAAGCAGTGGAAAAAAAAATGAAAAAAGGGAAATTAACCCGTGGGGGTTACATTCACAAACTCGAACCAGCGGAAAAGAGAAAGGAAGGGGGAGACGTATCTTCAGCTACGGTCCAAAGGGGCAAGAGCAGATTCAAATATCCGGCAAAGAAAGGGCCAAGGCAGAACTTAGTTGGTTCTAGGGGGGCCTGCTGTTAGAGGGAAGAGGGCATTAGGGGGGGAGTGTTTTTAACCGTAGGGGAGGCGGGGAGTAGGGAGAACCGTCGGATGTGGATTTGATCGGCTGATTTTCGGGGGGAGGAGGGGGGGGGATAAAGCAGATGACAGATAAAGACCCCCCTAGTACATAAAAATGGTTGAAAAAAGGACAAGAAAAGGAACTGGGACTTTTCAACGCGCGACGAAGCAATGTCCTGAAGCACAAAAAGGACAACCTACATCCCGGACGAGGAGGGCAAGAAGTCGACGCGCCACCACCAGATGACTAAGGAAAGGAACCTAAGAAGACAAAAGAGGGGCGGGGGGGGAAATGGTCGCAGCACACGGATAAAATTCAATGGAAACTCTCTCCACAAAAAAAAGCGGATGAGGGAAGGAGGTCGAAAGGATTTCTCCGTTTGAATGAACCGTTCAATCGACTGGCGCAGGAGGGGTCGGAAGGGAAAAAAGATCGTCAGGGGAGGGGGGCTTTGGTGGGCGCTTCGACGATAACGTTTCGCGTCCTCTACTCTGGTTTCCGGGTGGGGGGGAAACAACTGGATAGAAGCGCAGGAGAACGGCGTGGAGGAGGGGGTAATGGGGAAAGGGGGGGGGGGGGGAAAAAGACTGGGAGAGATTTTTTGATTGGACCACAGAACTCACTGCGAAATCGGCAACCCAACGGAAGAAGTGAAGCAAACTGCTACTACAGAAGTTTTCACCAACCAAACACTCAAAAAAAGAAATTAAAAAGAAAAAAGGGGGGGGGAAGGGAGGGAAACTCCACACCCTCGACCAAAGAGACGCATTAGGCCATTGCGGATCGACGTTGATCTGGGTCTGGGATGGGGAGATTAACACAAGTTACGTCTAAAACAGGACTGGTTACGACGCGTTCCGATAGTGTGAAAGGAAAAAGAAAAGGGGGGGCTGGAAGAATATTTGCAAGTGCGTGCAGATGCGGTGTATAAGGGTGAGCAATTAATCCGCGAAAGTAAAGACTTATCACTAGCCCATAACACAGCGCTCACAAAAGACGAGGGGGGGTAAAAGAAAGAAGGGAAGGAAGTTGGAAAGGGTCGCTCGGAAGCCAACAGTTCGCACGATTACGCAAGGCCAGGAGGCCAGCAAGTCTCTCAGCGCAAGGCTCGTGACAACATCGAATCAACGTGGCCGAAAAAAGAGCGGATGAGGACGGAAAAAATGGCCATCAAATCCACGGCACATTTTAAACTTCGATTCGATCTCAAAAGAGAAAGGGAGGCCATGGGTTCAAGCGGTGCATACTGGTTGGAGAAGACAGGGGACCAGGAAAAAACAGACAGGGACAGAGTCAACGCATTTGGATTCGAGATGGGTTAAAGTGGGAACACTTACCATCTGGGCGCGGGAAAGGGTGAGAAAAAAACGGCTGGGGAAGGCAACAATGCCGGGGACAAACGGGGGAGAGAAGAACAGGAACATTCCAATACTTTAACAAGGCGTAGGGCGCCTTGCTTTCAAAAAGGGCTCTGCAAGAGGGGAAAAAAACGAGAGCAGCGCAACGAGCGGTGTGGGTCGGCGGCCTTCACCTAGAAAAGGCAGATAGAAGGAAGGAAGAGGATACTCAGGGGGAGCATCAAGGGGCATGGAGACGCAGGATTCACTCAAAGGGGTACAACCTGGGAAGAGGGCATGGTAAGAGGTACACACAAAGCAACCGGCCAGAAAAGGAAAGGGCAAATACAAAGGAGGGGGGGGCAATAATCGTTGTTGCCCTTGGTCAAGAGGGGTGCCCAGGCTGGTCCACGCTTTCTGGCTACAGAAATGGGGGGGCAGTTGGCGAAGGGTCTTAATTTAACGTGAAGAGAGGGGGCTCTGTTGAGGTAAAAGAAAGTAAAGAAAAAAGAGACAACAAAACCAGCAGAACTCCTCAGTAAAAAAAAGCAAAGATCAGGACAGTCTCCAAAACACAAAGACGAAGTCCAACCAACTTCCTCCCCCTGTCTGCGTAAAGAAAGGAGGGCCAGAGCTCCAAAAGTATGTAGTCAATGCGTTTTCGTTGCCCGACCAATCATGGAGGGAGGATCTCAAGAAACAACAACTTCTGGGAGAGATAGTGGCACGCTTGCCAGGGATGGTTCTTTCAATCGAAACGCAAGAAAGAAGCAGCGTACGGGAGCCGGGCGAGGGAGGAAGCAGGGAGGACAGGAGGGAAATACCGATGGGGGGACGCGCCGGGGGGCATCGGAGACGAGGAAGGTCTTTAGGTTTTTCCTGCAGAAGTCTCTTATTTGGTGGGCCGGTGGATTACCTGTTGGACAGGGGGAAAAAGGAAGAAGAGCGTCAATTTAAAAAGGGGAGAGAAAATGAAGATCAAAAGGCTGTTGATTAAGACAGGGTCACCGCAGGGGCTCAGGACAAGCAACGCAGTAAATGTTAGGACCGACAGGGGTTAGTGAAGTTTAACGACTTACTCGGGGCGCGGTGGGTAGATTCGCAGGGGGCCTGATTTACCCTTGCCTCTTCTAAGAAAGGGGGGAAATGGACATGTACTAAAAGTCAGGGAAATGGATGATAGAAAATTAGGTCAAGGAAGTTGTAAGAAAGCTTCCTCGTGCGAGTTAAAAGAATAGCGAGACACATCTCATTTTCTACGGAGAGGCAAAGCTAACAGCCCCCAAGGTGACCGCCAGTGCATTCACCGCGGTACAGCAGTGAACGTGGGGGGTGATTGTCGGACATCTGTGCCCCCTGTAAAGGTTGAGCAAGCACCCTAGCAGCCGTGTTACCGCCACACGTGACTGGGGAAAAATCTGGGGGAAGAAGTAAAGATGCAGCCCGAGCCCCCATGCACGGAAGGGAAAGGAGGGGGGGGGGTAACTCCAGCGCTTCCCAGAATATAGAGGGGAAACCTGTCCGTTCCTTATTTTTGATCATCATGACAGGGGAAACGATGTTGGGTGTGGAAAGCAACTGCAGCCACAAAAAAACGGTGGGGGTACTAGGGTTAAAGAAAGAAATTGCGGAGAAAAAGCGGGGAGGAGCCCTGAGATACCCGTGTCTTCAATCGTAGAGGGAAAAATCAGTAAGAGAGGACGCAAAAAATGATAAGGAAGGGGTGTTACAACTAATCGGCGTGGGGGCCAGAAATTGGGGGGGGGAGAGGGGGCTAAGACTGAAGCACATTGAGTCGGAGAGTGCCCTTCTGAACCGGAACCACACGAGGAAAAAGAGACAAATGTCACTGAACAACAAAGAGGTAACGCAGTCCGGGAATTTGAGACGTAAAGGAGGGAACGAGGAAAAGATCACGATCAAGGGCCCTATCACGTCTATCCCCATAGAAGGTCCGAAGGAGGGGGGGTACACGAGGGGCGGATCGGGACGCTTCCTCGTTTGACTGGGGGAATTTGGGTGGGGGTGGTGGTGAAAACATAGTAGGCACTGGTAGGAGAGGGAGGAGGGGGAAGGGGGGGGGGAAAGAAGAGGGGGAAAGTGAGTTTCGAAAGTGCGGGTGTGCCAAAAAAAAAATCGCAGAGCCAAAAAACCAACGGACATAAAATTGACGTTCAAACCGCGGAAGGAACTTTCGAGCATTTCCGAGCCTGGCCCGCAAATCGCGTACGTCCTAAACGTCCACGAAGGAAAAAGGGAAAAAAAGCAAAGCAGACGAGGGGGAGGGGATTAGCATCAGAAAAGAGAGTGTCTGAATGTCCAAGCAAAAAAACATCCTGAAGAGGAACTCCAAACACCAACTTAAGGGAGGGAGAAACAGAATATCACGGAAAGTGACGGCAATGGTGTATCCAGTGCTGCGAAAGGTCTGATGGCTCGGCGGCATTTTACGGGCGACGGATGGGGGGGGTGGGCTTCGACTTCGGAACGTTTCGGCAGTCAAAGGAGGGGGACGCGGAAAACTGGGTTTCAATGGTCCTGGACATGAGCTAAGAAGAGGAGTATTAACTGCGCTGTCTTTGAACGGTAAGGGGGAGAAAGGGGTTTTGCAAGAGGGAAAAAGTGATTGGGGGAAGGGGGAGAAAACCACACTCAGAGAAATTGACTATGAAAAAAAAACCAAGAAACTACCAAGGGCTCCTACTTAAATTGTCTGAAAACTCGTTGCACACCCACAACCACTAAAAACCAAAGTCACAGAAGGGAGCCGCGTCCGCGAGCCCCTCGAAAACCAACTCGTCGCAAGAAAAGGGGCTGGAGCGACGTACTTGAATCTTGAATCTGTGAGTCCAGAAGACTGAAACCGACTTTAAGCCTCAAGAGGGAAAGGGGGAATTGGTGCGTTTACAGGGGAAAAAAGGGGGAAAAACGGGACTTTCGAAATAGTCCAAGGGCGATGAAAAAAAAAAAACAGCAAAGGGGGGTGAGCAATAAAAAAGGAAGGAAAGTTTAGAGGCGCCCTCAATCCCGGTAACGAAAAAGTTAGGTAACCAATGACCTATGAGGAGTGGAGGAAGGGACGCGCGTCGAGGCCCAGTCTATAAGGGGAGAAAAGGGTAGAGACAGGTCTCCATCAAATCGAGAGAGGGCAATGGCATACGTTTACAAATCCAGAAAAAAGAATGAAGCGCTGGCGTTGCCGGGAAGGGGGAAGGGGGAGAATGAACCCCCGAGTCTGCCAGAGGGAAAATGGACATTATTTCAAGAGAAACATAAGGAACTTCCAGGGGATTCGGCGGGGAGGGCTAGCGCGGTCGGGGAAAATTCCAAAAAAATGCCCACAGTCGCAGAAAAGGGAAAAGCATGGGTCGGGATGGCGGAGGGGGCAATCTGGGGAGACGTCCCGTGCAGCAAGTGTTTTGCGGGGAAAAACGGAGTTGAGGTCAAGAAGGGAAAATGCAGGGGCACGAAGTAAAAAAGACACCCAAAACCGTGAAGAGTCGGAACCTGTGAAAAAAAAAGCTTCAACAGGCTGCAGAAGGGGGCTAAAGCACGACTCAATGGGAGGGAAAAGGGCGGCAGAGGAACCTCGGGGGACCTCTTAAGACGAAAAAACCAGGCTGCAAGACAGCGCCAACAGGGCGTTCTCCAATGGCAGGAGTCAAAAGCAAAGTGAAAAGGATGAAAATCTATAAGTGTCAATTGTTCCGAGGGGCCCGTCTACCAAAGAATCAAAAAAACCGATCCGAAGAAATTGCAAGAAAGGCGTCAACAAAACCTGGAAAATTCGGGGTGCACGGTATCCAGGCGAATGCATGCGGGGAAAAACTGTAGCCACCCCAGGTCTTTTCGAAGCGCGGGTGGTTTCGAGAGGGAAAGGTACGTCTAGAGAAATAGAGGGGGGGTAGAGCACTTTCACAGGGAGAAAACCCCTAGACTACAAAAAAAGAAGCCGAAGACTGCAGGACCTCAGACAGCTACTCCGTCAGGGAGAAGAGGCCGAGTCCCCACAGTCTTTGCCCTCACCCCCGCACTCTGCTTAATAAGGATCGACCAAACGACCGTAAGAGAAGGGTGGAAAAAGGAAAGTTTCGGGGCTTTAAGACCATAGAAGGGGGGAAAGGCTGCGCCTTCTAAAAGTTGATGAAGAATAGATGAGAAGGCAAAGGCATATTTCGGAGAAAACGCAAAGACATGACTCAATAAAAAAAATACGGGAGGGGAGGAGCCTGGCGAGGCACGAAAGGGATGTGGGAATCTTGTTGTGGACTGACAGGGTTGTTAGCAGTCCATACGGCTAGCTGTCGGGTAGGGTTCAAATGCCTTAGTCGGCGGTGTGGGTTTTTGCTTCACAGGGGGAAGTTTGACGGTGTACAATGAAAAGAGCCTCTCTCCGGGGAGGTCGAGCCTCGGTAAGTCACCGCGAAGTGAAAGAATTAGTTGGAGGGTTTCCCCCAAGTGAGTAGCCTTGCTACCGTCACCACCAGGATGGGGTATAAAGTTTTCTTTCAATGACTAAGGTACTTTTTTTGATCTGTTAGACGGGTAACCGATTTAAACCATGATACTAAGGTTGAACAAAGGTGACCGCCGTAGCGGGGGAAGAGAGATTATATCAACACTGAGGCCGAAGGAAAATTGGGGGTTCCCAAATCTGAAGAAAGCATGGGGTTGAAGGCCGCACCACGAGAAAAATCATTGTGAGCTTTCCGGTGGACAGGGCCAATAGGGGAAGCCTGCCGCCTTTCTTAAAAACCGAGGGGGTAAAAAGGGGCTAGTGGGGATTGGGGGTCGACGGGGAAGCAGGCATTGTAGATGGGACGCCAAAAATCCGTGTGTTACCGCCAAAAGAAAAGGGACAAGGGGGACCGGGATTAAAAGAGCCGGAAGGCAAGGAGGACCTCTTAGGGCCTCTGATAATTCGTGGTACGGGGAAAGAAGCGCACACCATAAAAGCCGAGGAACAATGCCTTTCCAGGGAGAAAGCGAAATCATTACATTTCAACTGAAAATTGGTAACTAGGGGGTGATGCAGTGCCGGCAAGCCAGACAAAACTTCCCCGATGGATTTTTTAAAGGGGACAGGGGAACTAGTATATATCTGAGGAAGGGGAACCTGAGAAAGAGGGGGGGCCGGGCATCGAAAAAGAGGGGGCAGAGCAATGAATCCAGGCCAGGGTTGGTGGGAAGGGAGCGGGTGCTTAATCGGGGGAAGGGGGGAATTGAGGGGGAAAATTCCGAGGAACGTTATCTGGCACGGAGAAAACAAAAAACCGAATTAGGAATGGGGCAAAACTAGAAAAGTAACCGTTGTCACCACAAAAGAAAATAACCATAAAAGGGGATTTGCTACGTAAGTCGGTTCGCTAAAAATTTCCCGGAAAAAGGGTCGATACAGATCACGTCGATCCTCAAGGGCAGAAAGGGACAATGGGGGGGAAGGGGCAAGGGAGAGACGCGGGTCTGTAAAAGTGGTTGGAGGGGGGGGGTTGTGAGATGAGAGCAGTTATTAGTAGTACATGCAGGTCGGAGGGAGGGGAGGTCTGATTGCGTAAAAAAAATCAGAGAGCTGACCAAGAGGAAGCATGGGAAGACAGAAGAAGGACGCTAGAGATTTGGAGGCAAGGGCAAACACCCTTTGGCCCCCACTAAATCAGGGCTGACGCCGAAAGGTCACGATACGCCGCCCACAACCACAAGACGGGGGAAATCAAGGAACTTACTGAGCCTCCGGCCAGGAGGGGAAGTCGCAACACTGAGAACAAAATTCCTTTATGGGTAAAATCACAACAACTAGAGGAAAAGGGATAGATAAAAGCAAACGGGGACTCCTGGGGAACGTACTACCTGAGGATACACTCTCTTGGGCTCAGGAGGGAGGCTTGATACAACTAAAAACCGTCTGCGGGTGGGAATGGGGGGGGGGGGTGCGAAGGAGGTTGAACGTCGTAGAAGTATCAAGGGGGGGCAAACGTTTGTTTTTGTACGGACACATGTCTCGAGAGATGCGAGAAATGCTGGCGTTTTTTATGCATCGGGGTCAAGAGTGAATAGGAGGATTTTGTGGCACCAAGCAACGGTTAAAAAGAGCCAAAAAAGCCAACCCTCCGATGTTGACTCAAGGGGAGAAGAACCACCAAGAGGCTAACAAACGAAATGCCAAGCAAGAAGGGGACCCGCTCCAACAACAAAAAAAAAGCCCTGGGGAAACATTGATCTGTGAAGGGGAAGTGAGTAGGGAATCGGATAGTTGAGCAAAGCTTAACCGTAAAACGACTGGAAGGGCCCGGGGTACGAAGAGGGGTAAAAGGGGACAACTTCATAGGGGAAGCCTGCCAGATAAGAAGTTAAAAAAGAAATCCTCTTCAATGGGAGGACCTCAAAAGCGTATCGCAACGACGATGGATGGTAACAACCAAAGCAATGGGACTTCATTGGTGAGAGCTCGTCGCAAAAGGGGCATACTATGCCACGGGTATCCCGCAACATCACTCTCTATAGCGCAAAATTTAGCGGGAAAGTACCCAACGGTGCCGTCTTGGCGGAACGGACGGCAAGAAATCACCAAAGACAAATAGGCACAGGACTGTTCATGAGAAGGACCAAGGGGAGCGGGGAAAAGGTCGGCGGTGGCATCTTAAAAATTTGTCTAAAAAATACATACCCACACAAGATAGGGAAGGGGGACTTAGGCGTCAAATCGGGGGTTGGTCTGTGCACAACTGGGAAAAGAGGGCCGCAAAAAAGGGTGTCGGGAAAACGTGTGGGGGCGAGGGGCGGTACAATGAAAAAGGTTGCACGCCTTCGAAAACAGCATATCCTTTCAAGAAACCCGGGTGGGGGAAACTGGGCGGACGGGAGAAAGTTGGGGAGGGGCAGGGGATAAAAGAAAGGAAAGCTCAGACAATGAAGGTGTTGCACTGACGGCAGTCCGTAAAAAAGTTATTATTAAAAAACATGGAGGAAAAAGGGAAAAAAAGAACATCATGTGAAATCAGGGGAGAGGGGAGGAAGAGGGAAAAGGAGAGAACGATGAGGAAGGTTTTACTAATAGGACGCCGGGAGTACCAGGAAAAAACAACCGATCTCTTCCCATGGCAGAAAAAGGAGAAAATCGTTTGCCCGTTCGAAAGAAGAAATGGACTGGAACCAGAGGTACTCCACCGCCTGTAAAGCTCTGTGCCGGGGGAAATATCGAAGGGAAGGGCTCTCTATACGGCTCGTGGGGAAAAGGGGGGGAAAAACAGGTACTCAACCTCCGCCAACACCAACACAGACGCCACTACCGGCAAAAAAAACCTAAACGGACAGCAGAAACGTCTCCGACTAGAACAAAAAGGCGAGTCCACCCCAAGATGTTTCAGAGAACCGGCCCGCGCCAGAGAAAGGACTCCCATTAGGACAGGCAATAAGGGCGTTCGCGGAACCTCCCAGAAGGAATGGGGGAGGAGGGTTCG
>Ga0179593_1278463_pt1 | contig 10162 bp, 13 predicted proteins | sample CZODoug2_1_08_16_FD_185931 | JGI IMG/M metagenome (GOLD analysis project Ga0179593, IMG submission 185931) | Vadose zone soil fungal communities from Angelo Coast Range Reserve, California, USA - CZODoug2_1_08_16fungal (PacBio error correction) | ecosystem: Environmental > Terrestrial > Soil >...
TCGGGTCTTTGACCCTCCTCCTCGGCGTTTGGCACAGGGTCTTCGTTGTGGGACAAACGAAAAACCCCCCAAAAAAAGAAGTCAAGAAAAACGACAAGCTGATGGCAGGGGGGGGGAAAATAATACAGAGAGAACACGGGCCGCGGCAGTGAGGCCTCAGTTGGGTACATGGGCGTTCGCGAAGAGCGATCGCACACTGGCAGACCCTTAGGGGGGAGGTTCCAGTCCGGGGGTGGGCAGGGGGCAAAATGCAACTGGCTGTTGCGGCAGGTAGAAGAGGAATCGCAAAGAAAGCCTTCAAACCAGCAATGACAGGATCCGAAACCAGGAAAAAAGGGAGAAGCTTTATAGGATCTAAAGGTCTTGAGGGGAATGGATAACCCGATTCGGATCCCTTTCAGGAGTCAACAACGTGGTCTGACTCAACCAAGCAACCCAGGACGGATAAACCAAGGCAACTCTACAACAGGTAGCAACGTAAACCAATTCCGACATAACCGGTAACCGGGGTTGAGGAGAACGCTCACGTTGCGCGGAAGGCCCAGATCCAAGAGGAGGAGGGTCGGGAAAGGGCTGGTGAAAAGAGTACGGGAATCCTGATGTGTACTTCTTAAAAAGAGTGGGAGCGGAAGAGGTAAAAGTTTGAATGGACCGGAAAAGCAAGCCTGCTAGGGTCGAGGGAGGGGGTCTTGGGAGCGTGCCAATTGGGGTGGAGAGACGTTACAGGAAGGGGGCAGAATGCACTTAGGACCGTCTCTGGGATGAAAGGGGGAGATAAGCCTGTTGGCAGTCCCCACTAAGAACAAGTAGCTGGAAAAGTCAAGGATCGGCAAGAAACCGGAGAACAAGTCTAAACCCTCCTTAGAAACCAATACACGCCGCGGATGGACAAGGCCCTTGTACGTGGGAAAAAAAGTATGCATACGAACAAACAAATTGTGGCGGGTTCTAGTGGGAAAAGACTATGCCGCTGAAAACGTCCACCACTTGGCTCACACGGTGAGCTAAGGTAACAAAAAAACCCGAAGGACCCTCGGGACCTACAGCCGAGGGGGTCAAAAACGAATGTCACCTATGGGGAGAGGCCAGGATAAATCAAAATTATGAAAAGCAACACCGACGGAATATTGAATCCGGCTCAGAAAAGGGTACAAGAAGGGGTAATCGACACTGCTGTAATCTACAGCCGCGGGGGAGTTATGATCTCCGAGAAGAAAACAAGAATGAGGAAGTATGTATATCATCCTACCTCCGTAAGCTAGGAACCAAGTTCTAGATGTTCAGAAGGAACTGGGAAAAAGACACCACAGGAAAGTAACCACTCCGGCAATGGAGGAACAATAAACAAGAATGAAGTAGTACGGACTCTGCAAGGGGGAAATCCTCTGAACATTTAAGAAGATACAAGCGGTTAAAGGAGGTGGTTGACCCAATAACGGGGAGAGTGGTGCAGAGGTCATGACGTGCGGAAGAAGAATACTCACGTTCCAGCACCAAGCGTTCTGGGATCTTGAATCGTGGGGGACACCGACCTCAAACGGCACAATCACCAGTGGGTGGGGAGCGGACGGGTCAATGACTGTTCTCCAACAGACAAGGCGTGCCTGAAGTACTTATAGGGGGTGGGGAATTATTTTCCCTAGGTTTATGAATCTTTTTTGTATGACGAAGCAATGAAGCCCTTGGATTCATTGAAGCAAGAAAAGGAGAGGGGAGAGATCATAAACCTTACCTTGGCAGAAAGGGCATTGAGATGACGGGACGGGACAAGAAGCAGAAAAGAGCATCGTGGGACAGAAGAACAGGCGGAGCTCTTTGAAAGAGGCCTGTTAGAAGTAAAGAGAGCGTGTCTGGTCAGATGTAGAAGAACAAGGGGGGAGTGGATGTGTGGCAGACCAGGGGGGAGGCGTCTGGTCGCGCAAATTAAATCACCCGAAAAGAATAGCTGGGTAGCACCTGAAGCCTCATTGGTGTCATTAAACAAACACAGGGAGGGTCGAACTTAGTGGCTTTCGGAAACTTGCATGAGATTGGTAATGATACGAGATCTAGTAGACGGTAGAATTGTAAAGGGGGGGGTAAGGGTCACTTGGAATCAGCCGCGGGTTAGCCGGAGATCAAATCCAAGTCAAAAGAGGGAGAAAGAGGGGGGGGTTGGAGAAGGGGTAGGAAAAAAGACACTTGGAAAACCATGTAGCGGGAACGAAGAGCTCATTAACAGAGAGGAAACATACCCAACGAACGGGGGTATCTGGTGTAAAAAAAAAGCTCACCTTATTCCAGGGAGTAGTGCAAGGGTGTGAATTATCTGTCTATATAGGAGGATTCATATTGGGGGATGGCAGAACCGAACGTCTTTTGGGAGGGTGAGCTGGAGAGAGGGAGTAACATGGGGTGGGCTCGCTGGACGTGTTCGTGGAAATAGTTACAGCGAGAAACAAGAGGGCATTATCCTCCTAATCGGCACGACTAGCCGCCGTGGGCTGTTTTGTGTTTCGCGCCAGGCAAGGGCTTCACGCGGAGCAGGGCCATTAACCATTATTTTCCGAGGGGCCTTCTTTCAATACCGCGGCTTTTGATCCATGATCGACCTGGGAAGCTTCCTCCGCAGAAGGGAAAGCCGGTAGGAGAGGCGGAATGGGGGAAAGGGAAAACTGAACACCTTGGAACCAAAGCTTGTCGGGCGTGCAAATCCCCGCAGCCGAGACGCCAAAATGACCGGGAAGTAGTCAGAAAAAGAAACAAAAAACCATCGGCGACGCGCAGTCAATATTAAAGCAGTTGGGAAAGAAAGGCTTGGGGGGTGTGAAAGGGAGGGAGGGTCGAGTGAGAGTTACACGGCAGAGAACTCTAAAAGGGAAGCTAGGCGGTGTGTGGTCTAAACCATAAGATCACTCGGGAGGAGAGAAGGAAGAAGGCAAAACTGAACAGAGGGAAAAACTCGGAGTGCGTAGAAAAAAAGAACAAAACTCTCCTTGGGCTGCGACCGCTGGGTGTGGTGGAAGGGGAGAGCGGCGGGGGGCGGGGGGGCGGGGGGGGGGTGGGGGGGGGGCGGAAACGGGGAGGGTGAGGGCGGGGGGAGAGGGGGGGGGGGGGGGGGGGGGGGGGGGGGGGGGGGGGGGGGGGGGGGTGGGGGGGAGAAAAGGAGTATGTTTTTGGTTGGACGGGAAGATACGATTGACAATAGGAGTAGGGGACAAGGTCAACAGGAAAAAGGAGTGAAGGAGGTCTCAAAATACAAAAAGAGAACTACTCAGCAGACGGTAGTAGATTCAAAAAGGAGGAATGTAAAAAAGGTCAAGGGAGGATTACTTCTCCTTCTCACGGAGACGGTCACAAAGCGGAGGGAAGAAAAAAAAGGGGTAGAAAGACGAAGGAACGTGAAGGCTTTCAGTGGGGAATACTCTTAACATGAAAAAAAAACTCGGATTGGGAGGAAGCAGAGGCAGCGATACCAAATGAGAGGACGCAGAGAAACAAAAGAGAGTTCAAGAGGAACTAAGCAAGGGGAGTAGGGAAAATGAAAGTGAACATTACTGAAAAGATGGACATAGGACAATGCCGCCGGGCGGCTCTTTTAAGGGGGGCGGCGGAAAAAAAAAAAACAGTTAAATTTTCACTGAACATGTGGGGGGGTTCCGGGGGGTGTGGGGGGGGGGCGGGGGGGGGTTGGGGGGGCACGGCGGTGGGGGGGGGGGGGGGGGGGGGGGGGGGGTGGGTGAGGGGGGGGGGGGGGGGGAGGGGGGGGGGTGGGGGGGGGGGGGGGGGGCAGGTCCTAGTTTAACAATGGAAAAGTAGCAGTAAGTGAAGAGATCGACACCTGTTACACATTTCTTAGTGGCAAGGGCCTATAGACTTGTGGTTTGAAGGCTGAACTGACCGGAAACTCACGATAAGGTGATTAACTGGCCGTGCAAAAGAGGGGTAGGGGGAGGGGGGGGGGGGGTCTGAATGATATATCCATTTGTTAGGGGTGAAGGTATCCTCTAGAAGAATCGCACGCTACAATTTTCGAAGAGGACGCACCGGCGTTGGCAGGAAGCGTGGAAGGGAAGGGACAAAAAGGGAGGGAAAAAGATGGTGAATACTTGGAAGGGGGGTCCGTGGTTGTGACTGGTGCAAAAAATCAATAAGAGGATCAATTAAAAGTGGACTCAAGCTTAGACGGGGTGCAAGAGGAGAACAGGGGACGGGGAGAGGAAAGGAGCTGAAGCCTTTTAAGTCGGGAAAAAAAAAAGTGAGATACCATCTATCAAAGAGTAGAGGAAAACATTGCGAAGCGTACAACATAACGCCAACACAAAAAGCCGTCTCGAAAAGAAAAATGAAAGAGGTATGACCAAACAGAGGAAGAAACAGGGGACTTGGTCCAGAAAAACACCAAAGGAAAGGAATCGGTGTCATTGGGCAAGAGGATGGGGCAATATCGATATCTCTATTTGAACAAGGTCGGAGGGAAACCAGGAAGCAAAAAAAAACGGATGGACCACATATCAAACTACTCTACAGAATACAAACGGAAAAAGGGAAGGGGTCTGTTGCACAATAGCAAACTGGGGAGGGGACGGGGATTAATATGAGAAGGAGGGGGGCTCGCAAGGGAAATTACCTCTCAGACAGCCTACGTATCAAAATCCGAGAAGGTGAGAAAAGCAAACGTAAGAGTGAACTGGGGAGAAGGGAAAATCTGAAAAAACTCTTCTAAGAGTCGGTCAAACGAACTTAAAAGAGGGAAGACAACGGGAGGAAGTCCTAACATACCCAGTCGGAACGGAAAAGGATTAGGAAAAAATGAAGAAGGAGTAATTTAGTTATAGAAATACAAAACTCTTTCACTTAAGGGAAACGGGATGGAAAAAAAGGAATGCATCTACAACTTCATAAAGAATCGGAGAACCGGCCATGGGAAACCGACGTCAAGGACGATGAAACAGACCAGGTAACAGAGATGGGACCTTACCGCCGTAAGTCCTAAAAGAAAAGTTTCAAGCGATGATTCGAGGGGGGGGACGATCCTCATCATTCTGCGAGGTCTAGGGAGACAAGTCTTCTAACTTCAAACTAAACCGGATGGACTGATCAATCTAAAGGACAAGGAGAGAAGAAGGTAAAACTGAAAAGGTAGGAATTCCATGTGGGTGGACAGGGGTCAGGGAACTAGTACTGCCTAGTAGAAGGTAAAAAAAAAAGGAGCGTTACACTCTATGTTTACAGAGGGATGTTCTTAATAAAAACAAGAAAAGCAGAAGGGGGCAGATATAGACAAGGCTCTCCTAGGGGGAAACAGGCAGCAGTACGCTCTGCGTAAAAAAACAGAATCTTGAACCAAACAAACCTGGGAAAGGGCAGGTAGGGGGAGGGGAGCAGGGAGGGGGGGACGATCAAGTCGCGGAATTTTAAAGGCAATTGTCAGGCACCCGTTCATTTGCCACTAAGAAGGGAAAAAAACTGAGACCTTAGAGGAAACCTAGAAGGAAAAATACGGTTCCAGGAGCTCTGGGAATGACAGTCGAGGGAAATAATCCTCAAAAAATGCCTGAATAGTTAATGGCAATCAAAGAAAGTGCATATACGTGTAGCTCCTACAAAAAAAAGATAGGAGACAAAGGGAAATCAAGGATTGAAATAATGACAGAATTTCCAATGAGAAAAATGGACAGAAAGAAATGTGATGTCTACCTGAACAGGAGGGGGGGAGGTAAACTGAGTGCGAAAGTGCTACTTTCTGTACACGAGACAAAAAAGGTGTAGCCATGTAAAGAAGAATAAAAAGTATTCCTCACTCGGGGGCTTGCGAGAAGGGAGGAGAAGGGGGGGGGGGGGCGTAGAGAGGACTTGGAGAGAGCATCAGGAGGTCTCACGGATTGGGTGAGACGTGTTGCTTTGAGGATAATAAAGGAAAAACAGGGGAAGGGAGAGGCGCCGTTTCTCCGACAAGCAGGAGAGAAAGAGGAAAGGGAGGAGAGCAGGTTACAACAATTCCTAAAACTTGCGATGGGGAGGGTGCTTACGGATCACGTACAATAGGAATGGCGTAGGGGGGGGCAGCGGCTATTGGGAAAGTGAATGAATTCCACGAACGAAGAGGATGGGGGGAGTCTCATCTATGTAAGAGTGTGGGGATTCGTGGTCTCATCATGAGGGGGGGGGAGGGGGTCATCCTATCGAAAAGCTATCGCAAAGAGAACAGGGTATCACTGGACTGGACAAAAGACGAAAAAGGATGAATAGGGGCTGATGAAAAACACTTATACTAATGGTGATGGGACATAGCGCAGTATCGACTGGAAATAAGAGACCAAAGTCTTGTGGGATGAGAGGGGTTAGGGGGGAGGGGGGGGGGGGGGGAGTCTACTCCGAGACTTCTTCTTAAACAGAATAATAGGGGCTAAACTTTTGGTGGGGGGGGTGGGGGGGGAAGGGTGGTGGGGGGGGGGGGGGTGGGGGGGGGGGGGGGGGTTGGGCGGGGGTGGCGGGCGGGGGGGGGGGGGTGGGGTGGGGGGGGGGGGATGTGTGGGAGGGGGGGGGGGGCGGGGGGGGGGGGGTGGGGGCGGGTGTGGGGGGGGGGGGGTGGTGGGGGGGGGGGGGGGGGGGCGGGGGGGGGGGGTGGGGAGGTTGGGGGGGGGGGGGGTTGGGGGGGGGGGGGGGGGGGGGGTGGGGGGGGGGAGGGGGTTGGGGGGGGGGGTTTGGGGGGGGGGGGGGGGGGGGGGGGTTTGGGTGGGGGGGGGTGGGGGGTGGGGGGGAGGGGGGGGGGGGGGCGGGAGCGGTTGGGGGGGGGGATGGGGGGGGGGAGGGGGGGGGGGGGGGGGGGGGTGTGGCGTCTGGGGGGGGGGGGGGGGGGGGGGGGGGGGGGGGGTTTGGGGGGGGGGGGGGGGGGGGGGGGACGGGGGGGGGGTGGGGGGGGGGGGGGTCGTAGGGGGTCGGTGGGGGGGGGGGGGGGGGGGGGGGGTTGTGTGGGTGGGGAGGGGGGGGGGGGCGAAAAAGATACTTGCAAGTGGTCACAAACAGGCGGGAGTTCTTTGCGAAAGTTGGTGCAGCTAAGGGATGACGCAGAGGGGGGATAAGGAAGAGTGTCTATAATTGACAATGACAGGAGAAGGTATAAACTCTATAAGTATACTCCTATACAACGGTGACAAAATTACAGACAAGGACAAATATGCGATATCAAAGAACTCTCTCAATCATATAGAAGGGGGGAAAAAAAACCTTACCTCTTTGAGCATTAAAAGGAAAAAGTGAGGAGCGTAGGCATTATTAGGTGGGGCTGGTGTTCAGCTGGGAAGAGTGCGGAAAGATAAACAGGTCAGAACATAATGTAAAAAAAGAAACACTGGGGTGAAATAACGGTGAATGAAAACGATGTGGAAGCGACATGTCTAGCGTGTGGGGACATGCTTGAAGATTCTCGTGTCTAGTACAAGAACAATCGACTGAAGCCTGGTCTCAGGGTCAGCACTCCGAATCCCCTCTTGAGGTAAGGTTAGAAGAGAGGAGAAAAAGGGACGGGACTTATGGTGTTTAGAGAGACGGGAGGAGTGAAGAAGAAAGAGAGAGATCATGTCCTGCTGTCACTGATTCGATTGTTCAGAGATTAGTCGACGATCTACTTAGCATGAGAGCTCTTCAAGGTCCCACACAAAAAGGAGACGCAATGCTTTTTAAAAGTTGAATGGCAGGTAAGAAAGGGAGCATAAGAAAGGGGGGCAGTGTATACAACGGAGGAACAGGACCTGATTCCAGGGTGTTGGGACAGTCCTTCGAGGGAAAAAAAGAGTGATTAGAGAATAAGATGGTGGGAAGGGGGGGGGGAAACAGGAATACGGCGAAGGGTCAGGGAGGACTTGAGAGATAGACGAATCGATATAGCCGTGGAACGGTCTGGTGGGTTGTAGCGCCCACTGGAGAGGTGACTTTCTGAGGGGGCCTGAAGAAAAAAAGAGGAAAGTTAGTAAGGTGTGGCAGCGGGGGGGGGGGGAGCGGGGTGGGGCCGAAAAAATGGGGGGGGGGGGGGGGGGGGGGGGAAAGGTGGGGGATAGGGGGGGGTAGGGGGGACAACAGTTAGGACATACGGTCTAGCGACAAGCCAACAAAAAAAATCACGTCCAGTGGAAAAAAAAAGTATATTCTGGAAAGGACAGACCGAGCCAATCCGTATAAAACGTTCAGGGAAAGGTTAACATAATTAAAAGGGGAAAAAGCCTCTGAAAAGACAAAAAATATGGGAACTCAAAAACGACGAAGAACCATCAAAATCAAAAAATTAGGGTGTCGGTCGAAATATCCTATCCTTATGAGAGGAGCAATCACAAAAAAAAAGGTAAGTAGTCTCCAACATTTCCAGGACATGGGGGCGGAAAAGAAAAAAAATCTACGCCCGCAACGGCTGGCCTTTGGCAAAGGGAAGAAATCCTCAAGAAATTATGCTGGTAAAAATAAAAAAGGAGGCGGGCAGGGACAATGATTAATCTTAGAGAGAATAAAAATTCAGTGTACAAAGAGTGAGGTTCAAGCCGACGTTCATTAGAGAGGCAGGATTCAATCAAAGTCAAAGATAGGGACTACATCTTCCTCACGCCACCTAAAAGGAAATGAAAAAAAGTAAATCTAAAGATCACGAAGAACGGTAAGAGGGAAAACATGTCAAGATCAACAAGATGCAGGGCTTACTGACAAAAAACACACCAAAAAAGGGGGGGGGGGGGGGGGGGGGGGGGTGGGGGGAGGGGGGGGGGGGGGGAAAAATTACAGGGGGGGGGGGGGGGGGGGCTCTTCGCAGGAAAAATTTCAAGAAATGCTGGTCCACTTACGGCGGAATCGCTTCTCAATGCCAAACAAGACCAACAGTACCGAAAAAAAGACAAACGCTAGCTAGACAAAAAAAAAAACATATAAAGAATTTCCAAAAATTTCAAGTTAGCCCAAACCAAAGGAAAGGACCCCAACGCCCTCGCAAAACTAAAAAAAAAAAACGGTAGGGGCTCAGGTTAGGTCTGAAAGAGAACCGAAAAAAAAATAAGGCGTTTAGAAAAAAAACAAAGAAAAAGACAGACAACGGTATAAGTGCCATAGCAGGGGGCAAAAGCATACATCCTCCCTTCAAGAATTGCAAGGAAGACAAACCCTCCTCATATCGAAAACTTTATCTAAATTATGGTGGGGAATCAGGATCAAGAAACAGACCTTGGGCAGAACTGGGGGTCAGGGATCCGGTAATGGAAATTGAGAACGTAAAAAGTAAATAAAAAAACCTTCAATCAAAAAATTACAACACACGAGATGAACAAAACAAAATAAATAAGGAGGGAACAAAAAAAAAGAAAAAGGGCCCTAAAAAAAAAACCCTCCGTCACTCGGCAATTCGGAAATAAGGAGAAAAACAGTTTCCTACCGTTCTTAAGGAAAAAAAATCTCGAGAAGAAAGAAAAAAATCCAAAGCAAAAAAATTTGGGGCAGAGGGGGGGGGGGCAACAGACTTTCCTTGCACAAGCGGGTGTAACAAAGGGTGTTGTGCCGTTGTTGCTTCAGGGGGGGGGGTATAAAAAAATGGGGGCTGGGGCTACAAAAAAAACTTCCCAGGAACAAAAAAAGGGAGTGGGGTTCTTTGGTCGATCCGGCGTTAAGCAAACTCCCGAATCAATGAGGAACCTGACACGTCGGTACCTTGAAGCAAAAGGGAAAGTTATTGACGCAACTCTGGGGTGTGGTTGGGGTTGAAAACCACCTTGTCCGCAAAAAGCGTTCAGTGTCGGGGGACAAAGGCCATCGGTAAAATCGAAAAGGGAAAGAAAAAGGGGAACGTGAGGGGGGGGGGGGGGGGGGGGGGGGGGGGGAGGGGGGGGGGGGGGGAAGGGGGGGGGGGGGGGGGGGGGGGGGTGGTAAAATGTAGGCCTAAAGTACAAACTCCCTATGACCGCTCAGAAAAAATGGAAAGAGGGTCTCCCCGCCATTTTTAACTGAACGCAAGCAGGACTGGAGTGTGGCCACACGTGTGCAAACACGAAACCGATTTTTGTCGGAGTTGTTCCGTTAACACCTTGTGTGTTCGAGAAGGTTGGGTGTTGTAAGGGCCCTTCGAGGTTGTGCAATGGGTTAAGGGTTACTGGAGAAACTTTCGGCGGACATGTCACTCGTTAGGTGGGACTCACGAGGGCATGTTCAA
>Ga0179593_1424229_pt1 | contig 10162 bp, 9 predicted proteins | sample CZODoug2_1_08_16_FD_185931 | JGI IMG/M metagenome (GOLD analysis project Ga0179593, IMG submission 185931) | Vadose zone soil fungal communities from Angelo Coast Range Reserve, California, USA - CZODoug2_1_08_16fungal (PacBio error correction) | ecosystem: Environmental > Terrestrial > Soil >...
TTATCAGGCGGAGGCGCTCTAAAGGACTCTTCGTAGGGTGGGGGGGAGGAAGGCCGTTTATCAAGAGACTCCTAAAGAGGGGGGGGATACGGTACCAAAAGGAAGAAAGGCGATGGCAGTAAGCATCCCCAACTCGGAAAGACATTGTATCGAGCATCTGACGCGTGCCGGGCCAGTGCCGTGCGCGCGGGGCGAACGCGCCATAAAAAAAAAAAAAATCAACCGGACAAACGTCAAGGAAAAAAAAACGAAACGTTTCCGTCAACGCCGAGAAAAAGGCGGAAAAGAGAAGCTCACTATGTGGAGGGCGCAATCAAACCTGACAATGATAGAAGGGGAATTCCGCAGCGGGAAGGGCGAAGTCGTCATCCGCCGGCAGAGAGAACGGGTGAAAAACAAACTGCGAGAGCCTATCCGATGCCCGGGCGATGTTTGGTCTCGGCAAAAAGAAAAGGCAGGTTGAGAATATTCCAAAAGGCGTCAACGTTGGAATGGGGAAGCAGTACGGGGCAAACAGGCGACGAGTTCTCGAAATCACTTCAAGGGGATTACGGTGCTAAAGAAGTAAAAACAAAAGAGTATGCTACAAGGGTGATTCTCACCGCTGGAGGTGACATGTCCTCGCCTCAGGGTTTAACACGAAATCGCACACCTGCAAAAAAAAAGAATATGGAAGACTTCGCTCAGGCTGGTGTGGGGAAAAAAAAAAAGAAAAACGGTAAAAATTAAAAAGCATGCGCGCATTTTCAAAAAAGGGAACGAAGCGGTGGAGAGTTGCAAGCAAAACCACTTCGACGGGCAGTGACGACCCGAAACTAGATGACATTACAACTCAAAAAGGGTCGGCATAGGACGAACCGTTGGAAAAAAGGGATGTGAGTTGAAAACGCCAAGATCGCGCCGGGCGCCATCATAAGAAACAGGAGGCACATCTGAAGGAAAAAACGCTAAAAGGAAAGCGATCCGATGGCGCTCTACTGTCGGCAGGGAAAGGGGGTTTTATGAAACGGCGGGCTCAAAAGTTGACAAGGGAGAGCTGGCCGCGCCGGCCGCGGAAGGGGGCTGATATTCTCGGGAATGAAGAAGCCTAGCAACCATATGCTCGTAATATCCTTTTGTCCTGAGGGGAATGAAATGTCGCTAAGAAGGTGGGGAATCGTCACGGCGACCATCAGTGCGCCAGAACTGAAAAAGGAAAATAACAAAAAGTCGCGAAAATATCTGGCATCGATCTGCCAGGTTCAAAGGCAAAAACGAGCGACTTTGCCGTGGTAAACGAACTCAGCGCTTTCGATGGAGTGCAACCAGGTGGGGTGTCGGTTATATATGAGACTGATCACTATCAGGAGGGGGAGGGAAGGGTACTCAAAGTGGGACACAGCAGATCCTCGGCTGCTAAAATGGATAGCGCTCGAGACCAAAATGATTGTAAGGTGGCGAAAGAAGGAGAAGTGGTCACCTACACTCTAACCTGATCCTAGAGCGGATGTGTTGGTCGACGAAGGAGTAAAAGAGGGGCGCGGTGACCTTCGTTCGCAAAAGACCTCTCGGTAAAAAGGATTTTATTCCTTCGACGAAGAGACGTGCCGGCCAGGATAGGGATGAACAGTTTCTGGACACATTACAGTGTTGTGAAAATGAGGCAAGTTCGCGGCGACCAGAATCTGTAGGGAGGGACAGGGAGGAGTTTGCAAGCATGGCCCTGAAGGTCAAGGGGCAGCAATGCGAAAACAGGCTAAGAGAGCCATCACCCGCGTCTCGCTGTTGAAATGAAACCTCTTGGCAAACAAATTGAAAAAAAAAGGGGAGGGAAGCTGATGCAAAAATGCCCTTTAGAGAGAGGGTTACAATTCTTTGGGGGGTTTCGTCAGAAAAATAGAGGAAAAAAAAAACTGGGAAGGAGGTCTATTTGCAAGTCGTTCCAAGGGACCAAATTTGCGGGAAAGAAACCGAAGGGGCTTAGTTAAAGTTTACATTTGGGGGAGTATGCCGTTAGCAGGCGGCTAAACGAAAAGCACGATCAGAGTAATCAAAAAAAATAGGAGGGGGTAGCTAAAGAAGGGGGGGGGATAAGGAACCTAGAGAGAAGAGCCTATAATAAGCGGGCAATCGTCGGCTCACTTTGGCCCATAACCGGACGAATTGAGAAAAGTGGGGGAGGGCCAAACGAGACGAGGGGGGAGAAGCTCCATAAAGTTCCAAAACTACTAGCTGAAAGGAAGGGGCTAGCACGGACGGACGAGGGAAAAAGTCGGGCAGATCGCCCGTAGACGCAAACAGAATACCATATTGAGGACCGCAACAAATATAGATAAAAAAAACACGGGAGGATAAGAAGTATTTTTGCGGGATGGACTCCCTCTATGAGGGGAGTCGGCCCTTTTATTTAGGAACGATTTTTAAAGGGAAAAGAAGGGACGGCCTGGCGTATCACGAGAATCAAAAGTCGGTTTGTAGTGGGGATTAGTGGAAACAAAGGACCGGTTTCGAGAAAGTCGGCAAGACCCAACAAAGAGTCAAATGGCGCGAAAAATGTTGGCGTATCATGGCACAACAAGTATATTCAAGCTTTTGCAAACTAGAGATTTAAAACGGCTCCGCGGCTTATAAGGACATAACAGGCCTTTCGCGGCTAAAAAAGAGGGGAAGTGATGACGAAAAAACCTGGCGGAGCGGGCGGCCAGCAACGAGAGACGAAAAAATAAACACCACATCGTCTCAATGAAAAGGCCGGGCGCGGATGGATTGCAAAACAAGGGGTACATTCCCCCGAAGTCTAAAAAGGGCTACAGTAACCCCAGAGTCGAAAGAGGGCGGGACGAAACAAGCATAAAAATGGTACTTACTACATTGTTCGGGTAATTGGAAACATGTCGCAAATGGTGAGCAAAGACAGGACACGGCGAACCCAGGGGGCGGGGTCACCGGCTGTCTCTTGAACTGACTATTCAAATGGACAAATTCTGGGAAAAAATTAAGAGAAGATGGTGGTCGCTCTTCTTCAAAGATGGGAAAGGCCAAGGCAAACGCAATTCATGTGAAAAAAGGCCAAGAAGGAAGTGTTTCTGACATGAACCGACAGCCGGGCAAAACTGCAACTAATTCGGGCGACTACAAATAAAGATGAGAGGCTTTGGAGCTAACCAAAAACACAACCTGATCTGAGGCCGACCTGGTGGGAAGAAAACGCCCTCCTAGAGACGTCGCATCCGAGGTTAAGAGGGGGGACCATGGATAACCTCCCAGAACGAAAAAAATTCAACGCGGTCCCGTCAATTGGTCGAGGAAACGGGTACAAAGGGAGCGCGTATTCCGAAAGAGGGTTGAACCGTCGAAACAAACCAGCCCTGATCTGACACGTAGAGGAAAGAGACCCACGCAACACCGGCCGGGACAACGCATCGAAAGCGTCCCTAGGTACGTAAACCGAATAGGAAAAGAATCGTGATGGTGAGTTGGTAATAAGCCGGGGGATGCCCCCTGGGACGATTAGGCCGAAAGTATGGAGAGGGTGGCGGGGATTGGGGGATTCCGTTTCAGGGGCGGTAAGATAACCTGGAGTAGGGGGAAAATGTTACGGGGGGGAAAGGTGAAAAATGGACAGGACATTCACGAGAAGGCGGGAGGAAAAGAAAAGAGTCAGTAGAGGGGATCAATAAAATATCAACACCTCCCCGACCTTACAAAAGAGAAGGACCATGGGAAACGTAATACCGGAGGTTTAAATCCAAGAAAAAAAAAATTGTCACGACGGCTAAAGAGCAGGACATCGGGAATCAGATCAACTAAGTTTTGGCAATCAGCACGAATGGGGGGCGTTCGTGCTAGCGAGACAGCGAATGGCGGAAGAACGTCACATTTTTAAGGTGAAGGAACTACCAGCCGCCGTTGAGTGGGGGCGAATGTCCAATAAGAGGGGTGTGAGGAAGGAGATTCCAAGAACATCGACGCTTTCACTGTCTCCAGTTCGTTGGGATTTTAATGGAACGCATGGCCTTTGGGGGGGGGGGTGGTGAACGAAAGGGGGTTCGTGGGGAAACAATAAGCGGCCGCGAGAAGGAGTGGGCCTTTGCTGGGGGGGCGAGGGGCACTTAAAATCGAGAGAAATCAAACCAAGAAGTGCCAATGTTTAGCATAGGGGACCTGCTACCTGGACTGAACAGGCCCTGACCGGGATGATAACTTCTCGGCGACGTGGAAAATCGTATACTCAGTGGGGCGACACCTCAACATAGGGAAAAAAGATTGCGAACTAGGCTCAAAAGCCGGTTCTTTCCGGGGAACCAAAAACACAAATGGGGATCGAAGCCGGCGAGCAAAGCTCTGTAGAAGGGAATGGGAGACCTAGAGAATTGACAGAGGCGGATTAAAAATTTAAGCGAAAGCGGGCATCATAGCGGAATTGTTCGGGTTGAGGAGAGGGAGCCTCAAAAAAGAGGACCAAAGGATTAAAAGCGCTTGTTTCTGAAAATGGAGGGCGGGAAAAAGTTGCGCGGGGGGGGGGGAAGCGAATGCCGGCGAGTCCGACTCCGGGGTAACAGGGGGTTTAGAATTGAATCTGGGGGGCTTTCAGGGAAAGGGCGCCAGTCCGAAACGCAAGCGGCAGGGAATTGCTCGAGAAAACAGAAATCTGATACGGGGTACCGGTAAAACAACTGTTGGGGAAAGGCAGGCGGAAAAAGTGAGGATCGCGAAGAAACTGCTGAATCAAAACTTTGAGAGGTCGCATAAAGGGGCCGCTCAGAGAAAACACAGGAACTTAATAGACAACAAGAGGAGGAGGAAAGATCTCTGGACCTTGGTGCCAGCAAGGGCTAAATGGGAAAAAAGCGAGAATGTTTTTAGACTTGTGGGAATCGCAGCGCCGCAGCGAAGAAAAAAGGCAAAAAAGACAGTTCGAGTCCCGTCTAAGCGGCCCACCGAATTGGGAGGTCAGCGGAGCAAGGGACTCTCAGACTCTTGTTTTCACCGGAATCAGAGTCGCCGGAAAACGCCATATTCAAGTCCAGAAAACAATACGAAACGGGGGGGGGTCTCACTCAGGCCCAGAATTCGAGGAACAAAGGCCACGTCCGTTGTAACCACTCCTATTGAGAAAAAAGGCCGAAAGTAAGAGTTGTGGCTCACTAGGGCTGGAAAAAAAAGTAGAAAAAAAACTACCATGATGCAAACGCGTGATAAGCAAGGATCAGGGCCCAGATAAAAGCCGTAAAAATGGGAAGGAGCGAACAGGAAGGATACGACGCTGAGGGGTTTCAAACGGATTCACTAGAAAATTGGGGTTTTTTCTCTGCAAAGAGGCAACTTTGTGAATGGAGGAAACAGGGTCACCGACTGGCAAAAAGACGTGGGTCCTCAGTATGATTGGAGAAAAGAGGTTAGAGCCATCCGGCATACGGAGGCTAACTGCGGAGCTGCAACTAAGAGGAAACAAATTTCAAACTGGAAAAACGAGGGTAGATCGCAAAAAAACGAATCGAAAAACCCCCACACACCCCGTCCTATATGGAAGCAAGAACATGTTGGACGAAACGAACAACTCGTGGGAGGGGGACCAAAGAAGGGCGCTCAGATTAAAATCAAAGGGGAGCAGGGCATGGACAACACGTCAGACGGCATTAGATATCAAAAGGAAACTATTACATTCATCAACTCCAACTGGGAGGGGATTAGGAGGGAGGAGGCAAACAATGTGTGCCCGGTCTTCGCAATAGAGAACGATCCGGGAAAAAGTAGGCAATAGGGAAAATTGCCAAACAGGCAGAATGGGAAAAATTCCGATGAACGGCGATGCAGGAATTCGTAACGAAGTTAGGTTTTTCGGGGGGGTATAAAGCAGGAAAAACGTTGCCATGGCAAGGCGAGGCGCCGAAAGGGGAAGGGGATGGAGCGCGGGGTGCAAAAAATCCGCATAGGCGGCCCGGGCCAGTACTATGGGACGGGTCTGAGATCGTGAAGGAAATGAGAGTTCAACTGCTCGTCTAAACACCCGACTTCAACCGGGCGCTTCCACCGACGGACAAACTCATTAAAACCCACTTCCAGCAAGAACAGGGCAAAATCGGAAAAAGCAGGCACAAGCACAAAAGGATGAAAACGGGCGGGAGAGGAAAAAGACAACGGGCTCTACTTTTCAAAGGAAGGGGTGCGAGGAGAAACGGATACGGGGAAGTGAGGCCGAAGAAGTGACCGCTAGGCGTCCGGCGGCTTAACGTTGGAAAGGGGCCGGGGAGGGCAAAACAAGGACGGGAACGCTATGATTGTTCGAGGAGGGGATGGAGGTATACAACGAAACGCTAAACTATTATACTCCTAGTGGACGTGGTGACGAGGCAGCAAAAGGGTTCGAGGGTGAAAGGTGTGCGCTCCCCACCTGGGATAGAGTTGGAACGGGGATGCAACCTGCGACGAAGGAAAGGCTTCAACGGTCCTCGATCGGGGAAAATGAACAGATAAATAATGACTGTGCCAAGGGCGTGACAAATTCCATCGAAATTAAGAAGAGTTCAAACGGGGCGACCATAGAGCTGGAGGACAGCTTCATTTTTGGGGTGCAAGGCATTTTTCCATTAGGAACGAATCGATAGCTCGGGTAAAGCCAAAAGAAACCGGGTGAAGTCTCGCGTCAAAAGACACCGGAGGCGCAAATTTCTACCAAGATTCTTAAGCTGATCCACGCTCCTGTGCGACTGCGAGAATGCGGATGGTTTCGGGAAAGGAAAAAGGATCGACAGGGGAGTCGGCTGTAATGCTATCGTTCAGTTCAATTCGGAAAAATATAGAAACGCGGCGTAAGGGAACATGACTATGTGGAGAGGGCACCGTGCGATCCCAGAATAGCGAAAGTCAAGGAGACAAAAATGACGCAGTTGGAAGCTGAAAAAGGAAGGGGGGGGTACTTGAAGAAGGCGAAAATATCGCGGAACAAGTCGTCTCTCTCATGTTCTTGACCAGGCTCTAAGAATGGAGGACATTTGGGGAAAGGGGGGGGGGTCTGGGGAAGGAAGGGAAAAGGGACTCGCCATAATCCCAACACTAAGAGCATTAACATAAAGAGGGCAAAAGACGTCGGACGAGGGATGATGAAGCAACGACTACACGGAGGGACGAGAAAAATCTATCTCAAAAACAAAGGGAGTATACAAGAAGGGGGGGGCTAGCGACACAAATTCTTGGAAAAGGAATGGGACGCCCGAAGGGTAATCCTACGGAAGATCTCCGCCGGGGTCTCGGAGCGGGAGGAGGGAGTCGTCAAGTGGCAATCTCGGTCCGACCAAAAAGGGAGAATGGCTCTTAAGATTTGGGGGGGCTAGGAAAAGGAAAAGCAAATTCACGAACGATGGGTGAAAGCGATTCCACGGCAAAGACTGAATGAAGTCCACAATTTCTGGTGCCACCCAACAGCCGCAGTTGGGAAAAAATGACATCCCCTGGAAGGGTCGTGAGGAGGAGGCAGAAGCCGCTAAGGCAAAGTCGCCCATAGACGAGGAAGAAGGAGGGCGCTGGGTAAGTTGATGGGAGAATTATTCAGCAAAACTGAAAAGGACGTATACGGGGGACCAAGAAAAAGTGGCGAGTGAGCGAAAGCGCGGGATCAGCTTCAGAGAAGTGGGGCGCCGGGGCCCGCACATTTTCAGGTTCAACGAGAAGAAAAGGGGGTGTGGGCGTACGATATGGAGCTGACGGTTAAGGGCCAAATGCTGCAAAACTGAAGCAATGAAAGAATCAATATTTGGATGAAAATCAAAAATGCCGAATTTACAGGGGCCACACCCAAGAGGGGTTGAACGAAGAAAAGGAATGAGTGCATCCCCGAATCGAGCCGTCAAAGGAAATAATCGTCAAGACGAATATTCAGAGGAGGTGGGACGACGTCACCTCGTCTTTGCAACGGAAACGGGAGAAAAACGCCCGACAGCTCATTATCAGGTTAGCGGGGGAGGGTGAACACATTTAGACAAGTCCGGCCAAACTCAAAATGCTCAACGCGTTGCCGTCTTGGCACCCCGCCTGAAGGTGCAGCCGGGAGGGGAAGGTCGAACTGGTCAGTAACTTTTCGGACTCCTCCCAATAAGGATCACGGAGAAGAAACCGGCTAACCACCGAAGGTGGGAAACATCCGCAAAAGCCGTACATGAGAGAAAAGAAAACCTCGAAGAAAGGGTGGCGGCTCGTTGGCAGCCTCTTTGAGGGGCAAGCAACCTGGGAAGGCGAGGCAGGCTCAGATGGCGAATGGGTTTGAGTTTATGATTTTTAGTTTCAGTTTGGTGAGGCTGTAGAGTAGGGGGTTATGGACGGACGAGGGGGGACTATTCGGAGCAACTGAATGTAACTAAAGAAGCTCCTGGAATAAAGTATCGTGACCTTTACTATGCGGGCAATCCGCGCTACCAGCAAAACGGGACGGCGAGGGGGACCAGCGCAATAATCGCTTTAAAAAAAAATCCAAGAACCAATAAGGATCCGGAAAAACCCAAATAGCGACCATCAGGAGGAAAAATCAGAGCCTTATGCGTTTGGACATGTGATGAGATGGGAGAGGGTGCGCAAAAGGGTGAGCGAATCGGAACCTGAACATGTGGAAACACGGACGAATAATGAAACGGGGATTTAGAAGTCCGGGGGGTTAACGGCTAGACTCTCCCAAAGGACGGGGGGGGGTTGGAACTTAAAGTCTCCACGCGAGGAGGGGGGCTTTGAAAGGAATTCTCTCATTTGGGTATCAAGTGGGTGTCCCCACTGCCAAGGGGGGCTGCGTTCAAACCACGAAGAGGATCGTCAAAATGAGGAGGGTCATGCGGTGTGCTGTGCAGTGGTCCACGCCTCGAGGGCGAAGAGGAATGCATAACAGCCAGCTGGAAAAGCCAATGGGTGAGTCCGCTCATCATGTCCGAAGAGGCCCACATGAAAGGGTCTTAGATTCTTAGGGGTTGGACAATATGAGGCGAAACAAAAAGAAGCAGGGGGGCGGACAACTAATTCTCAAAAATGGGGCCTTCATCCTTATACAAAACACAAATTATAGCAAGAGGAAAGAGGGCAAAAAGAGGCTCGACAGGAATTGCAGGCCACAGATTCCCTGAATTAGAAGGAAGAGTGCGGCAAAGCTGAAGAGCGGAAGTAAGAAGAGGAAATCATTGGTTGAGGGGAGGGATAAGGACCGAGGGAAAAAGGAGTTGCTGCGCGGGTGTCGGACTTGGTGCCGGAACGCGTTTGGTGGGTTCTGAAGTCAAAACTTGCATGAGGTCTCAAGCGGAAGTTTGGTTGGGGTCTGAGAGGGGGTAGAATGGCAGCTTTCGGCTCTTGCCCAGAGAACGACAACTGAATGCGGAGATTGGGCTCAGTACGAATCAAGTGGAGGTCGCAGTGTCAAGGAAATTTCTTGTTGTAAAGGGTAAAAAGGAGTAAACCATTCTGCGCTTGTATACAAAAAGGCTTAATCAAACTTCCTGATTATAGGATCAGGCAGCGGGCAAACTGACTAGACAAACACAAAAGGATTGAAAAGGAGAAAGTTGGGAAGAAAACGCAGGTTGAGTTCGTCGGCGAGAAAAAGTGAGCTTCAGTTTTTGACCGTGATCCGAGAGCAGCCCGCGAAGTGGTCCCAAAAACATTGTCAATCTTCCACTGCGAAGCGCCCACCAGTCGAAAAAAAAGGAAAGATTGGACAGGAGGCATCGCAGGCAACTCTGGCTTTGCCGATCGCGAAAAACGAACCGTCATATGAAACAACAAGAAAGGTACAGAAACAGGAATTTCGCCGGCACAACGAAAAAGTTTCGGCACGATTGCCGAACAACGCCCGGCAAGCTAGGTTGGCTCCCTATGTGCAGGAAGAAAACGAGCAAAAGAACATGCTAAAGAGCCTCCCAGAGTCTCAAGATCGACAAGTAGCGAAAACATCCGGGAGAAAAACTGCCGGCTACTAATCTTGGCTCATTGCCGGTATTAACGTCAGGGTGGGGCTCGGCAAGACGGGCTGATAGGGTCAAACAGCGTACAAAAACCAGCTGCCGCGGTGGGCGAAGCTTTTCCAACAGGACGAGTTTAGAAAAAAAGGCGTACGAAAGAAAGAAACGGTTAGCCGGACACGAGATGCAAAAAAAAACATGGGGGGGAGTTCTCACGCGGGTGCAAGAGGAGGATTCTAGAGACAAGGACA
>Ga0179593_1705584_pt1 | contig 10162 bp, 15 predicted proteins | sample CZODoug2_1_08_16_FD_185931 | JGI IMG/M metagenome (GOLD analysis project Ga0179593, IMG submission 185931) | Vadose zone soil fungal communities from Angelo Coast Range Reserve, California, USA - CZODoug2_1_08_16fungal (PacBio error correction) | ecosystem: Environmental > Terrestrial > Soil >...
GCAAAGGAAGAAAAAGTCCCAAAACCCGGTTTCTAATCCGACGACGCAAGCCGTCGAAAAGAAGAAGAGGGCTCATGCGTGTCGCCCCACCGCTGTCTATTGGGGGGGGGGGGGGGTCGAAAGGGTCCATGGAGTGGTTCGATCTTGCGGGGAAGAGAACACAGCAGATAACCATCTCTCTGCGCTACACAAAAAATTGGGAATCACACATCCCTGCTTGAGGAAAAGAGGAGGGAGAACATGGCACGTAGCCATGGCTCGCACTAAAAAGAAAGGGATCAATGGCGATCACGACGTCGAAGACCGGATTCCCTCCGCGCCCGGGAAAGGGGAGTAAGCTCTTCTCACTATTACGGAGAGAAAAAAAAGCTCCTCTCTAAGTTAAGATCCACGTTCCTCGGGGGAAAAATAGAGGACGTAAGCCTGACCTTTTGGGCGTCGGCTAGATCGAACGGGCTGAAGAGGGGGAAAAGCGGCGGAAAAGGAGAGAAAATGACCGTCCAGACGTGGAAGGGGAGGAAAGGGGAAGAGAAGATAGCCGGGATAATGCCTTCACGTTCCTGCCAAGGATAAAGGGGAAAGACTACGAAACGGTAACGGAAGAGGCGCGGGCTTTTATCCACCTCGGTTCGAAAAGGAGGTAAAGAAAGGACGGGTCGGAAAATGCGAAAACACTTTTGCAGAAGGAGGAGAAACTTTCCAACGCCCATGAGGAAAAGGGAGAAAAGGGGATTGTCTCTCGAGAAAAAAGGGGGGATGTCGGCCCCTTTACATCGGAAAAAAGCCCCGCCGCCAGGCAAGCGCTTTGTTGTTGGAAAAGAAGGTCCAGTGCCGGTTGAATATGTAAGGGAGCGCCGGAAAAGATGAATACCTGTTGCTCAGCTTAGAAAGGGGGGAGGACGCTGGGCCCCACATGAATACCGCCATTCAGAGAGGGGAAAAGGGAGGGGGGGATATCCGCTTAGGTTGTCTGCATACTGAGCATGAGAGAGGAAAAAGCTGGAAGATGAGACCCCTGAGATAACGAGCGGAAAAAGAAAAAGAAACGGGCATAAAGCGTCGTTTCACGATGTTTTAGAAAGGGGTAAGGGAGAATCTAAGTTCGCCAGCGACCCAAGAGGGGAAGCTGGGCCCCGGCTCCGTCAGCTGAAAAGAGAGACTGGACCTTTGGTTGGCGAGAAGGGGAAAGAAAACCCCATCATCTGGTAAGAAAGGAGAACGGGAGGGGGAAAAAAGAACCTCTCTGCTTCCACCGAGGGAAAGGCCGGCGAAATCCTTTCCGTGAGAAAAAGGAAACTGCGGTGTTTGGCAGATCTTGAGTACTCGGGAAGAGGGGAAAAAAGAGGGGATTATCCCCATAAGAAAAGAAAAGGGGGTTCTGTTTTGATAGGGCAAGAAAAAAGCGCAAAAGGAACCGAACGTCGAGGGAGAAAAAAAAAAAAACGCAAAAGCCCCCGAGAAGAGCAACACACAGGGAAAAAAGAAAGGAGTGAGGCAGGAAAAACAGATAGAGATGGAGGGATGTCTTTTGTCTTTGTCGGGGAGAAATTGCCTCGCATGTCTCCCTCGCCGGGAAAAAAAACTGCCCTCTCATCCACTCTAAAAAAAAAAACATGCCGTCTTGGTCTCGAGGGGGGGCCGTCGCGATTTTGCGACTAACGATCGAGAAAAGAAGGAAGAAAAGGGCGAGAAATAGTCGGTCTGAACGCGAAGGATGAGGGAAGGAGTAGGAATTTCTCCTTTTCTTACCCCGATGAGAGAGGGAAAATCGAGCCAACCAAGGCACGAAGGTCATGGGAGGGAGGAAAAAGGGGCCGCCGACCGAGGATCGATGGGGGGAAAAAGGAGGCAAACTACTAAACTGTTCGAAAAAGAGAAAAAAAAGGCGTTCCACCAGTTCGCTGACGTTGGCGAGAGGGGAAAGAAGGGAGTAATTTTTCTCATGGAAGCTTGGGCGATCTCGAGAAGAAAACTGGTGGCAGGTATTCATGTGGGCCCAGCGCTGGGTGAAAGAAAACAGAAGGTGTTGCCGCGCTCCTTACTATTCCCAAAGAAGGTTGTCGCGATCAACCTTCAGATTTACAACAAAGCGCTGAGAAGAGGAGGGCACGATTAATGGGCGCCAGCACTTTTGCAGAAAAAAGAGAAGAAAGAAAAAAACACATGTCATGTGCGTTTGAAAGGGGGAAAGAGAATGTTTTTCAAAAAGCAAGGATTACAGCGTGAATAATTTTCGAACCGAGGGGGGAGAGAAGGAGAATACGTAGCGAACGTTATGCCTTGATTAACGTGAAAGAGGAAAAAGTAAGCTAATCATTCGCCTCCACTTCTTGGGACGGGGAGGAAAGGAGGGGAAGCACGTTTCCGCCGATGCCTCAATCAAGGGAAAGACTTTCGATCCGCCGGGGAAGGGAAAGGTCAGGCTACGTAAAATGGAAGATCGTTTTCCTCTCTCAGAAAGGGGGGGAAGAATCAATACCATCCTCTCCAAAATGGCTGACCCTCCTTTCTTTAAATCCCTGGAGGGAAAAAAAAAAGGAAGCGGCTCTCATTCTTTCGCGAGGGGGGGGGGAGGGAAAAAAGCGCTCCCCCCTGCATCCCCGAGGAGGAGGAAGGAAAGCCGGTGCCATGTCCTTCCTCCTTTCTCGCTGAAGCGATGGAAGGGGAAGTTACTTCACCGCTCGCTCCAATAGAAGCGGGGGGGGAGAAGGGAAAGGGAGAGCAAGGAGATACGACCTGAGATGACCGCAAGAGAAAGAGTCCATCGGCAATTACATTAAGATCCTCGGGGGGGGGGGGGAAAAAGGGGAGTGCAATGCTGGTAGTGGCGACGGCTTGCGTCGGAGAAGGAGGGGAAAAGTGGGGGGGCGGATTTGGTCATCATGATCTCTCTCACAAAGAAAAAGAACAAAAATCCGGCCAAATCCCACCCTGCCCACCGCCCCGGCAAACCCGGGGGAAGAAAAAAAAAGAAAGAGGGCAAGAACACTTTTCATGATCGTTTTCCCGAATGAGGGGGAAAAAAAAGCTGGCGCTTATGTAATTGCCGCGGAAAAAAAGAAGAGAGGGGTTTCGATCTTGCGGTCTCAGAAAAGAAAGCCAGCGCTCTGCCTAACCCCCCCGCGGAGGGGGAGAGCCTTTCCCTGCGGGGGAAAGAGGGGGGGAGCCTTATTCATCCATGTCACCGGGGAAAAAACCCGGATTTTTTGCGATGCCGTGATAGGAGGGAAAAAAGCCAGTGAGAAGGCGCTTCCGAAAAAGTGAAGGAAAGCGCTTCGCAAGATTCCGCGATGAGGGGGGGGGAAAGGGCTCTAAGCAGCGGCCTGCTCGATCCAACGTCTAGGGAAACGCCGCCATCGAGACGTAGGAAGGGGGGAAAGTCCCCTGGAGGCATTTCGGCTAGAGAGTAAGATTGAGCTCCATAGATATTTATCATCGAGGAAAAGGGGAAAAAGGGCAGTCCAATACTTGGGAGGGGGAGAAGAAAGAATGAAGAAGATAGCCGCGGATAATCCTTCAAGGGAGGAACGTTTCGCTACGGGCGTGTTCGCGTTCTCGGCTTTAAGAAGAAGAGGGGGGGAAGGGGGGGGGAAAAGACAAAGCATCACGTTCGGAATGCGAAACACTTTGCATCATCCGGAGAAAGACACGCCCATTGACATTTGCTTAAAAGGGGAAAAAGACAGATCGATGGCCGAATGAAGTGGCGCCCATTGAAATCGGGGGAAGAGAACGCAGGAGAAGCGCCTGGGGGGGGGTGAAGACAAAAATACACCCTCCTCTTTGCCGGGGGAGGGGAGGGGGAAACAACAACCTTTTCTTTTTGAGGGGGGGGGGATACTCATCTTATATTAACCTCGCTGGGCAAATGGAAAAATTCAGCTCATTTTTATCCGCTATGGGGGGGGGAAGATCTCCCAATATCTCACAGGAGAGGAACCCGGAGATAACGATCTCCACGAAAGAGAACGAAGGGGGAAGGGTGAACCAGTTTTTCCTACCAGGGGAAGGGGAGATAAAGTTCGCCAGCTCACCCAAAAGCGTTCGGCTTGCGCCCGAAAGATCAAACCTTCGTAGAAAGGGGGGGAGAAAAAGGTTCACTTCAGCACTCCAGAAAGAATCGCAAAGATCTGCTTCCACCCTCGATTAGACTAACCCCAACACCAGAAAAAAAGCCGGCGAATCCCTTTCTTCGTTCAGCCAGAAAAAAGGGGAAAAAGAGGAGGACTCGATCGTTAGTCGCAAAAGAGGGAAGGAGGAAGAACGCCGCATGGTTTAATGGTCTGGGGGGGAAAAAAAGGGAAAAGGTTCGGCGCGCCAAAGGACCGAACGTCGAGGGAGAAGGGGCGAAAAAGCCCACATACGATAACCACCCCTTCCAGCCAAGAGAGGGAGAAAAGGGAGGGCACGGTGGTGCTACTTCTCGTTGGCTGGGGGAAAAGGAAACCAGGATCCCTCGACGTTCTGTCTCTTTGGAGAAAAAAAAAAAAAAAACCATTACAACCATGCGCTCTTGGTCTCGAGGGGGTGGGGGAACCAGCTATTTTGGCGATAACGATCGAGGGGAAAAAAAAAAGAGTAGGAGAAAAATATGTCGGGCTGAACTCTAAGGATCGCCGGACGGGGGGGAAAGAGGAAGTTCTGCCTTTTCTACCCTATTATTTGCGTGCTGAAAGGAAAGGGAGGGGGGACCAAGCGACCCACGAATGTCATTGCTGGTGAGCTTACGTATCCGGTTGCCAGCCTACCGAGAGAGAGGAAAGAGGCAAAACTCAAACTGGTCGAAAACATCGTGAAACACGAAAGAAGGACATTGGCGCTCTTTCTCTTAAGGGAAGGAAAGGAAGGAGATCTTGGTCGGATGAAGGAAAAGAAAGTAAAAAATGAGCTGAATTGGCAGTTTATTCATGTTGGAAAAAGAGGGGGGAAAGGAAAAAGAAAAAGGGGAAAAAGGGTGGTGGCACCGGCGCTCCCTACATATTCACACAAGTGGAAAAGTGGGAAGGGGATTGGATTAGATCGCAAGAGGCAAAAGATGAAGTGGGGGTAACAGAGGAATAGCAGGGACAAGGGAGGAGAGGAAAGAGGGGGGGGGGAAAGGATGAGCGGTGGGGGTAGGCTGATGTGATAAAAGGGGGCCGGAGAACGAAGGAAAGGAGGGGCGAAGAAATTAGAAAGAGGGGGAAGAGGGGGGGAATAGTAAAGAAGGGTCGGAGAAGGCGCACTCTCTTTTTATCGTTCCTTGTTTGGGGAAAAAAAGACTCAGATGTACAACAACGCGCTTCCCCTAAAGGGGGAAAAGAGGCAAATGGGCGCCAGCACTATTTGCAGGGAGGAGGAAGAGAGGAGGAAAGCAAATGTCCATGGGCGTTGAAAGTGACGGGATCGATGCGCCGGAGGGGGCGTGCATTTTTCCGAAACGTGGGGAAAGGGGGAAAAAAGGGAGAATTTTCGAAACGCGAGGTGGATAAAGCCGCGCAAGAAAAAAAGGAAGGGGGTGGGGAACGTGAAGTCTTATCCCTCGGCGAGAGAAAGAGACTTCGCCACCCACGTTCTTGTACGGCCAGCGGAAGGGGGGCACGTCGCTCCGAGCCAATCTCTATGGGGGGAAAAAGTTTAGATCTAGCCGAAATGCAAGAAGTTACGTCCTCGAGGGGAGGAAAAGAAGGGGATCCGAGCATGCCCCCCCCCACACAAAAAAAAAAAAAACGAGTCGGCGCTGCAATACAAATAAGAAGACGCGTGTAACTCATTCGTCGCGGCGGGATGAGGGAGGAGATCAAGGATGAGGGGGAGGGAAAACAAGGTCCCGGCTCGCAAGAATTATCCCGATGCCGGGAAAGAGGACGCCCGGGCCCTCGATGATCCGAATTTTAGACGCGAAAAAGGTCGAAAAAACTAGAATCGGTTGGTCTCGAAGAGGAAGGGGGAAAAGAGAAGACAGAATGGACCGCATTCGAACCACTCATGGCAAAAGAGAAAAATTAAAAGAGCCTCGTTGGGGCGACACCGAATGAGGACACGGAAAGGGAGGAAGGATTGCGTCGTCGGACTCGACACCCGGGTTTTGTCCCTTGCGTGGGGAAGGGGGGAGGGAGGGGATCACAACAAAACGGAGCTTGAGGAAAATGTATAAGTATCATGGAAAAGAAAAAAGAGAAAGAAAAAAAGGAAAAACCGGGTGTCGAGCCTACTACCGCAATCCGTCGCCAAAAAAAAAGGGGGAAGTGGGACCTCATTCTTTGTCGCCCCCACCGCTGCTAGGAAGGAAAGGACGCCGGTGTGCCATGGTTGGTTTCGATCTTGCGTCATCTCCAGGTAGGGGAAAAGAGAGGGACCGATGCGATACCCCCCCTCTCTAGGGTGGGGGGGGGGGGGGAAGGGGGGAGGAAAATGCGGGTTCGTCGCCGTCTAAAATGTTAGGAGAAGTGAAACCTGTATCCATTTCTCTCACTAATCCCGGAAAAGAGGGGAGAGGGCCCGATCACTACCTAATCATGAAGGGAAGGAAGCCTATCTCGAATTTATTTACCTAATCTCTTTGAGAGAAGATGTGGAGTGAGAGGCCGCTCCGCTCTATAGACCCGGCCTCGATCCACGGCCTGTGCCCACGAAGAAAATAAATTTCGGTTCCCTGGAGCATTGAGGGAAGGGAAGGAGTGCTCCGCCATAGAGGGACGGCTGAACTTGATTCCAAGAGAAGGGAAAAAAAGGAGGGGAGGGAGAATGAGAGCGCGATCAGAGATAAAGCCTTCACGTTCCTCCAAGGCAGAAAGGGGGAGGAGAGGAGGAGCGGGCTTTATCCACCTCGGTGAGGAAAAGGGAAAAGTCTGAAAATGCGAAAACACTTTGCATCGCGGAGGAAAAGGGGAAAACCCGCCCATTGACATTTGACTTCACTTATTTCGAGCCGTGAAGTCGCTCGATCCATCGATTTCGCAAGAAGGGGAAGGAGGAAAGTAAAAGAAGAGATAGAGAAAGCAAGAAAGGGAAAATGTGGGAAGAGAGACGGTAAGAGGGATATTCATTTGGTAGGCCGCAGTGGGAGAGAAGAAAGGTATACGCGCCACATCTCCCAAGTTCCGCTGTTCACGGCAAGAGAAAGAAGTTAATCGGCGACAAAAAAGACCACCCTCGGAAGGGTAGGGAGCTCGGCAACACCGGGGAGGGAGGGGGGAATCATGCTTAAGGAAACAGCGCTGGTCCCAACATGAATACGGGAAGAGACAATGTTTATTTCCGTTATGTGTGATGAAGGAGAGACAAGATCCCAGTTATTAAAATGACGAAAGAAAGGAAGGAAAAGAAGAAAGAAACGAGCGCCACCTTTCGTAACTGGGGGGAAAAGGCAGCTTCTGTCTTTTCCAAAAGAAGAGGGGGGAGAAAGTAGTTGCATAATATAGAGGAGAAAAAAAATCCTCTGCTGCTTTCCCCGGTAAGGGGGTAGGCGCCTTGGTTTTCCTAATGGGAAAAAGACCAAAAGAAAGGTTTCCAGCCCCTCTCGGAGGAAGGGGAATTTCATACTACCCCAGCAGGAGAAAATCCTTCGCGTTCAAGAAGTTCTCGACGCTTTGTCATAGAATCGATCGTTTAGTCTCCAAAATCGAGAGGGGGAAAAGAAGCGAAAAAACCCAGACGAGCATGGTTGTAATGGGAGGGGGGGGGGAGGGGAGGGGGGAGCGCCAAATTACCGAACTTCGATGGGATAAAGAAGGGGAACAACCACTAGAAGAGAAACAACACCCCTTCCAGCAAGAAGAGAAAAAAAAAAGGAGGGGGGGTGGGTGAGATTCTCGTGGGCTTTGTCGGTCAGTGGAGAAGTATCCTTCGACGTTCGGTCCTGGGGGGGGGGAAAAAAAGAGAAAAGATAAAAAGAACACCATTACCATGCGCTGTCTTGGGAGCGGGGGGAGAAAATTGGCGACTAACGATCTGTCCTCACGGCCTATGGAAAGAGAAAAAGAAGAGGGGGAGAAGGGTAGCCGGCGTGTCGTCTACCAAGGGAGGGGGGAGAAGTGGCTCCTTTCTTACCAAAGAGAAGGAAAAGAAGGAAAAAAAAAAAAAAGTCGAGCCAACCAATGCGACGAGTAGGGAGGAAGAACGGAGAGCTTACGTGAGACGGGGGAAAAGAAAGAAGATATAATTCGGCAAACTATAAACTGTGTCTACACAAAGAGGGGGAAAAAAAAGAACAAAGAGGCGACGTTTGGCGTCGTGAGAAGGAGGGGCCAGTTTATCATGTATGAGGCAAGAAAAGTTATGCAGCCACCTAAGCGGATAAAAATGAGCTGAAAAGGGGGAGGGGGGGGAAGATAGCCTGAGCAATCAGGTTATTAGGAAAGGGGGGGGGGGTTAAATATCACCCGGCACGAGAGGGGGGGGGGGAGGGGAAAATAACTTAAGATTTACAACAAAGCGCCTGAGGAAGGTGCTCCTCTGTCCTAGATCGTGAAAGGGGATAGGAAGGGAGCGAACGCTTGGGACGGGAGCTAAATAAGTGAAGCAAGTCCAATTGGCGTTGGAGAAGGGAGAGGGGGGGAAAAAAAGGGGTTGTACCGCATTTCCGAAACGTGGAGGAGGGGGGAATGAAGGAAGAGGTGGATAAAGCGCGCACGAACACGCGAGAAGGAGGGAGAGGAGGGGAAGGCTTTACTCCCGCTGCTTATAGAGAGGGGGGGAGAGCATCTCCTCCAAGGAGTGGGGGAGGGGGAGGGGGGTGGGGGAAGCACTTTCCTCCGATGAGAAAGAGAGGTGGTCACCCGTTCTATCTAGCAGAAGAGGAAGGCTTTACGTCCTCGGGGGGAGCCTTTGATCTAGTCAGGCGCGGAGGAGGAGGAGAGGAAAAGACCCTAGAAATCTGCTTACGAGGAAAGGCGTTAAAATCACTCGTCTCTGCGGGGGGGGGGGGGGGGGAAAAGAGCTAAGATTTCTCTTCTTGATCGGGACAAAAAAAAGGTGGGGCCCTGAGCGTAGTGCTAGCCCTGTCTCCGGGGAAGGGAGGAAAAAAAAGGGGGGGGAAACACGGCGAAACCCGCAGTTGATTTTTGAGTACTGCAAAGGAAGGTCGCGGAGCGATTGTTACTGCTGGAGCGCAAAGGGGAAGGAAAAGGAAAGTTGTGTGTTTTCTCATGGGCAAAAAGAAAAAAGAAGGGGGAGAGGCGTTTGGGCTACCACCTAATGAGGACAACTATCAGGAAAAGGGAGGGGGGGAAAAGGGGAAAAAGGGGATTGCGGAAGTAGGCTCGACAGCCCGGGTTTTCCGGGGCGGGGGGGGAGGGTGGGGGATCTCTAAACAATCAAAAGGGAGAAAAGGAAGGAAGAGAAAAAAAAAAAAAAAAAAATGCCCCCGAAAAGGGGAAAAAAGGGGGAATCAAAAGACAGCATTGCAAAACCACTTTTCATTATGTTTCCGAGGAGGAAAAAAAAGAAAATTAAGGGGGGGACGCTGGAAAAACCGTTTTCTCTTTTTGTGGGGGAAAGGGGGGGGGGGGGAGACTGTGCCTTGCCGCTCACAGCCGATAACCAGAGGAGAGAAAGAGGAGGGTTTGCGCGATCGGTTGAAGGAAAGGAAAAACAAAAGAAAATTTCGGCTCATCGAGCCATGAATGCATAAGGAAAAGAGAGGGCAGAAAGCCGCCGGGGATCCTTTTGTTTGGGGAGGGAAGGCGATCACTCAAGGAAAAAGAAAAGAGACGGCTTCCTCGAAGGGAGCCAACGAAGTGAATTTTACCGAAGCCTTAGATCTAGGATTTGTATTGAGAGACGGAACCGCAGGGGGGGCCTGCTCGATCCACGGCTCCGGGGGGAAAAAGAAAAGGGAAAACGGTCGGTGCCCCTGAGGCATTTCTGCTACGGGGGCTGAAGGTCATATTTTTCCCGCCATGAGGAGGGGAGGAAGGGAGAAAGAGAAAGTCGAATGCCCGGGAAAAAGGGGAAAAGCGCGAAATCTCTTCGAGAAAAAGAAAGACAAGGCACGTCCTGGAATCTCGCCCTATCAAAAAGAGCGGGTGCAAGTGGAGATCACACCTCTTTTCTACCATTCTTCCACGACCAAAAGCCCGTTTTCGGAACAATGCGCACATCACTTTGGAAGAAGAGGGAAGGGGAAAAAACGGGAACCATTGACATTTGCTTCACTTATGCGGAAGGGGAAAGATCCGCG
>Ga0179593_1355417_pt1 | contig 10161 bp, 12 predicted proteins | sample CZODoug2_1_08_16_FD_185931 | JGI IMG/M metagenome (GOLD analysis project Ga0179593, IMG submission 185931) | Vadose zone soil fungal communities from Angelo Coast Range Reserve, California, USA - CZODoug2_1_08_16fungal (PacBio error correction) | ecosystem: Environmental > Terrestrial > Soil >...
AAGGAACCGGGAACGTGACAAGGGTCAAAAAACGCGATCAAAGAGCTACTCCGTGCAAGGCAAGAGGACCGCTGGTCAAAACTGGCGCAACTCAGAGGGCAAAGGCTCGAGAAAACCTGTTACTCCGTCAAATGGTCACCCGACAATGTCGGGGGTTTAGGGGGGTCTTCATCTTGTGAAGCTGGAAGTATCCAAGGGTGGCCTCGGCGTAATATTAATCCGATGAAGTGCGAGTTGTGGCTAGTGGTTAGAAAATGGTCGGAAACTCGCTACAAGGGAAGTCTGGAGAAGCAAAAGACTCAGACACCTGTGGTGGAGGGACTATTTCAGAAACAGACCAGGGATGGGTGAAACTGGGCCTGTTCGCGAAAGGAACAACGCAGCCAAGCTCAATCGGCACAAAAGGGGGGGGGGGTAAACCCTATCACGTCACGGCAAGGGGGAGATTACTCTTCTTCCCGACAGCCGAGGACAAAAGAACGCACGAATAAGGGGACGTATACAACTCCGAAAAAATCCAAGGGAAAAATTTAGGGGAAAGCCGTGCCGTCTATTCAAGTTGGAGCTCCGGGAAGCCGACCGGCGGCCTCCCAAGGAAAGGTCTCATATGGGAGCGGCTGTAGTTAGATCAAGATATGTCCTGCAAAGCTGAGAGAATCGGAGCAAGAAACGGGCCGGCAGGGATAGCGGCCGTTTCGCCGTTAGCCTTGGGGTGACGGGGCGCGGGAGTGAAATGCGACCGCGGGGTCAGTTAAAATGTAATGAACGAATAAACAACTGAAAAATCCTGTCGCAATTTAGAGATAAAAGGATACAGGGGTGACTCAAAATCTCTTGTAGGACAACGAAGTGAGAATATTCTTAGGTGGGTAGGGGGCAGGGATTCACCGAACAAAAGCTGTTCCTCTAATGGGAGGAAAACTTTGGGGCGTGAGATAGGACGGTAAGGCATTGCAGTAGAAGAAAAAAAAGTCCCTAAGGAAGGGGACGTTATAACTCCAGAGAAAGGATTTGAAAGGGGGAAGACTCAGTGGCGATATAGACGCCTGCTCCAAACTCGGAACAGAAAACGTGATAAAAGAGATAAGCACTGCATACCATAAAAACTGGGCTGCAAGGTTTGGCAGACAAAATGATCAAAGACCTTGGACACCATAGGGAAAAAGAGCAGAAACCGGCAAGCGACGCTGGAGGCTTTACTATCCTCAGGGGTGCGGGACGGGGAAACCGCAAAAAGAGTAAAGACCCCGTTCCTAAGGAACTTTAGGTAAAAGGTCTGGGATCGTAACAGGTCAAAGTACGAGGAGGGCCAAAAGGGGTAAAAGGACGAGCAAAGAACAGGTAAATTCTGGGAGCGGTGAAGCTTGAACGGGAGTGAAAACAAGGGTGACTCCAATCACCCTTTGGAGGAAGCGGGCCCTGCGGCGTCTGTGGAAACAAAGGGGACAAGGAAATCTGAACACAAAGAGAGAAGAAGGGAGCACGATGTCGGGGAACATCGAGAGGCGAGGAGGGGGGAGTAGAAAACTAAGCGAGGGGGGAACCCTGGTCAGACCCACAAACGAAGGCAATGGGTTACTTCAACCTAAGAATACATCGGTGTGGCGTGCGAAGTAGGTTGGGAAGGGGGGGGTAGAAAAAGGGTCTAGCAACCGGGATCACCTGGTGGGTTTACCGACCAGCAAAAAGACACAAATCTACGACACCAAAAGGGAACGGACAAACGACGTTGATCGACCCAAAACCCACCAGAAAACAAACAACGAGTAGTATGAAGAAGGAAAAGAATGCTCCGTTTCCACCGGGTAACAAAGCAAGGTCTTTAAAGGGGAAGGGCTGTGTATGTCAGAACGAGTTAAGCAAACCGGTGAAGAGAAAGGGGGTGGAAAAAGACTCACCATACCGATTGACGACACAGTGGCCTATTGGAAAGGGAAAGGAATTGTCCGGGAAGGACGAAGGGGGGGACTTTACGGGTCCAAAACTCTGCGTGTGTGATACTACGAAGGGGGAAATCCAAACATGCTTTGATTGACCTTCCCCTGAGAGGGGAAGGTGGGGGCCATGTTCATGGACGGCAAAATGGGAAAAAAAACTCCTTAATAGTACCGTACTACTCTGACTGGCAGCCGCACCAGGGTGAATTGGCCAAACAGTGCCGTAACTTCGAGAGAAGAAAGACCGACAGTACCCCGGTCCGCCAGACGCCGGAAAAATGAGAACTCAATCAGCTTGACATGAAAAGAAAATCCGGCAACAACAAGGGATTACGTGGAAGAACAGACTGGGTGAGGGTAAGACGAAAACCGCTAGACGTCCACTGCGGTGAGAGGGGAGGGGGAATCGCAACCCGCCTGTCAGGGGGTCTCAAATCAACGAAAAACACCAGAAAAGAGCCGGGCTTTTCGTGGAGTCTTGAGAGGGTCTAAGTCACCGCGCATTTGGTAAAATTAAAGGCGTGCGAGATCGCCAAAGAGTAGGAAAACACCGATTGAGGTATCCTCGTCGATGAAAAAGCAAAGACTGAATCTTGGTCGTACGAAACCGCGCAGGAGGCCTCAGAAAGGGGAAGCGCCATCCCGGAGACCTAAAAACGAACACCACAAACCGAAAGAAGAAGACGAATCACGCGATTTCAACCATCCTAGTAACCTGGAGGCAACGGGCTGTTGTCAAAACGGCCCCGGGACATAACTTATCCCGTTTTGAAACGCGAGCACCAAAACGTACCGCATCACACTCGAGAAAAAATTCCGAAGCAAGGAGGAAGAAAACCCTATGGAAGACCAAAAAGATAGTAAAATGAAGGGGTGACTGACGAGGGAGTGGAAAATTAGGACGAAAAAGAGCCGACATCTCCTAGAACGAGCCTCCGCAAAGGGAAAGCCAGTCTGAAGCAATCTGGTGCTGATCTCAGGCGAGATATACGAAACCCCAGCTCGGCCAGAAATTCTTCCTTAATTTAGTTTGAACTGCGTGGGTACTTACAACCGAAATTATTGGGCATTCCCGGGAGAGGGGGTCAAAGCCAATCAAGTATACTACCGGCCGGGTGAATAGAGTAAAACGAGGACTATACTGATAGCCTGCGGGGGCGACTCGGAAAAACCGACCCGCATACAAATTGTAGCAGGTGTTTCACCAGCCCCTTCAAAAGGCTTTGGTCGGAACATGTCAGACCACCTCCCGGCGGGTGCGGTATGCAAAAAAAGGCGGGAAGGTTCGCATACAACTGAAAAAAAACCAAAATAGCAGGCAGAGCCGCAAAGTTTGACGTCTCGGAAACAAAGAAAGAAATAAAGGCGCCAGCCGGAAACCAGCGGCCGGCCAAAGGGCACCTCGAAAATCGGGGCCAACCGTGGGTTAGGTGAGTACAGAAAGTCATTGGCACTTGCGCATGCGGAGATCGCCAACATGGCCCAGGGTATGGGACCTGGCGCGGAATGGGGTTCGCGTCAAAAAGTTAATTGGGGGGGAAAAGGGCCTAAGCTTGGCGCGGGAAGGGCCGGAGCTATGTGAAAACTCGAAGAATATACTGGGCTCTCGCTCTACGAAACGAAAAAGGAGTGCAAGACTCTTGATTCCAAGCGGCAGTCGGAGACCGATGGTGTGACATTATATCTTCGGCCGAAGTATTTTTCCTTCCAACGAACGGGTGTTTGACGCAGGGTGCCCTACGGTAATCAGATCAACAAAAAAGAGGGGGAAAAGGATTCCCCACGCGGAATAAACGAACCCTGCGGGTAAGTTATATACTCTAAAAGGTGCTCAGACGCTATCAACGGGCTTCACCGCCCTTAAAGAGACCTCGTTGTAGGCACAAAGAAATTAATAAGTCAGAGAGAGTTCCTCCGGAGTGAGACCAAATAAGTCTGACTATCCGGCTCAGACAGTAAATGATCAAAACGGCGGTAGACAAGAGGTAAAACGGAATGACACTGTCTAGAAGCCCCGTACAGGCATTAGCTCATGGCACAGAGAGGACGCTCGGTTTCAGCGCGAAAAGAATCGGAGAAAAAACAAGGTGTACACCCGAACTCAGGTACGTGTGAAACTGTCTTAATCACGGGGGCTGGAAGGGGAAAGACAGTTGGGCAGCCGGAAAGAATGGGACGGAGGAGATTGGGTGACTAGGTTCGCAAACTGTCCGGCCGCGAATAATCCAGGGGATGAGAAAAAGGAATCCGAAAGGAATAGAATTTTTACGACACAGACGGCAGGGTCTGGTGTACCGGAGCTGGTCATGGGGAAATTACCAATGGACAGAGCAGAGGCACAACCTGGATCGAAGAATAAAAAATTAAGTCAGGAGGGACGCTTCTGCGGGCCTCCAGGGCAGTCCCCTTAACGACGTGGGAGTCAGAGACAAAAAGAGAACCGGCTAGGAGGCCGGACCGAAGGCGGCCTAGACATGGAGTGGGAAAAGGTATGCAAGAAAGACATGCGGCCGACCTTACGGGGTTCTCTCTTTCTGGGTCTGCTTGAAGAGAAGGGAGGGACAAGCCGACGGAATAGTCCAAGACGGTATAAGCGGGGTCGAAGGGTCATAAGGGCGGCGAGTAAAAAAAGGTAGCAAAAATACAAAAAAACTGTTATTAGGGATAAAGGGTGGCGCGCAAGCGCACCAGAAGGGCATCAGACCGGTAATAACGATCAGGGGGGGGGATAACGACATCTTAGGGAAAGATTATACCGTCGAAGGGGGCAGAGGGGGACGGAGGTGCGGCGTTTCAGTAACAAAACATGGGGGCTCCGGAGGCTGGAAGGGCTTCTATAGAAACAGGTGCTTGATAAGCTGTGAGGAGGGGAGAACGAACCGCCAAGAAGTCCAACCGTGATCGCATAAGAGAATCTCAAGCTTGGGGAAGGGAATACCAGCGACTCTACAACTAACTCCACCGGAGCTTAAAGGGAAAAGAGAGACAAAAGCAACGAAAAGAACACTGGAAGGATCTGTTGGTTGAGGGACTATAAAAACAAGACAGGGGTAAAACAAACAAAGGTTTACGGAAGAAAACGCAAACAGCACCCGCCGCTGTAGGGCTGGTTAGACAAAGGGGGTGGCGAAAGGACAAAAGACAAGAAAAAAAGAAGCTCACCGTGGATTTGGGTGCTCGGTCATCGGGGAATCGGGAAAGGGTACAGGAGAAATTAGTTCCAGGCGGAGGGGGTGGCCAATGACAATGGCGGATCGTATGATCGGACGAGGGAAAGCTGGGGTCTAAGGCACCAAGGTTGTCGGAAAGAAAGCAGGAAGGATAAGCCGAGCTTTGCAAAGAAATCAGTCCATGACATCTGCAAAAACGGAAAGAAAGAAAAGGAGAAAAGTCGGAACGCGCAACAGCGACTGGGATGCGGGAGAGTGTACGAACGAAAAAAGGGGAGGAGGGTGACCGTCAAACACCCGTCAGGGGAGGGAAGGAACCTGCAAAAAACCCGACTCATCGCCTGTGCCGTTTCCGGAACGGTCATGGGGATTTCTCAAAGGCATCTGGGAACGGCAAACCGGGATGTTTGAAGAAAGCACAGATACTAAACAAGCAACAACGTTGGAAAAGAGGAATAGGTGATGAATCGGGGGAACAACAACAACTTATAGGTAAATATATATAATCACTAACTTTCAACAAGAGGGTGTCGGAAAGAGGCAAAGGAATCGAGATGGAAAGGGGGAACCCCCGTAAATAACCGAGACGGGGAACCAGCGAAAAAGACCCTGCCAAAGGAAGCACCCAGCTTGCCCGCCGATGGTGGTTCTTCGGCGACGGGTTGGGAGTTACGGTCAAAACAAGAGGTAGTGGGGAACAAAAAAAGGGCGGCCAAGAATAATTCTAACGGACCGACATCGTTAAAAAAGAGGAGTGGGAAGGTGTTGCCGTATGTCATGGCCAGCGCTCCACCCTGCCTAGTACCGGCAGCCTTGGGAAAGCACCCAGGGCATTCGCAAAGAAGGAAAACCGGAAACGATCAAACGAGCAATACCCCCGGTCAACCCTCGGGCAATGGACCCAGCCTCGGCCCTAAAAATCAGGGACGTTAAAGATACCGTGACCAAAAATGGATTCTACAGGGGGGGGAGGGGAGAGACGTTGCGGTGAAAAGCCAAACACACCGCGGATCGCCCAGCCATAAAAAGTGGAAGAAGGGGTCGGAGGGATGGGAAAGTACACAAACGATGGTGAAAGTGATAAGAAGAAACGTAACCTCCACCGAGGCGTTGGAGGGGTCTTATGAAAGTTTCGGAGATCGGGAGTCACGTCCTTTAAAAATGTGGTGCAAGAGGATAGAGGAAAAGAAGGAGCACGGAAAACCAGCCTTGATCGCTCGGAGAACACGTTGCAAAAAAATCAAAAGAAAACTAGTGTCAAAAACAAGACATGCAAGCAAGAAGCAGCACGACTCAAGCTTCGAAGTCGACGAACGCTTCAACTACTCGGGGCAGCACACAAAGAAACCTCAAAAAAAAGAAGGAACGGGAGGAAAGCACAACACCCAGACACAGCAAGATAGCAAACTTTCTCGGGGATAAAAGAGTATCCCCGACCTTGAGCAAAGGTTGAAAGATGAAAAAAACCGGCTAACGAAGGAAACCTCGGTCGAACTTCAGCCGGGAGGCCGTCATCGAAAAATTATTAACGGCGAAACTTCAAAGCGAAAAACCGGGGAAGTGGGAAAGGCGAATGAAATAGAAGAGTGAAGGGCTCCTCCAAGCTTAGCAGTCGAACGAAAAGTTTAACGGCATAAAGAGAAGAACTACATGCTCGGGAAAAATCACAGTTCTTGCCTCTAATTTGTAAAGGCCCTCCTTTGGAGGGCGTGGTAGACCAAAAGGGCAAGGTTACGGGCATTAGAGGGGGGCGGGCGGTCACCGAGGAATGCCTGGGATATAAAGTGCCGACTTATGGACCCAAATCAGAAATCTGAATGTGCAAGGGGAGAAATCATGAACACCCCAGAAAGGAAGAAGGGTTCACCATCCAGCCTTCTGGTATGGAAAAAAAAAAAAAAGCTAGAACACGAAAAAGATATTCTGTTAGGCATCATAAAAGGATTCTAGGGACGCAGAACGGGCCAAACACTAGCCACAGAGAAGGACAGAAGACAGGAACCTTCTGGAAGGATGATAGGCAAACCTGGCAACGGGGTCAAAAGAACCAGGAGCCTTTCGAGCACCACAAAACTCGTCGAACCGTGTGAAAACAAAAAATCGGTAAAAAAAAAAACGGAGGGAGAGCGTTACAGCTCTAGCTCCAATCGCCAGGCAGGCGGGGAGGCTTAAGGGCTGCGGATGTTATAACGAGCCCAAAGTGCAATTGCCCGGTGGACTGTGATCCCGAAGCTGGAGGGAAGCAGTACGAATAGGTGAATCTGGAGGAAGAAAAGGGGTGTCTCGAGGAGAACTAACGGGTCTGTCCATTTGGCCCTACGGAGAGGGGGTCGGGAAACGACGAAGAAAAAGTCGGAAAAAAACGGGTGGAGCCAGTGAGACTGCTTCGGCTGGAGTAGGGGTAATACTTGGGACTATTGCGGGAGGGGTTGAACCGCAGTGTCATAAGGGAAGAAGCGCACACGAGATAGAACAAAAACAAAGCGAGGAAAGGGAAAAGAGAAGTCAGAGGTCTCGCTCTCATTCATACACCGGGAGGGGAAGAGGTCAGAACCAGAAAGAAGCTAAAGCGATCAAACAGCACCCGCGTCTACGACGCCTCAGTCGGTACTCAAAACGGAAGAAGGAAGTCGGGGGGAAACGTCGGAGGGACTCCGATAGAACCCCAAGTCTACTAATACACCGAGACGCCGAAGCACGATATCAAAGCCGGAGGATACAAGATTACCAAGCAATGTAAATGGCGACGAGAGCAAACAGGTCCACCAAAATTCGCGGTAAGAGCCAAGGAAGCGTTCTGAAAGCAACTGCCACTTTGGGACAATTCAGAGAAAAAAAGCATGGAAAAGAAAGGTACAATTTTCCAAAGAAAAAAATAGTTGAACTTTTGGAGGGGGCAGGACATCCCGGGTTCCAAAAGAAGAACTTGCATTTTCAAAAAAAATGGTCAGCTATAGTAAAAAGGTGGAAGGCTCTGCACTTAGGAAGGGGTGGAGTGCCAAAGGCTGGCTCCAAAACAAGACACGCGGGGGGGGGGGGGGGGGGGGGGGGGGGGGGGGGGTTGGGGCGGGTGGTTGTGGGTGCGGAGGTCGTTGTGCTGACTGGGACGGGGATGGCGGGGGGGTCAACGGTGGGGGTTGGTGGGGGAGCGGGGGTAGGAGATAGGGGGGGGGGGGGGGGTGTGGGGGGGGGGGCAAGGAAACGGGGGGAGGGGCGTGGGGTGGGGAGGGAGGGGGAAGGGGGGGGTGGGGAGGGGGGGGGGGGGCGGGGGGGGGGGGGGAAAGAGGACGGGGGCGGGCGGGGGGGGGGAGGGTGGGGGGGGGGGGGGGGGGGGGCTGGGGGAGGGAGGGGGGAAGCTTGTTGTGGGGGGGTGGTGGGGGTGGGGAAAGGGGGTTGTGCGGGGGCGGGGGGAGGGGGCGTAGCGGGGGGGGGGCGTGGGGCCGGGGGGGGGGGGAGGGGGGGGGGGGGGGTCGTGGGAGGGGTGGGGGGGCAAAGGGGGGGGGAAGGGGAAGGGATGCGGGGGGGTAAAGGGGGAGGGGGGGCGAGGGGGCGCGAAAGGGGGGATACGCGTGGGTGAGGGGGGGGGGGGGGGGGGGGGGGGGGGGGGGGGGGGGGGGGGGGGGGGGTGGGGTGAGAAGGGGGGGGGGGGGGGGGGGTGGGGGGGGGGGGGGTGGGGGGGGGGGGCTAAGGGGTGGGGGGGGGGTGGGGGTGAACAGTAGAAGGTGACGGGTAAGGGGAAAACCAAGGCCATAAAATAGGCATCCAGGGGTGTAAGAGATAAAAAGAAAATGCAGGGGGATCTCAGTGAAGAAAGCTGCATCACACAAGGAAAGTAATGCCAAGAACAAGGAAGGGAAGGGCTTCTACAACCCTACACGAGGAAAAGTTCACACTCGATGAAAAGAATCGCTGGCCTAGAGGTAGTGAGATCGAGAAGGTTCCAACGACGGGGATGCATGAAAAAGGGCAGTTCTCACGGAGGGGAGTCTTTAATCAAATTTCCCGCAATTCGGCGATATCTGAGAAGAACCCGGAAGGTAGATCAAGGGGGGAAAGTAAAGAGGGCCGGGGAATGCTCTTCTTCCGCATACTTCCGTGAGCGTTATAAAGGGTTGGGAGAGAAGAGTCAAACCTCTTGTAGGGAGTCACAGACAGTTTGGTGACACTCATCGGCATTTCAGGACTGGTAAAAAAACTGATAGAGGGAGAAATGTGAGGATGGCTGTCTTCTAGATAAGGGGAAGCGTTTAGTAGGAAGGTCACCAGGGTCGTGATGCTAGGGAGCGGCGATCAAGTTAGGGAGAAAACACGAGGAAACGGTAGGCACTTGAGAGCAAGGAGAACTCTAAAGGGATGTTGGCCGGCATCCTCGGTGCAAATCTCGCACGCAAAGGTCTCAAAAAGAAAAAAAAGGAATTGAATCAAGAGAAGCAACACAGAATAAAGACAAGCAAATGCAGCTGGTTGCGGTGCGATGAAAGAAAAAGCAAGAATGGGTTCACCAAAGGGAAAAGGCACACGCAAGCCGGAGACCACTGAGATGGGCTTGAACAAAGTGGGGCGCGTCCCCTCGAAACAGATTCGTAAAGCAACCACGGTAGAGAAAAGAGGGCCAGATCTGTAAGGAATAAACGAACGGAGGGGGAAAAATGAATGGCCAGCGGACTCTGTGTACGGGAAAGGGATGTTCTCAATGACGGGGCGGGAAGGCATCGGGGGGGGTGGGGACACAAGTCTTAAAACGAAGAGAAGAAGGAGGAGCGGCGGGAAGAAAAGGACCATGACAGCGAAACACCAGTCGGGCCCGATTGGTCACGAAAAGATAGAGAGGTGCGCAGCGTGGAGTCTCAAAAAAAACTACCGCGAGTTTTACAGCCCCTTCGCAGACTCCGGAGAAAAAACGAACCGGGGCAAAAAAGGAACTGGGCCGTGGACAGCGGAAAGTGTGAAAATGGGATCACCGTGGGGAAGAACAGGATACCGTGGGATGGGGTTTCCCGGACAAAGAAAGAAGTACAGGGTAAAAAGCCGTGCTAGGAACATCAAGTCGAAAG
>Ga0179593_1376016_pt1 | contig 10161 bp, 11 predicted proteins | sample CZODoug2_1_08_16_FD_185931 | JGI IMG/M metagenome (GOLD analysis project Ga0179593, IMG submission 185931) | Vadose zone soil fungal communities from Angelo Coast Range Reserve, California, USA - CZODoug2_1_08_16fungal (PacBio error correction) | ecosystem: Environmental > Terrestrial > Soil >...
TGGAGTAAGGGGACCGAGTGGCAGGTTAGGGGCAAAACTGAGAGAGGAGCGTCGGGCACGAACAAGCCGGGGGCGGGGTGTGGGCACCGTACGGAACTTTCAAAAAGTCGTGGGGAAAAGTTTGAAAGAGTCGTGCAACAAAGCTCTCAGAGGTGCGCAGGGCGGCATGATGGGACGGGAGGAATCCCCCCCGATGGTCACGAAACGAAATGGGATAGGTTACGCTGTCGCGGAGGAGAGATCTAACAAATGGAGGAGGAAAATCTAGAATACAAGAAAAATCCTCCCAAAAGAGACAACAGAACAGAATTGACGAAACGGACTCAATCCGGACAAGCCGCTATGGCTGAACCTACAATGATGCTGAAACGCCAGAGGGAGAAAAATTTAAAAACGACAAGAAAGGGGGCTAACGTCAATTTTGAGGAAAAAACCCCTGTGCACGAACGAAAAGCGCGGAAATCGAAGCAAAAATGAAAATGAGAGAATGAGGCTACGACATCAACAGCAACCTGGCATGCGGGCAAAAACATGGAAAAACGACCTTCGCAGGCCATGGACCCAAAGAAAACAAACATGAGGGCACGCACAGGCTTAAATAAAAAAAAGATCAGCGCAGGCGCCAAAAAATCAAAGGGTGACAATACGACGGGGGCGACAATCGACGTACACAGGGGGGGGGGGAACGATTCAACAAGGATACAAGAAGAAATCAACGAGAAGAAGGAAGAATTCCAACGGTGAAGAGGCCCTTCATCATAAGTAAAAGACAAGGCGTGGGGACTCGCGACTAGAGGGCGATCACGCACGGAAGGGAAAACAAACACAAAGAACTCTTCTACTGCCAAGAACGAGGATCTCCGCGGTTGCAGAGGGGGGGCAGGAAAAAGAACACTCCAGAAACGGGGAGGGGAAGAAAATCAAGACGAGTACTACCATTCTGAATGAACGGAGGTCAATCAAAAACCCGGCCAGCAAGGAAAAAAGAAACCACACCAAGGGCTATTTCGGGAGAAAAGAGAACGTTCCCTCCCGGTTAAGCACTCTCGTAGTGAAAAAACAAGCCAAAAAGGTCATTAACCGAAAACAAAGTTGAAAGGAAGAAACAGAGGAGGAAGGAAAAAGGTACTTCCTTAGGCTAAAGGGGTAACCCAGCGGAAGGGGCGATTGGGGGTTTGGCCAGCCAAGAAAGGGAAAAGTAAGTCACCTGCCAGGTAAAGGCGGGGGGGTTTGCTCAAGTGCGGCAAAGCGGACGTGGGATTTCGGCGGCCGCGCCGAGCGGATCGGAGACCGGGCAAGGCCAAAAGTAACTAAAAGGCAAGCAAGAAGAGAGAGCGAAAAAAAAGGCATCATGGGCCGGGATAACGGCGGGAATTGCGGAGGACGGCCATCACGGCGTTTAGAAGGCAACGAAACAAAAATCAGGAGACAGGACCCGGTGCCGGGACGTGCTGCTTAAGGGGACCTAGACTCAATCAACCAACTTCGTTCGCTAAGCGTTGGCATACTCAGGGAAAAGGAGGGAAAACGGCCCGTGCAAAAGAAAGCATAAACTGGGGGGGATGACGGGGGGTGAGAAACATGAAAGGACGCGAAAAAGACGGCATCGACCCAAAATAAGACACCGCATACCCTTAAAAAAAAAAAATCCGAAGGTCACGGAGAGGCTAGGTGGGCGCTCGGAAAGGCCACAATCTACCCCACAAACCAGGCACCTGAGAACAAGACTGCAGGGGGGAGGGAATAGGCATCCACACGGGGGCAGTCCTGCAAAAAAAAACCGGAGCAGGCATGGCGATCCAAAAAAAAGGTGGGGGATTCGCCGACTGGTCAACCCCGAAACACGTCGGCAAATCTTACTCAGCGTCAAAGGGGACTAGACCAGAGAAACAAGACCTGGCAAAAAGAGAGGGGGGTAACTGTCCAAAGGGGGGGGCGAGAGGGGAGACCGAATTAAGTCAAAAAACCTGGGAAACGAAAGATTCAAACTTTTCCCTTCAACGCGTCTCCACTAGGCAGTAACACTACTTTGCACGGGAGGAAAGGCACGCAATCAAACAAACACATTCCACGTGCTAGACCCACAGGGATATCAAGAACGATGAAAGAGGGGGGGTAAGGGGGGGGTTGAAAGAAGGTCCCGATCAGGGCCGTCAATACACCTCAGAGAAAAAAAAAAAAGGTGGGGGCACTGGTGATCTATTCCATGAAAAAGATTGGTGGGAAGAAGTCTGGGACACTGGCAGGAGGAAGGAGGAGGGACAAGGGCTAGGGAGGGACGCTGAACGAAACAGAAACATACCATCTCAGTTCTTCGGGGGGACAAAAAGAGGGTGATTAAGAGACGGAGGGGGAGAGTCACAATGTGGCAGTAAGTGGCGGGTCAGATGAAAAAGCGCTGTGCGAATGATTTCTCCTAGGTCACGGGAAGGAAAACTAGCACTTTCAAAGAGAAAAGGAGAGGGAAAATGACGGCAGCAGGGGAAACTACATGGATTTTCTCAAGCCGGCACATGAATAGAAACGTCGGAGGGATGGCCGTAAAGTAGGGGATAGGAGATGTTAGACCAGAAAAAAGGAGTCCAAAAGCATCGGCCTGAGCCCTGGGTTTGGGGAGAGTTCTTCTACGTTACAAAAAATCAAGGGAAGAGAAGGAAGAGAGACAAAAGAAAAAAGGGAGTAAGAGGAAAAGAGAGGAAGGATGCTGGTTTGTCAGGGAAGAAAGACCCCCACCCGGAGGTACACTGTAGATGGCGGATCTGTTGGGGGAAAGATCGTCGAGAAAACGGGAGAAAAGCCACCAGAAGGAGGAGATGACGATGAGCTGGATAGGAAGGGTCAAGCGCGACGAGGTGTGAACCAGAGGGATTCAAGGGCCGCATTCAGGTGTCGTCGAATGATCTCATGAGGAAAGGGGAAGTGTGGGAAAGGAAAAAAAAAGATCCCTGCTTCAAAGACGGGGAACTTGAAGAAGAAGGACTCAAGGGGGGAGGGGGAGCTGACGCCGCAGGATCTGAATCCAAACAAGCACCTCGAGGACACCTCCCGACATGACGGGGGGGGCGGACTCCTTCTGGTAGAAAGAGAGAGATCCAGTAGGACTTTAAGGAGCTTCGATTGCTGGGGATATCAAGACTCCATTCCGGAGGGGGAGGGGAGAGGGATAGGGGAAAAAGTGATAGGGATTTCGGAAGAGACCTTCAGGTGCGCATTAGTGAAGAGGTAGTAGGCGCGGGAGTGGGAAAAAAGAGAATGCGGCCGGTGAGTGCGAAAGCAAAGGAGGGGGATGCCGATCTAAAATGCTGATGCACGTATAGGGTTAACTTGAAAGATTACAAGGGCAGTTAAGCAGGAAAAGGCCGAGACGGGGTGAACGCAGTTCCGGGCGTGTCAAGGGGGTGGGATGAGGTCGTCGGCATGACTCTCAAATCAATATATCAAACTCGTAGGCGTGGTCCCCGGAGCAAAGCCGCGCCTAAAAGGGTGGGTATGATTCCGACGGGATTCAGGGCGCTGTCCCTTTCTGGGGGTACACTCTCCTTCCAGAAGCCTAGGTCTTCTGGAAAGGAGTTTTGGGTGTTTATATTTTCCTTCAGCGGGGGGCCCAACGCCGTCCTGGGCCCATATTGGGAGGGTTTTGGCGGAATTCTTTGCTCGATTATGAGGTGGACTCGACAACGGTTGGCTCAAAAAAGAACGTCTCTGTCATCTGCCGTCAACTGAGTTGGTGATAAACAAGGCTTTAAGGAATTTTCTAGTCAAGGGAGCGGTCACGCCCGATTTATTAATTCCACGTAGTTCGGAAGCTAGAATGGGGGGGGGCTTTGCAGGGAAACCCTGCACGTTGTATTCACCGGCTCTCAGTCCCGAGTTCCGTATCATCCGGGGAAAAAACTCCGTGAGCCCCAATTTGAACTTCTGCTACGTGTCAAGGGCAGAATACGTCCTCGGGCGAGCCGGCGTGAAGCAAATTCTTCGAGTTCCCTCAAAGATGCCCGGTTCAACGGGACACCAAGAGAGGATAGGAAGCCATGCGGCTTCCGTCATAACTTGCTAGACGAAACGGTACCAGAAATTGATAAAAAGTTCCCATGGCGGCTTCCCCAAAATCGCCCAGCAAGAAGATTTGTGCTTGGTATCTGTACGGGGAAGAAAAGTCGCCTTACGGGAACCCACAACCGGAAGTGCTACGGATTTAACATTCCCTCCTCTCCAAAGACAAGTGGTCGGTTACACCATGTTTATATAACAGGCACTGAGAACTTCATTCATTCTCCACCCGGACATCTTGGAGTACAAATAAGCGCACTAAATCTAAATTGGGTTTTAAAAAGCCACAGGAGGAAAGCGTACCTGTCCGGCTGGAGGCCAAGTTCAAGGGGGAGTGTCGCTTTGTAATGGGAAGGAGCACTCAAACGGAAAAAAGGGGGTGGCGAAATGTCGTACTCGACTTGGGAGTGCAGACGTTGCGTTCCTCGGTGTAAGCGGCAACGCTGCGATCTATCAAGAGTAAGGGTCCGCAAAGAACCCGGGGGGGTTATAAACCCGTGACCGGAGCGCACCGCCTTGAGAACGGGTTTTCACGCACGGGGGGGTACGAAAAATAAAAAAAGGACTGGTGTTACGAACAGTCCGTCAAGTGCAACGTGGAGTGGAAGCATGCTCGTCGTACTTGGGGAGCCAGGGGTCTTAGGTGAGGGAAGCGGAGTGAGGCGGAAAAAAACTTTAGTCGCTTGACGTCAGGAATCCGCAAAGGGGAAGTTTTGGGACGGGGACAGAGGGGAAAATGAGAAAGAAAGAAGGCCTCAAAAAGTGGGTAGGATACTCTTGATCTGTGCGTGGATGAGGGGCTAAAAAGACGCGCACAATTCAGCATGAAGAGGGGGGGAGTAGCTTAGAAAGACGCAAGCCAGTGGGCCTGAACTAAGAGAAATAGGGACTTGATCTGGCCGGGCCGGAGCCAATCGGGGGAGGGTGTCAAAGACACGGGTGCAAAAAATTAAAACGATGCGTGTCCGCGAGGAGCGGTTTGCGAGAGGCAAGGCTGAGCACGCCTCCATGCGGGGAGTGGAGAGGGTTCGGATTCTGGGTTCTCAATAACACCAAAGCGGCGGGAGAGAAGAGACAGAAGACGACACAGACAAGGGAAGTGAGGCGAAAAAACAAAAACTGCCGCTGCGAACCTAAAAGAGGTAGACAAAAAAAGAGGTACGTGCAAAGGGGGGGGGCAAACCTAAAGCCGGGTTGGCCAAAAAAAAACCCGATTCTGAATAGAAAGCAAAAAACCTACAGAAGGGCCACCTCCTCCACAAAGAAAGGTATCTACTACTAAAAGCCAAAAAGGGGGCACATGAAAAAGACTAGTATCCAGAAACGCGACCGCCTGCCCAAACGCCAGAAGATCAGTATCAAAAACCAGCGAACAATGCAAATGCCACTCTCCTCACTCCGTAAAGCCAAAAATGGCACCTGAAGAAAGATAACCTCTACACGCGGGGGACAAGGTGCAAGCCGCAAGAAGAAAAAGAAGACCCGTAAGGAAAAAACGAAGGCAGGGAGGGAGCCACGTGAGTGACGGACGGGCTTCAAGAAGAATAAAGAAAACGGTGGTAAACTCGGCAGGGCTCTGCGAATAAAAAGTTAAGTCTTATTTGAGAGGAAGAAAATCGTTGGGGGGGGAAGAAAAATCTTCTACGCCGAGAAAAGAAGAGAAAACGGGGGCAAGGCCCACCGGTAACACTCGAAAAAAGAAGGATTCACGCCAGGGTGATTGACATTCTCAGAAACATATGAAGAATGAGGGAGAAGGCCCAAGAAGAACGCCCAGGGGGAAGCAGTAACGCGACACGAAGCTTCGGGAAAAAAGCGATGCAAAGGAACTGCCCTAAAGGATGCCGTGGGAAAGAAGCGTACAGGGAAGGTAATAAAAGCGCAAAGTTCGGTGACGCAGTGCGGGTCTCAGAACAAGAAGGCCTGACGGGTGGGGAGGACAACCCTTAAAGGGTCACGAAAATCACCAAGAAAAAGGGGTGCGAAGACCAGGTGTACAGCAAGACAACTGCAAGAGGAAATAAATAACAAAGAACACTAGCAGACGGCGTAAAGAAAAAAAGGGAAGAAAAAAAAAATGACACGAACGGCCCGAAAGAACTACTCACAAGGAATGCCACCGGGAAAGCTCAAATCCACAGAAGGGAGATCACTCCGGACCGATCGGACGAGTGCTGAAAGGAACGTTAGATTGGACCGGCCCAGAAGCACATCACGTCGGGAGCAACATCGGGCAATCACACGGCTACAACGAGGAGCCACGGGGAACCAAGTGCTGGGAAGGAGGTTTACTACAAAACGATCGAAGAACATAACCAACTTGAAAGGCGTACAGAAAGTTCTTGGGGCATCATCAACGCGGGGACACGCTAAAATGCGTGCCCACCTGCCAGAGGAAAAAAAAGGGTGTTGGTGAACCGATTCAAGTCAGAGAAAAGAAGGGGCAAGCTAAACTCTGCCCAACATAAATAACCTCTAAGCAGAACCTTCCGCAAAAAACAAATCAGATGGGAACGTGGATGGGAAAACGATGGCCTCAGCTACGGCTCACCCAAAACTCTGACCAGGGTGGTAAAAGAAGGGGGAGGGAAGAGAGGTGGCACACACAACAGGTAAATGGCAGGGCAGGGCAGAAAGTTAAGCAACGGACTGGAACCGAAAAAGACAGGCGGCCAGTCAAACCCTCCTTGGGAAAAAACAAAAAAAAGTGCCACTGATCATCGGCAAGTCATCTCAAAGAAAAAAGGAGACCTCGACACAGACAGGGAAAACCGCCCAAAGAAAAAATACTAATCGTCGAGGCGTGAAAGAGAGTCCGTACCTACGAGGGTTCGGAAAATCTGAAGAGACAACTGATGGATCAAAGGTCCGTAGTCAGAACGACGGTGAAACCGGAAACTCAAAGGGGATCGCGCTGAAGCTTCCCATCAAAATCGGAAGACGATCTTCAAGAAAAATAAGTAAAGCCAACGAGCCTTCCGATAAAAAAACTCCATCGGCGGTGTGGCAAGTGGAGAGAGCCAAGACCAAGAAGGGAGTGGCCTGTAAGTCTGGGGGCACAGGGAAAAAAAATGGATGAAGTGCAAGGCCGGGGGAGCCTACCTCTCGACGACGTAAAAAAAAAAAGAGACATAAAACAGTCGGGAGGTTCAAAAAAACCGAGGGGCGGGGTATTAAGAACGTTCGTGGGGGGACAGGCAACAATTTGCCGGGAAGGGGGGATTAGGAACTCCACGGGTTAAAAAAAAAAGAAGCTAGAGCAGGCGCGCAACGAGGGGGGCGGGCAGGCCTGAACTAAAAACAATGGGTGATATCATTCGCGACAAAAAGTAGGCCGGCAGTAAAAAGAAAACCGGGGGTCGCAAGGGGAAAAAAAACTGCGGGACATGCGAAGTATCAACTGCGAAAGGAAGGATAGCGAAAGAGGGGGGTCATATTACGGTGAGAAAAACCGAAAGATTGACAACACAGCTACGCCATAAAAGAACGAAGTGGTCAACGCAACTGTGGCGGTATTGAAGGGAACGCTGAAACCAAGCAATGTCACCCGGAATCATAAACTCAAGACAACAAAGAGAGAACTAGAAGATAAGAACAAAAGGCGTTGGGGGTCACGAAGGAAGGAAAGCGAAAACGCGTTGAAAACGCGTGGGAACACGGTGAAAAGCTGTGGAAATCGGCAGGCGTCAGCAGGGGGTAACCGACGTCCGCATATCAAATCCGTTTCGCGGTGGAAAAGAGGAGGGGGGAGGCGGACGCATGACGCCGGACTGGGTAGAACTCAAGGTCGGGATGGACAGGGAGAAAAATCACGTTGTCCGAGTAAGAGATTCGACAGGCAAATCTGAGGACATCGAAACTAAGGGAAACACTGGCAGAAGGACAACCTATCTTTTTCAAGAGAGGGGACTCAGAAAATCCGAAAAAAAAAACATGTGCTGGAAAAAGAAGAAAACGAAACATCTCTAGGACCAATCACTCGACGGGTGGAACAAAAAGGGAGGGGGGGCTCCGCTGGGATAAGGCCGGTCTACCGGCAAGGGTCGGCGAGGTAAACATTCGAAAAAAAACTTCCCTTTCGTTAAATCCATGCCCAAAAAAACCGGAGAAAGGGCAAAAGACGCAGTCCAGACCACATCCTTAGGGTCAAGTGGAGAGAGGTGCAAAAGCGAGCTTGATCCTAGGATAGGGGGGGGCCCCGACCGGAGGGGGAGACCTTCTGAAGAAGGCGTAGAAGAGAGCTGGTACGCGGGAGTCCGGGTGTGGACACGAGGGCAGGACTTTTCCTCCACTCTGAGGAAAGTAGGCCGGGACACGATCAGTCAGGGTCAAGCCGAGGAAGGCGAAGCGACGTTGAGGAAAAAGGCCTTGCGGTGCCAAGTCTGTGGAGGGAATGGTCCGAAAATGGGGCTAAATCTCGCGGAAGATGACGAAGTTGAATCTGCGTGGTTCCCAAGTCGGCCTCCCAAACAGTGGGAATGAAAAGAAAAACCGAGTAACGGCGTCCGCCACTGCCCGCCAAAGGAATTTGCCTGTGTGGGTGCAAACTGAGAAATACAGAAAGGAGGGGTCTCACGAAGGTAAAGGGTGGGGGTGGGGTGTGAGAAGGGACGTGCATGCAGGGTCAAAAAAGAAACGGACCAGCGTGGGGGGGTCGAGTCTTTGAGGGCGTATGATGAAAGGGGGGGGTTATGCCGATGTCCGCGGAAGGTCATCTACGGAATCGGAAAGCAAACAGTTGATGGGCGTGGCAGGGGGGCAACATAGACGGAAAAAAGCCCGCTTTGATGTATGCCCAGCGGGTACTAAAACTTCAGTGGGGCGAAAGTATCACAAGAAGCAGACAAAATGGAGTTCACGCTCCCCGGGGGGGACCGGGGCCGTAGCAAGACGAGGAGACCGGGTTCGGAGGGGCCTTTGGGCCTCCCTCTTCAAGTTCAGTATCCCCTGGCGGGCGGGCCTTTCATCCGGTCTCTGACTGGTCGGGGGAAATAGGCGCAGACAATGAAGATTGAAAAAGGGTCACCGGAACGGAGAGCCTATAAAGTACAGTCTAACCTGAGCAAAGCGACGGCCTGAGACCCTACATGAAGTGGAGGGGGAAAAAATGTTAACCGGGGTCCGTCAACCGTAGCCACTATATCTGGTAGCATCTTGAAAAAGTCTGCTTCTTGGAAGCCACACGGATCAACGGGAGCATAAGGTCTACTAAGGAAACAGAAGGGCTGTCCCACTGCGGGTGGTCAGTAGAAACGGCGCGGGCAGTTGAAAAAATCAAAGGATTGGTCAAAGGGAACAGCGCGCACGAAAAATCTACAGGGGTGGCCGAAAGGTTCCTAGGTCGAGGTGACAGGGCAAAGGGGCCAACGGGTTTCAGGATAGGACTTTTCCTAGCACCGAAGTCGTCGGGGGCCTCATGGGGAATTAGTACTCGACTTGGGGGGGGGAGGGAAACACGGAAAGGAAAAACGCGTGTTCCTCGTGGTAGGCAAACGGGAGGCCAAAGAGTCAGGCCGGCGTAGAAAGTTAGAGGAACACCCGCGTCATGAGTCAACTTCACAAGGAACGAAGTCCCGCCTGAAAAAGGGAAAGTGTTCGTAGGAGGAAGGGGGACGCCGTGTCCGTCACCGTGAAAAAGGGAAGTTTTAAATCTTCTCGTCGGCTGGGCTTCCTTGTCTAGGAGGGGGGGTAGGAAGGGAAGGATTGAGTGGGCAGAAAGTGGAAGTAACTTTTTCGAAGTCGAATCGGAAAAACGGGGAAGGGGTGGGGCGATGCCGGGATATGAAGGAGAAAAGGAATGGAAACGGCGGCTTGGCCAGGGTGGTGTCGATACTACTTGCTTGGCTTGGGGCAATAGAGTAGAGAGTCGCCCAGCCAAGATGCCGGGGCGGGGGTGTTCCGTATAGAACAAGGTCTCTCGCCAGTGTCTCGGGGGACAGGGGGGAGGCTTAATGATCGGAAAAACCAGAGAAGAGCTTTTTGCCCCAACGGTGCCAGGGAAGTATCCCCCAGGAGGGGGGGGGGGAAAAAATTTAAACGGCGTTCACCACCTCGGGCCGGGGGCTTCGAAGAGGGGGGCAAAAGGCCGCCTCATTCGGGTTGGCGAATCGG
>Ga0179593_1385089_pt1 | contig 10161 bp, 15 predicted proteins | sample CZODoug2_1_08_16_FD_185931 | JGI IMG/M metagenome (GOLD analysis project Ga0179593, IMG submission 185931) | Vadose zone soil fungal communities from Angelo Coast Range Reserve, California, USA - CZODoug2_1_08_16fungal (PacBio error correction) | ecosystem: Environmental > Terrestrial > Soil >...
GCCATTAAAACGTGAAGAAGGAGGAAACAGGTCGTTCTTTCCTCAGAACCGGGAGTTTTAGAGACTTAAGGGGGAAAAAAGGTAAGACCAGGAGGCCGGAGATACCAAGAACGCCGGCCGAAGGAAAAAGAATAGGGAAAAACTATGGGGTGCGAAAAGTGGTGCAAAAGATAAGTGGAAGAGGGACCATTAAAAGGGGGGGACGAAAACCGATACAAACCCCCATCTTCCGGCTCACAAGGGGGGAAAAGGAGAATGTGTGTTACGGGAAAGGGGGTAACAGAAGGTGCAGGGTGGAGTGGAAAAAAAAGGGCCGTTGGAGAAAGATTAACAACCTCGGGAACACCGCAAACCCCCAGTTATCCATAGAACTCAGGGAGTCGAGGGAAAAGCACACACCACACTCCGAGAAAAAGAGAAAAAATTAAAATACCATGCTGGGGGGTACTCAATACAGTCACCTCTGGTCAACAGATCATAATCTTTCTATTCTGCTTCATTTCTTAAAAAGGATGGTCCGCAATATACAGAAAAAAGGAAAGGTCAGATCAAAAAATGCGAGCGTAGTACATCATAGAAAAGGAAGAGAGTAAAGCCTATCCTGCCCGGAACTTCAAGAATCGGGATACTTGGGGGCTGCAGGGGAGAAGGTTGGGCCAAATAGGAAAAGTGGGTCTCGTAACTGTAACAGCGCCCTCTCATTGACGGGATTAAAATTGGAGTTTCACTTGGGGAGAAACTTGGCCATGCAAGTCCCTTTCAAGACCGAAATCAAAGGGAATGAGGTGTCGGGAGGCGCAAAGAAAACGAAGAGTGGGAGGTCTACAGAATACGTCGTAAGGAAAGCTCTGGAGCTCTAAAAAATAGCCGGAAAAAAGCAAAGAACGAGAATGGGGAAGGGGTAACTTTTTCCCGGGGGGGGGTTCGGGAAAAGAGTAATCATAGGAGAGGAAAAAGATACCGTTAAGGCTGAGGAAGCAACAGGAAATCAACACGTGGGGGGAGGCGAAAATTTCATTGTGGGTGCAAAATGAAAAAAAGTTGGAAGGGCATCATGAGGATGATGGAAAGGGGGGACGGTGGCTAATAACCGAAAACCGAGGAGGGGCTCATTTCACCGCGCAGGGGAGGTGGGAGAGGTTCTATGAATCGCAGAGGGGGAGGGAGGTCAGGTAAAAAAATGTCAGACGAGGGCAATAAACCTACCAACATCTTAACGAGCAGAAAATGCCGGGACCGACGGAGAATTGCGACCGGGAACCATAAAACCATAACTGTAATAAGAGTATCGGATTCTGAAGAATAGAACAAGACATAACATGGGGTTGGTGCGCCAGGACACTCGTAAAGAGCAAGATAGAAAAGAGAGGAGACCTGTTTAGTGAGGTTAGGGAGGAGACGCGTACTAAGCGGACTTTCAAGATGGGCAGGGCGTATGAAAGGGATAGAGCAAGACGCCAGCATCTCTAGAAGATCTTGCTGGGTCCGTAGGAAGAGAAAAAGCACTGGAGTGCAAGCGGAAGTAGAATCAGGGGTAAAGACCTCCAAAAGCTCGGCTGAAATGAGACCCAGGGCACGGGGAAGCCAGACGGTTACATCCCTAGGGGAGCTTTGTAAGGACTATATCAAGGAGGAAAAGACCGTTGTCAGTCAGCAAGCGGCGGAAAAAAGGAAAAAAGGGAAGCGAAGCTGTTCAAAGAGATGTTAAGGAACACACAAGGGAAAGGGGGAAGGGGGGTAAATGCTTTTTGGGAAAAATCAAGCGAAATGCAGAAACAACGCAGACTTCCCGAGATCAAATAAAGAAAAATTGGGATCAAAGAAGATACTGAGAGGTACATTTGGTTTGCCGCCACGAAAAGGGCTGTAACAGGATGATGAACAGGAAAAAAAAACCCAAGGAACAGGAGGAAGAATCAAACCGACCGTGGTGCTGGGAAAGAGGGAAGCAGACTTGGCGGGGGGGGGAAAACTCGCGGTTAACCAAAGGGGTCACAAGTACCGAGGAGCTGCTGAGTTTAATATGTGCGAGGAAGAGGTGGGCACTAGGTAAAGCTGGGGAAAGGCGTTAAGGGATCGAGGGGGGGCACTCCCGGTTGACAGTCACTGATTCGCGGATAGAAGCCGCCAGATCGAGAGAAAAGAAATGCCTTTATAAATTTCCCCTCAAAAGGAAAGGCCAGGAGGGGGGAAATCTCGCTAGGGAAAACTACAGGAAAAGAGGCACAGAGGACCTCATGAGGGAGAAGTCAAAACAAGATAATCGGGGGACTTCGGGGAGGGCATGGCGGACAGAGTGGGGGGACAGGCTAAGGTACCTAAATGTGGGGTCGAGGAGCGATAAGGACCACGTAGGACTCTGGCAAAAAAAGAAAATCGTCAAAGATGTCCCTTAAAAGAGGACAGAGATAACTCTATCTGACCCGTCAGAAGGGGGCCCCCTCATGTCTGCAAGCTAAAGAGAGAGATTGGACGCACCCTGAAAAGAAGATAGAACAATTGATTTATTGTCGTGAAGGGGATGTACCCATTGTACTCGGAAAAATTAGCAGTTTGAGGGAGAGGAGGGAAGGCACCAATCCAAAGGAGAAGACCGGAAAGAGTGAGGAAGGGGAAATCGGGGTAATGTTTGCTCCGGATAGAGATCCGAAGAGGAACGAGCGAGCGCAGAAAAAAAGGGGACACCAGGTTAAAAAACACAGTCAAAGGACGAACAGAGGGAATTGCCACACCCGGGCAATAGAAGGGACCCTCATGGAAGGAGCAAGGAAAAAAAGTCCAAAGATAAAGGGGGGAAAAAAACCAGAGACAAGGTGAAGTTGTGGTTGAAAATAAAACGACACCAGTCAAACCAACAGAGTCGCCTGGGGGAAACTTTGAATCAATGTGCGGGGACAGGAGCCATCATCTCGTCTCGCACTGTCTAGAACGATAAAAGGAGATAGAGAACTTGAACGACTTGCAGGGAAGGAAGGAAGTCTTTCCTTTCAAATAGGAAAAGCAGGAAAGTACCAAAGGAAAAGGACATCTGGAAAAAAATATTAAAAAGGGGTTGAGGAAGAAGAAAAATGGAGCAGTGCTGAAGGATTATCTAGCACAAATGATAAAAAGGGAAGTGATAGCATCTCACCGGAACAGACTTCGGAGGGGGGAGAGATCCAGTTAACCGAAAATAAACAAACAAAGGGGGGGGGGAAAAAACATAAGATGAACTTAGAATCGCGAATTCGCGGGGAGGGATGACAACCCAAAGACGTGAGAGAATTGAACACAGGGGGGGAAAGGGGGAAAAGGTGCGTAAATGAAGGGAAAACGATGGAAGATAATCTGGCTCACTCCCAGTAGACGCAGAGGTGGGTTTTAGCGGGGGGGCGGGGACAGAAAGAGGGGTGGGGGGGGGTAAAAAAATGAAGCGGGGAAAAGAGTGCACGTGCAGTTATCAGCCCTTAAAGGAAGAAGCCCGCTGCCTGAGCCGAGGGAGGGGTGCTCTGGAAAGGCCGAACTGGGATACGGACGCGGATTCTCCAGAGGAGAGACTAAAATATACTGGGAGGAAGATGGAGAAAAACACCAAGGGCAACATTGGGAGCGTGTGACGCAGGAAATTTGTTATCCAATCTAAGAGCGAGGAGCGTGCAGGCCGGGGAATTAGTAAGTATCTTGAGGGGTGGGAGGAACAGCCAAGGGGGAATTGAGAAATCGACTGGGGGGGGTTCACCTGGGGGGCTTTCCGGAAAAAAGGAGGGGTTATAGGGAGGAAATCGGCAAGTCGCTGGAGGGTGGGACTCAAGGAGCACTAAAGAAAAAAGGAACAGGACCTGCCGGCGGAGAAAAACGCTGCTGTAATGGGGAAGGGAAAAAGGATTGCGAACGAACAAAGCCTTGGGGGGGAAGGCGACGACCATTGAGTCAAGAAAGTTGGATAAAAAAACACAGGCAAGAAAGCCGTGGTGGTATGAAGAAAGGGGGGGGAATCATTGTGTATGTGGAGGAGAGACGAGTTGAGAAAGGGTGTCGAACAAAAAAATCTGGGGAGGAATGACGGGTAAGGAAAGAAGGGATCTGAAAAGAACTCCAGACATTAGGGAGGATGGGGGGATTCGCGAACATCAAAGGCACGTAGAGGCGATCCGACGCCAGTCATGAGGAAAGGGAGAAGAACACTAAGTTCGCTGGCAAGTCAGGCAGAAGAAAGAAAAAAAGACAATCCATCGAGGGTCTTAGGCTACTCAGAGAGTCCGATGTGTAAGGAAAAAAACAGGGGGTAACCTTGCTAAAGAACGATCTTCCACCGTCGGCCCGAATTTTGGGAAATAGGGAGCATGACTTGCGAGTTCAGCGCTCGGAGGGTCGTCGATTCCTAATCCAATCCAGGCTCACAGAACTAGGTTGGGGCACTGAAAAAAGGGGAAGCTGACAATAAAGGCAAATAGGTACCAAGAGCCCTTCCAGGACCGAGGCCAGCGCGAGGCAGGTTGGGGAAAGGTAACCCAGATACCCCTTAGAGGAAGATCAAGAAAAAAAACAAAAGGAAAAAACGTTAAGCATCCAGGAATTAGTCAGAAAACCTTGACAGGGAAACAGGAAGCTGTCAGAAACAATTGGAAGCAAGACAAGGAAGGAAGTAAGGAAGCCAGGGTTGGTGATGGTTCTGCGGGCAGGGAAGCTTTGGACTGGAGGCGATCTGGGCAACATCAAAGAACGGAGTACGGAGGGGTGTGCTGGCGTCAAAAAGAGGAGGGGACACCGCAAGAGCGACATTTGGAGAAAGTGTATTGAGGAAGGGAGTGGCTGCCACAAACCCGGAGGATGGTAGAAATAGGTAGAGGGTCGTCCGTCAACCGAGCACCGTATGGGGAAAAGGGTAATGGTCGCAGTAGGAAGGATTAACATATTTTGAGGAGGAGGGGGACGGAAATCAGTGGAGAGGGTGAAAACGTGTAGTTCTCAAGAATGACGACAAAAACAATCAGGAAGGGGAGGTTGAAAATGCGGAAGCCTTAGCGGGCGCGCAGCGCATTTCGAAACGAAGGGAAAATTATAGGATTAAATAGCTCGTCCCAAATTGGGAACAAACGTGTTTAAAGTGGATTATCAGGAGCTTGTTTTCGCGACGTGGGTCAAGCGGACCTTCGCAACTCTGACTTTACCCAAAGGGAGTCTCCATAGAAAAGGGGGTTCTTAAAGAGGAAGGCGGAAAAAAAATTGCAAGAGAAAAGGCTGCATGGAGGTCGGTAAAGGGGGATAGACGGAGCCTTCTTTCCAGAAAAAATTATGGTGCGACAGCAAAGGGGGGAAAGATGTTGGTGGTGTTGGGGAAGTGAAAAACTAGTAATTGGGGACTCAATAGTCGAATTTGAAAGGAACAATATGAAAGACTCCAGAAAATATGACGGGGATAGGGGGGAAGAAAGGCCAAGGTCGTGAGGGGGGGGGGGTGGTGTTGGGGGGGGGGGGGGGGGGGGGGGGGGGGGGGGGGTGGGAGTCGGTGAAAAAGAAAGTAAAGCGCCTTCAAATTAAGAAGAAGAAAGATGAAAAATTAGAAGCGTGGGGGGGGCACATCAAAGGGTAATATAACCTCAACGGTGGGTGTGGAGGATGTAAAGGTCGCAGCAGTCCGGCGAAGGTGTAAGATGAAAAAAGTCCGAACAAAAACGCAAAAATTAAAGCAGGGGAGGAAGGGGGGGGAGTTGTCTTATCTGAAAAGGAAAAATACAGAGCGGTGAAAGGGGGGATTAAAAGGAAAAAGGTGACAGACTGCGGGTGGAGCTGTCAAGGGACCAAACCGCTAAGAAAGAAAAAGGCTTCAGGGACAGAAGTTTCCATAAGAGGAGGCATAAATGGGCAATTGAGCAAAGCTGTACAAACATTCTCAAAGGAAGAGGGGAAAGTAGTATTCGGGGGGAGTCGCCATGTTACGAGAGACCCGGGGCATTGGGGCTGCAAGAAAATCGTGACTTCCTGTGAAACAGGAGACAAGTTGGAAAGAATTCAGCCGCAGGCAAAAATGGAGTAATCCAGTGCGGGAAGGAGGATGAAAAGGAATCACTAGGATACGTAACTGGTGCGAAGATGAAAAAGGGAATCCTTAAAGAACATGAAGACCGAAAAAAGAATCCTGGAAGAACCATCTTCTTGATCGTGGGGGATTCTGACAATGCTGGACTAACAGTAGTAGCATACTTTCCTGTAGGGGTGTCTGAGGGGAAATTAATGTGAACAAATAAAAGACTCGAGAACAGGAGGTCGAGAGTATTGGTGAAGAAAAAATATTTGGAAGAATTCGGAAAAAAGTGGGGACACAGGGGAAAAAAAAGAAACGTGCAAATCCTGTACCCAGTTTTCGAAAAAATAAAAAGTGAGAAGATTAGTTTCATATAAGTCCCATGTGGGGGAGACACACAAAAGATGGACGGGACAACAAAAGGTTCGGAAAACCGGAGGTTCCTGAGGGGAAGAAAAAAGACTTCGAAAGGCGCATCTCCCGCCAGCCCGGGTGACTGAAATGGACAATGGAGTAAAACACGCATCGCTAACAAAAACAGGGTATGTTCCGAGGAGAGGGGATGGGGGGGGGAGGGGATAAATGCGAAAATCGAGAAAACAAAAAAAAGGATTTAGTAAAAGAAAAAAGAGGGAAAGAGCAGGGGGACGCATTCACTCCCATGGGAGGCACATGGTCAACAGTTAAATCCACTGTTAGCTGAGAAAGGGGGGGGGGAAATTTAACGAAAAGGGGAAAAAAACCCGTGAGGACGAGGAACTGGGAGAAAGGAAGAATTAGCAGGGTGAGGAAGAGCGGGGTTTTTCCAAGGATGGCGGGACCCTTAAAGGGTGGCTGAAAACCGTCCGGATAGATGAAAGGAGAAAAAGTTCAGCATGGTAAACGGGGGGAAAAGTGGTTACTTTGGCAAACTTTTGGAAAAAGAGGGCTACAAAAGAATATCCCAAATAAGATCACAAAAAAGGGGGGGAAGAGCAAGTGCTAACATTCCGGGGGGAAGACTATGCCGGTCCAAGGCCCTCAATCATGAAAGAAAAAAAGGGCGGGGAAAGACCCCAACCCGGAAAGGGATAAGGGAATGGAGAAGAGAAAGAAAGTCACATCAATGCGAAGAGGCCATTAGGGTCGAAAGCGACAGATCTCAAAAGGAGAAGGGCGAGCTACGGAGAAGATTTCATCATAGAAGGAAGTTTGAAACGAGAAATGATAAATTGGCCGCAGGAGAAAGGGGCCTCAAGGGATAGGGCTTGACTTAATAATTCTAATCACCAGGAAAGGGGGGAAAAGCTCTTTGCAAAGAGGAATCCACGTGAAGAGGGACGCTTACGATCAGTGTCGAAAAGACTTCGAAAGGTGTTGACCGCGACCTAGTAAAGCGGTCAAAATAAGGGGGGGTCCTTCAGTTGTTCGGGAGGGGATTCTGCAGGATGCCGAAGGGTGCTGAAACGGACCAGAGAACGAAGACTTAGGGTACACATAAGGGGGGGAAGCCGGCAGGTTTAAAAACGACCTTGGCGGGGAGATCATGGGGCAGGAATAGGGGAAGAAAAAAAGACTAGACGGGACCAAAGAAAGAAAAAAGGGGATCGGTCATATCTTAATGGGGCACCGATTACTGGGAGAAAGAGGGATGAAGGGGAAGCGGAATGCTAAAAAAAACAAAAAAAAAAAAAAGAAGAACTGATCGGGAACTGACTAGATTCTGTTTTGATCGAGAAGCTCCGCTCAAAAGGAGTCAACAAACCAATGGAGAGCGGAGGTAAAATCACTAACCAACATAAGGCCGTGACGGGGACGGAAAAAAAAAAAAAGCCCGTGTAAAGAGAAGGGTCATAAGGAAGCGACAATGCCCTAAGAAAATCCACAAGGTCCAAAGTGGTCTTGACCGGGGGGGAGGAAAGAGGCTAGCCCAAGATGTGAGACCTCAGGGGTTTGCGAAGGAAAAGATAGCGTGACACATCGAAAGCAGAAAGTACTCAAGGCAATCAAAAGGTCGTGAAAACGGGCATCTCGCGGAAGTACATCCTGGACTCGTCTTGGGAGGGAGAGTATTACGAGGAGCTCTCGGCGCTCAAACGGGGACCAGGAGGAGGGGGAGGAGTTCCCAGTGAGTAAGAGCTGCACGGGGCAAACACCGACCCACTGATTCTTATGTAACATTCTGGAGCAACATAGAGGACCAGAAAGAGCAAAGGGGACTGGGCCTTACCAGGAGCAGGGTAAAGACTTTCCGTAGAGTTGGTTGGGAGGACAGATAAAAGGCGAACGGCGTCAGTCCAAGCATCGCTAAAAAGAAATGCTTAATCGGCTAAAAGCGTTTGGCTCCTATGATTCGGCCTTGCCCTCAACAAAAAAGCCATAAATAATATTACAGAAGTCCAAAGACGGCTCCTATTCCCACTCAAAAAACAAAAAAAAAAAAAAAAAAAAAAAAAAAAGAAAAAAAAAAAAAACAAAAAAAAAAAAAAAAAGAACAAAAAAAAAAACAAGAAAACACCCAAAAAAAAAAAAAAAAAAAAAAACAAAAAAAAAAAAAAAAAAAAAAAAAAAAAAAAAAAAAAAAAAAACAAAAAAAAAAAAAAAAAAAAAAAAAAAAAACAAACAACACAAAAAAAAAAAAGAAAAAAAAAAAAAAAAAAAACAAAAAAAAAAAAAAAAAAAAAAAAAAAAAAACACCCACAAAACAAAAACACAAGGAAAAAAAAAAAAAAAAAAAAAAAAAAAAAAAACAAAAAAATATAGTGTCAACCTCCGATCACCAAAAAAGAAAACCAGAAAACTGCGCACTATAAAAGGAAGGATGTCAGGGTCCCCACTAAGGACTTACGTAGGACGGGGTGACCGGCGCATGTCAGTGAAAAAAAAAAATGCAAGCCGATGACTGTTGGGGGGGGGAGGTTAGAGGATCGAACGGGGGGGCATGACTGTAACGTTTCCACACGGTACGTCACCACAGCTGAGAGGTAGTCAAGAAAGGGGAGAGGCAGTTTCGCTGGGAGAGGGGAAGAGTTCCTCCTGGGGAAGGATTTAGTCTTCGGGTCAACCGGTAACATGAAGGAAACGCGGAGAAACCGACTCTATAAAAAAAAAAAGAAAGAAGGTTTAAGAAGGGACCATCACCCTTAGTGGGGGAAGACCAGTTTTAACGGCGATCAAAAATGAATGAAGGGTCGACGGAAGTCAAAACGATCGATGAGAATAGAGTAGTAAAAGAAACACAAGGAAAAAAAAAAAAAGTATGTGTCCATCGCTGTCCAGTTCGGGAGGAGGGAGAGAAAACGTGGAGTGGGGAAGAAAGAATACAAAACCTTCTAGAGTGTCCCATGAGAGGGTGCACCGCGAAATCTCAAAATACAGGGGGGGCAGAGATGCCCAAAGACAGGGGTACTCTTCGCAGAAGCGAGCTAATGCACCGTAGAGAAAAAACACTGCAGCTAAGAGGCCTCCAAAAGTTTCTTGCGGGGGGTCAAAATTAAGGGGGGAGGTAAAAGGGTCGGCTGGAAGCCACTTTTGACGTGGGAGAAGGAAGGAAAAAAAAAAAACATGACAGAGCGCCCCTCGGAAGGAAATTACGTTGGTCCGCCGAACCAGAGATGCGAGAAAGGGGGAAGGGTGCCGAGGGCACCACAGCTTGCGCAGACTATCAGCAGGTTCAAGTGAAAAAAAACAAAAAAGAATGGGAACTACCAAAAGAAAGAAAGAAACAATAAAAAAAAGAACGTAAGGAAGGGAGGGGGTGGAAAGAGATTAACTTAAAAAACCCAGTCCCCCGAGGTTTAGGGGGGGGGGGGATGGGAAAACTCCGACAAACCTCAAGACCAAGAGAGCGACAGAAAAATCCCCTGGTCCGGAAAGAAGTGGGGAAGAGAGCCAGCAGAGACCGAGGGAGAGGAAATCGACTCATTCAGGAAGGGGATCAGAACTTGGAAATGATTACAGGGAATTTCACAATCTGGGAAAAGGAGAGAACCGACAGGGGGGAACCTTAAAGTAAAACCAAAGGGGAAGAAAAAGGGGAAGTAGATATGTAGAAAGGGGGAAATGGGGGGATGATCTACGCAAAGGAGACCGGCTGTGGAAAAGAGAGCAGTAAAGTCTAAGAAAGGGGACGGCGTTTGTCCAAGGAATAAAATGGTTTGAAGACGGAGAAAAAGAAG
>Ga0179593_1391100_pt1 | contig 10161 bp, 11 predicted proteins | sample CZODoug2_1_08_16_FD_185931 | JGI IMG/M metagenome (GOLD analysis project Ga0179593, IMG submission 185931) | Vadose zone soil fungal communities from Angelo Coast Range Reserve, California, USA - CZODoug2_1_08_16fungal (PacBio error correction) | ecosystem: Environmental > Terrestrial > Soil >...
GGGGGGGGGAGGGCGTCCGCAGAGATGTTTGTGAGTCGGTGATGGGCCAGGATGCATTTCTGTCGTGTCGGTGTAGTTCTATGCGGATCACTTGGGACTTTGAGCGGGAGGGAGAGTGGCTGGCGAGATCAACTCCGCCGATTTCTAGAGTTATCATCTGTTCGGGTGTCCCAGTGAGTTTAACGGGGAGGCTGGGGATCCTGCCAGGCGCGCCTTCTAGTGTATAACTCTCAGGCGAGGCCGCCATCCCGAGCCATAGCGGCGTTGGGCATTTTGCTTTGGCCTGCGCGGAAAGTCGGCTAAGCGAGAAACATTGATGGTCAAGTTGTGAGCAGCAAATCCCTAAAAAGCGGGAATCTCAAGGTCCGCAGCTTGGCACCGAACTAAACATCGGACAAAGTCAGAAACCTGCGAACGAAAAATCCTATGTGGGGATTGGAACACCGGCCCTTTCCCCCAAAGTGAATTAAAAGAATATAGGAAGTGGACGGGGAACAGGGAATGGCTGCCAGTCACTGAGTACGACTTCATGCGAAGCAAGGATTCAAAAACGGAGGGAAACTTAACAAGAAATTGGGGTTAGGAGGAAATGAAGCGGACAAGGGGGCCGTGGGGCAGGAAGAGGATATGACAAATGAAAAAGAAATTAACGGAATAAGTATCTAAAAAAAAAAGGAGGAGGAGTAAAGAGAAAAAAAAGGGGAAGTATGGGGAATTGGAGACTCTTACGCGGGAACAGGCCAAAATGGGGAAAGGCAATGGTATAAAAAAAAAAAAAAAAAAGGGAGTAGGGGGGGGGAGCCAAAGGAAGAAAGAATAGGTCTTATCCTATGGATACAGAAAGTGAGGGCATAACTGAAGAGCAAGTCACGGGGAAGAGGCTGGAATGTATTCAAATCGAAAGTCTTTTGAAAGGATGTGAAAGACAAATACGATTGAAGGGAGGCAGTTACATTAAAAGCATTGGGGGTTGGCAATAAACGATGGTAGGTAAGGGTGAAAAGCTCGGGAAAAAGAAGAGGTCATCGGGAGAAGTTTGAAACATCAAAATCCGCAAAAATGGGGGAGGAGAACAAGTAGCCTAAGAGGCCAGAGACATGCAGACGAAGAAGAATCACCATGCATCTCGTGCCCTCCTGGAAGGAGTTTTAAACCCGCGCTTAAAGTAGGAGCCATTCGCTAACGATCTGGCAAAGGTCAGGAGCCGTCTTCGCGCAAACTCTTGCCACAAGAAGCCGTTCGAACTGCCCTCTAAGTCACTCGTCTTCTGTTTTACTCAAAAGGCCCATCCTCGGGACCTCCCTACCCGCGACCCCATCTCCAACTCGAACCAAAATAGTGCTGTCTGTACGATTCAATTCAATGTTCGCTCCGTAATGGAAGTAAAAAATTCAAAGCATATTCTTCTGGTGAACGTAGAAGTGATTTTCTTACCTCATCCCTTACCGCCTACAGTCATCGGCGTTTACTCAAAGAACTTCCAAGGTCCCCTAACGGCTCGCCTTCGTGACCGGAGAAAAGACGAATCCCGTCAACTAAAAAGGCCGCGTTTACAGAAGGCAAATGAATGTTATTGGGAAATCAGGGGGGAGCGGCATTGTTGTCGGCTAAACTGACGGCCGAGGATCGTCGCAAAATCATAAATTAGCCCGGAAACACTTATTAAACTAACGGACAATCAAAAGCTCGTTAAGTGGTGGGGACGACGGAACCCGAGTGATGACAAAGTTGTTTACTTGGAGGTGGCTCAACCGGGAATTCTCAAACCAGAACAAAACCCTTGTGTCAAGCGAAAATGACCACGAAGATTTCGACGCAAAAAATCGAAGTCCATGACGGCCGCGGAGTACGACACCTGGTACTGGCACACGCCGTCCTTCGAGTGACCGCAGATGCAGCCGTAGGCACGTACGGCGTAAAAACGCAAACCTAGGGCGAGGCACATTCTAACGCGCGTGCACGCTGCTCTGGCTGGTGGACCGCCGCGATGTTTGCCGCGGCGCTCACGCCGGTTGGTGCAAGCAAGTTCTCTAAGGTCTGGCGCAATTGACGGCCCGAGGGCCAGAATCATGTCATTGTCGGCTTGCTTGCGGCCTAACAATTGCCCTTGGGGAAAGATGGCTACGCCGGGGTCCGAGTGAAAAAAAACATGGGGCCAAGGGTGGGGCGCTCAAAGAGCAAATTTTCAAAAACTTACCCTGTTTTATCTCGTTCTCGCGTAGCAAGGGCGGGCTCGCAGAAAGGATCCGAGGTGCGCTGACGAACGATACTGATCCCTAAGGAGAAAAAAAACGAGTGATGGGGAACTCCCAAAGACGGGCTCATCGCAGGAAAACATCTACGCTAAGGGAAGGGAAGTTCAGTCATTCGCAGCAAATCGTGGCGGGGACAGCGAGGACCTCCGCTTTGGTGAAGGAAAACAGAAGAAAAGCGAAACTTACGAACGCGAATGAAGAGAGGGGAGCAAACAAAAGTAAAACAAAGAAAAAGAAAACGAGAATTAAAAAGGAGAGAGCTACTATAGCTTAAGGCCAAGGGGAAAAACAAAAAGCAGGAAAGTACGAACTGCCGGAATCGATCTAAAAACGGAGAGGATGAAAATATACAAAGGAAGAAAGACTTGCCGGGAGGGGGTTGGGGGGGGGGATTGTGGCAAGAACTAGAGAGGAGATCTTGACGGAAGAAGATTCATAGTTTGCGTTAACGGGGGGTAGAGTTTGCTCAAAAAGTGAAGCACGTATCTGGCAGGAAAAGGAGAAAAATTGGACAGAGGGAAAGGGGACAAAACGGAGGGAAATCAAAGTCACGAGAGACATAATGACAAAAAGCAGAACGTAAAGGGCCTTCGTCAAAGGACCATAAACAGGTTTGGATTTGAAAAAAAAGGAAAATCAAATAGAGGGAGCGATCGTATGCGAAGGAAAGCCTAATCGGATAAGAACTTACCTAGAAGTGATAACGAAATGAGAAAAGCAAAGTAAGGGAAAGGGGGGGTTTTAGCTGAAAACAAAAAAGCGTTGGCAAAGCAGAAGGGAAAATAGTCAAAATTCGTAGAATGGAAAACTCCCACAAAAAGCAAAGGGAAGGGGGAGGCATACCCAAAGAGAAGGAAGGAAAAAGTAAGGGAAAAATGGGTCCTCCGAAAGAAAAGTGAAGGTCCTCTCAGAATGAGAAAGAAGGACTGGCAGATGAAAACCTAAGCTCCTAGTCCAACAAGATTCTTCGAAGGGAAAAAAAAAAAAATACATACTGCAAGGGAGTCTTTCTGAGGGGTGTGAAAAGAGAAATCAAGAGGGAGAAAGGATGAAACGAACGGAATGTGCCTTTGGGGAACTCAAGGGATGTAGAAGGACCTCCGAGAAAAAAGTTTGAAATGGGCTTGAAAGAAGAATGGGTGAAGGGGGTCAAAGGAGTCAATTTAATGAGGAGAGGGGGGGCCAGAGAGAAGGAATAGGAAAAGGAAAAACTCTTCCCTAAGGGAGGAATGGGGAGGGGGGGGGAAGTGGTTGGAAAAAGAAAAAAAGGGGGAGGGGGTGGCAAAGAAAAAGGGAGGATGGGAATCATAATAGGTCAGGAACTTGTACCAAATGACACCAAGGCAAAAAAGAGAGTGTTATGTCCAGTTAAAAGGGAGGTGGAAAAAAAAAAAAGTAATGTGGCAAGGGCGGAAAAAAACTGGATGAGGGGGGGGGGGGAGCAGAAGCCGAGGGAACATGTCAGGGGGGAAGAAAAAGCCAAACAAAAAGGAAAGAAAAACTATTGGGCAAAGAAAGGGACCTGAGGGCACGGAGTAACGAGAGGCCGGAGGGGAGTAACACAAGGGGGAGGGGTAGGAGGTGGGAGATTCCAGGGGCAGGAAGGTTAGTTAAGGGATGGGAGACTTCACTGGAAGGCACATGGAAAAATGACTGTGGAGGCGGGAAACGGGAGGCTTAATTCAAAAGAGAAGAAAACGACAGAGGAAGGGGGGAAAAAGGGAAACTTTCCCGAAAGAGAGCGAAAGACCAGGGGGGGGAGAGGAAAGCGCCCTAAGAAAATTGGGTGGGGGATTGGGGTCTTTACGAGGGGGTCGCGTGATGGGGCCCTTAGGTTTGGCGGGGGGGGTAAGAAGAAAAAAACGGGTGGAGGTAAACTGGGGGGGGGGGGACTAGACAAGGGCGGGGGGTGCAAAATATATTGGGAGCCTATTAAAGGGGGAAGTCCTGGGCAAGGACGGGAGAAGTACATAGAGTTTATAAGAGAAAAAAGGAGGTTCCACAGCACATCCAGATTAAGGCGCTTGGAACAATGAGCGGTGGTTGGGGGAGTGGTGGGGGCAGGACACTGTGGGAAAAACTAGGAGCGACTATTCGAAGGAAAAAATTATTGGAGATTGGGTGGTGAAAGAAAGAGCAAGAAAAGGACAGGATTAAGCGAGGAAGGATAGGGGGGGGAAAGGAGGAAAAAAAAGTAGGGAAAGAAAGAGGAGGGGAATTAAAACCTGCTACCGGAAGAGGGAGGGGCTTGAAACAAAACTGGACCAAAAGAGGAGGGGGGGAAAAAAATATAAAAGATAAGGGATTCGCAGGAAGGAAATTACGTATGGGGGAAAGTACGGGAATGTAAAAGAAGGACTCAGTAAAATGAAGGAGCGATTGAAGTAAAAAAAAAGAAAAGGGTTGCGGGGGGGAAATTACAGGAAAGGACAGTTTGCAAAGGGGATGAAAATTAAGGGACTAAAAGACGAAAAGAGAAAGAGATCCCAAACAACAACGTAGAGGGGAGGAAAGGCTATCTGGGGAGGGGGGTCAGAAGGTAAGGTTGCAGTCGGTCAGCTGAATGCTCCATGAAAAACGTCTATGAAAGGGGGCATCAATAACCCCGGGGGGGAGAATGTGGGGAGGCACTCTGGAATGCGAGAGATTCAAAGAAAGACCACTTACAGGAAAAAGGAAGCAGAAAGGTCAGAGACCTAGCGAAGGGGAAAATTAACTAGAGAGGGACAGGAGGTGGGTTTCAAAAAAAGACTGGTAGGGGGGGAAAGATCAGGCAATGCAAAAAAAGGGGGACCTCTCTGGTAGTAGGGGAAAAAGCTTCGGAAAAGAAAGACAGCTTTATTGAATGTGAGGAGACTCACCAAGCCACTAAAGAAAGTGGAAAGTCGATCTTAAAATGCTAGGGACTACCAGGAAAAAACAAAATAAACCTGGGACGCGGAGGAAATGCTTTCTTGGGTTGGAAAAGGTCACGAGAGATCCACCGAAAGAAGGGAGGCGAAACAAAGGCAAACAGGATTCGCAGCCAGTCGAAAGGAAGGTGTAAAAAAATAAAAAGGAGCTTCACAAAGCAGAACGGAAAAGAGGGCACGTGGGGGGAGAGAAAAAAAAAAGGAGAAGAACCTAAAAAGACACCGAGAAAAGAAAAAGAGGCAGGGGATAGGCAATTAAGAGTTCGGACAAAGTAGTAATGCAAGAACCGAGGGGTGGGCGTTACTCTTGGGAAAATTCAAGAAAAGACAACCGAAAAAAGGACGGGTAAATGGGAGAACGGAAAGAGGGAAGAGACAAAAAGACTTCCGTGACATAGACGAAAAAATCCATGTTGAAAGGGAAAGAAGGAGAGGTTGGAAAAATTCATAATTGGGGGTAAAGGGGAAAATCGTTGAGGGAAAGGGGGTGGTGAAAAGAAAAGACAGTGTAGGAGGAGTCGGACCAATCATAATTGACGAAACAACGTATGAAAAGGGTGGTATCCGGGAAAGCAAAAAAGTTCGGTGAATGTGGGGGGAATGGTTGGGGGAAAGGCTAAAGGGATGGCCAGGGGGGTAAAGTGTGAAGAAAAACCGTTCTGCAAAAACAAAGGAAAATAAGAATACTGGGAAGAGCTAGAAAAAGGAAGAGAAGGAGCAGGGAGAAATCAAAGGACAAGGTGCGAGTACTAAACAAAATAATGAAAGAAGGACGGGGAATCGAGTTCAAGAAGATCAACAAGGAGAAAGGAAAACAAACGCTTAATTCTCCGAAGGGCAGAGGGAAGCACAATTCTAAAACTGAGGAGAACTAAGAGCTTGGGGAAATTCAAAAGGGAAGAGAGGGGGGAAGAGGGGGGCTCAGAACTGGGTTTGTTCTGCAGAGCTGGTTGGGAAAGTCAAAAAAAGAAAAGGGGGGAAGGGAGGGAAAAAAAACGGGCACAGCTCAGGAAGGAGTCTTAAGTGAATGGGAGGAAAAAAAAAAAAGTTTTGGGGGTCGGAAGAGGGGTGCTAAGCGGGGAAAGATGGGACTGGCACGCCTATTAAAGGTTGGTGAGATAAAAAAGAGCAAAAATGTGGACTTGGCTGGGGAAGGAAAAAAAAGGTGACGGAAAATACGCTGAAAAAAAGGAAAGTGAAGATAACGGGGGACTTCGGCGGGCTAAAGATAATAGAAAAGCCTGAGAAAGTGATTGGGACTCCCCCAGGTGGGGAAAAAGGAGGGGGAACACAAGAGAAGCTCGCGCTATTGACGGCTGTTCGTAAAGTCTGAGGGCGTCTAGAACGTCGCACGGAAATCAGGTTGGGGGAGGGACAATCTACTCAAAAAAAGAAAAAGGAGAACGATTCAGACATGAAATCATCGTACTACCTAAAAAAAGGAAAAACTCTAATAAAAAGGAGTCTTCCGAAAACGACGAAAGGTGATGGAACCATGGCCAACAAAAAGACCTGGGAAAAAAAAAGTTAAAAAAAGTAGAGAGACAAAAAAAACAAAAAAAAAACAAAACAAAAAAAATAAAAACACGGGTGGAGGATAAAGAGAGAGATAGGTCATTCTTATTTCCTGAGGTTGGTTGGGGGCAATTGGGCAAGCAAGCTACCGTGAGCCGGAATTCGCGGTTGCGTTGCGGTGTGAGGTTACAAAAAAAAAGAAAGGCGTATCTTAGACGGCAAGCAGCGGGAAGATTGCAAGGCACAAAGCGGATGGATGGACTGCACTCAACTACGACTCAGAAGACGAAAAAGCCGAAAGAAAATACCGGAGAATGCTTACTGCGACAAACATTGGTTAAACGCATGAGCAGGACGGCTTCGAACCACGAAGCGGATACAGCACACTAAGAGAAGCGTGAAACGACAAAGACCTAGCACGAAAAAACTAAAAATACTGAACGTTTTTGGCTCAACCCAAAAAAGCGGTGTCCCCATACAGGAAGATCCCACACGTAGCCATTCCCCACCACAAAGGCAACGAGTGGGGGGAAAAGACGCCCCAGAAAGAGTGAATTCCATCGTCCAATTTCGGGTGGGACGGGAACCGAGATGAAAGAAGCAAAAACTGCCCATGCACCACCGGGCCACGCGGACCACAAGCGCGGAAAGGGCCCAAGAGCAGCTTGCGCAACCAAAACTAGAATTGTGCAATGGCGCAAAAAAAGACACGAGCTGGCTAATTACCGCACGGACTGAGTCCTGGCTATCTAAGGGCAACGGAGAGGGTTACACGTGAGGTAAAGGTGTCGTAGGAACGCCCCCCTCGGATCTTGAGGCGCGAAGGGGCACTTCAGACATAAGGCTTCGGTGTGAACTGGTTTTGGAAGAAAGTCAGTGGGGGCCACCTAAACGATGCATCATCCTCAACCGCCCGTGGTCCAAAACTAAAGCAGATGGCCGCACATAGGGGTAGTTTGTTTTTCATAGGGCTGTCAATTGTGATGGGCGCACTTAAACTCCGGCCTGGGGGACAAAAAAACAATGCGCGCGATGTTTCCAATCACACATTCATTTGACCTTCGAAATCCACGGCCTTGATATCATGTGACCACAAAGGGTCGTATGTTTTGAAGCAAGTAAGTCAGCCGGCTGGACACCACTGCATGATTTAAACCTACCATGAATGGTGGCGGGTCCCAGGCGAGAAACAGATCCACCGAACTGGACTTTGACCTGCACGCTTCCAGAATCGGGCAACACTTGAACGCCCGATATTTTAAGGCCGAGGGTCGCTAGGAGGGAGGCCCGGATGGTGGCGTTTCGATAAGGCCACCGGCAGTGAATAAGCTGGATGCGAATCTCTTCGGTTCGAAAAACCATTATAGTTTTCTCCAATGCAAAAAAACTGTTCTTCTATCGCCTGCTCTGTCTTCTAATCCATCAAAAAAACTCTTGTCCAAAACCCTCCGGCGGGGAAATGCTCTGCCAGTTTGGGGCAATTTTCTTTTTGGTTCCTAATAACATGGACTAAAAGGCGAAGGGGGTATGGGGTTGGTTCACGGCCATCCCTAACAGGCATCAAGGAAACGCGATTGCTTACCAAATCGATGACCGGCCGTGGAACGCTGCGACGAAATCAAGATGCAACCGAAACCGGCAAGCCCCCAAGAGGAATAAAAAGCGCAGTGACTGCAGTACGATCTCCGGGCTTCGCCATCCAGATTAGCATGTCAATAAAGATCCGGTTGTGATGCAATAGCGGAAAGGTTTGGGCATTACAGCAGATGTGCAAATCCATCAACTTCACTTTGCATCAAAAGTAATCTCACAACAACAAGATAAGTGGAGAGATAGGTCAGGTTTTGCATGCTAAAGTGGGTATCCCTAATTCGGTGCAACGGGGGTCCGTCTAATGGTCTCAAACAATGGGTGTCCGGCACAAGCATACCATCTGCGGAAAGGCTACCGCAACGGCAGAACGTAATGTCCGTCGAGGCATCGGCGATTATAGGCCCTCACGATAAGGCAGGAGGCATCACCCAATACGATTTACGTGCATTGAGGCGACTATGTCATCTGTTGATGGGCCAAGCTCAAGATAGATTCCATCGTTGATGAAGACTCTCCACCATCCTAATCAAAAAAAAATTCAATTGTGTAGAGAAAGTTGCTGTAAACTCGTAGGCCTCCAAAACGCCAATCCAGGGCCGCGGTCCCGTGGCTTGGCCCAGCCGAGCTGAGGCAGTAGTGTAGCGACCAGGAACCAGGATGAAACAGCATCCCAACAACCTGGTGACAAGAAAATACGCAAGCGGCGGCAGGGGATATCAACCGCAAAAGACAGTCCGTACCTCCTCCGACCGACCGCTGAATAATTTCTGGCGGCAAAAAGCCGTTCGGCAAATGGAAGGGGCAAGTAAAAGCGATTCAGTTTTGAGATACAAATTTTGTCAATTCAAGCCCGGGAACCGCGCCTACACAGTAAACGGCCTGGGAATCATGAAGAGTGGAACATACGCGACAACGGACAAGGCAACCTGGTGGGGAAGAATGCCGCTGGTTTTACAGAAGGGCAAGATGTGGATTGGGTAAAATCTTTTCGAGTCAGGGGGTGTTGACGGCCGCCAGGGCCCAAAGGGGAGGTCGTCTGATCATAAATGGGACTTAAAAACCACTTTTCACGGTTTGGACGATCAAAAATCCTTTAGAGGTGGGGTATTTGGGCAGGGCGGACCCGAGGAATGATGCCTAGGGTCAGTGGAGGTGGCTCCCTAAATTAAACAGAATACAGAATAGTAAGGCGCTCTAATCCGGAGAGGCATGAGCAGATCAAACATGACGCCGGCGGAGTACGACACATCTGCAACTCAGTACATTCTCGATAGCATATCACCGAGTTAAAAGGCGCCAGGGCGCGTATTCGCCAGCACGAGGGAGAGGTCCGAACGCGCGTGCGCCCTGCTAAGTACATTACGGGCTGTTGGCCGGAGGCGCTACCGGGGTGGTCATCGGCCGTTCATTGGGGCGAAGATTTATGAGGGGCGTCCGCTCAGGTTAGATTGATTGCGTCAACAACTACTCAGTTCATGTCGCGGAATTGGCTAACCCTGGGCATCTTGCTGAAACTCCTACAAAGAGTGGGAGGCTACACTTTTCCGATGTTTTCGTGATCGGTGCTCCGCGATCAACTCTCGGGAGGCGTATCCGCTGCCGGGGGCCATTAATCTGCAAAGCCAATAAAAAACGGAGGACGAGGGGGGGGGAACTCACCCCTGTTCTGAAATCCCCGCAGCTCATTCTCGATTCCGGTCGTTAGCATGCGCTGGGCTCGGTGCGGCGTCAGCGAGTACCATTGTTGAACGCGAATCGAAACCCGACAGACTGAGACCGAACCGCGACACTGGGACAACGTCCCCCCTCACAAAAATTACAGGCGGCAAAACTCGACGAGAAGCTAAACAGGCCAAAAACAAAACGCCAGGAAAGTCCGTCGGCGT
>Ga0179593_1438246_pt1 | contig 10161 bp, 11 predicted proteins | sample CZODoug2_1_08_16_FD_185931 | JGI IMG/M metagenome (GOLD analysis project Ga0179593, IMG submission 185931) | Vadose zone soil fungal communities from Angelo Coast Range Reserve, California, USA - CZODoug2_1_08_16fungal (PacBio error correction) | ecosystem: Environmental > Terrestrial > Soil >...
GCGAAATATCTACCTCGCCGATCTGGCAGCAGCACGGCCTGCACCGGGTATAAAAAGAACGTCAGGGGGTTGTGGGTTGGGGGGTGGGGGGTTGGGTGGGGGGGGGGGTGGGGGGGGGGGGGGGGGGGGGGGGGGGGGGGGGGGGGGGGTGGGGGGGGGGGGGTGGGGGGGGGGGGGGGGGGGAGGGGGGGGGGGGGGGGGGGGGGGGGGTGGGTGGGGGGGGGGGTGGAGGGGGGGGGGGGGGGGGTGGGGGTAGAAACCACATCGAAGAAATCATGAGCATTTCACCACTATATTCGGTCAAACTACTAATGATGCAGATAATAATTTGGTTAATTTTCAAGCCATAGCTTTCTCTCTGATAAATTGAAAGTGATGGGAAACAGGTTTTTCATCCGGTCAGTTTTTAACACCTGAGCAGAGAACTTCTGTTAAGGAAGGAAAATCTCCATACAGATCTACTGAAATTGCGCTCACTGTAAAGAGAAACCGAACTGTCGAAAGAAATGACCTTCGAGAACGCTGATGCGGCTTTCAAGAAAGATATAAGTAAACCCCCCGTCTGACACCCGAAAAGAAGCGATGAGAATCGTTGGGGGGGGGGGCTGAAGAAATGAATGGGTCTGGACCCAGGGAAGAAGAGAGAACAACTGAAAAAGTCAGGGACTTCTAATAGGAAAAATTGAAAAAGCATGGCGCAGGTCGTATAAGGTATTGATGTACAAATGCAAAAAAACGCTGATCAGGAAAAATAAGTCAAGGAAATAGGGAACCGCGGGGACTAAGGTAAGAAAATCTGCTCAGTCGAGAAGGCCAAGTGGTTATCATCCAAGAAAAAAACGATAAGAAGCAACGTCTAGCCGTCTAACAAGAGAAGCAAAAGACCGGGGCCACCAAATCATATGCGGAAAGAGGCAGGCAGAGTGTCTGGGGCAACAAAACACCAGCCCCTCCCTGTATGGAACGAGGCAGAGCGGAGGGGGATCGACTGTCATTAAACAGAGGTCGCGGAAGGTCCGGAGGTTCCCGCGGACGGGCTCCCGCCAGGCTCTCCAACCGTCCGCCACAGTCGGAAAAGAAACAAGAAGGGGGCCAGGGGTTTGCCTTACTGCGAACAAAAGGGGACCGGGGGAAGGGGATAATCATGACGAAACTCACGAGTGGGATAAAGGTCCGGCGTTTTCTGATCAAAAAAGGGGCCCAATTAGGCTAAAAAAAAGGGAAGGACGAGTCTCTCCAAGAAATAACATGTCTTAACAGATAATGCGGGGTCACATGGAGGCTGAAGCAAAAGGCAAACAAGGTGCCGTCGCAGGAAGAAAATCCTCCAGCAAAAGGCTAATTGAGGGAAATAAGAAAAATTGAAAATTACCATACAAAGCAGAGATTCAGGAGGTCGATGGGAGCATATAAACTAAGGAGGATCGTGAAAAAGACACCAGGCTGGCTCTAACTCGGGAACATAGCTCTCCTCCCTGGAAAGGATCACCGTTTCTTGGGGAAAATGTTCGTCGAATCAAAGAAAGGGGTGCGGCGGGAAGGGAAAATGCATCGGGGATATGGGAAGAAAAGCAAATAACGCAAACTCGATAACTGCGGAGAGGGACACCGATCCAATGTGACCTTCTGGGGGGGGAACAGATGGTGAGGGGGGGGAGACGGCAGTAAAGAGAAAGACGCAAAACGGCAAAACGCAGGGGGAAAACTAGGGTACGATCATATCAATACAGTCCCGACAATGCGGCTGGAAAAGCTGGCCAAGTTAACGGTGTGTGCAAGATCTGGAAGGGGCCTCTGAAGGCAAGAGGTTTGAGGAATCGGCGTCTGTCTGTGGGGGGGGTACATGAGGTAAAGGGATTCTCGAAGGGGGCAGAAGAGCGACGAATAAAATCATTGTGTCAGGGGGGGGCTAGACCCATAACAAAGAAAAAGCAAGAGGGACAAAATGGGGAAGCTTATTAACGCCTCCCATTGTCATCACCCCCACACAATGGGCGACCTAGGCTCTTCAGGGGAGGAAGGGAAACTTCACGACAAGGAAGAGAGGAAGAGAGAGGAAAAGACAAAAATTGACATTGAGGAGGAGAAGGTCGCGGGAAAAATTATATTTGGAAAGGGGGAGGCATCGCGAACGCGCGGAAAAAATGAAAAAAACGTCCGTTGTCGAAACGACTTCAGGGAAAAAGACAAGAAAAAGAAATCGTGGACAGGATGAAACAATGGAAAGTGTTGGGGGCCTTCACCTTCATAACAACTCAAAGGCGCCGCGATTGAAGGGAAAAAAGGGGACGGACTGCAAAAGGGCTAAAAAAAGGGGCGCCTATAACGGGGTCCGGGTCGGCCAGTAACAATAAAATGCAAATAACCATAAAAAAAAAAGTGTCACTCCATACGGGAGAAAGGTTGGAATTACTGTTTATAAGAGGGCAAAAGATAACTTTGGTCAGAAAGGGGGGAATGAGAGTTTGCTTTCGAAAAAAAACGGATTTGACCGCCCCAAAAAACAAGGGTGGGAGGCATGGAAGAGGGAAGAGACACAGAAAACAAGATCGAACAACGTTAGGAGGTTGCTGGGAAGGGTTGGACTCGCTGGGAAAAATCCTTTCATGCTTTAAACCCAGAACGGAAGGATTGGCAGTTAATCATCGTTTCCCAATCTGAAAGGAAAGGGGAAAAACATGGGACATTTAGCGGCGGTGAGGGGCATCAGCCAGGGAATGAAAGCCGATGCGATTGGGGTTTAAAAAATTTTAAACGTCTAACAAGAGCATGAATTCGCATCAAAAGCTAAAGGCCTGAGCGAAGATTAGGTCACGTCTTTTCCTGGGTGGGGGTAAGAGAAATAGAGGCTAGTCTCGCACAGAGACAAAAAAGAGGGGAAGGGCGGAAAAAAGCAGAAGGGGAAAGACGTAGTCCGGTCACTATCACGCAAAAAAAAAAGTAGCATCCAAAACAACGGGGAGATGTGCGGGTAAAAAAAGAAGGGAAAAAAGATATTCCCATTACAGCACAAAAAACGGCCTCGGGGGGTGTGTATTTGGGAGGAGAAATAGGCGGAGCAGAAGCTAATTGTCAACGGCTTATCTGGCAAAAACTCGCAAAAAAAAGATCGGTTTGCGAAGTAGCGATAAAATCCGAAAAGCTCGATCGTGAGACGCTCAGAGGAAGGGGGGAAGTGGGATTGGGAGTTAGTCGGGAAAAGAGAGGGGGGAGTCGGTGGTGGTAGCGGTCAAGGAGGGACTCTCGAAATATAAGGCGGCAGGGTCCGGGGGTATGTGAAAACAACTAGTGAGGCTCGGAGGGGATAATTGGGGGGAGGAAGTCTTGGGGACAGACGGAAAAAAAAAAAGCCGGCTTGCAGGACCCTAAGAAGGGTTGGGTTGTGGGGAATGAATACTTCGAAAAGGGGACTTGTTACTCATACCACAGTCAACAGAGAAGAAAAGAGGAGAAAACAACCACCGGAGGGGAGATGTATATAGCGGGGAGGGAGGAGGGAAATGGGTTGGAGGAAAAGGATGGAAAAAAGAAGTTCTTCCTTCAACACCAACAATAGTTGTATGGAAAGGCCAAGAAAAAAGAGGAGTCAAGGGAAGGTGTTTTGGGTAAGATAAACGGGGGCCCCAAAAAAAAAAAAAAAAGGCAAGTCGAAAAAGGAAACGAGGTATCGGGAAGAAACCAAGGAAACTTTAAAAAGTAACGGCGCTTCAAAAAGGGAAACCTAGTAAAAAAAAAAAGGTCAGGCGGGAACAGAAAAGCCTCAACCGGCGGGGAACCAGAGCGGCAATGCGCTAACATAAAGATAGGGAGGGAAAGTAAGAAAATAGAGGGTTAGAAAAACTAGATCCGAGAGTAGAAAGATACTTTACCGGACAGAGCAGTAAAAAAAATGGGGGCTAAAAAGGAAACAAGGTCCGCGGTTCGAAATCAAGGGAAGAGCAGTGCTTCATCAAACAACGAGGAGAGGTTGGTCAGGGAAGGATAAAAAAAACGAAAGGGTTGAAGTGTGAAAAAGGAAAAGAGACTAGGACAAGGGGAGAGGCTTGAAGGACAATATGGGGGGGGAGATGGGTCAGAGCCAAAAAAAAAGAAAAAAAAAAGGAAAGGTACACGAAGCAACGATCCAGGGGAAAGGAGTTCTAGGGGGGAAAAAATAAATGTAAGAGTTGAACCAATGGAGGAATCTCATAGTTTGAGTTGGTCAAGGATCAAGAACTAACGCTCTAATGAAGGGGAAGTCGAAAAATGTGTGAAGTTAGGAGAAAAAAAAATAATTTCAAAAGGGGAAAAGGGGGGAAAGAATGAAAACATCTCGAGAAAAAGGAGGGGGAAGGGACCCAAGAGAGCAAAGAACTAAAAAAATGGGAGATATCGTGGAGAACTCTGGAATCGTGCATAAAGCAAATTCAAGGGTCTTATCGGGGGAGACCAAAGAGGGGCGAAAGACCAGAGGAAAGAAAGGATTCCAGGGAACTAGTTACGACTGAGCAAAGCAATTCAAGGTCAAGGGTAGGAGTCTTAAAAAAAGGCTCGAAACGTACTCGGGGGGGGAGGGGGATGGGCTCCCGGAACCAAGGGGGACAGAAAAACGGGAGAGGGGGGGGACGAGGACCGCGATTTGTTAGCAGGGGTGCACGATCAACAAAGTGTGAAGACCTCTCGAGAAGGCCGGGGGGGAGGGGGGAAGGGAACGTGTCATGTCACCAAGCATAGGAGGAAAAACTAGATGATGTCTGTATGGGGCGTTTCACTGCGGAAGGGAAGGGAGGGGAGACAAAAAAAAAAGAAGGCAAGGAAGAGATGAAAATAAAAAAGACAAGAGAAGGGAATCACTACCCTGATAACATAAAGAAATGTTACAATATAACGCGAAAGTGGTGGTAGGGGAGTCAAAGGGACGAAGAAAAAAAGAAATATACGATGTATAAAAAAAGGAAACTTCGTGGGTGACCATGTGGGGGGCCATCTACCGGTGAAAAGCCCAAAAGGGTGAACAAGCAAGCGGGGTCAGTAGGTCGAACCCAAACGAAACAAAAAGCTGAGGGGTTTCTTCTTCATGAGGGGTTCTCTCTCTAGGAAGACGCATAAGGGAGAACTAAAAAAATAAAGGGGAAAACTATTTACAAATGCAACAGAGGTCCGGGGTTAATTAACCACTCTCAAGAGGACGATTTCAAAAATCAAAAGTCTGTAGGATCGATCATAAAAGAAACACAGGAGGGGGTAAAAAGAAACCGGCCGTTAGATAGGGGGTAAACACAAGCAAAAGAAAACCGCGGGAAAGTAGTCGGGAAAAGGGCCGTGCGTGCGTATATTAAACCGAAAGAAGACTAGGTCATTTAATGGAAAAAAAAGCTACTAAACCAGTGTACTGGTAGACTAAGGAAAGAAAAAACAGTAAACCTTTGCTCGTCGCGAAAAAAAGGAGGGAAAAATATCATCGAGGTACGAGGAGGGGGTAAGAGGGCAGCATCTTCTTGGATCAGAAATCTCGCGGTCACAAGCGAGTATTTTTTATGAACGGGCTGGAATGGAAAACATCCAGGGAGAACGGGTTGGGAGGTGGTCATGGGGGGGAGGGGATAACATCTAACTTAAGTGGGGGTTGGAAGCGGCAGGGAAGGGGGTAGAAATGGACCAAACCCAGCCAAAGGAGGGGGAAAAGGGGGGGGAAACAGACCTGAAGTGATTTGAGATACAGTAAGTTCCCTGACCAATGACTGAAACCTTGGAAGGGAGGATTTAAAGGAAAGTAGGGGAAATAAAAAAAACAAAGGGAAATTGGGAGGAGGAGTAGACCCCATATTTTCAAAAAAAAAGTGGGAGCAGAAGCCAAGGAAAGTAGCTGGGTAGGAAAAGGTGGAGGTGACTAAGGGAAGAGAATGGACTGGAAAATGAAAAGCAAGTTAACACGCCCGAGAACGCTGCGACCTATTAATGAAAAGTATCCACAGGACAAGAGTAAAAAAAAAAGTTCAAAGACGGGGGGGGGTGAGTCTAGGGGGGCCAGGACCCTATCTTTCTCTCGCTTTGAAAAACGATAATGAGGGGAAAAGTCGGCAGTTTGGGGGAAAGTCTATACATACTCTGACATTGCGGGGGATTACCAAAAAAGAGGGTGGACTTGAGATAACTGATAAAGAAAAACTGAAGAATAGAGGCTGTTTCCTAGAATGGAACGGAATAATGGAGGGGAGGAAGAAGTGCAATTTGTTGGTGGGAAAAAGAAGCTGAGGGGGGACCGACCGGGAGCAAAATCTACGGGAGAAATTATGAGTATATAAAAAGAAACAGCCTCAGGTCTGATCTGATGGTTGAGGGGTAAAGTAACCGGGAGAAGTGGGACAGCAAAAAAGCGAGAGCTTCAGTAGTGGGGTGGCTGATTGTGGAAGAAGGTAAAAAACAGCAGCAATGACGCGGTAGAGCTAAATGGCTCATTGGGAAAATGATTAATCCGTAAGAAAGGAAGGAAAGGCCGGAAGGACAATGCGGCGATGTGCAGGTGGAGGAAAAAGCCGGAGATCGGGTTTGGGTAAAAAGAACGATTAGAAAAAGGGAAAAACAAGCGCTTGCAGACTGACCAAAAAGGAGAAAATATCGGGGAGGTGCTCCAGGAACCAGATAAAAAGAACATCCGAGAATTGGTCCGAAATGAAAGGGGGAAAACGATAAGGCACGAGATGCACGATTTGAGGACTGAAAAGATCAACAGCTCTTTCAGGTGGGACTGAAAGGCCAAGGAAAGCATGATGAGGCAGAGCGATGCTCTTCGGGATCATAAAAAAAAGAAAGAGGGGAATCGCAGGGGGGGAGCTCCGAGAAGAGCTAATCAAGGAAAGACGGGGGTCAAAGTTGATAAAAAGAAGAAGGGATTAAAAGGAAAATAACAACAGCTGCGAAGGCATTATCAGGGAACAACGAGAGGAATGAAGTAAAAAAAAGATCCCATAACTTGAAAGGCCGCTCATTTTGAATTGGAAGCAAGGATCGAAGAGAAGCTATTAAACTTCAGCAGGGGGGAAAGTGGTCCTCTCTGGTTTTGGAATGAAAGGAGAGGTTTAAAACGAAAAAGAAAGATAGTCTCAGAGGGGGCCGCAATGCACAAAAAGGACCGAAGCGAAGGCAAATGAGAAGGAAGAAGGTACCATGGAACCTTCCGCTGGGGTCGCCGGAACTGCTGGGACGATCCGAGGGGGAGGGAGATTGTTAAGAAAGCCATGAAAAGGCACACAAGCCACCCCAGAAAGATACGATATAGTCGTTGGGTGGGGGGGAAAAACAGTTCCGCGGGTAAATGGAGGGAAAAAGAGAACACAGGAAGGCTTTACGGCGAGGGCTAATTGGAGCCGAAGACCGTAGTAATCAGTGGGGGTCAAAATTGGAAGAACTCAAGCGCATTAAAAAGGAAGAGGCAGAAAGCGGGAGGGACTCTGCTACAGCTTCTCAAGTCGACAGCCCGAGGTGGGTGACTAGGCCGAAAAAACGGAACAATAGGAGCCAAAGGGCAAAGAACAAGAATCTGCACCGAGACAGGGCAAACGCAGCCTATTCAGAAGAGGGGAGGAGGAAAGACGTTTTAAATCACGTAGAAAAAAGAAGAAAGACGGATGGTGAAGGCGACGATGCAAAGGTCTTGGGGAAGGGCCGCAAGGAAGGGGGGAAAATCCTCTCGGGGGATGTGAAAGTAGGAGTAGCACCAGGGGAAGAGAGGCAAAAGGTCTTACCGAACAAAGAGGGCCAGCAAAGAATGCTGGAGGTCCTTCTCAAAATGAGGGGTGACCTAGGGGGGGGGGGAGAAATAGATCAACTTCACGGATGTTGGATAAAAAAAGAACCGAGGGTGAGGAGGACACCTGGCCCAGCGCTCCGAACAGGACCTGACATCGGCGGAATCACTAAAAAAAAGATTGCGGGAACGCCTGAAAGGGGCTGGGTAAAAGAAAAGGGAGAGGAGGAAAGAGGGGCCACCAAGACAGTCTATTCTATCAAAGCAAAAGAAAAAACAAAAAGTATGGGATCGAAAAAGACGGAAAAGGGGAAAGGTCAAGAAATCAGCTAGTAAGATAAAGAGAGGGCAATGACCCGAGAGTCTTAAAAAGAACAGGCTTAAGTAGGAGCCGAAAAAAGCTCTCCTCCAAGTAGCGAAGATATCAACCAGTGGGGGGAAGGGAGATTCTAATCATAAGGGGGCGGAGGAAAAAATGAAGAGAGCTATGGGCCACAAAGGGGGGGACTTCGGAAACAACTCGACGACTTCGAATAGGGAACCAAATCAAGTTGCATCGTTTGGTGGAAGAGGGGGGGTTGGGTGAAGGACTGGACGACCCGTAAAAGCTAAGGAAAAAGAGGGGAAAATGGGCTCGATAAAAATAGAACTCATTCTGAGAACTTCAAAGCAGCCGAAGGCGCGGGTACCCAGGGACAAAGTAAGGCCTCGGTTGCATTTGAAAGAAGGGGTGCTTATGGGCGTCTGTGAGGGTTGGTTCGGGGAGCTAAGGGAGAAACGCAGGAAAGCGAAGACACGAGACTCAGACAGGTCTTCATGGGGGGGGGGGGGTCAGGAAGACAAACAGGAAAGGTAGGGGGGGCGTTCCAATTGGGAGTTAAAAACTTATTAACAGAAAAAAAAGGTACATAACAAAGCTGAAACGATTTACTGTTTCTCACTCTTCTCTTCGGGAGTCGAAGGAAAAGGAAGAAAGACCGTCACTTAATTGCGATGGTACAAAAAACCAAACCCAGGGATAGGAGAATGTCTCTTTATCACTTATAGGGGGGGGAATTGGGGAAAAGGCTCGCACCGCGGCTTGCGAAAGTAAAATTAGACACGCCTTAGGGAAAAAAAATAGAAATAGGTAATCTCGGCAACTGGGGAAGGAACTAGACAGGGGTGTGAAGTCAAAGTCAGGAACCAAGAACAAACGGCGCGCAAAAAAAAAGGTGGAAAAAAGGGAGAGGGGGACAATGCACTAAAACATAGGAGGGTAAGAGAACTATAATGGTGATGGAAGGTCGAACTGGGGAAAGCAAAAAAGCAACCAAAAACGATACCGGCTCTCCGTGAGGAAAGACGACTTGACACAGGTGTAGGGTGGTCTCCGATCGAGGATCTTTCTAAGGGAGGGGAAAGAAACGATTGGGCGGCGACCTCGAGAATTGGAAGCCTGCCGAATAATGTTGGAGGCTAGCAGGATTCAAAGGACAAGAAAACGAGGCGTCCCCAGAAAAGGAAGGGTATGTTCGGGGGTTAAGGGGCCAAAAAAACCCAAAAACTCGCTGGGAGGGCGAAGAAAGGAGGGGAGGTGAACCGAACCTTTGAAGTAGGGAGGTAGAAAGGTGAACATCAAAAAAAAAAGGGCAAACGTTTTTCATTTACAGAAAAGGGAGGGGGAAAAGAGCCTGGAAAGCCCACGATGCGGTGGGGGACGACATCGGGAAAAAGCTACAACTAAATAGGAAAAGAGAAACGAACGTCCAAAGATGGATGTAGGTAGGTAAAGAAAAGGACTTGGAGTTTTGGAAGAGCGCACGAGAGGAGGGAGACTCTAGGAAAAGGAAAAAAAAGAAAAGGGGAAGGGGGGGGATCCGTGAGAGTAAGGGAAGAACAGAAACAAGCGACCGTTCGCATCGCGGCCAACGTTCGATGCGGTGGAGAAACACTGGCAAGCGAGAGGCACAGGAAACAAAAAAAAAACGCGGACGACTTTTTTTAGGGTTTTCGCGGGAAAGACGCAGGGTCTCGCTCAGGGGAAAGGGAAGTAGAGGCCAACAGCGAAAGATATCGTGTGCAAATTGGCGGAGAAGAAAAAGAAAAAAATCGGTCGCCGAGCCGCGGGAAGGAAGCTATAGGGGTGGGGGAAATTTGCAGTTAAGGAGCAAAAAAACAGACCAGAGGGACGAGGGTTGGGGTAGTTTCGGTGCAAGTCGGAAACCGAAAGAGAAAGAAGGCCAGTTTCCGGGGGAAGGAAGAGGGAAGGAAAAAAAAAAAAAAAAAAAAAAAAGGATGAGGGGGGGGGTCAACTTGGGGGGCAGAGGGGACCAGGAGAGTTAAAAAAACGAAAACTAGAGGGTGAGTTTCCCCTCCATAAAGAGGGTGATTTTGGTGGTGGGGAGGGACAATGACCAAGTTTTACGCATAACACAAACAAAGAAAAAAAAAGG
>Ga0179593_1611822_pt1 | contig 10161 bp, 11 predicted proteins | sample CZODoug2_1_08_16_FD_185931 | JGI IMG/M metagenome (GOLD analysis project Ga0179593, IMG submission 185931) | Vadose zone soil fungal communities from Angelo Coast Range Reserve, California, USA - CZODoug2_1_08_16fungal (PacBio error correction) | ecosystem: Environmental > Terrestrial > Soil >...
GGGGGCAAAGGCCAAGCGGCCAGAACAGGACAGCCGGGTAGAGGTAAATTGAGAAAAGAAAGGTGACAGTATGCCAAAAATCGGGGGGATACCACTCCAGGGGGGGAGGTGCTCCTGAAAAAAATCAAGCGGGCAAAGAGACGAGTATGATTTCGGCCAAGGGGGGGGGGAATCTCGAGATAGTCTGGCAAAGTAGAAAGGAAGACCCCAAAGAAAGGAAAGAAAACCAGGAAATCCGGCGGCAGACCCTAGTACCCCGGGGGGGGGGGGAATCGAGCGCACCCAGAGAGCCGCCTTGTACCGGAAATGGCGGATTTCGGACTACAGAGGGAAATTGTTGATGAAAAAAAGGATCATCAAGTTGAACTGGATGAAATTTACCGATGGGAAATGGATACCGAAGGGCCGCCGTGGTGTCGGGACAGGACGAAGACAGAAAAAGAAAGGGAGGGGGCGGACGAAAGGGTCGGGGAGAGAGTGGTGTTCTTAGGGGGGGGTTGATGAGGTAGAAAGTAAAGAAATTACTCCCGCAATCGCGTTTTTCACAAAGGGTCATTTGAAAAATAGAAAGCTTGGGTGCGGGGATACAGAAAAAAATGAATCTAAGGGACTGAGGCAAGAAAGAGACAGAGATCCGACGGCGCACCCGAGTAAGAAAAAAAACAGAGGCGAACATCGGAAAGCAAATTAACAAAGGAGATATGCCAAATTTGTGTAATGAGGTCAAAAAATCAGGGGTTGAGGAAGGAGCGTGGAGGGAAAACTGGAACACCAGATTGCGGAGAAAAGTCGACCGAAAAGACAGGGGGAGTACGCAACCTTTGCAAGGGAAAAAAGAGAAAAGGGCAAACAACACTTGACTAAGGGGGGATGCATCCACGCGACAGCGAGAAATGATTTCAAAAAAAAAGGGGAGGGACTATTGTGGGCTCGAGGGGAGGGGAAGAGTGATGAGCGGAAGGGGGGCTCAGAAAGGTGATAACTAAAGGATAAACAAGTTCGATCAACAAAAAGCGAGGAGCCCGATGACCTCCGATTAAAGAACAAAGAAAAGATTTGAGAAACTCGGGGGGACGTAACCACAGAAAGAGGGTTTGCATCACGTGCAGAAAACCCGGAAACGCATCCGCCGCGGAAGTTATGCAATGAAACTCTACAAGGACAGCAAGAGGTGCGTGGAGAGGTCTGCAGCCTCTAAACCAAAATGGCGGCGATGGAGATCAAAACGGAAACACCAGAGAATATGGGCCTCCTTATTTTTGGAGGGAAAATCCATTGAAAACTCAAGGAAAGGGGGGAAATCGTAAACGGCGAAAAAAGAGAATCCACCCTACCTTCGAGGACGGGAGGAAAAAATTGTGGCGAGTGGACTCTCAGGCGGTGCGATAAAGTTTAAAAACGCCTAGTGAGAAGACATAGGACCATTTTGGGAAGGAATCGGTCTGCACGTGTTGGGCTCAGACTATGGACAAGCATAGATGAACGGCTTTCCGATTACGAAGGCCGAGTTTTGCAGCGAAACAACGAAACCGAAAGGGACGAGGGCGGGGGGTTCGCGCTTCCCGAGAAGAGAGGCACCTTTTCTATACTCGGACAAAAATTCTCAAAAAAAGAGGACGAGAGCCGAGTAGGGGGATAAGAACATTCTTAGGAAAGGGGTGTTCGGAAAGACCTCTGAAGGGGTAAACGTAATGGAGGACCCAATCCTATTGCCCTTGTCATGGAGACCTGGACGTAGGTAAAAAAGGAAGGAGTGGCAACCAAACATCTGGGGGGGGGTGGGGGGGGGTAGGGGGGGGAACGCTGTTTTGGTGATTTCCGAGTTCTGGAAGCAGATGCGCAGTGCTTCGGACCGTCCGAAAAAAAATGGACGCGCAAAATTAAGAGCACATCTTGAAGGGGAAGGCCCTGCAGTTCGCAGAAGAAGGTAAACAACCCCCTGCGAAGGGTAAATCCGGCCCCGACTAAAGAGTTATCTACGGAAAAAGGAAAAAACGAACCTATCCTTCGGAAACGTCGTCAAGGTTAGTGAACTTCAAAAGAGCTGGTTCCGAAGTACTGAAAGTTGGGGGAGGGAAGTCGGAGATCCACTAAGGAGGGAAAAAGGGGGGAAAGAACGAAAAAGAAGTGCTTCGGTCATGCCATCGAGGCAAAGAGATAACCATAAAAGGGGAGCAAAGAACTCGAGGGAAAAGAGCTTGACTGGGAGACCGACGGAAAGCGTCGACAAAGAAAAAACTCACGGAAAATGAGTGCGACCAGTAAGAGGCACATCAAACTACCAGGGGGAGCCAGGGGTGAGGCTTGAGGAAAGAGAAGGAGTGGTGCAGTGCCGAAAAAAAAATTTAAACACACGCGGCGAGGCCAGTAGGGGAAAAAGAAAGGCAGAAGTTTACTGTCTCTCAAAAAACGGGGAGAAGAGAGAGATAGGAAAAAACATCTGCCGGTTTATGGTACAAGAGCGAACGGGGGGAGACCCGAACCTCTGGCGCCTACCTGTAAGGGGAGGAAGAAGTCAAACCGAACCCGGGGAAAAAGGGGGGAGGGGTTACGGATGCCACAAAACAGGGGAAAAGGATAAAGGAATTTGCCGTTGAAAGGAGTTCGCGACAAGGGAGAAAGAGGGTCAGCAAGCCAATAAAAGCCGATAATGGATAGCTTTCCGCTGGAGGAGATGTAAGAACGACCAGGAACTACCTCCTAGGGAAAAAGAAGAAAGTTGGTCAGCGCTATAAACAGGAAGAAACCGCGGGTTGCTCCACTCACTTCCTAAATTCAACATTGCAAAATTACCGGCCGCAATGGGGAAGGAACTAAAGGAAACCGAAAAAGTCGAAGGCGACTGGTAAAAAAAGAGGGGTGGAGACAAATCGGGCGAAGGATTTGATCGTGGAAGGTCGTAAGAGATTGGGGGAAGGTATACGAAAAGCGAAATTAGGACGTCCTGCAGAAAAGAATTAGCATCAGAATTGAGGTGCAGGTACCTAGACACCGTCTATGACTTCATGGTGGTTTCACCCAGCCTTATCCGATTCCATCACAGAGGGACGTTTGCCAGGCGGCACTCGACGGGCTCTAGGGAAAAAAGGGTCAACTCCAATGCCAAGAGGGATAAGGGGATCCCAAACTTTGCTACCGCCGCCTGGATTAAAACAAGGACTACTCTCGGAAGGGGGGGGGTTATGGGCAGCCGAAAATACTCGCCACAGGGGGGCTTCGGCTTGAAAAGCTCTGTGCAATCAGCACGGAGGATTTCAAGCCCGTGACGGAGCTTTGGTAGACGCACAGGCAACAAGACTGGCCCTGGCGGAACCTCTCTCCCTGAGCGGGCAGGAGGGGCCCAAACAACTCCCCCAGCAAACAAAGACTTGGGCCACTGGCTCTGAAAAAAAGCAAGGAAGGCTCGTTCCCGCAAGTTCTATTCGCAATAACAAGAAGAAAACGGCGCGCAGGGGGGTTGGGGTTCTCTTTCACTTGGAGAAGATAAAAAAGAAAATTGCGCACTGGTAGCCAGAAAACTGATGCGAGCCTGCGGGACAGCGAGTGGACTGCCATGGATAAAAGACATGAGAATCGATCTCGAACTGGGGAGGCAACGAATCCCTCTCTAACCGGAACTCAAGGGGTCCTGATTTCAACTAAGAGCGGCCAGCTCGGCCGAAGGCGGATGCGTTCTTGGGTGGAATCACAGGCCGCCGAATGGGTGTGGGGTTATCCCGCAGGCCCCTGGGGACTCAACACGACTGGTAACTCTTGGTGAGGGATGAGTTCATATTGATTACGAAGAACACGAGGGGAAAAAGTGCAAGTCAGAAAAGAAATATAATCTCATGCTCAAAGGGGAAGGAGGAAAATACGCTCGGCCTGAAGGCGTAGCCAAAAACTCAAAGGAAAGACGAGGAGTCCTTTCAGCTGTCCGACGTGGATGCAGAACCTTAGCCCAGCAAGTTTCGGAAAAAAAAAAGAAAAAATGTGCAAGCGCAAAACTTGCGAAAGGAATCGTGAGAGAGGAAGGTCAGGTGTCCGCCGTCGTGAGGGAAACCCCACCGATCAATACGAAAGAGGAAAATCGGTGGGGGGGGGGTCCCTAATAAAAATAGGCAGGACAATTTTTTACTTGGAGAAGGATGGGCGGGCGCCAACCGGGGGCAGGGGTTGTAGTGCTCTGCAGGGACAGTCTGATATCGGCACATTTCAAGGGAATTCCTAGAAAAGGAAGGGAAAAAACAAAACGAGGGAAAGAGAAAACACTTGTCCAAAACAGAAGGGCTAAAGATCCAACCTGGGGAAACTGGAACACACACCCTTGCGACGAAAACACACTAGGCCCAGCCGGAGAAGCAAAACACGCTTTGGATCCTTTGGCAGTCAAAACTGTACTCCTACACACCGGAAAGGAGGGCTGAACATGTCCCGGGAGTACTGCCTGACACGGCTTTATATGCCTGATAGGGGTGAGGGTGCATAAATTTCCTCGTAGACGGAGGGGGAAACAAGACATTCCCGGTAACCGTAGAGGGGAAAACGAGGGGGGAGCAAAGACTTCGGGACTAAGGGGAAAAAAAAAAATTCCTCGAGAGTGACTGGTCCGCTATGTTCCGGAGAAAGGCTAAAGTGCCTTTGGCAGGACGAAAGAGAAAAAAAAAGGGAAAAAACCACACCGGACTGCAATAAGTACCCATAAGGCGCTGCCGAATATCGTCTGATCACCTACATCATGCTGGTATCAAGGAAAGGACGCAGCTCAACGGGACCTCAGTGTTCGTCCGGCTACAGTAGGCGGGGAAGGGTTGATTAAAGGAAAGGGGAAGAAAAATCAGGTCCCGCTGGAGACCGACTCAAAAAACATTTAGTCAAAGGGAGGAGGAGGGGAGGATGAGCCATCGGCTTGGCGCAAAAAGGAAAAATTGGGACGAGCAAGGTAAAACGACGCAAGAAGTAGAAAATACAACCCATCTTGAAAAAACGGAGGAGTGAAAAGAGAGAGGGCGAGGGATTTTCTACTTCTCGGCGAGGGAAAAGGAGGACGTAAAGAAGAGCAGTCCGCAAAAGGGAAAGGAATAAAGAACCTGGAAAGAAAGGTGGTTTGCTGGAAAAAGTGAAGGATCTGAGTTCAAATTGCATCATGCCCAAAAAAAAAAGGAGGCGAAAACCCCAAAGCCTTTTAGAAGAGAATTTCAAGGATGGAGGCAGCCATCGAAGAACGGGGAGTTATGGTGCGCAAGAAAATCAAACTGCATCTAATATTTAATTATTTCGCAAGGGGTTTGGGGAACTCAGAAAAGTTCTTCCCTCGAAATACGCCTACTATAAGAAAGCGCTGACCAATGACCACCTCGATTAGCACAAAACTTCACCGGGGAGTAGTCGCGAACCCAGCTATATTATCCTTGGACCGAAAGGGCAGGAGGGGATGAAGAAACCTGCGAGGGGGTGTTTGCATTGGAACCAAAAAAACGGGACATAGAGACTAAAAAAGTCAATGTAGCGGGGACCGGAGTGGTGGTCCCAGGCTCTCACGAACTTTCACGGGACTGTGGGTATTTAGGTTCTGGCGAGGCCATCCCCATGATATCAATATTTGGGGCTTTTAGTAGGATCTGTATTTCCAGAGACGTTTTTGTCTTCCTTGGCGGTGGGTTTATGCGGAATTCTAAACGGGGGAGACTAGAAAAATCACTTTGTGGGGGGAAAAAATGTTTTTTCAGTTCCCTTGCCAGTCGTTTTGTTCTAACTACTTTGCATTTCGAGGGGAGACGGGACGCCTTCAAATGAAGGGTGCAAGAGCCGGCGCGGCAGCCGCGAAGAAGGCGGGAAAGCTTCCGACAGGGGACGCAGAACATAGGGGGACGCAAATGAAAAAAGGGGGAAAAAGACTCTTGAAAAAAAAAGATTGGTAGATGAGTTCCAACAAAAAGGTTGAAGGGGCTTCGTAGGGGGGGAGAGTGGGTGGCGGGGAATGCAGAATGGAGGACCAGATGTGCCGTCAGAAGAAAACGAGAGCAACCTGGAACAACGACAAGGGAGAGAGTAGTCCAAACAGGAAACCCTAATATTCAGAAAGGGCGAAAGAGAAAGGGAGGTCCACTCGTTATGGGGGACATGGATTGGGTCAGTAGGAAGCCAGGAAAATCGTGACATGAGATCAAGGATAGGTGAGAAATTAAGAGGGGGGGAAAGGTCTGCGCAACGCTCGATACTAAACTTCCTCAGAAGGGAAGTGTGAAAAGCGGCGGCGGGAAGGACCAAAAACCATTGCGGCGGCGGGGGTAGCGGGGGAAAAAAAAAAACCGCAACGGCATCCGCACGACCGGGGGCAGGCGGAGGCAGTCCACTTAACTCCCAGAAGGGCCGGTTGGGAAGAGGGGGGAGGGAATCTCCAAAGTCGAAGATCGCATTAAAGACATGCTCCTGAAGGAAATAAAAAGGGGGGAAACACGCATCATCGGGTGGAGAAATTGGGGAAGGCCAGCTCAGTTAGAATTCAAGGGCCTCAAAGGAAGAAGGGAAAAGAAGGGACCCACCAGAAAGAAAGCGCCGGGAAGGGAGGGCTTGGCCGAGGTCCTGCGGAATCGCAGGCCTGAGTGAAAAAAGGGACTCGGTGCGTGTACTTAAGATAGTTTTTCCAGCTCGTGACTGGTGTTTGGGCTCACGCAAAGGATTGTCAAAGGGCAATTCCACGACAGGGACAAGGTCTTTGGGCAGGGCCTAGAAGAGGAAGCTAAAGGGAGGGACATCTAAGTGGAAAGGAAGAGACGCATCTAACAAGGGGGGGGAAAGCAAAAAAGGGCAGGAGGAGAACATAACGACGAGACCTAAGGGTGATTAAGCCATAGGGGAGCGTGGGAAGAAACAGAAACGCGGGGTAGAAGACGGCTCCGGAAGAACAAAAATTGAACCCTAGCATGGGCAAACGGAACAACTTAATTGAGACGGAAAAAAACGCGGGGAAACCACACCAGCTTTCCCGAGTGGAGCCGACTGGAGGCTGAACAACCTCAATTACGCTCCAGGTAGTGTCACATCGTTCTAAAAGGAAGAGAAGGAAAAGTGTGAGCGGACGTACTTACTCAGTCCACAAATGCCTGAGGGAAGGCCCAGATCAGGACCTGGGTGGGGGGTCTCCCGAAGAAGGAAAAAACCGTTCGACGAAGCGGTTTTTTCTCCCAGGGAGGAAGGGAGAGCAACTTTAAAGGGCGGAAAAGGTCTTAAGGAATTCGTGAATGTATAAAGCTACGGGGGATTCGGTCATGGGAGGGGAGGGTACCTTGTCCGGTAGTACCAGAGAAATTAAAGAGGAAGAACGTCGAGTGACAGCTGCCGTGAAAATAGCGCTATTGGACAAAAAAGCCACTGGTAGCTTAGAGGGAAATGGACATCCCCAACTGCAAACATAAAGATGGCCATATATGAAGCGAAAAACGGTGAGCCAGTGGGATGCAGCGAAATCTATCCTGAGTGCAGGGGGGGAAAAAGGAGCACTGTCACTTAAAGAAAAAAGCGAGTTCTCGTGTATAAACCTAGCCTATTTACATGAGAAAAAAAAAAAAGGGGAGGAAAAAAAGAAGAGATAGTAAAACTCGGAGCGGTGTAGTCTGGCGAAATGGGGTGTGAGGGGGGGGGGGGGGGGGAAAAGCGAAGATTCAAAACGTGAAAGCCTCTAACACTTCCCTGCAATCCGTAGTCATATGTAGAAAAAAGACACCAGAAATGTCGTTTGCCTGCGGCAAAGAGGTTTTGGGTCGCAACTCATAGTGAGGGTGGCAGGTGGCTGAGGGGGCGAAAGGCGGTCTCCCAGAAAATAAGCGGAATAGCACACGAATCCGTCACACTCGAAGAAGGGCTGGGAAAATTTCATAGGGGAATGCCCGACAAAGGAAGACGATGGCAACCGAAGCGAAAAGGCCGGAGAAGACCACTTCAAGAAAAGGGGTTGATCTCCCTCTGAAAGGAAATTACAGAAACTTCCGAAAAAGCAATTTGGAGGAAAGAGAAAAGACGGGCGTCGAAAGCCTCGTTCTAAGGAGGAGACCAAATTAGCAGAAAAAAGGTGAGGGACCGTTACGGACGAGCATGTTTGAAGAAAACGAGGCACTTCAGGACGTCCGGACCACGAGAGAAAAGAAGGCGTGGAGAGAAGGGAGGTTGCAGTGGTCGTTACGAAAAGGCGAGACTCAGGAAAATCCGAGGGGGGGGACCAAACATCCACACCCCCCGGCAAAAAAAACCCCCAGCTAGTCCTAATTAAGGGGTCGTGGGGGCCCAGAAAAGGGGCTCGGACGACACGCGGAGGCCGTGTCCAGATGAAAGGGCAGAGGGGGATGCTGATTAACACCTGGGGGAAACTGACCTACGCTGAGCCAAAAAAAAAGGACAAGGCCTCGTTTTTGGGGCAACCACCACCCCAGGCACAGGCCACGACGACAACCCAAATTGCTTATGGCGTGAACAGTAAACAGACTAAAAGGCGAGCTTCGAGTGATTGATACGCCCACTCAAAAGCAAGTGTCGGAAAGAAAAAAAGAACTGTCCAATCTTCTGGACCCAACAATAATGCGCCCATGATGGGGGGACCAATGGACTCCTATGAGTCCGAACAAGCTCTTTCGACGGCCCGAGATAGGAAGGAACCGACACCCCACCAAAACCACAAAGTTACGGCGAGAAGTAGGAGGACTCTTGCAAAAGAAAGCCGCTACGATTACCCTCCAGCGAAAGACTGCGCTGGCCACAACCTACGGGAAGGGAATGCTTTCTCCGGATTTGGGCAGATCATTGGAAAGAGCTTCAGGGCGAGGCGACTTTGGGAGAGAAAGAACGATAAACTCAACTCACCGCAAGGGGGGAAACTTTCTCTAATTCTACCGAGGGCGCGTCGTGGGGAGTGAAGATAAACCGCCGTGGGGGGGGAAGTCCCTCCGGCAGGGGATGATCAACGCTAAGGGGAGAAAGGAAAGACGTTCATCTTGCGAGCGTTGAGCCAAGAAAAAGTAAAAAACATTTTCTCAATCGCCAGGGGACAAAAGCTCTGCAGCAACGATCCCTAGGGGAGGAACTCGCCGAGCCCCATAAAAAATAGGAGGTTAGGGGGAAAAGGACATGGAGAGAGGGAAAAAGGGAATACCCTTAGCCATCAAATGGTGGGGGGGCCGCCCCTCTCTCCCCTTGGGAACGCCAGGGAGACGACTGAGTCCTTTTCGCTGTCTTTCAACTGGGGACGGAAATTTTGTGGGAAGGAATCTTTCAGAGAAAAAACAACACAGGACCCAATAAACTGTGATTTGTGGGGGGGGGGGGGTGGGACATCCTCTAACAAATCATGGCTGGAAAAAGGTTAACTTTGCGTCCGGATTGTAGGGAAGCAACCTTTAGGGCCGCTGTTTTGATACGGGCTTTGTTGCGCCGTCCGGAAAATGGGAAAAGGGGTTCAGAAGTCCTAAACTGAAAAAGGGATCAAAAAAAACGGTAAGAAATGAAAAATTGGTGAAAAACGGCGAGGGAAGGGAGGGAATGATCCCCGTTCGACGCACCGAACCACACAGAGAAACCACTCGCGCCCAAGCCCTTGTCAAAGCAAAGCGTTACTCGAACTTCCGGAAAAGGATCCTGTACCTACAACTCAGGAAAAACCGGCGGAACTTCGGATTGAACATTCAAACAAATCGCTTGAAACCTAAAGAAAGTCTTGTGCACTTTCCCTGAGAATGTGCGGGTGCATCCAAAGCCCGGGAGCGCGAGGAAAACGCCACTACCGAACAATGAAAACGGGGAGAATCTAATCGCGGTTGAGCCGCTCGGGGGAGGGGGATTCAAGGATGGGCTGGGACGCATTTCCACGGAAATAACTATGCCGTGCTCGGGGAAGCGACCTTCTAGGTTCCCACAAGGGAAACCGGAAGCATTACTTACCAAGGAAACGATGCTCGTGATAAATACAGAATGTGCGTGTAAAGGGGGGCCGCATCCAAGGGGGAACGAAATGTGGACGTCGGCACAACGAAGTAGGGTGGTGTATGGCCTGATGAGGAAAATAAAGTTCGGCCAGGGAAATCAACAAACCGAAAGGGATTGGAGGGGGGATTAGGACTTGACCATCGGCGTCGGGGCTCTTCTCAAGGGAAACAAGTCCGAAAAATAAGGAATAGAAAAGACCTCCGCCCG
>Ga0179593_1655565_pt1 | contig 10161 bp, 5 predicted proteins | sample CZODoug2_1_08_16_FD_185931 | JGI IMG/M metagenome (GOLD analysis project Ga0179593, IMG submission 185931) | Vadose zone soil fungal communities from Angelo Coast Range Reserve, California, USA - CZODoug2_1_08_16fungal (PacBio error correction) | ecosystem: Environmental > Terrestrial > Soil >...
TTACGGAGGGGGGGGAAAATGCCAAGTTCTTACCTCTGGGAGGCGGAGTGTCTGAGGGCTAACTGCCCGAATGATTTGAGAAAATTCTGGGGGTTGTGCGGCCTGGGTTGGTAAGGATCTTCTTGGGCGAGCGCTTTAAACATGGCTGGGGCGAGGAGGGACTCCTGAGTTCGCGATGGAGAGAGGAATCCAAGCGTTGAAAAATACGTCTAACCTCACCAAAAACGGGACGTAGGACTATCAGGGACACTTTGAAGGTTGAGAAAAAAAAGGGGACCAAACTACAAAAAACAGCCGAGTTTGGGGGCTCTGACGCAAGCGTTCAAACCGGACAAAAAGGTCTTGCACGAGGGCATGGAAGCGGAGACGCCAAGACCGCTTTAATCTGCCGCAAGAACGGAACCAAGAAGATTCTACCCAAACCCAAAGATTAGCAAGGTCGCGACTAATATCGAGAGACCATAAAAAAAAATGTACAAACGTGAAGATCACTCAACGCATGGGGGGGGGGGGTTAAATGAGGGATGGCGATGAGATCTGGATGAACGGTGCTTGAAAAAAGAGTCTTTTTGTTTATGCATGGGAAGGGGAAAACCTAACCACCCATAGTTTCTTTTACAAGGGCAGAAAAAAAAGGGACGGAAAATCAATGATATAGGCCCTTTGTTGCTTTCACGGCGTGTCACGAGACTCAAAAGGGTAAATTCGATTCGGCAGGTCAGGGAAAAAAAAAGGGTCAAGGGCGGCTGTCCAGTCTCGCTTCAGATCCGTGGTATCATCACTCATATTAAAAGCGATGGGAATTCATGATGAGAAAAGACGAAGCGCATCCTAATCTGAAGTGGTAACCTATGACAATCAGAAAAAAGAGGAGGGGGCAAGGCAAAGGAAATGCCATCTTCCGATCCCAGCCGGTGTTAGGGTCAAAAACGCATGGAAAAGGGCCCGGGGGGATCGTAAAGAGCTGGCATAGCCGATCTGGCGCGGGATTGTGCATGGGGGGGGCAATGGACAGGACCGCAGTGAGGGGGGCATCCAACGGACTGCCATTCGAGGCGAACAATGGGGTTTAAAAGGTCTAGGGGAGAAAGTCAAGCTCTAATGCGACAAACTCATCGAGTGAGGAGGGAAAAACAGGGTATCTCTCTTCTCGTAAGTCGCGGGACCAGTGAGTGGAAAATGGGACGACAAACATGCATGTCCGTGTGGGAAGACAACGAAGAGGACGAATACATTCGTCGGTTCCCGCCAATCTCCCTAAAATTAGTAGAGGGGGAGGAGGATCCAGCAACCGACCCTAGAAAACCCAGGGCCGATCCTATGAGTTTCTGGAAAAAGCTGATAGGGGTTTAATAATTGACAGCTTCAAAATTCAAGTCACGATTGGAAAAAAGCGAAATCACTCACTTATGGGGACCTGCCCGGATCCTCTCGCGGCCAGGCGACGCATCCAAACGCGTCTCCTTGTCATACGCCTCTGCCTCCCGCGGACCTGCCCGAAAAAAGGAGGGAAAAGAATTATTCAATCCACATAGAAAAAAGGATGGAAAGAAAGGGTTGGAGATCTCAAACCTTGGACTGGCCAATCGGAAGATCCAAAAACATGCTTATAACAGCGGCGGTCGAGGCTGAAGATGAAGACAAAAATGCTCTCAACTGGAAAGGTGCAGTTCGTGGGCGAGAGATTGCATTCCATCCGTGAAAGGAGCACCGGGAAAGAAGGAGAGGGAAAAATCAAACCTATTTTGACAGAAGCTCTAGATGGGGGTAAAAAAGAACTAGGGAGGAAGGAAGAAACAGGAGAACGGCGTGCCCTGAGATGGCCTAGCAGATGTATAGCAAAACTCATGCATCCGAAGGTGCGGTGTTTGGAAGCTCGACGCACTCTTGTCGGAAATTATAGAGTACAGCACCGCACCATGTCTGTTCACGATCGAGTATGCCTCTACAATAGACCGTTCGATGAATCAGCCCTGATGAGAGGTTCCAAAAGGGACCCCAAACCAGAGACATGAAATGCCTTTACCTGAAGCATAGATCGGCTCGGGGCGAAATAAGAGGGATCAGACTGGCCGCCATCATTCCCCGTTTGGGGGAACTGATCAAAAAAGGGGCGCGAGGATCATTTCAGACGCAGTTCATGAGGACCGCGATTGGGGGCTTGAAATCTCTATAGGTTACGATCAGGCCAACAGAGGCTTAAGACGATCCGAACCTATAGCGGGTTCGTGAGCTCTTTCACGGCAACGCAAATCCGTCGTCGTGAACAACTCCTTGCAGATAGGCCCCGGAGGCCAGGTTACTCTGACCGGACAAGGGAACTTTCTAGCGTGTGCAAGAGGGAGATTCTGAATGACCTGAATCCGGTGAAATGTTCGGAAGATTCTGTTCAGTTTGACTTGCCCTGGGTGCTTTATCCCGGAACGGCGGGTCGGGAAGGATTTCTATACTCAAAAGCGAGTACCGAGAAACTGACAGACGGCTAGTCGACTGTCTCGGCATATCCCCCTCGGAAGGCGAAATCTGGATACCTAACTCTGGATGCGCGGTAAACATATTCCATTAGTACCACTCCCTTCATCCGCCTATAATGGCCGCCCTAGCGTCTTCCACGGTAATAAAAAGTGACGGAAGAACTTCTTTGGAGCCGGATCTGGAGACCCCAGCCCCACCACGAGGACGTGGTAGTTTTAGTCTTGGGGGGGGAAGCGGCAAAGGTCGAAATCTTCAAATGAGAGAAACGTTGAACGGCTTAACTTAGGGAAGGCTCAGGGGGACTGATCACGAAACATAAGGGCTTTATACTCAAATGCATCCCCCACAAGAGAGGGAGGGGTTGGGGAGACATCCGGGCGAAAAAATGAGAGAAGAACGGCGATTCCCGCATGTGCGACGGGAATTCTATATCGGGGCCGGGGCGGCCTCAGAGTGAATTTGTCTTCGGTTGACGCCGTTCGTCAAGAAAAGAGAGATTCTGGGGAGACCAGACGGAAGATGAACACGCTAGGGAGATGGTTTGTGGGAAGGGAACATGGCGGGAGGACATAGAAGAAGTGCATCGCCTTACATTATCAAAAAGCAAAAGGGGAAGGGCGAAAAATAAAAAGAATTGCGCAGAGTAGGTCACACCGACGCCTTTCTAGAGAAAGAGATCAGTCTGTAATTTTCCAGCCGCAAGAAAGGCGGGAAGGGGAAAAAGAACTGGGCTCCTTCTATTCTCCGATTTCTACTTCCGGCCTGATCGGGAGGCGGGAAAAAAGGTGGGGGGCTCAAGCTGACGAGTCTTGGCTGAGCCGGGATCCTCAAAACAAAAAAAAGAAGAGCTCAGGGGGGGGGGGGGGGGGGGGGGGGGGGGGGGAAAACGTCAGGGAGCGCACTCACACACAGAACGTAAACCAGGCATCTCCCCCCTTACTGGCACGATCGGGTCAAGACCAAGGCCTGTAGATTTTATGCAGAAGTCTGAGGGGAAAGGACCTCCGATGCGCCCATTGCGCCGATCGCAACTACTCCAACGACCAGCTGGGCGTTGGAAAGATCCTCTTACCCAGAGCTTGTTTCAACACACTATATAGAGCGAATGGAACTTTATCAGGGGAAAGAAAATTGGGGATAAAGTAAGTTCACCAAAACGATCGTTATGTCCTGGTATTGAACCCAAGGTCGGAGACTGACTCTTTTCCGGCTTGGAAAAAAGGGCAGGAAAAACGAAAAACAATAACCCGCGAGACGATGCAATGCGAGGTCCCTGGCTGGAGGGGCTATCTCGAAGGAACGCCAGGGGGAGGGGAGATAAGTGCGTCCACTTTACTCTCTCCTCGCGGATTCAGGGAAAAAAAAATGTGGAGGGATGGACGACTTACTTTGCAGAGGGACGGAGCAGACTACCTGACGATCTAGCCTGGGCGAGGGACGCTAGAAAAAAAAGACCGTGGGGGCTGTTTCTCAAAAACAAGTAGAACGCAAGTTACAATTGAAGGCCGGGGGAGAGGGAAGGGAATCACAATCATCTCGAGTTCCTGTGGGAAGACCAAGGGAACAGAAGATAGGCGGGGAGAGGGCTGACTGTATTGTCCCGGAATTCCACAACCTGGGATTAGTTACGCTGTGTAAGCCTTGACTAGGACGGTATGAGAGAGGGAGAACGAAAGGAAAAGGAGATAAATTGTCCTTTCGGGCTCATGACAAAGATAGGACACTTCAAAAAAGTGGGAATATCGATGGTGGGGGAAGAGGTATTAAGAAAAAAATGGGGCACGTACAGTTCAAAAGAGGAATAAGAAAACAATGGTTATGGACTAGCCAGTTGGCAGGGAATAGGAAAAGGGGTGACAAAGAGGAAGGGAGGGCCCAAGATTCCATTGAACGTCGAGTTCCAAAGAAGGGAAGATTGAAAAGGGGAAACGGAGGGCGGCCGGCTTCAGAGTCTCTCACCTACGAGATCAGACCTCGGTGGTCGGGACGCAAAGAGAGCCGAAAGTTGTTGCTGTGATAGAGTTGGAAAACCTAAAAGGGAAAATAAACATGCAACATAGCAAGGCGATGAGCTTAATCCTTCAGAACTCAAAATTGTGTGTGGGAATGGTACACCCAGGGGAAAGGGAGGGAAAAGCATTCGGACTGAGGGAGAGTGGAACCTGAGCGGAGAAAAGTCTTCCTACGAGTAAGCTGTCCGTCCTAAGGAGAAGGGGGGGCAGGAAGGGCCCGGCCATGATTATTATCAGGAGTCATATATAGACTCAAGGGGCGATCAGGGAGGTAAGGCAGTGGGCGGATCCTTAGGACCAATCCGTGTGGATGCAGGGCCGGGGAGGGGGGGGAGGTAGGAAAAGCTGACACTTATGACCTCACTCTGTGAAGAAAATAGAAGTCAAAAAGGTCTTCTCCCTCCAAAGCGACAGTTAGTAACGCAAGAGCGCTAGACAAACGGGGGAGAAGTTTTCTAGCCCACGTGGAATTAAGAGTCATATTACCCACGTAAGCAAAAAAGAAGGGGCTGCCGCTGGCCGATGCCCTAACGCATACGCAAAGTTGAAGAAATTAGAGAATGGACCGCAATCCCACTAAAAGTCGGTACGGTTAGCGTTAATTCATTCCGATTTGTGGCCCATTTTGGCCTTGAAAGGGAAAGGGAAGAAGCAATGTGGCATTAAGTGCGCATAACACCTCTTCTCACTCTCATGGAGGGCCTGGCAGCTGTCTAGGTCCCCACGTGAGACGAGAAGATTAGCCGGGAGTGCATGTTTACACGGAGCCACCAAAAAGGGGGCGAAGGACCGGCAAATTAGGGTGGGGAAGAGTTTCGTATAGATTAACGACGGCGGGATGAAGCCTCGCTTATCAAAAACAACATCGCAAAGTACGAGAAAAAAAAAACTGTAAGGATCGCGCCGGGAGTGCTGGAAAACGCGTAATTGATCGAGAGGGGAAAAGAGATCGCTGTCTGGGTTCGTATCAGAGAAATAAAAAAAAGGAAGGACAGATCAAAAGGCGCTCTTTAGAGTGATTCTGGCGGCCAACGGCTGATCAAAGGAAGATTCAGAGGCGACAGCTTTCCAAGCACTTGCGGGATGATGAGTGGGCCTCAAAAAGGAAAAGGCAAGCAGGGAAAACCAGAAGGAGGAAGGTGCGCCGGAATCAGGCGATCGACGACAATGCGAAAACTCCTCAGTCGGCCTGGTTGAAGCCTCATCAGCGAAACAGAAGGATCCCTCCCGACGACATGGATGCTCTGTCTATGGCGTTATGTGACGAGTTCAGGAGGACAGCAACGGAAAGCTGGTGTCTGCGGAGGCGCAGAAAAACAGAAGGAGGGAGCGAACTGTCCACTTCTGGATCTGAAATCCCCCGCCAGGACAGCCGGGAGGCGCCCGCCTCTGCAGCCCGGGGGCGCGGCAAAGGAGGAGACTCCCACCACATGCAGTGCGATAAAAACATCGGGGAATACCAAACAATGGAGAAATCATATCCGGAAAACGAATGAAAGAGTCCAAACGGAAATTTAGGGGGGGAACTGTTGGGGAAAAATACAGGCCGGAAACAAAAGAATATAGTGGAAAAGGAAGGGTCGAAGAAAAGTCAACCGCTCTAGAAGAAAAAAGGGAAGATTCAAGGAGTGAGGAAGAGCTACGGCGTTTTATTGGGCCCGCGGGCCTGCCAGGGCGCCTAGGGATAGGCGGACGCGACTTGGTTTTATTAGAAATCTTGGGGTAAGGGAGCAGGTGGCCGTATTGTAACTTAGAATAAACGTCGGGTGTGTCTGCGTGGGACAAAAACGCTTTTGACGGAAAAAGTAGGTGGCGTAGGGCCGATTGACATGACATCTGGCAAATTGGGGAATGACAGTTGAAGCAAGGGGGACTGCAGGGGGGGAGTGAAGAAGGAGTTTGTAATTTCCCAGTGTGTAGGAAAAGGTCGAGAGGGAAACAGTGAAAATGTCCCGCAGCGGTGACACGGCACGCGTTGCGTCGAACGGAGCAGGCCGACTGTTGGGGGGGGTAGCTGGAGAGATGAGGTTCGCTCGATGGGGGAAAACGCGGTCGTGCCCGCAGCCTCCGACCCGAGTAAAAGGGGGGCAAGGAGGAAAAAAAAAAGCATCATGATCTACCGAGCAGAAAAGAAGAGAAGGAACTAACAAAAAAAACTAACTGGGGAAAGGGAAAAACAAGGGGCAAAGGCAGCTTATCCGCTCCCCCGAATCCGACGAGGTAAGGACACTGTCATTGTGCGCACAAAAAAAGCACGGAGCATCGAAAAACAAAAGGAGGGAGCTTCGTTCCGGAAGATGAGCTCCGCCTGGGGAAAAGGGGCCAAAATCCCGGGTTCGTTACTGCCTGCGAGAAGACTTCCCAACATCAATTGACCTTGGAGTGGGTCATAACGAGATTCGGGAAGCCTGGTTGGGGGGGGAAAAGTCGTCGGAGAGCGGAGAAGTATAGAGGGGAGGAAAATTAAGTCTGGCTCGGAGGACCGCGCCTGCTTACTATGAAGCACCAGTTTGTGAAACCACACGAGATTCTGCCGTATGCCCACAGCATCAAAAAGAGCCACACATCTCCGACATCAAATATAGAAAGGGCAAAGCGAGGGCGATAACAATAGGGAGTATCCAACCGACTCAGGTGAGAAGTAATGAAAAAAGACAAAAGACACCAGACAAAGACCTATTTCATATTTGGAGTGTTCCTAGGTCTGACGAGCTGAGAACATCAGTGCGTTCGAAGCCCCTCTGAGCGACCATTTTCAAAGGAGGTGATTGGAACAAGCGAAAAATCGAAAAAAACTAGACCTCATTCCTTTCACGCAAAAAAGTGCTTCCAAGCAAGCCCAGGAGAACCAAGGAAACACCAGACCCCAACAAAGAGTGACGTTAGAAGAACAAAAGAGCTGCAGAACTAAGGCAGACTACCGGGATGCGACGCCATTCGAGATCGGGGAAGGACTCCTTACCGCATTTCACCTGCGGGGCCTGCGAGGAAAAATATGAGAAGGGCTGCAAACCCCTCCTCTACAATGTTGTTTGGAGCATGTGGAGGAAAAAAAAACAAATCGGTTAGTTGTGAAGAAGTAACGGCAGCGCAGAAGGCTCGCTTAGCCTAGGTACACACACTCGCAGTCGCTCTCTCTACCCCCTTGTCAACATTTTCTATAGAGGTCCTCGGAGAAGGGGAAGGGTCAGAACAACGGGGCCTGACGGAACTGAACTTTTGCGTCTAAGGGAAATGTGGGAAAAGCCCGGATGAGAGCTGACCTCCTGGACCGATTCACTCCGGGGGGGCTAAGGAAGGAAACACATGATGCATAGGGCCGGAAAAACCCGATAACATCTCCAATCAGTTGTTGACTCCATGCGATGTCATAGGTTGCACGTCTTGACTCGCTCTAACCACCCCTTTCACCGGGGAAAGTACAAACGTCATGGGTCGAAATCTGAGCCAGAATAGGGGAGGGGAAGAATCCCCGGCTAATGCCTGAGGGTGCTGTTAAGCGCGATCTGGCGCCTAGTAAATCGGGTCGCGCGTGGCTCCAACGCGACCTGTTTGGGGTCAGCACCCAACGGGACGGTCCTGTCCGGAAAACGGGTTCGGAAGGGCGGGGTCAGGGCATCAGGAGGGGGGGGGGGGGAAGGGAAAAAACATAAGCTTGTACTAAAATAAAAGAGCGCAACGAGCAGGAGGTGCAGTTTGGGCTCGATAAAAGAGAAGAAAGACGACTCTATCTCTCAAAAAAAACGGGAAAGTAGTAATACCTTACGAAAAGTCACAATCACTCTTGAAGAAACGGGAGGGCGGAGGGGAGGGCCTGCACCTGTCTTAGATGTTGTCCGCAACTACGGAGCATGCCGGAAGAAGGACTCTACTCGCCTCTCAAATTCTGATTGGGGGAATCCACTCCCCAGATTCTGCGGAAAAAATAGGGAGTTTGTCCTAGATCTATCCCCCCGGGCTACGCCTGGAAAGATCACACGGGACACAAGGGACACGGACAAACTCTCTACGTGCAACCTCTTCCAATTTAGAAACCTTACCAGCTAATATACTATGTTACATTGTCTTGGAAAAACTGGAGAAAAAAAATTTAACAGTCCGGCTCTGAGGTACACTCTATTCAGAAAGTAGGACAGAACAAAGGGGCTGGGGAGGGGGGAACTGGATTCTTCCCCTCAGGGATCCATCTAAAAAAAGTTGAGGTGGGGAGTAGTACACTCTTAAATCAGTTAAAGAATTGCGAGAGAAGTTTACATAAGCGAGAGGGCTGAAAAAAATGAGGGGGCTCTCGGCAAGAACAGTCTGAAAAAGCTGAGGCCCGCGCCTTGGGGTGGAATAAGTCAGAGAGGCCCCGTACCAAGCCGCGGTTGGCAGCCACCAAGGGTCGAACCTAAGGGGGGAGGCTAACAGCCTTTTCCAAGCGCGGGGAAGAGAGATCGAAAAAAAACCGGGGTCCCGGACAAAGCAGGCCGACAAAAACCGCGACGATAGACATTGCCCTTAAGAAAACAAGACAAAGATGATCGCGGGGTACGCACCGCCGAGAGAATTCTCAATGGTGCCGTCAAAAAGGAAAAGGTGTGGACCCAACGAGAGGGGAAAGCTGCTCGATCAGGTCGGCGATGCGCTGTTCGGACTAAAAAAAAGAAGCCCATCTCAGCCATCACCACTACTCTCAGGCGACGTTGGCGCGCAGATCGCAAAGAAGAAGGGGAAAATTTGAACTGTTAAGAGCAAATCCGCCGCAATCCCGGTCGGGGGAGAACAACGCAAGGAAAGGCAAGGCAGGTTGTAAAGACGACGGAAATGTTCCTCAGGGGTGCCTTCCGCGGCGCTGGTCGAGGGAACCGAGGAAGAAGCGTGATCAGCTTTTTGTTGCCGGCATTTTTTGAAGAAAAAGAGGGAAGGGAGCGGCCGCTGGACTAAATCCTTCAAGCCGGGAGTAAACTCGTACCGCTCCTGGGAGAAAAATGGGATAGGGAAACAGCCCCCTCATTTAGGGACTTATATGATGAGCTCAAACCGAAAAGGAGAAAAAAGGAAGAAGTCTTGATAGGGTAAAACCCGGCCCACTCGTCGAGCCGGAGGGGAAACGTTGCCCTCTCTCTTTGTTTTCTGAACAAAAACGGAAGGGTGGGCTCTTGAGCCGAAATCTTCAAAGTGCGCTACGTTGTCGTCAGGAGCGTTAGCGGAGAAAGAACAGTCTTGGGCAAGTCAACGAAAAAAAGAGGTAAGGGCCTCCGGGGGGGGCGAGAAGTCTCGGGGGGGCCCTGGTACCGATAAAAAAAGGGAATTCAAAGAGATCAAAGGGCATTCTCCTTCCAGGCCGGGTCGGCTGGTTTACTCCGAAAGAGGGGCAAAAAGGATTGCCCGCCATCCTAGGAAAAACAAGGGAAAGGGTAGGTTTGGCCGGCAGGGATAAGGGAAAGAGTAAGCATAGTCCGTTCCGGCAGCAGGCAAAGAAAGTTGGCGGGTCTTGCTATAGATTTGTCGAGCATCTTCTTAAAGGAGCAAGTCCTAGCTGAAACGAAATCGCGCGAGTTACGGGGTGCCGTGCATCTCTAGGGGAAAATGAGGAAAAAAGACGGGATCGCGATTTCGAAAAAGTGCAGTCCTTCCTGATGGAGTCAAGGGGGGGGTCCCTAACGGACTGGGAGTGGGAAGGGGAAGACTA
>Ga0179593_1336585_pt1 | contig 10160 bp, 5 predicted proteins | sample CZODoug2_1_08_16_FD_185931 | JGI IMG/M metagenome (GOLD analysis project Ga0179593, IMG submission 185931) | Vadose zone soil fungal communities from Angelo Coast Range Reserve, California, USA - CZODoug2_1_08_16fungal (PacBio error correction) | ecosystem: Environmental > Terrestrial > Soil >...
AAGTTAGAGGAAAGGGGAAAGGATCTCCGCGAGAGATCAAGGAGATCAGGAGAAAAAAAAGGGCCGTTTCGTTCAGGCAAACCGAGCAATGGGGACGAAAGCTATGTCAATACCTTAAGCAAGACTACTCCCAAAAAATGCTCTCAAAGGAACATCAAAAACTGGCGAATTCGTCGGCACTTCATGGAGCTCTCCTACGGAAAGCGAAGGGAAGGGGAGACGGTCCCAGGTTTAAACCGGCCCGCGCAGGACACTAAGGTTTACCGGAACAGCGCGAAAACACGTTGTCAGCATGGTCTCGCAAATTTCCTTAGACAGGGGAAAGGAAGGGATTACAATGGAAAAGGCACGTTCCCCAAGGGGGACGGGGTGCGCTTGCCTGAAGTAAAAAAGGCATGTTAAGAAATGGTCATGCGGGGGGGAAAGTTAAGGGGACCCTACTTTACACTGGGGGAGGAGGATTCTTGTCTTTGACATACGCGTGGAGGAAGCGGGAATCACGCAGTAAAAGTAGTTGGGCTTAGTCTAAAACTTCTTAGAAAGGGCGAAATGTTCTGGCTTGAGGAAACCCCAAGTTCCCTTAAAAGGACGAACTTATCAAGCTCGTGGAGTCTTCTAAATTGAGTAACCCAGGGAAAGCGGGAAACAGCAACGGGCGAACGGCGACGGGAACTTTTGTACGGAAGGGGGCATTCAAAGATCTGAAGTGATCAATGTAGCGGACGACGGGAAATGTTTTTAAAAAAAGAAATGTTTCATCGTCCTCTAGGGGGGATGATTAGGGGACATCCAAACGTGCCGAGTAAGCGTCCTTTATCTCTTTCACAAGGGGGAGATTGGGGGGGGGACCTACGGCACGTGAGAATTTTTGAGCTATCAAAAAAAAAAGCTAGGCTACTGAAACCCAAAACGCGGAAGGGAGCACGGGGGGAAAGGAGAATTTGGTCGTGAAACTAAAATTGTGGCGCGGAGGAAAGCGCAGCGGTTCACGGGGGGAAAAAAAAAAAAGAAAGGAACCCGGCAAGGTTGGCCCCTGGGGTTAATAGAAAATTCTCTCATAAAGAGTACGCGTGCGGCAGGAAAAGCGAAAGAAGCCAGTCTCAACCTTGGCTCAGGTTCCGATGACCTACAAGTCTCTTCGGAACCTAAGAAAGGGGGGGGGGGGCAGGAGGCTTCTCAATGAACGAAAAAAAAAAGTAGCTAATGGTGCAGAATTCGAAGAGAGAGGTTATATAGACCAGAATCGGTCGTTCTGAGATGAGCTCTACAAAAAGGGGGAAACAAGGGCGGCGACAAGAAAATACTACCGTGGCGAGCCCAAGAAGGAAGTTAAGACCGTCTCCTACCGATAAAGAAAAAGAAGACGGTTGCTCAATCGTCCGGCGTGCGGCAGGAAGTGGTGGCAGAGCAGGAAGCTATTACTACGGCTCTAAGAAGCGCGCTGGTGGGGTTCCAACGGTTCTCAGGACTCAATGCGTTTCGGGAACTCTCAAGAGGAGAGGAGGAGAACGGGAGAGAAAACGTCAAAGGGAGGCTCGCGGAGACTGTGACTCAAATTCTAGGAGGAATCTGTCAACTTCTTGGGGGGAAAAAAGCGGTTCATAGGGGGAGATCAATATGAATCTGCGTTCTTTCAGGAGAGAGAAAAAAAAGGTCGGTTAGGGCCGAAACACGAGGGAGAGGAGGGAGCATTCATACAAGGAAGAATTGAAAGGAGCTCGAGACAAGCGTCTTAAGTAGGTAAAGGAAATGCTCGCTTGGGGATTTTTCAAGAGAATCCGCGAAGCGACTGTGGGGCGACCCACTGGGGGACTACGAAGTGGTTGGAACTCAAGCTGATTCAGGCAATCAGAAGCGGGGGAAGAGGCTTCGGGTCTTTAAGGCGTCGGCGGCCAGACAGGAGACCTTTGGGGGAACAAGCTATGTCAGGAGATAACCGGGGTGCGGAAGGGGATAGCCATTTGGGCAGGTCTGTCTTCTGCCAACAACGGGTGAGATTTGATGAAAATAGAAAGGGAAAACAGGATAGGAAAAGGACGGGAAGGATCCACCTGTGGTGAGAACTGAGTAAACCAAATGGAAGATTAAAAAAACTTGTTTAAAGATATTACGAAGGTGTACAGGCGCCCTGTTGTTCACCAGAAAACAAGACAAAAAGGGGGAGAAAATGGCTACTAAAGCCTCTCAAAACGGATGGGAAAGAAAAGAGATAGGTGAGGTTCAGAAAAAAAAATAGCCACTTGGGAGCCCTGTTGTTGTTTCACTGGCAGGATTGTGGGAAAACTCAACAACGAGGAAACTCTCTTTCTTTAAATAGAACAGTCAGGACGGGAGGGGTCAGCTTCAAGGGCTTGGGTAACAGCGTCCTCAAAGGGCAAGTTGGGGGGGGAAACATTTACCTGGGGGGAAAGGGCATCCCAAGGCGCATAAAGTATCTTTACCGCAAACAATAGATAGTGCACGCCACTCTTTGGGTTAAAAGGATAAGTGGCGAGAGAGACGGACCGGGACGCAGTATCGTCAAGACAAGGCGAACGAACGCGGAAATCACTTGTCAAACTAACGGAACACACCGGCCAACCTTGGACTAAATAAAAAATGATCACTCGCTATGGCGCGGAATCCCCTTCAGCCGGAGGGAGAGAATCCCATCGAAACTTCGAAAACGGGAAGGGGCGACAGGATTTCGCGAAAAAGTGTATTCCCGTCCCCCGCTTAGCCGAGTAAAGCACCTCCAAGGTTTTGCCCCTACAGCCCGAAGATGTAAGAGGGGCGCGGTCGACGCTCAACGCCGGTCGTGATAGGGACAAAAAAAAGCATAAAAAGAGGGGAAATTCTGGAGAGGCATAGTCGCGCAAGCACTTACTACGTTCCGATCAGGAAAAAAAAACAGTTGCGCGCAGTACGAAAGAGAGTAACCGAAGCGTCTTCCTAGTCCGGAAAGTGCGGGGCCATCTCGGTCAGAAGACAGCTAAGTCCTATGCCCTCATGAAAGGGGAAGAAAAGACGGGGGGGAAGTAGCAACAGCTCAGGATGAGGCTCTGCTCGTCGGAACTGGGGCCTAAGGGAGTCCAGAAACGATCTTAGTACTACGCCGTGTAACCAGTTGCAACCGATCAGCAAGACCGACCGCGCGGAAGAAATCAATCATATCCACGGGAGAAGGGAATGCCGCCCAGGGGTAGCTGCATTGAAATTCGGTTAGCAGTAAGGGGTAGGCTAATTCAAAGGGGGGAAAAAAAGAGGGACGGCGTGCGAAATATTAAAGCCGCGACCTTCGACATTAAAAATTGAAGATCAACGGGCGGAAGGAAATGGCGGATCAAAGAGTTTCGCCTGCAGCACCGCGGAAAAGACGGTCGAGTCTAGGAAAAAGAAAATCCGCCCCCCTCTAAAAATTGAGGGGGAGTTGTTCAAGAAGACCCCAGAGGGTTTGAAAGAATCCTCTGAAAATTGTGAAGAAGGAAAAATGAGCTCCTGTGCAAGGCTCGCCGACGACGAGGGGAGCGGTGGCTTACCCGCGATTCCCGAGAACTTAAGGAACTAAAGGTGCGTCAAGAGGAAGAGGAGGTCAATAGCAGTGGCATAACGGGGGACAGAAAAGCAACGGAAAAAACTGACTCTGGGAACTGGGAAAATCAGAGAGGACGCAGCGAAAAGGGAGGGCTGTTGTCAGAACAAGGTTACTAGAGGAAGGGGGGCGAGAATCGACAAAGCGCAAATCCGAGCCTTCTCCCTTGATGAAAAAAGGCAGCGTCAGTTTAGGGCGGATCGAGAAAAAAAAAGGTTTCGGCGGGGCAGATCCGTTTTATTTCGACTAGGGGGTCCAGAAATAACTGCGGGCCCTGGGGAAGGCGATGACGCGCACTGAGAGACCCATCATGCGTCCCGCGGCAGGAACGGAGGCGATGAGCCTGCCTCAAACTCCTTCTTTAACCACGGATGAATCAGCCGACAGTTCGAGGTGTGCCCAGCTGGGGGAAAATATCTCCAACCCATCTCTATTTTGAGACAAACCAAAAAGGAAGGGGGGGGACGGTGAAACGTGCCACCGCATGGTTAAGAAGAGGGTCTTAGGGCGGTGGGGCCTTGGAGTATCTACAAAGGAAAGAAAATGGACAGTTGGGAGTCGAACTCTATGTCCCAATTCAGGTGGAAAGTCGGGCACCTGGCCTCGGACTGTGGGTGAAAACCTGGAAAACCAAAGGACTCCGGCAGGAGGAAAAGAACTAGGGGCCTTAGACGTCTCAATTGAGAAACCTCCAAATTTGAGGCACAAAACTTGGAGGCGGGGGGGAAATTAGGGCCTTGACATCTCTGCTACTGGAAAGGGGAAGGGGGGGACGTCGAGAGGTGATGTGGGTAAGGGACGGGGGTGAGCACTTCGCATACGGCTGACGGAGAGCGCGGAGAGCAGAAGAGGCGTAATCGGAAAAAGGGGAAGTAACTCTCTCACAACAACAAAAGGAAAAAAGGGGAGGGATATCGAGAAATCATGAAAATGAGAAAGAAGGGGGCTTGGGGTCCGCCGGGCGCGCGTATAGGTGAGCCGGCAAGCGCATGGTTCGGAATCGGAAAAAATCAACCACCTCACGCGCGTGTGCAATGTCAGTGAAGTCGCGAATTAGTAAAATCAATATAAGAAAAAAGTGAGGGTTGCGCTACGCCAAGGCTCTCCGGGCGTGAAGCCTGGCGACTCAAGGCCCGGTGAGGGAATGCGCGCCGGGGGATACTCAAAATCCTAGGGGGAACAGCCGATAGGGCCTAAAACGAAGGCCACATTCCTTGGGAAAAAAGGAAGAAGGGGGATCGCTTCAACCAACGAGGCCGTAGGGCTGCCTCAAGGCCATTGACAGAAGTAAGTTGCACGCAGAAGGTGAAAAAGTTGCCCCAGGGAGGGAAATCCCTTTCCAAAACAGCGACACTATGCGGGGGGGGGAGGCAATGGGTCATCAGTCGGGAACAATTACCCGACCAGGGAAAATGCTCGGTGAACAAGGGAGCGTGATGGCGAGACCTAGCGGAAGGGGCCTTCTAAAGCAGCTGTTAAGAGGAAGTGGGGGAGGTCGCAGAGCTTGAACTGTCCAATATTGCTGGAGATGCTCAAAATCAATGAAGAAAGGGGGTCCGCCAATCAGGATAGCTGCGCTAGAACTGAGCTGAGGGGAAAGGGGGGGAGGACCGGTCCTACAGGGAGGTCAAAGGCGCCAGCCAATGAAGTTTCGAAGGAGAAGTGAGAAGGGAAGAGGAACTCTGGGAAAATCTAGAACCGACCTCTGGTGGAAAAAAAAACCAACAAAACAGGGATTCCTCGAATTGTCCAATCCAAGGGGTTGAAAAGGGTGAAAACGGTGAACGAGGGTGGAACTGGAAGTGGAGGATTCTTCCGTGCATATTTTGCCTACGAGGAGGACCCGCACGTTCGCTTCCAATATGAATTTTCTCCAGGAAAGGGAAAACCCGGGATTCGAAAGCAAAAAGAATTGAAGCTGTCTATCTAAAGGGGAAAGGAGAACATTGAGCCGCCCAGTTTCCGGGGGAACGAAAACGCTGGGGTCTGGGGGAACAAAAGCCTTCTAACCAGGCAAAATGGGGGGGGGCATTAAATCGCAGGGGCGCCCTGAGGGAATCAGGAATCTCTCAAATCAGACCGCCTCATTCAGATATCCAAGGCCGGAAAAGATGGATACATTAAAGAAAAGGGGGGGAGAAACTACACCGGGAGCAGGCGGAACAGAGAAGCTTGAGATCACCTTACAACGAAAGAAACGACAATGCCAAGAAGAAAGGCGAACGTGGACTCTGCTTTATCAAAGACTGGGGAAGGTGAGTGCTATCGCGGCGCGGGCGGTTGACCACAAGGGGGTAGAATCGTCGGAAAAATAGGGCAGTAGTGGTAATCCCTATAAGGGGCCGCCGTCAGACCGATAAAATAATATCCGGTCTGTTGAGGAGAGAGTTCAAGGGGCGCAGGCAGGGCATGAGTGGGCCTCGATTGAGGAGGTGATACCAGAGAAAGAGAAGCAGAGTTGGGAATAGGGGCTCCGAAAGATCAAAAGAGAGCTAAGGGGGAAATGGAGCGAAACGACAGAGAGTAGCGTCGGCGAAGAGGTCGCTATGAAACAGCAGTTCACAGCGTAAGCGGATCTCAAGATTTTTTGAAGATCCAAAAAAGGAGGGGGGTCAAAGCGGAGGGAAAGCGCATATTAATAGAGGGGCAGATAAAAAAGGGGGGGGGGTCTGCGGGTTTCGCCGCACAAGAGCGAAAGGAGAACAGGAATAAACGTAAGCTAAGATGCATCGCATCGAAAAGAGACGTGGGCGGGGAGTACCAGCTGGTCGGGAGACGTGAGGGGGGATGGTCACCTGCGCCAGCTATGGCCGGGAGCGACTAGATCTGTCATTTCATCCCAGGGGGCGCGAGGAGTGTGAGGTATGCGCATTCAGAAAAGGACATGCGTTCCTGAAGGCTTGTCCAGGGGAGAGATGGGAAGGAGCTGGTTAGACATGAATTTGACAAACCAAAGAGTAGGGTTCAAAAGGGGAACATCTCAACCGTGTGGGGGGGGGCGCAAGAGAGCAAAGTGACGACGGGGGGGATGGTGGTAAAACGAGCGTTTTTGAATTGCCCTCGGGGAGGAAACGAACCAAACTATTTAAAAGGGTGGTGAGAACCGAGGAAAAGGGGAGCAAAATGAAGATGGAGACAGTTGACTATTTCGGGGAAGAGGGGATGGTGCCGCTCGATTGAGTTGAACAGCTGAACTAAACAATATCAAAAAAAGGGGGGATCACATGGCGAGAGAACAAATCTCTAGAAACAAAAAAGGAGGATTGAGTACAAGAAATAGGGGTGGGACTCCAGGGGGGTGACAGTGGAGTTTTTGGGGGTGGGGGGGTTTTTTAGGGAAGAAGGAAGCCTGGTGCATATAGAGGAAGGTTTGGGGGGGGATAATAAAAAGAAAAGTTTTGAGCTGGATTTCAACCACTTCAGCAGGGTCTAAAAAAAAAAAGGGGGAGTTGGGTGACTAAATGGAAACTGGAGGAATCAACCAAACGTCAGAAAGAAATGGCTATTGACCAGGAACCCATTGCACAGAGTGCACGCAAGGGTTATGAAGGGTCGGCAAACTACTAAAATGGACGCCGAAGGAAAAAGGGGAAAGAAAGGGCCTCGAACGCCTTGCAACAGGGGAGACGAGCCAAGAAAATTAACGTCACCTAACGGGGGGTGGGGGAAACGAATCTATTCGAGGTCAATGTCAGGGAAATCCCCTTTCAAAACAAAAAAGATCCGAGGAGGGAATCGACGGAAAAGCGGGGGGGCAACGCGATGCTTCAATCGAATGCAGTCTTGGACGCGCGGGTTATTCCTACGTGACAGTGGGAACCGTCGGGAAAAAAAAGGCCAGGTGGGGGGACCAAGCCCGCATTCATCATTGAAGGGAGACGCAGACATGAAATTCTGGGAATATGAAAAAGAAGGGGTCATATGCGACGGCACTCATGGGGGAAGGGGAGACTGTCATAGAGAGGAAGCACAAGTACGACTGTCTCAGGAGGTTTCGCGCGAAGGAGTAGAAAAACTCTACTTAGTCTCGCAGGGGGAGTAGATGAAAGGTTCAGAAGGGAACAAACATAGTGTCTGTCAAGAAAAAATCCCAGGTCAGGGAGAAAAAGAAGGACCCAAAGCAAGGTGAACGCGAAAGCTGCCCGGGTTGAATTCCTAGTGATCAGGCTGACGGTCGACAGAAGGTGGAAAAAAGGCTCTTAGGTCGAACTTTTCGGGGAGGTGTCGGGGAAAGACACCGGATCATCGAGTAAGGATAAATTGCAAATCCGGAAAGTTCAGCCTGTCTGCCGCCCCCAGGAGTAATTCAGGGTTGCACGAGTCTCGTGAATCCGGAGGAAGGCAAACTTCGGTCGTCTTCCTAAGGGAACGGGGGAGGATCAGACTAGATCCATGGAAAGAATGAGAAAAATCTTCATTGGGCAAAGGGGGAGATGACTCAGTTTCTATCCTCAAAGAGAGCGGACCGAATAAATTGCAGATCAAGGAATCACCCAGAGGAAGTAAAAACAGCTTGGCGGTTCGCAGAACTGGGGAAACCATTCTATTCCTCCGCTTAATGGGGGGACGGCATTCCAGTGCAAAGGAGAGGCCGCAAACGCTGGTCAGCGGGGGTGAGGGTCAAGCCTCCGCCCTCATTAGGACGATGACAGTATCTCTGACGTTTGACACCGTCCGAGAAGAGAGGATCGAGTTCCTAAATAGAAAGGGACAAACTAGTATCTGAAAACGTGAAAAATCACCGGGAGGGGACAAAAGGTCAAAACATTCGCTCGAACCCAGCTTGCGGAAGACAGTTCGAAATTTGCGCACGACCTCAATCCTAAAAATGCCTGTGGGGAAGGAGCCCGTGATGAAAAAAAGCGGGTTTGTGCAGAAACGACTCGCAAGAGTTACACACAAGTACCTAGCGCATGCTCAGGAAGCATTGGCGAACTGAGGAACGCAATAAATTGCCTGGAAGGGACTAGATGATCAATCGCCGCTAAAGATACTACAGGAGGACCGGGCCGGATGCGCCTGGAGAACGCCTCACCCCGGGACAGTGAAAAAAAAGAACGCCGAAGCCCGGACAGTGTCAAAGTTTTACGTGGCCAGGGACCACATAGTCAGAATACCAGCAAACCTCAAGAGTATCGAAAGAAGAGCCGGGAAATGGGGAGCACCTGTTTAACGGGGAAAGGATTGTAAAAATGTGAAATACTTAAAAGCAGAGGACCAGGGGTGGGTCCATTCAGAACCGGGTGGAGGGGGGTCTAGCGACCTCTGATTGAAGGAGAAACCTGGCGAGTCAGGTCCGGGGTAGGGGACCGAGATCGCTGAGGAGAGGGAAGTCGGCGCGATTCTGCAGGAAGACGAAAGAGAAAGGGGGGGTGGGGTGATTTAAAAAAAAATTATGAGAATGGGGAAGCAGGGAAAAAACAGAACATGCGAGAATTTTCAAGGGAACTGAAAGGTCAAAAGGAAAGAACATTGCCTGACGAGTGTGATGGTGGGAACTGACGTCGTGCGAGAGACAGGCGACCGAAGAAGGGGCGTAGAGAGGAGAATTCAGTTCTTCATGATTATTCGACGACCATCAACCACAAAAAGGGGGGGGGGAGAAAGAGGAAGATCATTGAATAATTCTGCGCCCTTGCAAAGCCGCGCTTCTCGAAAGGCTAAAACAGCCGGAGAGTGCGGGAAAAACGCGCATGGAGGACTCAGGGTGGACACGCGATCCTGCTTGAATGTTGAGTGTGGGGGACATTGAAAAGGAATTTAAAAGCAGAAAGGAGCAACCACGTTCGGGTGCAGAGACGCTAAAAGGTGAGAAAAGAGGTCTGGAAGTCCCCTGCAGAGAGGGGTGAAGAACCCTGCGAATTAAGCGATAGGGGACCAGGTTACGAACCCGACCGCCCGAGGAAAAGGGAAACAAGAACGCATCAATTGAGCCTCACTGAATAAGGAACAAGAAAATTTCCTTCGGTTCTCTGAACATGGGGGCCGCGGGGAAAGCGTGGATTACAACGGTGTCACGCAGAATGACAAGAAAGAGATACCCATTTTAAAATAGGTGAAGACTAACGCATTCAGGGTCATGGAGACTATGGGGGTCACCGGGAGGACAATACGGTACTCTTCCTGGGGTTTGATTACTGGAGGGAAGGGGTGCGTGCTACTATCTTCTGCAACCCTGGACTCCTACATCAGAGTGTGGTAAGGCTATTACTATGAGAAACTCAATGTAAAATTTCTTTCTATTCATAAACTCCTATTTCGCCATGTCCATGAAAAAAAAACCGGTGAGATCGACTGTGGACGACAGAGCTTCCTTGATAAAAACACTGCCGTGCGGCGTCATCACGGGCGCAAGGTCTATTGGGGGTCTCAGTAGAAGACGATCAGGAAAAATGATCTGCAAATGCAGACGAGAGCGACGAACATGGCTCACTCAAAGAGGGGGAAAAAGAATGTGTACGCGCGGGCTCAGTCCCATAAATTGTAACACGGTCCTCAAAAGTAAAGGAGGGAGAGTTCCGACTTCTCGTTCATGCACTAATATGGGGGGGGGACTACGGTCGTTACCGCACGGTAAGAAGAGGTTGGT
>Ga0179593_1503208_pt1 | contig 10160 bp, 14 predicted proteins | sample CZODoug2_1_08_16_FD_185931 | JGI IMG/M metagenome (GOLD analysis project Ga0179593, IMG submission 185931) | Vadose zone soil fungal communities from Angelo Coast Range Reserve, California, USA - CZODoug2_1_08_16fungal (PacBio error correction) | ecosystem: Environmental > Terrestrial > Soil >...
CTCCCTGTGGCGCATGCAATCCATGGCCGACATAACGAGGAGAGGAAACGTCAGTGACGTGGAGTATACGAGGCAATGAGGTGTACTCAGTAGTCGAACTGCGAGTGAGTAAGCCCGCAGCAAAGGCCACAGACGTAACCTGGGTTCGGGGGGGGGGTGCTCAACGAAATGGTCGATTGAAGAACGCCAGCGCCAAGGTCCATGGGCGGGGGGGAGGCTTGCCAGGATAAGCGCGCATCTCCGACACGGTAAGAAAGCTACTCCAACAAAAATTATGGAAGAGGAAAGAGAGGGGGGGGCCGGGTCATGCGTATTGCTACGAATCGGAGGCTTCCTCAAAGACAGAAGTGGCCCTGGCGGGGCTCTGGCTAGGGAAGTTAATCTGAAGTAGGACTTTAGCAAAAAAAGAAACCGGCCGTAATATCCGGAGGGGACGGGCTTACAGTGCGGGGGCCAGGAAAGGGTTGCCTACCCGCTAGGTCGACCGTTACACCGGAAAAATAGGGGGAAACGCAAATTGCCAGGATGAAGGGGAACAAGAGACCGAAAATTGCGCAACTTGGACGCTGCCTGGGATGGAAGCTCTTATTTAGGGGAAGTTAGCCAAAAAAAGTAATCAGAAGTTACCCGCCTCGCACTTATGCCTGGTTTTTAAGTCGGGAGATTCGAACCAGGCCCTGGGGGGGGGGAAGATGCGTTTCTTGATCTACGCTGGAGGGAGATGCTCCCGGGAAGCCGGCGAATTTTGTAAATAACATATAGGAGATGCTTGTGTGAGTGGTCGAATCGAATTCGTCCAAAAAAAAGGGGGAGGATGAACATGCGGTTGTCTTCGCTACGGCTGCATGGATTAACTCCCAGGAGTTTCAACAAATAAAGAGGACGGCGAAGATCGGAAGGAAAAGTAGTGCTGTGGAAAAGGGGATGTAAAAGGTGGGCAAGGGGGGGAAGGGTTAGCGGGTCTGAGTCTGTAGTGGCATGATGAAGTGGTATCCTGAAAAAAAGGGGCTATCGCAACGTCTGGCGTGAGTTTCAAAGGGGCTACGTATTAGAGAGGGGATAAAAAAGTGAAACACCGAGAAAATAGCCTTTTTTGAAGTAGGTGAGGTGGTGCGGGATCGGTTCGTACGGGAGAGGGAGACGCTAAGTGGCCGTTGGACGAAACCGGCACCCGGGACCCAACGAGCAGTTTCTTCTGATCGGGCGATCCTATGAAGGCCCCACAGGATGTAGGTATTGAAAAGAGAGGGGAAGCTGAGGAGTACGAGCAAAAGGGGGTGCTACTGAACTCGTCACCTCCAGTTTCATCTCAAGAGTATTAAAGGGATCGTCGATTGGAGGGAGGATCGGTCTTCCAGGAAAAGAAAGCACCTTGGAGGGGTGGGAAGGCTTCGGGGGGCGTGAAAAAACTCTGGCGACTGAAGGCAATGGTGAAAAAAAAAAAAAGGCGAGGTCTTTGGGACACCTAAAAAGGAGCAAACCATCCATGTTTAAAATAAGATGGGGTTTGTAAGAAGATCGATGGGAAATGGGGCGTGCTAAGCTATTCAAGGGCATAAACAAACCAGACTGCGCTCGTTGAAACATGGGTAGGGGGGCAACTCTCTCAACAAAGAGGGAAAAAGAAAAGAAAAAAAAAAAAAAAAAAAAAAAAAAAAAAAAAACATAAAGGAACCACCCCAAAACACCCAATGGAAACAGGAGTAAAACATGAAAAAGAAAAAAAAGCCACAAAAAAAAAAAAAAAAAAAAACAAAAAAAAAAATAACAAAAAAAAAAACCAAAAAAATAAAAAAACAAAAAAAAAACAAACCAAAAAGAAATACAAACCGAAACAAAACCAAAAAAAAAGACAATAAAAAAAAAACAAATGAAAAAAAAAAAACCCACACAAGAAAATTGAAAAACAGAAAGAACATAACACCCCCCACAAACGGAAATTAAATAAGTAAAATAGGAAAGAAAAAAAGAAAAAAACAAAAACAAACAAAAAAAAATATAAATAAAAAAAACACAAAAAAAAAAATAAATACAAAGGAAAAAAAAAAATCCTCAAAAAACCAATAGAGAATAAAAAAAAATTACAAAAAAAAAAAAACAAATGACAAAAGAAAAAAAGAATGAACCAACCATACCATCTTAAATAAACCACCAAAAAAAAATAAACAAAATATATAAAAAAACAAAAAAAAAATAATGAACTACTAAAAAAACAGTAAAAAAAAAAAAGAAAACCACCAAAATAAAAGAAATCCCGAATCATAATAATCACAGGAAATAAGAACAACCCAAAAACAACACAAAAAGGAACACCCCAAAAAAAAAACAGTAATAAAAAACAAAAAAAAGCGATCCCCTCCCACATACGCGCCAAAAAAAAAAAGGAAAAAAACCTTAACAACCTAGCTCTAGAAAAGAGGAACCCACGAAATCCAACCACCCACCCTCAAAACAACCAAATAAAAAAAAATCCCAAACAATAAAACTCTAAAAACCGCCCGCTAGAAAGAAAAATAAAACAAGACAAGAAAGAAAGAAACACTGCGCCCAAAAACCAAAGAAGAGACCCCCAGAAAAAAATAACCCCCCAAAGAAAGACACACCAAAAAACCCAACCCAGTCAAAACAAAAACTCCCCAAAAAAGAAAAGGACCGCCCCAACCCAATCCAAGACCAAAAGAAAACTCAAGACACAAAAAACCATCCGAACAGAAACCACCCCCAAAAACCTCCAACTCAAACCCAAACGTAGACGGCTCCCACAACCCCAAAATAAAATCTCCCCCAGTGAAAAAACAAGAAGAGAAAAACAAACCCCCCGAACCCACAAGGGCCACACAAAAAAACCGAACCCAGGCCAAATCTACACCCCACCAAACATGAAAACCAAGAAAGATAGGAAAAACCCAAAAATATATACCCCCCCCCTCCAAAAAAGCCGCCATCCTAGAAAAAACCAAAATCGCCCAAAAAGAAGAAAAATAAGAAGAACAAAAGAAAAGAGGGAGAAAAGGAATAACGTCACCCAGGAATAAAACAGGCCGCCCCAAACGGAAAAAGAAAAAATAAAAAAGGGAAAACAACAACTATTAGGGAAAAGGAGATTCTGCCAAAACCCTTTCCGGAAAAGCGGGGTAGATCGACACGATCGATGAAGCAGAGGTATTACCGAATTTCAAGAACAGCGAGAAAAAAAAATCGTACAGGGGGTAAACCCTGGGTGGGTTCTTCCTTTAAGGGTGTGAAAAAGACGCCGCCTACAGAATTTGAAAAGTAAGGGAGAACTGGGGTGTGCGCACTCCGAAGAACAACCAAAAAAAAGGGGCGTAAGACTACAAGAAAAGGGGAGGGCGGAAAAAATACTCGCAGGTATGAAAATTTGTTAGGAGACCTGTTGTATGAGCCACAACGCATCTCCGGAAGTAAAGCAAATCATCACGATCAAATTAAATATAGGGCCTAAGATGAACGAGAACTATCATAATAACCTCGAGAAGCAAGACGGCAGACCATTCGAGAAAGGAAGAGAAGAAATTTACCGGGAAGAACCTCAATTGCTAATCAAAAACAGACACCAACAAAAGGACAGGATAGATGGGGGGGAGTTAGCCAGATAAAGATAAAAAGTTGCCCAAACGCCCGCCAGCCGGTGCAATAGGGCCAGTTGGAAAGGGAGAAACGCAACGTAACAGCCCACCGCCACAGCCAGGACTCTCACACCGAAAAAAGAAAGGTATGAAGCGGGAACAGCACTGAAGGGGATACGGCCCCTTCCTTGAGCGTAAGAAGGGTTACATCGATTAAAGAGGTAAGTAGATCTAGCTCTGACCAAAGATAGGGCCAGCGGAGGATTGGGGTGCCTGTATGCCTAATTGGGACTAACCCACTTATGACCAGTAAAATGACTATAGAGGGGAAGTTCCTGGCCAGGGCGACGGATCCACCGATCATCTAAGAGGGAAAGAGAGAGTAAACTGCATCTTAAGGCAAACCGGTCCGGGAGCACGAAACAATTTTCAACACAATCTCAGCAGTGCGGTTTATCAAGGGAAGGTATTGCGCCGGGAAGACAACGACCACAACGACGCGGCGGGGGCACCCGTTCTCTCAGGGTGAAATGCTCTTATCTTTCGGGGAAAAAAACGGGAGCGGTTCGCAGGTTGGGACTTGCAGGAGTTAAAGGGTCCATCGAAAGGAGAAGTAAACGAAACATGGGACCGTCTAAAGAGCCACAGGTACTATCCAAAAGGAGAAAGGGGTTTTCTTTGGTGTGGAGCAAATACCGGAAATGAAGTACAAAAGCACAGACGGGGCCAATCGCCCCAGGTTGCCTTAAATGGTGGGGACAGCTACATCGTGCCATCCCAGCAAAAGGCCTCAAATCTCTCTAACAAAAAAAAAGAATGAGAGAAAAGATGTGAAAAGGCAGGTGTTCGGGGCGGTCTCGACCTCGGAAGAACGGGGGGGGGCCGAAACATCCCAGATAAGGCAGGTTCGCTGCGTTTCTGTACTGACATAAGGGTAGGCCCTTTAGCCAACCAACTGAAAGTCATGGTGTACGAAGAAGGTTGCGGAAGGACGAGAGGAAAAATGGTTAAGGAAAAGCCGGAGAATTTAGACAGGGGTACACTGTTAAATGGGAGTGCAAAACGAAAGGGAGGGTGGAAAAAGTATGGTCTCCTACCTAATAGTGACCTTGTTTGGGGGGGGGGGGGGGGGGGGTGGGGGGGGGGGGGGTGAGGGGGGGGGGGGGGGGTGGGTGGGGGGGTGGGGGGGGGTGTCCGTCCGGTCGTCACTCCGATCTTTCTGTTAAGTGAATGGAACGTCCTACTATTCCGAAGCTGTAGATCTGTGTTCCGCCACATTTGGTCTCTTTCTTCTGCCGGGGAGTCAAGCTGCAGGGGTGTTGGAAACTCCTATCTAAGATGGACAGATAACGCCGGTTGGAGACTTCTACTGGGGGAAGGAATAAAAGATAGTTTATCCTTTCTTCAATTCGCAAAAAGGTAAAACACTTGCCATAGGGGTGGAGATACCTGTCGGGGTATGGCTTCCCCAAAGCGTATATCTCAGAAGGGGGGAAAAGGCTAAGACTGCCCACTACTTGTGTCTCTCCTGCACTATCCGTGCGGAAAGGGATTTTGACGATGCCTAGCTTTTCTTGCGGGAGAAGTGGGCTTTATCCTCAAAACAGGGCCATGAGACCGTCTAAGTTCTGGGGAGGATAAAGGATATTGATCTGGCGAACTACCACTACATACTTCGGGAAATCGGGGATGTCAGAGGATACAGCGTGATCTGGAGGGGGGAGGAAAAAGGGCATAAAACGAAGGGAGGGCTAACGTGCGGCAGGCTCGACCAGCGTTGTAGTCTGATCGGCGATATCCTCGGTCGCGCCCAACGGGGTAGTGGAACAGATGATCGTGAAGCTGCTGGGGCTCTATCGAGAGAGGACCAGTGCTGCTAAGACTTCAGGGGGTCAGAAAAATTTCTCTCCTACAGGGGTTCATTAGTACCGCGTCGCAATTGGGGAAGTCCGATAAAGTGGGATCTTCTAAGCACCGTTTGACCGCCGGGTTTTTGGAAGCAAACTACGACTTACTTGAAATGTCGTTACGAGGTCAGGTGGAAAAAAAGCTAAAATGAAAGTTAATAAGCAGTGTACTGAGTTTGGTGGTGGCATAAGAAGAATTCCGGGGGGACGCTGCATTAAGCTAGTGACGATCCGCACCCTCTCCGACGTAACAGGGGGTAAGGCCAGCTCTCGCGACCAAGAGGAAAAAGTAAAAAAAAAAACAAAAAAAAAAACAAACAAAAAAATTAAAAGGAAAAAGCAAAAAAAAAAAAAGAAAGGGAACAACAACAAAAAAAAAAAAAAAAAAACACAAAAACAAAAAAAAAAAATAAAGAGTAACACAGAAAAAACAAAAAAAAACAAAAAAATAAGAACACAAAGACACCAGAAGAAATAAAAAAAAAAAGAAACAAAAAACACAAGAAACCCGACCTAACAAAAAACTAAAAAAAAAAAACCAGAGACATAAAAAACAATAAAAAGCCCAAACAAACACGCCAAAAAAACCCGAGCCCCCCCCAACCACTCCACCACACATCAAACACACCAAACACCAACCCCCCCAAAACAAAAAAAGAACACCCCCCCCCACACCAGATAACCCCCTCAAAAACAACCCAAAAAAACCAAGACCAACGATGGGAGGGGAAAAAAAGAAGGATGACCGGAACCCTTTCTGGGAAAGAGCGAGCGGTATCGTCTGGAGCGACCTTGGACAGCGTTAGACCGATTGAGAGAATCAAAAAATACAGGGCCAAAAGGATGGTCGGCTAATTGTCTAGACAAGCAGGGCTCCTGATCATTGAAGGTACGCACTCGGGGTTGTGGGAAAAAAAGACCGAAAAAACCAAACAAAGGAAAGGGCCCAGAAACTGTGCGTAACAAAACTGGGAGAGCGCAAGAACGCTCGTGTAAGGGAGTTGAAATGGGAAACGTGAGGACGGTCAGTAGAAAGCCACCATGGGAAGGTTAGAAGCAAAAGCGCACGAAAGGGGAAAATAAATTTAAGAAGGGGAGAGAAGGAAGGAACGCCTATCAAACCCTCGGGCGGGGGCGTGTCTCAGCAGCACGAAAACCAAAGTAACACTAATCCGTCGCAGTCCCCGCATAACGCATGCGATCCGGAATACAAGAAGGATAGAGCCCGTGGTAGTTTCGGCACATCTTTAATGTCACAAAACTCCGCCAACCGGTACGGGTGGCCAGTTGCAGGATCCGCCAGAAGGCTACCGATCGCCAATAAGAGAACTGCCAGGAACGCCAAGGAAATAAGTTCCCAAGCGAAACAGACGTTGTTAATGTCTGGAGGGGGGGGACCGTGAGCGAAACTTTACATCGCCGCCAGTATAATCAGCAGCGTAGCGACGACAAAAAAAAGCGCGAGGGTTGTGGCCGAATTAGATAGGGAAAAACGACCAGCGGGCTTAAGGGAGGGGGATGTGACAAACTCCCAGTCCGAAAAGGATGCCAAAAAAATTAAAAGGGGCCGGGGGACAGCGAGATGAGGGGCGACATAGTCATCTTTAAAAACAAGGGCTTTCAGCAACTGAAAACGGGCGGACCGTGAAAAATCTCAAACCGAGGAGCTCGTCGGGAGTTGGGAGCTTGGCCTCACGGGGGCAAGAAGACAGGAGGGATGAAAATGATCGCGCAGGGTAAAGGAGAGAGAGGTCGACACGCGTGGAAACGAAGATTTTGTTCCAAAAATGTGGGGGGCTCTTGCGACACGGCTTGTACGGAAAAATTCAGCGAACGTAAGAACGCCCATCAGTAAAGAGAGAAAAGGACGCCGGTTGGTCAGTGGTGTGTCGCAAAAAAAGGGCTGTGACCTTTGAAATACAGACCGCGCAAGCGCCAGACATTCGGGGATGGGAAAAAAAGGAACCGAAAAAGCCGCGAACACGGACTAAACAGAGAAACAACACACGGGGATGAAATATGATTTGGAAGCCGTGTTCGCGGGGGGGTTCCTGAGAGTGACATGCACATCAAAAAAATTCATGTCCCTTGAAGCTTGGGCGGAGGAAAAACTTAACGCACTGTACGGCACTGGAAACCCCAAGAAAACCGGCCTGGGCGAAATGAAAGCGGGGACTTACGTTTCTGAAAATGGTTTCGTAACGTCGAGGGGACCGGGTCCAGGAGGAAGGGGGAAGCCGAAAAAATCGGGGTGAACGTATGCGTGACAAGACCGTCCGCGCATTCGCCAGGCTCTACTGACCGCAGAGGCAGATGGGAAGGATGGGGAGGAGAATTCCGACCGAGTGGGACAAAAGGGAAAGTTGTTGAGCGCAACGTGGGCTTCTTCCGGGCCCTTGGGGATGACGTTTAAAGAATCGGAACAGGCTGGGCGATGAGAGCTGGTGGATACGTTAACGTGAAGAAACAGTTGTACGCTGGAATCCGAGGTAATGCTGTAATTATCGGAAAAACGGCGCTTTCGGAGCGAGAAAAAATGAGTAGCGGTCAGAATTCAAAAAACACTCTCACGCCGGCTCTCAGACTGGGCCCACTTAACGGAAAAAAAGTCATCCAGGAAGGGGTGGGACTGGGCAAGGGTTTAGCGTTGCTCGGACTTGAGAGGGGGCTGAATGACAGTTGTTATCCTCAAAATGGCCCAGATCGTCACCGTCTTTCGGTAGGTTATGGTTAAAGCTTATCGGCGAAACTACCAATCGAGAAGGACTGAGTCCTCTTGGGGGATTCAGGAAAATGGACGGGGATCGGACATCTCAGGTGAGAGAAAAGATAAATGGCGGGGCTCTGCGCAACAAAAACACAAGCGAAAGGGACGGCGGTTCGTTCCGAAGGGATTCTCTTCGAGGACCATTTCATGGGGTTGACCTAAGAAGCTTGGATTATATACCGAGAGCTGCGCTGCTACGGAAAGGAAGAACAGGTTCGCTCTCCTACAAATTTCGGTCCGGCGGGGGAATGTAGACCAGGGGCTCCGGCTACGCACCATTTTGGGTTAAAGAATTGTAGGGGGGAGTAGGGGGTGGACAAAGAAAAGTGGCGGTTAATCAAAGATCGTTATCGCTGGGGGAGGGTTTGACACAAAAACTCAGTATCAACCATCAGGTGACAGATGTCATTTGGTAGGGGTTAATATCAGAGAATCGAGTCGGGGAGGCTCCTGCGAATGATCCGGCCGGAAGACCTCTTGACGAGAGGGTAAGGAAAATTGAAACACGGGCACTCTCAAGAAACCCCAAGAACACAGGAAAAAAACAGAAAAAAGAAAAAAAAAAAAAACAAAAAAGAAAATAAAGAAAAAAAGAAAACCAAAAAGAAAAGAAACAAACAAAAACGAGGAGGAGAGAGAGATGCTGGGGGGGGAACCAGTTAGGGCGAAGGGGGGCGGGAAGCGCACGGGGGACCGGCAGCGTTAGCCTCGATTTAAAAAAGGAAAAGGCTCTGATAAAAAAAGTACACGCGTGAGGGTAACCTGGATTTGTGTCCTAATTTTGTGAGACGCCACGATCAGGGGAAGAAGGGAGACAACTCTTTTGTTGGAGGAAAGCCGAGAAAAACCAAACAAGGCGAACAGTGACGTAAAGAGCACTGGAAAAGGGATCACGAAAGCCAAGGAAAACGATGTAATGGGAAGTGGGGGGAGAGAATGAGACGTGGGACAGGGCGCCACGCAGGGAGAAGCAACAAGGGCACGGAAGGTTAAATATTAATATCCTGGGGCACTCGGAGGATCGGGCAAGGGAATAAAAACGCCGCACAGCGTGGGAAAAGTCAAAGCAGCCAGCAACATAGACGAGATCTAAGAAAGAATTCCGCATGATGGATCCTTACAGCACAAAGAGACAGTATATCTCGAGTTGGTAGGGTTCGCCAGGGAATGCTTCTTTAGAAGGACCGAAAAGCAAGTAAAAAGGTGATACGGTTGGCACAAAGTCACAACCACATGAAACGCTGAGACAAGCCCTGCCAGGGACCCCTATAAGTGCACACTAACAGAAAAAAGACTGCAGGTAGAAGCGACAAAGGGAGGAGCGGAGCGTTGGCCAAGGGAGGCCAGTATGTAGCCGAGCGTAGCGACGAGAACCCCTCTCAGTCGTTTGTGGCCTTGATGCGAAATTCGACTACAGCTGATTCCCAGCGTAGGGAGAAAAGGGGTGACTGGGGAACCAAGCGAAATAGAACGATCCACCACAGCTCCCTAAAATGGGATAACTGAGGTTAAAAAGGGCCTGGCAGCAAGCTCCACGGGGAGGAGGAACACAAAACAAAAAGAAAGAGAGTCGTCATAGTCGGAATTTATGGAGCCGCATACCGGACCATCCCTAGAGAGGGGGGCCACCTCAAAAAAAATTGCAGGAGCTAATAAGGGAACACTTAGGTCCAAACCGCATTTGAGTGGCCGTCCCCTCAAACGTGTTACGGGGAGAGAGACTTCTGGGTAAGAAGGGGCAGGGAAATCCCGAAAAGAGAAGGCGACTGCAACCAGTGGGGGGGAAAAACTTGGGAAAAAGCAAGGAAGTACATTTCAAGAACCAGCGGCCATGCCCATTAATTCGGGGGGCAGAGTCAAAAAGTATACGAGGCGGGAGCAGTCCTCGACTAACTGCCA
>Ga0179593_1550169_pt1 | contig 10160 bp, 14 predicted proteins | sample CZODoug2_1_08_16_FD_185931 | JGI IMG/M metagenome (GOLD analysis project Ga0179593, IMG submission 185931) | Vadose zone soil fungal communities from Angelo Coast Range Reserve, California, USA - CZODoug2_1_08_16fungal (PacBio error correction) | ecosystem: Environmental > Terrestrial > Soil >...
GGAAAAGAAAAAGAAAAAGAAAAGAATGGAGAGCTGAAGATACACATGAGAAAAAAAGTAACTTGTAGGGGATGAGAAAGGTTCAATAGGGAGGAAAGAACTGGACTTGACGGACACGACGGGAAAGAGGACAAGAAGTACAAGAGATCTACCTGAACGATGGGAAGGAAAACTAGAACCATACCGTTATGGAGCGCCGAGAAGGGAAAGGAGGCAGGCGGGGGCGGTAGACCAAGAAATAGAAATAGAAAAAAAGATAAGCAAGAGGAGAGAGTCAAGAACAATTCCAAGGCAAATTTCCTATGTAGGGAATGGGGCAGAAAAAGCACATGGAAAGAAGCTCAGAAAATGGTGTGTACCCGAACGAGATGAAAGCCGAAAAAGGGAAAGAGAAAGAGGTAGAAAAGAGGGACGGAACAAAGACGGTAAGAGGCAAGGACAGTTCTTCCGAAACAAACGAAGGGAAAGTGAATGTATTGTGGGACACTTCTCAACACTTGATGAAAAGAAGAAAACGAAGGGCGAAGGTGATACCTTTTCTCAGTGAACTATAAAGGAAAATAGGAAAATCCTTCTATACTAGGGGAGAGGAGAAATGGGTTATAAGCCCCTTTGGGAGAAGGGAAAACTGAGAAAGGAAGAGGAACTAAAGCAAGTCAAGCTAAAGGGGAGAGTCGGAGGGGGAAGAAAGAAGGGAGTACCCAACCGTACGAAGTTAAGCACAGAAGGGGGTGGAAAATTCAGATACGCGTGGTGAATAGAGGGGAAAGGGAAGATTTCGACGGCAACAGCTTTTGCATTGTGTAAGAAAGGGGGAAAGGACTTGCGAGAGGAAGGAGGGAGTGAATAAAGAGAACGGCGGAAAGATACCATTAGGGAAAAGAGGGAGGTAAGTAAAGGACTCAGGGACGGTTGGGGAGAAGACGAGGGAACTGACATCCTCCCTGGAAAAAAAAGTGGGAGAAAAGGCAAAATAGAGGGAGCGGGGGAAACAGAGTCATAAGGCTGGGAAAAAAGAAGGACGACAAGGAAAATCTCGATCTAAATAGGAAAGCGGGGGGATGACCATCGGTCCATATCAAGGGGGGGGACGAAGAAAAAAGAAAAGGATGGAAAATCTTGTGCCAAAAGAGAGGGGAAAATAACGGCGGGAGCAGGAAAGGAGTCACTATAAAGAAGAAGGACTAAGATCACCCTGGGACTGAGAAGGTGGAACATTTGGGGTGCCGGCTATCAAAGAAAAAGGGGAAGAGGAGAAAGTGGGTGAGGCAGAGAGGCAGATGGACTGGACAACTGAATTAGGGGTGAACAAGGCTGCGGTAGGAATCATTAAGCGAAGTCCTAAGAAGAGGAAATTAGGCCAATTGCCCGTAAAAGGGAAGGGGGGAGAGGGAAAATATTCCAAGAAGTGGAACGGAGAAGGGGTAGAGGAGCAGGCGAAACAAAAGGAGGGAAAAGGGACAAGGGGGGAGACAGAAATAAGTCTTGTTGGGTAGGAAAGGAAGAGGGAGACCAAAGGATAAGAAAGCGGGAGGGATGAAGACAGGAATAGGGGTACCGACTCATGTATAACTGAAAGAGAGACAGGAGAAAATGGCGGATACGGGTCGAGAGGGGTGGTTACAAAAGAGAACACGCTCTGAACTAGATAAAAGGAAGAAGGCAGGGACAAATCGTCGCCAAACTGACAGGGGATAGAGAGATGGAGATGGAGAGGGGGGATTCCTCTCGGTGGCCCGACAAAAACATAGGTTGGGGAACAGAAAAGGAGAGAGTGAAGGCGAGAAAGGGGAGAGAATACCAAAGATAATCTGTGCCAAGGCATGGCTGGGAGGGAGAGAAGAAAAGGAGAGGGAAACGATGAATTATAGCTGCTATCAAAAAAGGGGGGGACCGTAGAGATGACTTAAAGCCACGAAGGAGAGTAAGGGGGGATGGGACAAACAAAAAAAAGGAAGGAAGAGGGGGCTCTGATGTAGGAGGAAAGACGAGAACAAGTCACAGTGACTCAGATTAGGGCGAATAGTGACTTGGGTGAACGTTCATCAGCTGCCAGGCAGGCCTAAAAAAGGAAAATCTTGAGGGTACTCGATTGGCTCTGGACTAAGGAAAGGGCCAAAAAAAGAGAAAGGTCCTTAGGGAGAGAAGAGTTCGAGAGCGGAGATGGGAGATAACTTTGCGTTACCAGATGGAAGAGAAGCACCAGTATAAAAACCAAAAAAATTTATGTTTCCTCAAGTAAGTAGAAGTAGGAAAGAAAAACCTCAGGAAAGAAGTCTAGTCGATGAAGGAAAACAGGTGTGATAAGAGAAATGAATAGGGGGGGAGGGGAGAAGGAGGGAAGGGGGGAAAGAAATTGCAACCAGGTAGCACGGGACAGGAAAGGAAAGATCTGTGGAGCTCCTCAATCCCTCCTGCGATCGTGGAAAAGATGAGGAGAAGGAAGTCAGAGGAAAAATAAATGAGGAGGAGATGAATGAAAGAGAACAAAACCTCTGACCTAGAGGAAATGAAGGTGAGACCAGATTAATGCTTATGGTCTCATACGACGTGCACAAGAAGGGGAGAAATAGGGGAAGCAAAGAGCCTAAAATAAAATTTGATGCAGGGTGAGGCACAGGGGAAAGAATGGAACAAGGGAATAAACAAGCAAAAAACAACGGAACTCTCTTCCTCAAGAAAATTGGATTGTAAAAGAAAAAGGAAGAGAGAAAGGAGGAAAAGAGCGGAAAAGGATGAAAGAAATTTACGCGAAGAAAAAGGTAAAACGGAAGGTAAAGGAATCAGTAGACTTGACGCAAGGAGGACCGAGCAGGAAACAAAGACCAGATAGTCATCATTTCGAAGGAACTCAATAAAGAAGGGAAGGAGGGTCTACTACATAGTTCCGTGGCAAAGAGAAATAACAGAAAGGAGATTGAATAAAGAAACAAGGGGGGGGGATTGTCGGGAAAGGGTGGAAGGACGAAAAAGAGATGATGGCGTCATCCAAGGAGGAGAGAGGGGAGAGCTTCACTATAGGGGGATTGGGGAGGATGCGGGAATTGGAAATTTCCACGTCGGACAAAAGAAGGGAGAAAAGGTAAAAAAGTTACTCTTGCTCACCGAAAAAAACGAAAGAGAAAGGGCCTCCGAAGGAGGAAAAATCAGGCTGACAAGGAGAGAGAAATAGGGGAATACCGCGCCGCGAAATTGGCAGGAAAAGGGGAGAGAAAAACGTGCACCTACAGCAGACGGGGGGGAAGAGTAAGAGTTTTTTGTCAATGTTTAAAAGAACATAAAAGAAGGAACCGGGGGGGTGCCTGTGAAGCCGTGGTGGAGGGAAGGGGCGGATCGTCGGCGTTCTGCACGGGGCGTCTTCCAGAGCGAGGGAGAAGAAAAGGGCAACGGACTAATGTCACTCGCCAAGACTCGAGAAGAAGGTGAAATCAGAACTAAAACAGAAACGAGAGAAAGAAGGACAACGTGATGAGGAAAAATCGGGGGAGAAAAGGGGGCTAAAGAAAACTCCTTCTTTAATTGCATAAGAAAGAGAGAACACAATGGAAACCAAGCGAGAATTCAGAAAGACTAGTAAAAACAAAAAAGAAGGCGGAAATAGGAAACAAACTTTGTCTGGAAAATAACGAAAAAGGAACCACGAAGACAGGGGGGGTCAGGGGGCCGGGTATCTCCCATTTGAGAAGGAGAACGGGCGGGCCGTGTTCGAGGGGGGAGAGGGTCAAAAAAGGATCAAGAGGCCTAGGAGAAGAAGGGGACCTCGTGGCCAGAGTCCGGAGAAGGAAGAGTCAGCGGGGAGCATCACTCACGTAGGATCAGTGAAGATGGAAGAGAATAAAAAAGAATTCTTCTAACAGCTGGAGACATAGGGAAGGGGGGACTGACGATCCGCAGGAAAAAAAAACAACTTCAAAAGGAGAAGTAGTACGCGATCAAGGGCTGCCTTTCTCTAGAGAAAAAAAAGGAAAGGGTTCGGAAAGTCTCGTATTCCGGGGGGGCCGGAAAAGGAGGGAGGAACCTTAAAATGACTCTCTCTGCTCGGAAAGAAAGGAAGAGAGAATATATAACATAGAAATTGAGAGAAAAGAAGGTAGGGGAAATAAGGTACGGGGAAAAGATCAAAAGGCTACAAGCTGATCAGAATCATTCCAACGGGACACAGGAAAAACGAGTCAAAAGGAGGAGTGTAGTAACCAGAAGAGGTGATTAGGAAACTGACAGAAGGGACAACGGAACAAATTCGAACGGGAGAAAGAAAGAGAAGAAGACAGAAACCACGCGGATAAAAAAAAAAAAAGGGAAGCCACTAAGGAGGGAGCACGGATAAGGAAAAAAGGAAAACGAGACAAGAAAAGAACCGAGAAGAATCCCTACGGTCTTCACATGCGCACAGCCGGTCCATAGAAAAGGGAGAGAAGGTAGGGAAAAAGAGGAATGAGCACTGGAAGGGCAAGCAATAACCAGGTCGGGCAAGGAACCTGCTATGCAAAAAGTCGCGGAATGGAATGGAATAGGATAGGCGAACCTTGACACAGGATATACACTTGCAGCGGATAGATGGGATGATGTCCAAGTGGTTAGTTAGAAAGACATAGAATTGAAAGGGGGGACAAAAATCTCCCAGGCAAAAAAGTGAGATAAATGGAGCCATTGATTGCACTAGACGGTGAGAAGAGAGGGTATTAGAAGCCAGCCGCTAACGCAGAAAGAGGCGTGCCTAGGAACTGCTCGGCGAAGAATATTAGCCAGGGGACACTAGGGAAAGAAAAGAGAACAAAAATGTAACACTTGAGCCTCAAGCGCGAAAAAGAAGTACGAATGAATCTCAAACTGAAAAAACGTCCGGAGAAAAAAGGAAGAAGAGAGAAGGAAAGGCATTACTCCGGCGATAAATCAGAGAAAATAGGAAAAAACGATTTTTCACAGAAATTGCTGCTAGAGGGAGAAAAGTTAACGAGACAGAGGAGAAGAAGGGGCCAATAAGGATATCTTGAAGTTTTGAGTGGGACAGGAAGGAGGGATCACGTCTCGCAAAACCACCGCCCGAACAAGTGAAACACAGGAAGGAAGTCGGAGCGAAGATGCTTTCCACTCGAAAGGAAGGGGGCGATGAAATGTATCTAGGGAACAGAACTAGGGATGGACGGAGACGGGGAGACGGGTGCGCACTTAAGAGATCTCCTTAAGGGAAAAAACTGAAAAACATGCATCATCACAGTATCAAAGAAAGAAGAAAAGAGGACAACTCAGGTAAGGACTGTGCTCTTATGTAGGGGTAAGCATGGAAACAGAGGAAGCGACACATATAAGAGAGAAAACCATTCAAGTAACCGGATCCAGAGTAGGAAGTTGATATAATACTTCGACCTGTTGGTAAGGAAAGAGGAAAAGAAGAGAGAATCTCCTCTGAACGGACACAAAAGAGAAAGATTAACAAAAGGGAAGTATTACAAGGACCCAAGTGAAAGGGAGTGAGGACGCTCGGGCTTAAGGAACGACATAGAGACAACAGGAAATAGCAAAACAGACCCCCGGGAAGGCCAGAAAGAAGCTTAGGGACGTGGGCCCGGTCAGAATGTGGACACGGACATGAAAAGATAATATACAAATAATTAAGGATTATTAAGGTTTTTCGACAAGACGAAAGGAGAAGGCCATGGACGCCTTCGGAAGGGAATTGAGAAAAGAAGAAAACCAATTGTTTCTATCTGGGAGGGAAAAGAGGGAGACAGGGAATTTATTTTCCAAAATGTACAGTGGCAGGAAGAGAGGGAAATATCAGAAAAAAAGATGAAAAGTAAGGAAGCTCTTGGAGTAAAGAAAAAAATAAAAACAGAGGGAACCCTTGAATAGACCAGATTGAGGAGGGATGAACAGGGAGAGGAAGCTCTGGATCTATAGAGGGGAAAAGAGAGTTTAGAAACGGGTAGGTCCAAAAAAAAAAGGGAAGGAGAAAAGAAATGGGGAGACGGTGGACGTAGCTGGAGCGGATCAGAAGGGGGTAGAGTAGACGCCAAGCACACTTTCCTTTTAAGGCCAATGAAGGAAAGGGAGGAGAAGGACCAAGCTCTCATCTACCGCAAGGAAAGGGAGAGAAGGAAGGAATTCATTCAAATCATTCTAGAAAATAGCAACTCAAGATTTGGGGGGGGTTAGGGAAGAGAGTCTTGGTGGGGACAATGTAGGGGAAGGAAAGAGAATGGGGGATAAAAAAAAAGGGAAAAAGAAGCCCGGGAAGGGGAGAAAGTAGAAGGAGGGAAAGAAAGTGAGGCGGCGACCACGCAAAGAGAGGAAAATCTCGCCCGGGAACCCGCTTTTTCATCCAAGCAGCCACAGTGCACGGGACGCTTGAAAGAGTCTGAACAAAGGAGGCTACATGGATGAAGGGTGCTGAGACACTCACGAGTAATTCCCAGACGAAAGAGGACGGATCTGCACCCCCCTTATCGGCCCAAATAGCAGAGACCATCTGTGACCGGGAAGATCACGAAGGGGACAGGGAGATGAGGAAGAAGGGGAGTTCAGAATTTTGGACAACTAGAAAAAAGGTGGATCAATGTACAGGGTTAAATGGGGATGGCAACGCCGTCTGAGGGAAAGCACATCTTTGTTTGATCGAAAAAGAGATTAGAACGAGGCGGCAGATTCTGTCTTTAAGAGAAGAGGAAATGAAAGCTCTCGGATAAAATGCTTTCTCGAGGCCATCACTGAAAGAGAGCAAAAAGGAGAAGTGAGAGCGGGAAGGAATGGGATATGGAAGAACTGTGCGTCCTCTAAACTGGTGGTCGGAAAACGTGAAGAAATAAAATAGGCAGCATTCAAAACAAACAGAGCAGGGGGGATAGGAAAAGAGGGGGAAGTGTCAAAGCAGTTTTGCTCGATACTGAAAAGCAGTTAGGCCAGGGAAGGGAGGTGCAGAAATAGTGGAAGAAGAATAGGTGCGGTGACGAAGGAAGCGAAAAAAGGAAGAAAATCCTACCGTAGGGAGAGGAAAGAGGGGGAGAAAGGAAGGGAGAAGTATTTTAAGGGAAATCGAGGAGAGGAAAGAGTCGGACACAAAACAAGAGAAAGAAAGGGGGGGAAAAGGGGGAAGCATTAAGACAGAACTTGTTGTACAGGGGGAGGATGGAAAAAATGAAAAAAAAAGGCCGAAATTTAGAAGAAGAGTCGAGTACGCCTCCGGGCAAAACAGGAAAAAGGAGAGGGGGGGTAGACTGAACAAGAAGAGACTCCGAAAAAAGTGGTAAGTACAGGGAGAACAGGGAGGAGGCTCAGTGTGATCTGAAATTTATATGTAAGAGAAGGAAAGGAAGAATCGACGGCAAAGACGAAAAAGGGGCTGGACCAGACTTCTCCAATTCTTGGCAAAGAGGCGATATCCCGTAGCGGAGGCTCTTGGAGCTGCGAAGCCAAGGCTGCGCAAACTCTTTAAAGAAGGACCGAGGTATCCTCTAGGAGACGACTCAAGAGGGGAAAGAAAAAAGAATAAAAATCAATAGGTAAAAATAATCACCTTCATCCAGAGATGTGTCAGCGGGGAAAAAAAAAAAAAAAAAAGTGAAGACGACGAGGAATGAGTCTTGAAAGAAGGAAAAAAACTGAAGACGTAATAATTCGGGAAAGAGAGCTTAAATACCCGAGAACTTTGAGAGGCTGAGAGGAAGACAGAGGAGGTCCAGTATTCTTTCCCTTTTAGCAAACAGAAGGAGCAGACTGCAACGTAATAAAGTAGCAAGGGAAGGTCAGTCATTCGGGAATACAAGAAGAAAGACAAGGAAAAAGACTAAGCAGGAAGGGAAAGGAGAAGGAAAGGAAGTTTTTTCAATGGAAAAGCACAAAGGCGGGAGGGGGCGACGGGGTGGTGGATCCGTGCATGGAGGAAAAAGCAGAACAAGGGAGGGGGGTAGAGAGGAGAATCCGGGTACGGAACCTCTAGAGGAGAAGAGGAAATCAAAAGATGATCATCTTTCTTAATGGCAAGGAACAATGAGGGACTGAAGCGGGGAGGCGAGCAACCAAAAAAGAGAGAAGGAGGCAGTCAGAAGAAAAAAGATCCAGGACCGCGAGGAGTTCCAGAGAAGAAAGACATCAACGGGGAGGTTTTAAAGTAATCAAGAAGAAAATAGGAGAGTAGTTCCGCTTGCAAGGAATCACTAAGCAAGGAAAACTATACAAATCCGAGGGTTCACGGGATTCGTGAAAACCTCAAAACAGGGACAGGCGACAACAACAAGGAAAAGGGGGAGATCCAGGGAGGATTTTTAATGAGGCGAAAGATCACCGTGGAAAGAAGGTTTATAGTTTGGGGTCGAGGAAAAAGACAAGGGACGGCAATCAGGACTCGAGGAAAAAACAGCAGGACGACGTGTAAAGCGGACGGACAATGAAAAACCAAAGGAAAGATAGACAATGGCGACTTCAGCATCTTGGAGGCTGGACAAAAGGAGAAAGAAGAAAAGTCGAACCGCGAGCCAGAGACCTTCGAAAGGAGGAACAGGAGCACGGAAGATAACTCAGTTGTGTAAATCAGAAAGGAGCTTCAAGATGCACGCTTCAACGTACGGCCTGTAAAAAAAAAACGGCAGGCCTTGGAGAGCAGAAAACGAAAGGAGAGGCGTCAAGGAAGGGAGGGGGACGGAAAAGAAGGCAAAAAAGAAAGGAAGAGGAAGGGAAGGAAGGGAGGGAGGAGAGAGTAAAGAGCGGAATAGATGCACACATCATAAGGGGTTGACGCGAGGGGCAGGCGGAGACCCAATAGGGGTCTCCGAACAAGCTAAGGAAGGGAAAAGGGGGACTAATCTCTTGCTAACGCAGTTGAAAATGCCCTGGAACCACCTGGTGGAAGAAGGGAAAGATAGAACGAAGATAGGGGAGAAAGCGCCAGGCAGGCTTTTGAAGGTTAACAAGGAGACAGAAAAGTGTGTGGATAACATATCCAGCCCTTATAGAAAGGAAAGGGGAGTTAGAAAAAGGAAATTCCGGGAAGAAGAGTCAGCTCAAACAACGGGGAGAAGAGGAAAAAATCCAAGAGAAGTCAGTTGAACATGGGAAGGAATTGGTATCGGACAAAGTCAGAAGGAGAGATATGAGGCATTTTCTCGTAACCTGTCTAGGGGATGGAGAGGAAGGTGAAAAAACGTGGAAGACATAAAGGAAGAAGAGAAGAGATATGTGGAGGGCTTTTTTCCTATCGGCAAAGAACGAAGGGCGAGGATCGCAAACCACGTTGGGGAAAGGAGGAGCCTCTGTAGTTTGAAAAAGACAACAAGGGGCTTAGTATTTCGCAAACTGAGGAAGAGAGGAATCTTATTAAATGACGTCGATCAGGGACTGCACATAACAAGAGGAAAAAGATAGAATAAGAAAATTCATATCAGGAAGTGTGTAAGTGGGGATATAGATTTTGTTTAGGTGAGTTGGGTAAGGAAGGTTGTGTGGAAAAAGTTACGTGAAAAGAGGGGTAGCGGAGTTATGGGTGGGGCTGGGGAGGATTTTTAAAAGGGGTTGGGGGGGTGTGGTCAGGGAGAGAAGGATGCGTGAAAATGGGGGAGGGATTTAGGGGGGGGGGTGGGGGGAGGGGACGTTTTTTCGGTTTTGTGCCGGGGGAAGGCGCTAAGAGAAGGGGAAAGCTGATCGAAGACAAAGGAACAGTAGGGGGTAGGTGGTAGAAGGGGGGAAGGGGGGTGGGTCAAGGGAAAGTGACCGTGCGACCCTGTGACCGGTAGGGGGAGTCAGCGCATCAAACGACGAGTTTTGGTGAATGAGGACTGCCGGCAAGGACAATCAGCAAAATTAGAGACCGGCTGACAAAGCAGAGAACGACGGCTGGAAAAAAAAAGCGGACCACTTGAGACAAAAACTGAACAACTCAGGAAGAAGCACCAATTCCAAAAGAAAAAGGGGGGAAGAAAAGCCAAGGGCAGGGGGGGGATCGGCCGACCGAAGGGGTCACAAGAATCTAGGGGGCTAAGTTCGACACCGCTAACACAGGAAAGAAAAAAGGTAAAGGGAGAAAAGCCATCATCTCCTTCTTTGGGGGGAGACTGGCGGCCTGGAGGGAAGAGACAATGCCGATAACAAGGCGGAAAAGAAAAACCCAAAATCTAGTCCACGCTGGCAAGGGGTTCGAGAAAAACAGGTGGAGACGGGAGCAAGTGCGG
>Ga0179593_1653669_pt1 | contig 10160 bp, 14 predicted proteins | sample CZODoug2_1_08_16_FD_185931 | JGI IMG/M metagenome (GOLD analysis project Ga0179593, IMG submission 185931) | Vadose zone soil fungal communities from Angelo Coast Range Reserve, California, USA - CZODoug2_1_08_16fungal (PacBio error correction) | ecosystem: Environmental > Terrestrial > Soil >...
CCGCAAGAAAAAAAAGAAAAAGACGTCGACCAGCGACATGCGTGCCGAAAAAAAAAACCCTTTTGGAAGACCCGGTCGCAAGCGTATTTCTGCGGCGCAGGAGGAGAAAAAAAAAGAAACGATGGCACGCTTAACGGGAGCATGGGAAAAAAACGCAACGGGAAGACTTTCGCCGAGAGAAGAGGAAGGACCCGGTTTCTGTTGTAGAAAGAATTCGGTACGAGCCAGCGCCCGAGGATACCTCTCGCTGTCGAAAAAAAAAGAGAAACTTGTCGCATGTGAAAACGCAAGGGAAGAAAGCCGTGAAGGCTCCCCACTGCAGGGAAAAGGGGGAAAACGGGGGTCCGTTGCGTTTTCGCGACTTCGGAAAATGACAACAGCCGACTGCACTATCTCCTAGCAAGTATCCTTCTCTTGTCAGTTAAAAAAAGGGAAAAGGTTCTTCGACGTCCCGGGGAACGGTGAGTTAAAAGGAAAAAAGGAAAAAAAAAAAGGCCACTGTTCTGGCGTCAGGAAAAAGGAAAAAAAAAAAGGGGGCACTCTTCTCCGAGGAAAAGAAAGCTTCCAAACCGCCCCGGGGCGCCACGTGCGACAAAAAAAAAAAGGAAGTTTGCCCCGGAGATGAGCCGGCGAAAGAAAAAAGGACTGTCCGCTTTTAGAAGGAAGAAAAAAAGGGTTGACGACCGCTCGGAAGGGAAACTAAGAAGATCAAAAACCCTCCGGCGTTGCAGGTCGGATGTCTGCGACCAGCGCTTTACGTCTTGAAAAAAAAAAAGGGAGTCTTTCTCTCCAAGAACGAAAAGAGGAAAAAAAAAACGGGGGGTTGGAAGAGAAAAATCTCTCGCGACGCAGGGGGGGGGGGAAAAGAAAAGCTTACGCACTGGCAACGCACACCCGGGAAAGAAAGAAAAACTTGGGGATGGAAGCACACCCGTGTGCGCGCGTCGACCAAAGGGGACGCGACCTTCACGTTCAATGCGAAGAAAGAGAAAAGCCCTGCCGAGCAAGCACAAAGAAAGGTATGTGGCAACTTCAACGGGAGGCTACTCCATCGTGTCCGTGTAAGAGAGTCTAGGGATCGGAAAAAGCTTTTGAGAAGGGGGGGTGGGGTAGGAAACCACCCTGACATCGTTCTGCTAAAAGGAACATGTGTTACGAAGGGGAGCGAACGAGCAGTAGGAAAAGGAAAAAAGGGCAGCGCGCACTAATAACCGGAGATAAACGAGACGCCAAACGACTTACGATAACGTTGGCCCAAGGAAAGGGAACGCAGTTCCATGGAACGGAGAGGAGAGGGGGGGGTCGAATAAACACGAAAAAAGGGGGACAGCCAACACTTGCTTTCCGGTTTTCCTCTTTTAAGAAGGCCAAAGGAAGGGGGGTGCCAGGAAAAAAGTTCCTTTGGAGGCGGGGAAGTAATCATGAGTGCGCCTGCGCTCCAAAAAAGAAAGAAAAATCGGGGACGTGGCGTAGCACTGGGCCCGAAAAGGAGGAAGCCTCGCACAAAAAGGGCCCGGAAAAAAGGCCGAGCTTATCAGGACAAGGTTGGCATGTTGCGCCGGTGGGCAAAAACGAGGCGTCGGCGACCGTAAAATTCGACTGCAGAGCCCGTGAGAAGGAGTGGAAAGAGTGACGAAGAAGGGGGAAAAAAAAAGAAAAGTGAACGACCAAAGAAACGTCGAGCTAAGGCCTGAGGCCTGCCACATTGAACACGGCCAAAAAGGGGGACGCCGCCAGCAGGCGCCGAGAGAAAAGGGGGGAACACGGAGGGCTGTTTGTTTTTGGAGTGACAAACAGGTGGCATGGACTTCGTGGCGTTAAAAACGGGGAGAAAAGGGGCCGGGAGAGGGGGCCCTCCCCCCGACACGAGTAAGAAACTTTTACGAACGAGGAAAGGAATTGCCGGAGAAAAGGGGAACATCTTCAAGGTCAAAAGTGTCTACCTTACGCTGGTTTTCCGAGTTCTACGGACAAGAGGGGCTCCTCCGTGTATGCGGTGAAGAAGAACGCTCAATTTCGGGAAAAGGAGAGGGAGGCGGAGTGCACCACTGTTCACTGCTCCTGAAAGGGGGAATAGGAAAGGAAGCCTTCATGTCTTTGAGGTCTGTGATTCGATCGATTTCGTAAAAAAAGAATTTCTTCTAGGGAAAAGGGAGAAAAGGCGATCCGGTTCGGTAAGAGAAAGAAAAAAAAGACCATGTTTAGGTACGCAGGGAAAAGGTAAGTCAGTCAAAACAGGTGATTACGGCTCTTTGAACACCTCGCGCGGGAGAGAAAGGGGGGCCCTGGACGAAAGGGGAGGAGGGGTATTGTGAGAAAAAAAAGAGGAGGGATCCCCCTATCCCTCCCTCGGGAAAGAAAGGGAATCAAGGGTGAAGCAGCACCGTCGACCAAACCAGTTCGGCGCGCCTGCACTCTGTCATCGGAGGGAGAGGAGAGATCTGCGAGGAGGGGGAGAAAAGAATATGAGACGAGGAGCCGATGTGCAGGCAAAAGAAGAAGAAAGAGCCACGCCTTCCAGAACGGGTCCCATTTGGTCGAGAGCAGTTGGGTTGGATCGCGATAGTCACCGGAGTGGTCGCCCTTGCCGCCGTGCGCGGACCTAGAAAGAAAGAGGGAAGGATGGGCATGTATGCCGCGGCAAAGGAAAAGAGGCAAAAAAACGAGGACGATTTGCCAGTCGGGGGGGGAAATGGCCAGCCCACGTCCTTTCAGCCGGAGAAAATCTTAATCGGAAGCACAGCGGGGATCCTTACCTCCCCGTTGTCGTCCATGTATGGAAAAGAGGGGGTCGTACACCCTTCAGAAGCAAGAGAAAAAAGAAGGACGTACTCAGGGGAAGTCTTGCGGTCAGAAAAAGCCACGTTGCCTATCTCGACGCCGTAGGAGAAGGGGCTTGGGGTTGCCGGGTCCGCTCGTGTGTGGAACGTCGGGAAGAGAACGGGACGGTTCCCTGAAGAAGGCCATGAAATTGGGGCTCCAAAAAGAAGGAAAGAAACCACCATTTCGTCGTCTGCAGAGGAAAAGATGGGACCAGACTTGCGAACCCCGAAAATTACTTCCCTACAGAGAACGTGCTACAGAAAGAGGAAAAAAAAAAAGGAATCTGCACTAAGAAAAACAACAAGGGAAGGGGAATTCTCGCCTTTGTCACGAAGGAAAGGAGAAGAAAAGATCGACCGATTCTGTCGTCATCGAAAAAAAGGAGTGTCGATTAGCTTCGACTACGGATGCTTGTGGCCGGGGTGGGAAAAACCGGACGGCACACGCCGTGCAGCAACGAGGGAAGGAGAGGAAGAGGGGAATGAAGACGGTCTTTCACCCCCATGAAAAAAAAAAGGGGAGAAAGAGAGAGATGGTTGCACGCCCGAGGAGACCGGAAGATCTCCTCGAGGGGGAAGAAAAAAAAAAAGTCGTGCCAGCCGGAACACGAAGGACCGAAAAAAAAAAAAGACAGCCGTAGTCTAATAGCTGCAAACGCTGAAAAGAAAGAAACCACCATGGATGTTCGCTGCCGTACAGCAGCGGGGAAAAGAAGATCGGGGGCAGAATCGACCCAGGCGATGAAAACTCGGCCTAAACCGCTCGGTGTCGTCGGAAAGGAAAAAGAATCACCCCAGGGAGGGAGAAGGGGGGGGGGGGGGGGGGGGGGGGGGGGGGGGAGAAATGTCGGGAAGTACTTATCTTTTGTTCTCACAAGAAATTTCCATATCTACTACATTTATTTTTATCGTCGAACGATCACGGGAAAAAAAAGTGTTCGAGGCCAGGGGAAGAACAAGGACAAGACCGAGAAAAACCCAAAAAGAACAGCTCGCTACGACGGCGTCGAGATCGGAGAAGAAACCCGTGTCCGGAGACGACTGAAGAGGGCAAATGGAGCTACCGAGGGGGAGACCGTGCCGGGTGTTACGAAAAGAAAGAAAAAGCAAGAAGGACAAAACGGGCTTTTTACGGACTCTGTCTTCCCGTCTTTCCCCAGAGAAACAAAAAACACTGTCGGACAAGGAACGGGGAGCGGGAAGAGAAAAAAAGACACGACTTGCACAGCGGAGGGCCTACTCCGACCTTTTCAGAAAGAAACAACTTGGAAACCTAGTTCCTCGCCGCGAGGTCCGCCTAAAAAGAAAAGGAAGTCTCTGAGAACCCCTCACCAAAGAGAGGGGGGAAAAAAAAAGAAGAAAATGTGACCGGGAAGAAAAGGGACGAGGAGGTTCGTTCTTCTGCATGAACAAGAGCTAGAAGGTAAAACTACACGACTCTCCGATCACTGCAAAAAAGAAAGCCACAGAGAAAAAAAGGGGAGGGCAAGAAGGACCTTTTGTGGAGAAGGAAAAAAGGGGAAGGAGCTCAAGTTCGCTCTTCGCGAGGGAAGAAGGGGGAAACGGAAATCTAAGGGTTACTACACTACAGAAAGCACCACGCATTGACGGGACAGGACTTCTGGCGAAAAGAGGGGGCAAAAACACTTCTCACCTGCTTAAGAGAAAGAAAAAGGGGGCTGGAACACACGCCATTACCTAAGGGAAGGGGCTGGAGGCGATTACCCGCACTCGAATAGGGGGGGTCAAAAAGAGTCCCTGATGAAGACAACTCTACTGCGGCTTCAGACCACACAAAGAAAAAAATCAACGCATGCAAAAGGAAAGAAAGAAAGGAAATTGAGCAACCGAAGAAAACAGGGTGTTGCCCTCCGCCTAAGAAAACCAACGAGGTGAGCTTTACCGCTCGACCAAAAAGGAAGTCGGCGAACACTGAAAGGATGTCCGTAGCCCTAAGAACGCGTCACAGTTATCAAGAGCCCGCATGAATAGGAAGGGGAAAAAAAGAATTTCGTACGGAAAAGGAGAAAAAGGAGGGGGGGAGGAAAGATAAGGCCCAGGGGGGGGGGAAAAAATCGGGAGGGTACGTCAAGGCCACCAAGGTCCCGTTTCCCAAGTAGGGGAAAAAGAAATCCGGACAAAGGCGTAGGAGAGAGAAAAAGAAATCGAATGGTGGGGGCCGGTCTCAGGAAGGAAAAAAGGCCGTCCCTGCCCGGTCCCCCCGTTCGGAAAAGAGGACTGAGTTCACTTCTGGGCCCGCCACCTGATCGAAAAAAAAGGGGCCAAAAAGCCCACGGTCAGTCTGCCGGCGGAGAAGTACAAGGAAGAAGAAGGAAGCGGTGCAGGCAACCTAGAAAAAGACTTGTCAGCTCTGACTGTCCTTCAGAGAGCTGGAAACCCCTATGTGATAGGAAAAGCAACTCCAGTCCAAAGAAGGAGGCTGGCTGGCGTGGCTGCTCCTTAGAAACGAAGCCATCCTCCTCAAACTTCACGGCTGCGCCGGTCCAAAAGGAAATACCTTTTCTTCCAAGAGAGCAGAACGTTGTGGCGCGCCAGGGAAAGGAACAGTATTCTACGCCCTACGAAGGACCAGGCCTGTTTAAGCAACGCCCCCGTTCGTCGTACGTCGGGGAAAGGAGAAGAAAAAAAAAAAGGACGGAGGGTTCTCTTCAAACTGCAGACAGGTCTAAGCGAAGGGAAAGATGCAACAAGTAACCCTGCTTTCGCGTGGCCGAAGGAAAGGTTTTTTCTACAAAGGAGAAAAAGGAGGGAAAACCGAAAAGACGAACAGCACTCCACGAGGGAAGGGGGGATCGCCTGTTGAAGTTTGGGCAGGACACCGTTGGGGGGGCTTGCGCGGAAAAGGAAACGTTTAGGGGGGAACAGGAAGACGAAGAACCTTACACTTTGGAGACAGAACTCGGGTGTGCCTGCCGTCAGAAGGGGGGGATTGCCGGGCACGGGTGGGACGAAAAAAAGCAGACGGCGGATGCTGTCAAAAGGAGGAGGGGATCCTGGCCATCAACAACGAGGATGCCTTCAGCGTCGTCGAAAAACGGAAAAAGCCGAAGGGGGTTTGAACCCTGGGAAACAGGTTTCGCCGCCAGATCCCGAACGCACGCCGGGTAGGGAAGTCTTCAAGAGGTGAAAAAAAAGGAGGAAGCGGGGATCAACGGGGGGGAATACTAATTACGCTAACAGGGAAAAGTCAGCGGAAAGAGGGAGACTGCGGAAAGATGAAGGTTCCCCACGCACCTGTCGCCTGGCCCGGGGGACCCGGGGACGGGGGGGAAAGAGGGACGGGTGGCTAACTTATCCTCCGTAGGTTGTTTCCCTTGTTTGGCGACCAAAGAGGGGAGTTGGATCGGCAGGGGAGAAGGGCCCCGTGCCTTACCTGGGGACGACGAAAAACTGTGATACAGAGACTTTGTCAGTGGAAGGGGACCACCGATTAGTACTGCTCGGATATAGTGGGGGTAGCCGCGTTTTTCTACCAGAAAGTCCGCTGAACGAAAAGGGAAAAAGGGGAGGACCCTGTAGTCAGGAAGTTGAACGGCGTTATCGCGAAATGTAGGGTTCGTTAACACGACACGGTGGAGAGGAGAACCTGCGAGGGGAAAAGGCGCCTGGCTCGAGAACTTGAGAAGAGAAAAAAAACCGAAACCGGTACGGGAAGAAGGGTAGATTGGTAGAGCCGAAGCGTTGTCGTTCTTGTCGAGGAAAAACTCCGTCAATCTTGCCCATCGGAGGGGGGGGCGTTTTAACGAATCATGAGAAGAAAAGAAGAAAAGACTAGAGGGGGTCTTCCCCACAGGGAAAAGGGGTGATCCCGTGAGTGGTTTTAGCCCGCCTGTCGGTCCAGAAGGATCTAGCAGTAGCGGGCGTTCTCAGAGAAGAAAAACAACAACTGATTACTACCTGAAAAGGAGAAAGCAGAAAAGGTCTCGATCTAACCGTCGTCGACCATACAGGGGTCTCACCAAAAATGAAGGGATAGGGGACAGTCGCCGGGGGAAGCGGTCGCATTCGAGTTAGGACTAAAAACAGCCAACGCCGCGATGGCACTCTGACAAGCGAGACTCATAAAGGAAAAGTGAAGACGCAATCTCCAAGAAAAAAGACCCGGTTTTCGGTTAGGAAAAGAAAAGACGAGCAAAGCCCGCGATTACCTCCTCGCGGCTCGCGAAAGCCAAGAATCGAACACCGGGGAAGAAGGGGAAAGACCTAAGGAAAAAAAGAAGAAAGTCAACTGCAAAAACAAACGAGTGCCGACCCTTTTCCGTTTTGAAGAGAAACTTCGGACTCCGGGAGGGGAAGAAGGGAGGAAAAACAAATTTAAGTATCCTTCGCTGGTCAGAAAAGGGGAACCAGGAGAAAGGATCACCGTTCGTCGAAGGGGGGAGAAAGGTTCCGGTCCTCCCTCGCCTATAAAAAAAAAAGGTGAGGGGGGCGGAGAAAAAGGGAAAACCAACACCGGAAAAAAAATCGCAAAAAACAAGGTCCTAGCTGACACCCCCTCAAAAAAAAAGAAGCTACAGGAAAGAAAAAAGCGTCGCTTGGGAAAAAGTCTCCAACATCTTCAAGGCTGGGGGAAATGTGGAGTCAGCTTTCTAACCATTTGACGACGGGGACGGGTCACCGGAGGAGAGGAAACCTTAAGGCTGTGGTGACGGAGGGGGGAAGGACACCCTCTCTTGAGGAGAACAACCCTGTCGGCTTTCGGAAAAACGACGACGCTGAAGGAGAGAATTGTGGAGCGGACCAAACGGAGAAAAAAAAAGGGAAAACGTGGTGACTCTCATCCGCCGCTCGAGCACTCAAAACGTGCCCGCAAGTACCGTCTTCTTCTTAAAAAAAACGTGTGGCAGGGGAGCATAGGACAAAGGCGGGGGATCTCGAAGCCGAAAATGTCTCCCTCAACTCTCAAAAAAGACTGGCCGCGCTCCCCCCACGGGTGTGGTAAAAAGGAAAAAAGATCTATCCTGAGGAAAAAGCAAGCCGGGATTGCGGGAGAAGGGGAGGAGCTCTTCACCAATCTTGGAGAAAGGGCAGAACCGTACATCTCGGCTCTGACGCGCCCGCGGGGGAAGGGGGAAAAAAGAACTAGAAGAGAGGAACGGTATGCATCGCGAGAAGAAATAGGTTTATAACTGAGAAAATCCGCGAAGGTGCTTTTGATTGACCAGCAGGGAAAAGAGGAGGTCGTCAGAAAGAAAGGAAGAAACGGTCCACCAGGGAAAAAGTCTTCCTTTGTCCATCGGGGTCAGAAGGAGACCGTGTTGTCGGCACCTGCGCCTGCATTGAAGGCGAAAGGAAAGGAATGAGGGCGACGCGCGAAAAAGAAGGGAAGGATTGGACGTGGCGTACTGCACTGGAAAAAAGAGGGGGGGAAAGCACAACACGCCTTTCCTTCCTCGAGAAGAAAAAAAAAGAAGTGGGGTCGTTGCCCGCAACCGTATGCCTTCTGCTGACGCTAACGTACGACGGCAGAAGAAAAAGAGGGGGGGGAATGAGGAAGACGTATCAGGTGGCGGGGAAAAAAAAAGAGGGAAGTAGAGCTGGAGAAACGTTTCCAGGAAGAAAGGGGGGGGAACACTGCCTATACCTTCCCAGAAAAAACTAAGCAAGTCTATCTACGCTTGTCCTTAGGTCGGTGGTTTTAATTGAAAAAAGGGGGGAAAAAGGGGGGAATTGACGTCGATGGCTGTAAAAGAAAAAAGGGAAAACATTGCCTTATCCGTGTCCGAAAAAAAAAAACCTTGGACGAAAAACCTTCTTGGCCGGAGTACCCGAGCACAGAAAAGGAAAGGGAGAACCTTTAGCGCGGGGGGGAGAGTAGAAGGAGGGCGTGGGCGCCGACGTGTCTGAGGGGGGAGACACGTCTTTGCCTGCGCCTGTATGAGGAGGAAGAAAGTCAAAAACCGATGTGACGCAAATTTCCGTATTTAAGGCGCTCATGGCTTGAGCAAGAGATGTCGTTCGGAGACCAAAAGGGAGAGGAAGAAGGGACTCGGGAGACGGTCTGGCACAAGGAGGAATGCGGGTTAATCGCACTCCCATCACAAAAGATGGGTCCGGCGGTTTTCCAAGCCGAAGTGGCGTCTGAGGGAAGCAGGTGGAAGAACGTTCTCGTTGAACAAAGAGGAAGGGAGCCACGTCTGTCCCGTCCATTCGGGGGGGGAAGGAAGGTCCTATTGGAAGTACGGGATCCACCCGATCCCGCCCTCGGACGCCAGAAAGGGAAAAGAAAAAAAAGTAAAAAAACCGTCCGACCACACAAGGGAAAAAGGAGGAAGACGGGGGATGAGGCATTCTATCGAAGGGAGGAAGATCTGCTACTAGTATCCTGATGGAAAAGAGTAGCAAATACTAGCACGCCTTCCATAACGTGTTCCATTTTTGTTGGGGGGGGGGTTGGGGGGTTGGGGGGGGTTTGGGGGGGGGGGGGGTGGTTGGTTGGTGGGGTTTTGTGGGTTTTGGGGTGGGGGGGTGTTTTTGGTGGGGGTTTTGGGGGGGGGGGGGAGGGGCCGGCGTGGCCCGCTGGCCCCCGAGCGGGCAGGGGGAAAGGGTCCCGCTCTTTGGGAAAAGGAAAGCCGTGCGGACAGGCGCGCGGCCGCTCTTTTTCCCAGATGTCCGTGGATGGGCAGGGGAAAGTCGTCGGAACTCACCCCTCGGAGAGGGAAAGAAGGAGGGAGCGGACAATGGACTCCAAGGAAGGGAAGCTGACCTCATAACTTCTTTAACGACGGGAAAAGAAAGGAGAAAGAAATTGGGGGGTCGTGTCCTTGCTGCGACGTTGGAATGTCGTAACAAAAAGAAAGAAAGGAAGGGGGGAGGCTCCATTCCGTCAAGGAAGAAAGGAAGACAAGGCGTTGAGCTCCACAGGAAAAGGACTACTCCTTCTTATCGAAGAGGCATCCTAAAGGGGTTATTAACTTCTCGCCAGGTCCTTGTACTTTGCCGGAAAAAAGGAAAAGGGGGGGGGGTTTTTCTCAAAAAAAAAGAGAGAGATAAACCAGCAAAAAGGTTTCGGGGAGGGAAAAATAACTGCGAACGCATCTTTGCGACCAAGAGAAACTCCAGACTTTCTTAAGCGCCGGGGGTTGACGCAGCGTGAGCTAAAAGAAAACGAAAAACCTAGCGGGGGGGAAAGGGAAGAAAGGGAGGAGGAAGAGCAACTTCCACGAAAGAAAAGAAAGAAAAAAGATTTCTTCAGCGCACTCCCTGCTTGTTGCGGAAAACTAAGGATGGAGGGGTGCCGGGGTGGCCGTCCGATCTAGGGGCCGGCGAAAGGGAAAAGAATTCTAGGAGATCGGAAAGGGAAAGGAAAGGGCAAAA
>Ga0179593_1678829_pt1 | contig 10160 bp, 14 predicted proteins | sample CZODoug2_1_08_16_FD_185931 | JGI IMG/M metagenome (GOLD analysis project Ga0179593, IMG submission 185931) | Vadose zone soil fungal communities from Angelo Coast Range Reserve, California, USA - CZODoug2_1_08_16fungal (PacBio error correction) | ecosystem: Environmental > Terrestrial > Soil >...
TCCCCCCGAGCAAAGGGGACCACCACAAGAAGATTTCTGTGAGGAAGAAATCAACAGAGCAAACGCTCCTGCAACGGATAAATGACAAGAGGAGTGAAAATTAGCCTACTCTCAGCCACGAGGGAAGGGTGGAAGACTAGAGAGGGTTTAACAAGGAAAAAGGGATTCTCTAGGAAAAGGGGGGATAACGGGGAACATCTTTCTGAACAGGTGGTGGCGGCACCAGGAGAAATACAAGCCGGAGAAAAGTCGATGACATTAGGAGGAGATCCGGAACAACACCTTAAGATGAAAGACATTTAGACGGGAGTAGGGAAAGGGAAACCCAGAGGGTCTCCAAAGGTTTTCGGAAGGGGGGCGGATACCGGGAGGGGAAAGCCTGGCTCGGAGATGGAGTGGTGACTCCCATAACGAAAATTAACCTTTAATATGGGCAGGTGAACTAAGGGAAGTTTCATATCAGGTCCACAATCCCGCAAAATGGGAAAGCAAAGATAATCTTTTAAATGAGGATATCGGCTTTGCTGTCCTTGGGGAAGGAAAAAGTAAATAAAGGGTGTGGCTAACCAGCGTAGCCGCCGTTACTGGAACACATAGGTAAACGGAGACCGTTGGGGGGTTCCTCCACCGGGTTCGGGGGGGGGGTTTGGGCAAGAACCTCCTCTGACTACCAGGTATAGCTACCGCAGAGGACGGGGGGGGGGGGGTGTCGTCTTCCGGAAAGGGGAAGGATTGGTCTGTTCTCTCAAGGAAAAAGGGTCGGGTTCAAGCTTAAAAAATCTGGGGTGCCGAGAAATTATCGGCTGGGGGGTCTGGAAGACTCAGGTAGAAAAAAAGTTAGAAGGGGGGGGGGGTTCCAATGCTAAGGGGGCTTACGTTGACAACAACACGGTGAATCCGATGTGGGGTTTGCGAGCAAAAAGTCTTCTTTAAAAAAGGGGAAGGGGGCGTCTAGGTGAGTAACCTTCTCGGGGAGGCATTCCAATCTCTCGGTGCGGAGATGGGAGAGTTTGCATCGAAAATCGGCCGGATGAAAAGGGCCGCAATAAGAAACGGAAAAACTGCAGAAAAGGGGGCAGGATTGGGGAACGAGACTTGGTGAAAACAGAGGAGGGAATGGAAGGAGCAATCCCCGGGGGGAACGCCACCCATAGTGCTGGTCGTGTGGACAGAAGGAGAATTGAAGGACATGGCATCAGGAGTGGTACGAGAAGGGGGTCTAACCACGGGATAGCAAGCGGGAGGAACGCTCTCGAGACATACAAAGGGTTGAGGAAGAAAGCTACCGGGGGAACGGTCGACGCATGGGGAGGGATTCTTTCCTCCAGAAGTGAGAGGGTCCTCTAAAGAAGGAAAATTGGCTTTAGGGAGAGGGCGCTTACGGAAAATAAAAGAAAAGGGGGAAATGACCGAGGTCTGCAGGCAGACGATCACAAGAAAGGAGCGGAACGAGGGCAAGAGGAAAGACCTTTGGGGTGGGGGGGGGGGGGGGTTAAAAGGAAGGGGGAGAGACCTGTTCGAACGCTACGATAAGAGCGGGAGTTGCCGCGCAGGTGGGGTCTGCCCTCATCACCGAGCCGCGACACAGCCCCCATGAGACCAATCCCAGGTTGGCTATATAGGACTAAGGCTCACTTCAGTCAGAGAGTCGGACAAGTGGAGATCGTCCAGATCTGCGGAAGGGGACAAGTTGTTGCGCCGGCCTTGGCTCGACGATGCAGAGTCTCAACAGACAAGCCACTGAGGGGGAAGGTTACCCTAGAGATAGGTCCTAATAGATAAATGGGCAGAAAACTTGATAAATTCCGCCCGGGCGGCTCCGGGGTACGCAGTACGGGGGATCCGCCGAGGAGGCCGTACAAGGAGTCATAGGGAGCCAAAAAAAGGGAATTTGCGGGGGAGCGGTTCTCTCTCTTTGGAGGGGCCGGCACGAAACGGGGAAAAACGAGATCTCCTCGCAGGGACGTTCGCCGTCTCGAATGCGGAGGAAACCCGGGGACGGAGGTAGACCAATGGTCGGAAGGGAGGGTTGCGAGACGCGAGTATGCGGGGGTTGTCTCCGGACCGATGGGGGTGGTATCGTGAGATGTGGAAAGGGCTGCATCTCACCGGGGACACATCAAGGGAGAACCGTGGCTAGGCATCTGGTGATGTAGCCAACCACCTGAAAACCAGGAAAAGTATCAGATCCAAAGAAAAAGGTACGGCCTAAAGAAAAGAAAGGCATTAAAGGAAGGAAGCGTCTTGAATCAAAGTGATCGACCCACGATGTCTTCAAGCAGATGGCACTGGAGAAGACGACGAAACGGTCAAAAAAAAGGAACAGGGTGGCGGAAAAGCAGGGGCATTCAAAAATAGTTCTACCAGAAGAATTCAAATCTACCAAGGGTCGGAAGGGGCAGGGGGGGGCAGGCAACGAGGAGAGGCGTGGTCAGAAGTCCAACTCCACAAGGGAGAAAAAAGGGTAATTAAGTCCTCATCTAAAGTTATCTATGCAGAAAAAATTGGACGCAAAACCTCTGACTGGTGATGTGAACGTCCCCGGAAAAAGAGGACGAAATGTGATCAAACTTCGGAGGAAAAGACCCATCCGGTAGATCTCGAAACTATTTAAATTACGGCCGAACCGGAATGGCGATAATAAAGAAACGGGAAGACCGGAAAACCAGAAGAAAAGGAAGGGCGGGGAAAAATCCTCGCTCGGGGGCCTGAGTCTCGAAACACACAACCCGTTGTGGGCAAACACGTGTACTCGAAGAGACAGAACTCAAGTCTGGGAAAAAGTGCGGTGGAAAAGGTTCAGCAAAAAAAAGTCTAAAAGATAAGAAATCGACGGCCCTAAAGACCTCTTAATTGGAAAAAAGCCGATCTCGCTGTGAAAAAAAGGGTTGGGGAAAGGGGTCGTAACCGAAAGGATGAGTTCGGGATATCCCCAAAATTGGATAAGAGGTAAGGCGTTTTCCAGGGCGCACAGAAAGAGACAGGAGAAACCGGTCGTCCGTAAATTTTGATCCGCCCAAAAAGAAACTGAAACGCTGGGAATTCGAGAAAAGCAAGAGTCTGTCGGGGGTTCGGGGAAGGTGGGGAAAAATAAAAAGAGAAGGGCATGTCATCGGAATGAGGGAGGCCCCTCTGGGCTGGAAGGCGGACCCACCAAAGGAAGGTTTAGGGAGCAACTCGCCGGAAGGAGGAACAGCTGTCCGAAACCGCTAAAATAGAGAAAGAAAAATCTGCGCGCGCGAAGGCTCTCCGAACCGGTGAAAAGAGCTCGGATAAAAAAAGGCAATGATGGGGGGAACGGGGGGGTGACGCTCGGTTCGAAGGAAGAGGCCTCTACACAACAAAGTTAGAGGAGAAAAGAAGGACCATCCCTACACGAGCGGGCAACACGAAACAACCATCTTCGCCATCGAATAGCGACCGCGGATACCGGGAAAAAGGGGAACGACGAAAGTTCTGACCTAAAACCTCCACGCTGGAGTACCGGAGAGGGGTCGAAACAATGTCTATACTACGAGAGGGGATAAAGAATCGGGAACGAAGGGGGTGGTGGAACGAGAAAAAGTCAAGTAAAAGTCGAGACACTTGGGCGAGCATGGCAGAAAGGATACTGTGGAGACGTCCGTAGAGGTTTTCGCCTAGAGATTCCATCGTTTCATTGATTTCTCCCCCGTTTCGGCGGGTAGGAGGGGGAAGTAGACCGGAGCAGGGGGGCGGGGCGCAAAGAAAAAAGGGCAACAGGGGGGGAATGGGGGTTCCAACAGTGCCCTTCAAAGAACATCATGCGGGAAGATAACCTGGGACCACATCGAAGAAAAAAGGAATTCGGGGAAAGGCTGAAAGGAAGCTTGGAAGGAAAGGAAATCTTTCCGCGAGGACATTATGAATGTGGGAGTGCCGATCTCACCCACACGCTAATGGGAAAAAAGAGGGGGGGGGGTCATCGTATGAAACTCCTTGTTGGGCCTCCAACGGGGTTGAGGGGGGGGGATGGGACTACACTAAAAGGGGTAAAACCTCACGGGAGGCTACAGCCTCCTCTTCCGGGGGGGGTGTTCTGGACAAAGCGGCCCACCGGCGGATTGGCGTTCGGCTCAGAAAGGGGTCGGTGCTAAGGGGGGGGAAAGAGTTTGCAGAGAAGTGTAATGGGGGGGGACGGGGTAAAATTGATCGATCTTAGGGAAAAGGTCGACGTAAAAGGGGACGGACCTTAAGGGTCAAAGGGGGGGGACCAAGAAGTCGTTTGCAAGGAAAAACAATCTTAAACTCGCAGCGAAAATTTCTAAAATGACCTCCCAATAAAGGGGCGGGGGAGAGTGCTTGGGCGAGTTAAAATAGAGCAACAAGATTAGCTTGCCGCAGCAAACGGACCAAAACAGGGGGGGTCGGGGACGTGACGGGGCGAACAGATTGCATGGAGGAATAGGAACAGCTTTCCCCACAAAGGAAATAAGGTCGTCGTGGGGCAGGAGTTTTCAGCCAGGGAAGAGGGATGGTGAAGGGAAAGATTGTTCGAGACAGGAACGCTCCGTCGCTGCATCTTGGGGTGGAGGGGGGAGAAAGGGGACTCACAGAAGGGGTTGATGAGCTGTGCTCCAGCATAAAGGATGGAGAAGAACGAGGAGGGGGGGGGAGGTTCGCGGGGGGAAGCTGGGGGGTTTCCGCGACAAGGGGCAAAAATCGGTCGCTGAGAAAAATAGGAATCCAAAGGGAGGGTACCTTTGCCCGAGTGTGTTCAAAATCTGGCTTGCCATCCGGGGAAACTCGAAAAGGAAAATCGTGGGCGGTCCTGGCCCTGTGTCCGGGGGGAGAAAGGAATAAGCGGCGCTAGCGGCGCAAGAAGGGAATGCCCACAGGTGCCTCACTATGACAAGCACGGTAAAGGCACGGAACGCCGAAACCCCTGGGGAGTGGGAATGAAGGGGCCGCGAGGTTCGGAAGGTTGATAATGTTTAAGGCCTTGACGGCAAAAAATCTCGAACAAACAGGGGGGGAGTATTAGTAGAGAGGAAGGCGAGAGTCTATAGGCAAAACACCAAATGGGTGCGGAAGACGCGAATGCATCCTATTAAGACGGTGGGGAACTCTCCAGAGAGGGGAAAGGTGCCTTCATGCTGAAGGGGGGGACCACACCTGTTGATAGAAGGTTAAGAAGGGGTCGGGGGGCGATTTACAAAAAACCAGTGGGTGTGCTGAGAAGAAACAATCTACGAACGTTCCGGGAAAGCAGAAGGAAGTAAGGAGGAGGGTAGCCAATGGGGAAGGGGGGAAACAGAACGTGCGAGGAAACTCGGGTATCGGAAAGACGACATTTGTCTGGGATCGGAAATGGGGGGAAAAAGACAGCTCAAAGACAGGAAACAATTGCTCGTTGCAAGAGGAAAACCATGATGGGGACCCCAGCACATGCAAAGCACCCTTCCGGAATAGACCCGTTCCCGCCAAGAACACCATGAGGCAGGAAGAGGGAATTGAGAAAAAAAACCAGAGCGGAACCACTGATGTAAAAAAACCCGGATGGACGGGAATCCGATCGGACAACCAAGACGAAGGAGGTGGGGGGGTATGCTTGACTCAATAAGCGGGGAGGGAAAAAAACACGCTAAGAAAGCCACAAAAATCGTTGGGAAGGGGAAGAAGGGCGGACCACGAGGAATGAGGGGGGATATGAACACCTCAAAAAAAGAAACCCGCTCACAGAAAAGGGATGTCCATGGAACTACTAATTTGGTAGAAGAAGGAATGGAGGTCAGAAACACCTGGGGGGTACTGAGGGGTGCGCAGGGAATCCCCTAGGCACTCGGGGGGTCTACATTGGATGAAGGAGCAGGCAAACAAGACGATACCTGCCCAAACGAAAGTTCAACTTGTAAAAGGGGGAACGGGGATGAGCGAAAGGAAAAACCGCAAGAGAACCAGACCAGAACCCCGAAGATTATTTGAAATGGAGTCCTCTCTCAAAAAGGAGAGAAGGGAAAAGGTCGGAACAAAAACCCGAAACCGGGGGGAGGGGCAACCACGTCTCCGTGAAAAAAGGAAGGGCCCCAGATACACCCAAGATGGATAGAGGAACCTCCAATCTTGTGAAGAAGGAAAGCTCACGGAAAAGAAAAGGAAGAAAATGTCCGAAAATCGAAAGGGGCGGGCCAGCTCTTATGGGAGGCAGGTAAAAGCGGGAAAAAACAATTAGACGTCCCCTAAATCCTAAGGGCAAAGGGAACTTTCCAGGCTCGCACCAAGAGGAGAAGCCTCCTCCAGGGTGGTCCGAACCAGCACACAGGGGGAAGAAAAAGCGGGAAAAAAACTCCGATATCTGTCCAAACTAATGTCCGGAGGAAAGAGGAGCATGCGATTGCGCGGAGTACTCGGAAGGGGGGACGGCCCCCACGCAGGGGGAAATTTTAGTGAGCAACAACAGGTCAGGAAACATCTTTCTAACCGCCTAGGTCAGGAAAAGAGTGGCTCCGTAGAAGGCAGAGTACCCGGGGGGCACGCCAAAGGGAGGTGGCCGGCGTCGACGATTGAAAGAGGGGAGGAAATTTGGTTGGGAAAAGTGGTTTACACTGTGAAGAGCTAAAAAACAAACAACTGGGGGGAAGAAAAGAGAATAGGAACTTCCCCAAAAAATTTCCACACCAGAAGGCGGGCAAATCACTAACGGGGGGGGGGTAGAGAAGGCGATCATTACATGAAAAAATTCCGGGGCGCGAGTAAAAGAACTGAGGACACAATGCCAGTGCAAGAAAAAGCGTTTTCCAACATCTCTCTACGAGCGAGTGGGTCCCTAAACCGGGCGGAAAGCGGGTTTGCACCAGGGTACAGAAGGGGAGAAGAAAGGATGGAAAGATGCATTGGAGGAGGGCTTTATCCTGGGACAGGTCCCTGCGGAAGGGGACCGAGGGAAATCTACTGAAGGGGGGAAAGCCTACGAATTGGAACAAAAAAGAGGGGATCTGTACCCCGCAACAAGGTTTGGGGACGTGGGCTGATAAAAACGTTAAAAGTATCTGGAGAGGGAGGTGGACAACGCCTGGAAACTGGAAAATTAATGGGCAAGGGGGCCTATCCCTAACAGAATGCTGGCCATAGCAAAGGAGACAAAAAATCAAAGAAGCTTGCCATCGGAGAGCTTCTCGGTCAGGGAGAGTTCCCGGCACCGGGGTTGGGGGGGGGAGAAAATCTCTAAAGGCTACTGGAATCGGGAGGAATGGCGATAAACGTGAAGCCACAAAAAAGGGAAGGGGGGTTGGGGGGGTGGGCCAGAGGGGGCGCCGAAAGGGGGGGAAAGGAACTCCAAGAAAAGAGGGGTTGTGGCCTAGGCAAGGCACTGAGGTCTATCTCAGAAACTGTTTAGGGGGGGAAACCCGAAGTAAAGGGGGGGGGAACGAAGGCGGTATCGCTGGGATGTAATGCGAGAGGAGGGGAAATTTCGACGGAACGAGTGGGGGATTACTGAAAGGGACACGAAATCACTCAAGGGGGAAAAGATCTTATTGCATGACGTACCAGAAAACCCTTCGTCGGAAGGGACATTCCCAAGAGGGGGAGGGGGAGGGGCGGATTTGACTATCCGCGCGGGATTTCTCAAGGGCCGCGCACGGAAAAGCAACGACAGGGTGTTCAAAGGGGCAGGGGAGTGGTACAAGAGTGGGGGGGCATGGAGAATGCAGAAAAGGGGGGAAAGCACCTGTTGAATCCTTCGGTGGTCCTATCCGCGGACGAGGCCATGGAATCAGGGAGGGGGAGGAAGAAGTGGGGGGGGGGGGAAAAGGAAGATCAGAAAAGGATTCCGTCATGGGGAGGAGAATACGGGGGCCGGTGCGGGGGATCAGGAGGTCAGTGGAAGGGGGGGCAGAAAGGCTATGCCGGAGCGCACGGCAATTGCTGGGCTGTTTCGCGGTGAGCGGAAACGTGCCATCGACACTGTCACGAAACAATCGGGAGGGGGGGAGGCAATCCCGGGGCAGTATCCACAGGGGAAAAGTGCCCTAAATTGGGCGAAATCTAAGGTTGCCGGGGCTTCTGCTCTAGACGAGACTCTCGAGGAGATCGAGGAGGTGAACCAAACTTGGTGGGGTCAAGTGAAAAACGGGTCGCTAGAACGGCAACAAGGGGGGAGGCAGAAAGGGGAAGTTTTTGGCTTCCATCTGGAAACTGGGTGCCGAACTAGCTAGGATAAAAATTCGGGGAGTAACTCCTGAAAAACGGCGAATGGGGACTTTTTTCGAAACGGTCATACGGAAATCTCAGAGCAACACATGGAGAAGAGGTGGCTAAGAAGGGGTAATATAAAGGCGGGAGACACTTGTCTCCTGATCGCAGGGGCAAGTACGAAACCGAACTGCGAAATCTCCTGCGAGAAGGGGGCCGTCCAATTGTCCATAAGAGAAAAAACATTGGCAGATTGACCGTGCTGTTGGTGCGACTGCAATCACAAGGGAGAAACGCAAACCGACGCGGAGACTAGAGACCGTTCGCCGGCTCGGAAGGTCCGGACCACCGGGGAGGGTCGCAATTTAGAAAATACAGAGGGAATAGTGCGTAAGACGAAGATTGTGCCCATTACGGAAGCGACCGCGAACAGCCAGCAAGGCAGACGTTGCAGAAAAAGGGCCATCGCATGAGAGGGGGAAAAATCCCTAAGACCATGAAAGCGGCCCTGGTAACGCTAGCCTCCACCATGCAAAAAGGAAGCAGAGGAGGAACCCGGTCTGACGAACCGTCGGGGAAAAATCCCTGATTTCACTTGCTGAGAAGGAGTTCACCACAGACTCAGAAACGTGTTAATCAGCTCGAAGCCCATGTCAAAGGGAAGAAAAAGGGTCGACGTCCCAGCCGACCGTCAAGTCAGTGTGCGCCAAGAATCGGAATAGTCACCGAAAAAAGGAAACTCCGTACTTGAATGTCCCCAAGCGAGAAGGTTTATCTAGTACGACAACTAAGGAGGCTAAAAAACTAGGACGGGGAGTGGGGAGTCCCAGTCCCCGTCGCTGAGGAAACTCCTTGTTATCGGAGCCCATTAACAACCCATTCCGATACCTCTCAAAAAAAGATGTTAAAAGGACAGTAACCGAAGGGGGGGAGATAACAAAAAAAACCTACGGGGAAGGGAAGACCGCCAACTAATAGGGGAGGTTCCCTCACGCGCTAATACTCTTATTTCGTATCACACCACCCCACGCCAAGTTTGGAACAACTGGCAGAAGTTCAAATCTCATGCATGAAAGGAGTTTACCGGTGGTGCAGCCCAAAATGATCCTGTGCCACTGAAGAAAGGGCCTAAACCGCGCTGCAAGCTCGGGCCAACGATCATGGTGGACTCACATCTGGTAGGGGGGCCATTTGACTGGGAAAAAAAAAGCGGGCTGCCACCAGTAACCGGTGCCAGGTGTAAAGGACGCACCCAAAAGGCCAGCCAGAGAACCTGTCGTCAAAAGCCCGTTTGTATACAAAGACAACGAACAAGTTAGAAACGAATTAAGTAAAAAGGAGGTAAACGATATCCATCGGAAAATGCGGCAGTGGAGTACAAACAGAGAAAGAGACCATTTCATCGAAGGGAATTCTGAACGGAGGGACGGCCGGGCAAACAGCGTAAGCGCTGGGGGAGAAAAGGAGAAATTCCCTTAGGAGCCAGCTGGAGAAAAACAAGAAAAGGAGGGTCCGACGCAACGAAAGGAGAAAAGTTCGGAGAAAGCGCCAACTCCCTTCGTGTGACGGGATTAGAAAGAAGGGGGAGACAGCATGAGTTGAACGGGAAGAGGGTTCGGGAAGGCTCAGGAAAACAACCGCGGGAGGAAGAGGGGAACCTGACCGCGTCAAACAAACGTTCACGATTCCCTTCCCCACCAAAAGAGTGAGTTAGGAGGCCCCGCCGGGGAAAATTTCAAGGGCGCGTGCCGGCGAAAAAGGAAAAATGCGAACGCCGCACTCTTCGTCCCGTTCGAAAGCTACTAAACAAGGAGGAAAGTGGGGAACAGGAAGAGGGAAGGAGCTGGTGTGTGGGCTTAAAAAAAACGAGGAAGCCTGGAGCGACGAAGGAAGGGACGTCGAGGAGAACATCGGCGGCCAGATATCGAAAGGCTGGGGTCGACTAATGCTCAAAAAAAAGGGGGGGGGGGGGGGGGGGGGGGTTTTGGAAGAGAACGTGTTCGGGGGAG
>Ga0179593_1703566_pt1 | contig 10160 bp, 8 predicted proteins | sample CZODoug2_1_08_16_FD_185931 | JGI IMG/M metagenome (GOLD analysis project Ga0179593, IMG submission 185931) | Vadose zone soil fungal communities from Angelo Coast Range Reserve, California, USA - CZODoug2_1_08_16fungal (PacBio error correction) | ecosystem: Environmental > Terrestrial > Soil >...
GAAGGCGGGACAACAGGGCACGTTCGACAATGCTGTAACAAAACGAGGAATAGCCACTCTACAAAATCTTGTCAGAAGCAGAGAGGAAGGGGGACAGCACAGGGTCGAAAGAAAACAAACAGAGGGGATGATACGAAACACAGCAGAGGCGTCGACCAGATGAGACAGGGGGCGTGAAAATGCAGCGGTTATCAAAAATAAACTGATACTAAGCAAGAGGGGGAAAGGCGGACGAAGGGGGAAGAAGACTTGCAGGGGGGAGCTCAAAAAGGAAAGGCTGGGGAAAGATCAGAGAACCGTCGCTAAGAAGAAGCAGAACCCAACCGGTTGAAAGAGTCGATTACAAGGAAAATCAGGCCGCGCCATCATGGCAAGATCGTAGAAAAGGGTTGAAGTTTGTCAAGAGGGGGGAAAAGGGGGGACGAGGGGAAAGGAGACCTTCAGCCGAGTGACGAGTCAATCTCATGGGCGAGAAAGATGACGGTAGAATGATAGTCAAATCAGATCACAACAACAACGTAGGGACCACTTTGTTACCTCGATCATGTAAGAAAGAGAAGTAACTAGAGGATCGGAAGAGGGCTGCATTTCGAAGAACTTAAAGATGGAAACTCCTAAAAACTGAAAAATGGATCAGAGGACAGGCCTTGAACTTGTCAAGGTGGAGCGAAAGGAACGTTTGTGCGTCTGAGAGAGCTGGGAGAGAAGGTTCAGCAAGACCCGGGCGAGCGAAACTCGGGAAAAAGGTCACGGCTCGGCAAGACCGCACCGGACTTCTTCTCATGGGAGTGGAAAAGGGGGCTGAGCCTCTGGGGGAAGGAGGCAGAAAAAAGCGGTGTTCGTCGTTCAAAGCGGTTTAGGGGAAGGGTGAAGATGGAGGCAACCAGCCCTATTAGGGAGGAGTAAAAAGCCTCTCTCTATTACGCCAAAAGCTGTCGACCGCCGACGACAAAAATAAAAGAACCAGTACGGGCTTTCAGCGCGGGGGGGAGCGGGAACGGGCCATAGGAAGCGGGGATGGGAACGCGGTTCTCGAACAGCGTCAGGAGGGGAGGCAAAAAAGTATTGAATAAAGGGAAAGGGGGCAAGCCCTCTATGGATTGGGGGGGTCGGAGGAGATGACTCCACAAATCATACGGCGGAAATGGGTGGAGGCTTCCGTATTAGGGTGCGAGCAAACCGCTTTGACTAATTGAAGAGGTTGGGGTCAGAAAAAAAAACTGCGAGAGAAAGACTGGACGCTTTATAGGAGGGGACGACAGAGGCGAAGGGAGAACTTCAAGGGGGCATGAGTTGTTGGGTTTCATTTAGGTGGGGGTTTCACATAAACGTTGGGTTGCGAGGGGACAAGGACAAAAGGGACAGCCCATTCAGAAGGGATTCGGCAAAGGAGGATCTAGATACTTCGGAGGAAGCCGAAAAGCGACTACTGCCGTTTACCCATGAAGAAGGGGGGGGGGGAGAGATTCTAAAACAGCGTACATTTACGTGGGTAGATAACTTCGGGATACCCGGACCCTCCACCCAGATAGGGAACACAAAGGTCAGTTACGGAAGAGAAGCTGCGCACAACCGAGGGGATATCCAAAGAGTACCGGCTACACGATGAAGGGGAGGAGAGGGGGCTGATGACATGTAGCGGAAAAAACGGCAAGGACGAGCCCAGCAGGTCCGATGCAACGCAGCGGCCCCGTTGCGAACAGGCGGTCGGAGGGAAAGGGAAAAGATCGCAGAACATGCGCAAGACCCAGGATGAAGCAGGAGGGAAGGAGAGAGGGACGCGCCATTCCAGCCGAGATTTGGGAGGGCCGTGACGGGGAATGTCCGAAATCACACACGTCAAGAATAAAGGGGGGGGGGGGGGGGGAAAGGAAGAGATCAATTATACGGGCACTAGATCGAAGGGGGGGGGAGGAGAGGGTTCTGGCTCTGCGGCCAGTTCCGCCTCAATATTCACATTCTTAAAATAATTTGGTGGGGTGGGGGGGGGGGGGGGGGGGGGGGGGGGGGGGGGGGGGGGCCACTTAGCATCAAGCCGAAACCAGGACATACGAAAGGCCCTATATCAAAAAATGAAGACGGGTGTTGAGAACTATCTAGAGAAAATAGGTTGCGATCGACAGGTTTCCGGATCAAAGAAGGGCTGGGAAGGACTCAAAAGGGAAACGTGCAATTCTACCACCAATTTCGTCCCTGAAAAAACTCAAAAAAAAAGAGAGAGAATTGGTCGCGAAAGGCAGTACTAAGGAGTAAAGCAGAAACCTCCAGCAATCGGGAGATGGCATCCAAGCGTAAGAAAAAAAGAGTCTATTCAAAGGGAAAGAGAGTCACGGTCTTTCGAGGGCCACTGTCAAATAAAGCTCATGCCCGTGTGAAGACTTGGGGGAAGGCGGAGTTAAGCGTTAGGGGAAAGAAGGATGAGTTCTAACTCCCAAAAAGGGGGGGGCGGCGAGGGGATCAATGAAGCAGAAAGACTGTGTGGGAAAACGTGGAAGGATCTCTTTGAGGGGCGGGATTTGGGTACCACAAGGTACGCGGCCCGATCGAAGTGATCGGGAAGGGATCAGGGTCTCCATATCAAAAGGCCTAATACCGGGGAGGAGTACCATGGACGCTATTTCACACAAATAAAAAAAAAGAAATGCATGAGATGAGGCTGTGGAAAATAACGGACTGGCGACCTCGCTACGATGCTGGGACGAAGGGGGGGGCAGAAGGACATCACTTGCGCGGAAATCAAGGTCGAAGGGGGGTGCGCCCTACTTCGTTCACCACTTTGCGACCAAGGGAACGTCCCCAAGAATGGGAAATAGGAAGAGAAGGGAAAAAAGCGTCGGCAACCTATGCCGCCGGACATGGCGTGGATTCCACTCGAAAGGGGGAAGGACCCTTGGACCGGATGACAGGGGCAGCAGGGCGAAACTCGAACCGAGAGTGAAAAAGCTTGGCGGCGACTGGGCCCCAAAAGGCGAAAATTAAGAACGGCTGATGAACATCTGCGTCACGGAACTGGGGAGGGAGAGAGTTACTGAGCGGGCATATTGCCAGTGCACAGGGACAACCGTATCGTCGCTCACCTGAGGGGCGAGAAGCGGGGATATCGACATCAGTCAACAACACACCGATTAGGGGAAGGAAGGGAAAAACTGGGCGCGACGCCGGCCGGATTCCTCAGCCAAGGAGGGGTTCGCGAAAAACGGGGAAAGTGCAAATATTGCCCGAGAGAGTGGTCGAAAAGAAAAAAAATGGGTCGTGAAAATCAAAAAAAATGTCGTTAGAATCGGGTGGGCAAAAAAAAAAAAAAAAAGACAAGCTGATTTGGAGTCCCCCGGAGGAGGCGGGAAATCCTCTTAAATCATGTCCCCAGAAGAGGTACTTGGGACCTGGACTGCCCAGCGTAGAAAAAAGGACCGGCCATTTTCAACGAGGAAGGAGGGAGGGGAGCTCATCTGGCGCGGTCGCGTTATGGAGATGGGGGAGTTACCGTCTCAAAGTTTGAACGCGTAGGGGAAAGGGGCGTCGGGGGAAATTTCTAAAAAAGCGGAACAGTTTTGCGGCCACCAAAAAAATAACCGGCCAGACCAATGCCATGGATAAGAAAGTCCGCCGCCTAAATCATAGACAGGGATGATGGCGGAAACCGAGCTTGTTCAAAAAGAAAACTCAAATCGGGATGAGGTAATTTTACTTAGGGGGGGTCAGATAGGCGCTGGAAACTTCGCTCGGGGCCGGCTACCGGAGAAGTGACAGCAAAAAATCCCGAAAAATCATCACAAGTGGTCAAAAGCTGACCGGGACGGAACTAAAAAAAAAAAGGCTTCTTGATCATCGGCCAGGAACGGCAAGGTTTAGAGGGAAGCTAGAAAGCCACCGGAACTAGAAAATCAACTGAGGGAAAAGTCAAAGAAATGATCTGGGGAAGTGGCAAAGAGGCTCTGAGCGGGACCTGTTCAGACAAAGTGGGAAAGGTGGGGTCGACTATGGAAAAGGAAAGGAGGTTTCGAATTTGCATGAGAGGGAGTTACACGGGAGGAACGCCAGTCTTCTAGTGAGAAAAAGAAGAGGTCCATACTAAATACTGGGGGGTGATGAAAAAACCCCCCGGCCGTCGTTCCAGAAAGAGCAGGGAGCCAAGGAAAGGAAATCCCCTAACGCCTGGGTCGTCGCCAAACGCGAGGGTCTATCCCACAATCGTCGCGGGCATTAGAAAAAAAGGGCGGAAGGCGCGTTCTGTAGCAGGTCAGTAGAGGAGGGGAACCGAGGAATGTTGAGGACATTACTAAGACAAAGAAAAGAGGGAAATGATAAAAGAAGGTGGCTCCTTAAGAGGGGAAAAAGAATCCCGGCGCCTTCCTTATGGGGAAAGGTAATAAAAGATGCGCTGCCCTGATGGAAGAAAGTTCTGAGATTGGATTTGAGGGGAGGCCAAATTAGAACCAAAGGCCCTAAAACTTAAAACAACATTCAGTGGATAAAGACAATCGCGTCAACTTCCCAGACACTAAGAAGCATTCGCGATGCTAATGGCGTCCATAAGGGAAGGGCAACGCGAACGGTAAAGGCAAAGGCCGGAATGGAAGACATGCTATTGCTGAAATAAAAGTCTGGGCTCGAAGGAGGACCTGACTCTAAAAGGTCAGGCAAAGACGGCTTACGCCGGAGCGGCGGGCGAGAAAACGTAGCGGGGGCGCAGCAGGGTGCGCGAAACGGAAGGAGAAAAGGGAGGGTGAATAGTCCGACACTATGTTTGAAAAGGGGGTTAGGGAGGAAAGCTCCGGGAAAATCCAGAAGTGATCTAAGTGAAAAAAAAAGAAAAACGGAAATTGGGACATGTAAACGAAGAGGAAAAAAGTCCCTCCCAAGTCTCAGGGGGAACCAGATTCTGTTCGTCCGGACTCGAAGGCAGGTAGGCCGAAGCGAATGGCCGGAGGGCGATGGGGAATCGGGCGTGGAAACGTTTGGGCATGGCAACAAGGGAGCAGACAAAAACAGTCAATTAAACCTCCTGTCCAGGGGTCGACGGAGGAAGAAAGAGGGTCTCGTCCTAAAGATAAAAAACCAAAGAACGCGGGATCGGGTAGCAACAGCGGTCAAAGGTCAGGAGAGGGTGCCCTCCAGGCTCAAGGGGTCATGGAAGAGGATCAAAACCGGTGGGCTTGCAGGGAGGTCGCGAAGCTAACCATCAGAGGGCTTAAAGAAACCAGTGTGGGTCGAAAAGAAAAGCGCTCGCGGCGGGGAGAAAAAACGAAAATCAATCCGGAAATAAGTAAAGAAATGCCCCGTGAACATCTAGGGAGACCTTAATGGGCTGGGGAGGTCGGGCCTGAGAGGGGGTCGAAAAGGGTTTCGATTCTTAATATTAGTACGAGGCCATGTGGGGGAGAATAGGAGGTTTCCGATCCAGTATAACAAGGGGAGAAGAGCGGAGAACACACACAAGCTCTTAAGCCGAATAACGCGCCACTGTCGGTCATTATCGAGATAAAAAAAACAAAACTGAGACGAGGCAACCTCTGGGAAGAGGGGAAGAGGAGCCGACGACTGACGTCTTAGAGGGCGAGCCTCCCGGGTAAGGTGCGAAGCACGAAAGGGATATTCCTAGATCTGGGAAAAGAAACGCAAAAACCGGTCTATACCAGTGCGTCAGAAGAGAAAAAAAAAAGGTTTAAACTCGCCACTGGCAAAAACGGAGAGGGGACAAAGATGTTTTCAGTTGGGGGGGGGAGAGTTAACGCGTAACCGATGCTTCAATAGAAAGTTCGTATCCTCTCGAGAGGAAGACCCCAGAATGACGGTCGAATGATCGCGGTAACGGAAGAAAGTCAGACTCAACACCAACAACTTATTAGTAAAAGAGAGAGAGAGGACCTCGCTGAAAAAAGTCATCGGGGCCTCAGCGAGATGAAGCTGTGAAGGAGGGTAATCGGCGCCATGATTTAAACAATGAAAAAACACGCGACGCGTACGATTATGAAAATGATAGAGGAAGAAGCTTGGAGACGAGAGAAACTCCAAAGGGGGGACAGGTGTGGCGTATGGGGGATCCCGCTATATGAAGTATTCTTTTCAGAAGAAAACAATCGGGCAAGTCTTCCAGGGGCGAAGAAAAAGAGGAGGTCAAAAGAGTGCTTCGCTCAATTTAAGAAAAAAAAAGACTGAAAGCGCCTGTGGCCGGGGGGTCAAGGGAGGAGAAGGAGGGGTGTTCGTCGCCTTAACGCGGTACTAGGGGGATCTTGCAACCGCAGAGTCGCCGAAAAAACGCAGAAATAGCTACTATGGCAGGAGAGAAAAGGAAAATCAGGCGACATGCCCGCAGACAACATGGGGGTTGCCCACTTGGGATCTGTGGCATCAATCTATTCTCTTATACCTTAGGGGCGAGCGTTTCGCGAGGAGGCGGCTGCTGTTCCGCCGAAAAAAGAAAAGAGCAAATGAGGGCAATCCCGACTCTGATGGAAGGAGCGCGGAAACCACAACATCATCGCGCCAAAAGGGGGGATCCGGAAGTAGCCGGAGGGACCCTTTCAATCCAGGGGGAAAAGGCAGGGCTTTGCGACACGAGCACCTGAAGCAAATGGAAGATGGGAAAAGAAATTGCTGGACGAGCAAAGAACCCGATGAAAAAAGACGACGAAATGGTACAGGAGGTTTTCATGAGTGGTTTGGAAAAGGAAAGGGGGTTGAAAACCGTCCACGCCCGAAGAGTCAAGAGAGAAGGAGGAAAACTATCCTAGATACTTAGGAAGACGGAAATCAAATAAACGAAAGGAAGTGATATACTTGTGAGGGAGATCATCTGCCGGGAAGGAAAAAAAGGGGTAGTTATACGAAGTGTCACCCGGGTTGGGGAGATAACGTGGGATTTCCCGAGCTTGCGAACAGGGGAAAACAAGCAAAGCGTTTTCTGTGAGACCAGGCGAAACGTTCAAGGGTAAAAAAAAAAAATAAAACACGAGCGCACGGCTGGGGAGAGAAAAGAAGGCGAAAAAGCAGGAATGTCGAGGCTGCCGGAGAAGGAGACGATTACATCGTCCGAGGACGAAAGTTCACATCGCATGCTCGCACATCAAAAGGGGGGCCGTACCTTCGCGCTGACGTAGGGAATCTGGAAACCATGAGCATCGCAAAGGCAACAGAAAAAAGGGATTGGGGCTGGAATGGTCCTAAGATTTCGCGAAGGGGGACAAAAAATTTTAGCTTTGAGGCAAGGGGTGGACAGCCAAGCAATCCTGCAATTCCCGAGGGAAAAAAAGGGAGAAGGACGCTCCGATATACGGGCACTCGAAACCGCGAGAGTGAAGGATGCGCCCGATTCTAGTATCATCAAATTCAAAGGCTTAGTAAACCCTCAACAAGAGTCAGGTCCCACGAGTATCGCACGGAACGGGAGGGGAAAAAAAGCAAAAAGATCACGCCCGAGAGCAGCCAAGAAGGGGGGAAGCGGGGGGACAGAAGGGGATCGACATCGCTTTTGAAAGTCGAAAAAAGAAGAGGCTGGAGAGGGACTCATGTAGGTCCAACTAAAAAAAAAAAACCGAAAAGGATGTCTGTCCTGACCGGACCCGCATCGACAATGGTAGAGGGCAATCGAGTAGAGAAGGCAAGGGAAACCTTCCCGCTCAGATCTTCCTGAGGAAAAAAAAAAAATCGGGCGAGAGGACCTACCTGAAAGGAAACCAGACACGATCTTCGAGGTGCCTTACGGAGAGCCGAAGAAGGCCCGTGTGAAAGGAATTGAAGAAGAGGGGCTGCTCTGCTCGGAAATGAAGGAAAAAAAACCGTTGGGGAGATGATCACGGAAGCCAAGAATTCTTGAACAAAGTACATCCCGTCAGAATTGACGCGGGGAAAGGGCGGATAAAGGGTTCGGGATTGGACGGCAAGCGAAGGACTCGTCTGCAAAAAAAAAAAAGAAAAGCCGATCTGACCTAGCCAAGAATAAAATGTAAAAGAGGCAACATTGACGCGGATGGCCAAAGATCGGCGGGGCAAAAGAAAGGAAAGAAATGATGCTCTTAAGTGACTGGGGGGGGGGGGGGGTGGGGTGGGGGGGGGGGGGGGGGGGAGTGGAAAAGGAGTATTTGTCGACCTCTCTAAGGGGACAAACTGGGACGGCTCACGAGCAAACGGAGAAGAAAGAGGGAAAGGGTTTTTCTCCCGTCGTGGCAGAGGAACAACAGAACATCCAAAAATAAGTCTACCAAGAAAAAAAGGCAGCAAGAGGACTATGCCGGGCCTTAAGGGGAGGGGGGGAAAGGAATTCAAAAGGAATCCTGGGCCGGTGGACAGAAAATCGAAAAAAAAAAGGAGACAAGCTCTTTGTACCGGAAAAGGACGGGAGCCGGCTGGGCAAGCGCCGTACCGCTTGACAAAAGGAGGAAAATGAAGGGGCGCCCCCCGACACTGTGAAAAACGTGGAGCAGATCGACAATTGACGTTCACTTTCTGCTGAGGAGAAAAAAAAGGAAAAAAGGGGAGGAAGCCTGCCGGGCGTCGAAAAAGTCCTGGGGAAGGAAACAACAAAAGGAGAAGGAAAAGAGAGAGATAAACCGAGAGGACGCGAGGGCTTCCTCTCCCATTATTGGCTACGATCGAAAAAAAGCAATGATCGAAGCATTTTAGAAAGCCTGTCCAAAGGGAGAAAGGAAAGGGTCTAGAACACGACCTTTCGTAAACCTGGAGCGGAGTTGCCCCGACCGCCAGGGGGAACCTCGCGTTCTCCCTCCAGGCAAAAAAGAGGGAAGCCGGAACAGGATTTCCTTCCGGGAAAGCCAGGGATCCAGCGCAAGTCAGCTTAGGGACAATGGAATGTTCCATCCAGGGCGCTGAAAAAGAGGGGCCAGTTTACTCTCCGTTGGAAAAAAAAAGAACCAGGAGACATTGATGCAAAAGGACGGTCCCAGTTTGCACACCACAATCGGGCCTAGGTAGCCGGAAGGGGGATCCCGACTTCCTCCGCTCACTCAGAAGAATATGCAGGAAAGCCGATCTTGTTGCCAAGAGACAAGGCAAGGGGGGATGAGGGAATGGGATATGGCGGGGGGCAGGCAGAGTCAAAGTTAGCTCGTGGCGACGCGTACCTTCTCCGAGGTGAAAAAAGGAAAAAAAAAAACTCAGATCGAAACCTTGGCATCGATCGTAAAAGAGGATTGACGATCAAAGTAGGGGGGAATGGAGAGAAAGGTACCGCATGCGTTCAGGCTCAGGCCAAAAAAGAAGGGGGAAGGCGCATCGTAGAAAGGAAAAAGGTGGATCGGATAGCCGGGGACTGGGAAAAAAAAAAGAGGTAGAAGTCCTCGGGAACCCTGACGCGGGGACAGTGATGGTCGCAAAAGGTTGAGTGTCGACTAGTTCTAGAGGGAAGGGTTCGATGGGAAAGCGGGGGGGAGAAAATTGACGCGACAATTCGTCGATGACGGGACAGGGGGGTTGAAATACTGTTCCTGGGTGAAAAAGGGGGGAAAAAACTGAGTCAATGGGAAAAAAAAAAAATGATCGCAAGTTGAGCGCAAACGCATTGGGGGGAAAGAGAGAAAAATCGTCCGATTGGCATGGCTCAGCTTGACGTGGTTCGGGAGGAGGGAGGGAAAGACAGTTTTTGTCCTATAGATGGCGGAGGAACTAAAGCCTTTATATATTGAAAAATTCAAGAAGGATCGGGCATTTCGGGAAAAAAGATCCCAGGACGGAGGCGAGACCGGAAGAAGAGAGATGCCCTGTATTTCAAGGGAGGCTGGTCGCTAAGGGGGGGGGGGTAGGCCCCAGTACAGCCCGGAAAAAAAAACAAAAAAGCGGAAAAATGCGGCGTGGGAAATAAAAAGGGAAGCGCGCCGTCCTCAACAGCAAAAGGCGAAATGGAGCTATGCTCCTGTAAGAGACATATAATTCATCGCGACGGGAAACACTTCAAAAAGGGGACAGAGGGGCAAAAGATCTTCCCGCGCCGCTCGTATCGGACGCAAAATGAATAAAGGTCTCGAATCCTTCTTGCTCAGAGAAAAATATATCGCATTGCGAGCGGTGCGAGGAGGGGAAGGGAGGATTAAAAGTGCGGTGACCAGGGAGCTCACTCCACACGATGGTTGCCGGGGGTTTTACAAAATGAAAGCTACGATCAAGAAGTTATCTAACACGCCCTCGCGGGGCGCGAAAAAGAATCT
>Ga0179593_1481357_pt1 | contig 10159 bp, 13 predicted proteins | sample CZODoug2_1_08_16_FD_185931 | JGI IMG/M metagenome (GOLD analysis project Ga0179593, IMG submission 185931) | Vadose zone soil fungal communities from Angelo Coast Range Reserve, California, USA - CZODoug2_1_08_16fungal (PacBio error correction) | ecosystem: Environmental > Terrestrial > Soil >...
TGCGACCCATAAACATAGGTACGGGGCACAACGATCTCCGAAGATTGGAATCAACGGCATGGGAAGAGCAAATGGTTCTTCGAAAATCACCCACGTCTATCAACAATTTTCAGACCTTGGAACGGGGATCATTCGGAGGATACTAAGGGGAGGACTCGGCTCTCGCCGACGGCCGGGAAAAAATCAGATTGGAGGTCAGAAGAGAGAGCAACAAAAAAAACCCCGGAGGATAGGGGGGATTTCCGCTTCCAATCTCACAAACCGGCAGAATCAGGCCAGAAGGAAAAAAGAAAAAGATTTTCCGCGCGAAAAAGGGAACGTTACGATTCCCCGGGGGAGACGTATGTCGACGTGGTTTAGAAAAAAAGGGGGAAGAGGAAAAACGTTGGCGATATAACATGTCTGGAAAATTTGACCGTAAAAAATGCAATGGAAAGCAAGTGGGCACTTTTTTTGGGGGGGAAGAAAGAAAGAGGAAGAGCAAATCTCGCTGCGGAGAGGCCTTGGACTAAATTAAGGAGAGAGGGAACCTTTGGTCGCATAAGGACAAAACAATGCAGTTAAAGGAACACCGCTGAAATTTGGGGCTCTGAAGGGGCGCAGAGGAGAAGGGACACGAAGCGGAGGGAGAAAAGAGCGGCCATAGGAGACAATGTCGGAGTGAGCATTAATGAAAGTTACTCAACACGGAAACACAAGGTGACTGTCCCAACTAGACCATGCTAGAGTTAACCGGGGCTGGGGAGACCACCACATATTAAAAGGTAGGTCCCAGGGGTATACAGAAACAACACGTCAGGAAAAAAGGAAGTTAAGCTCGCCTTTTTCATTACGGGTCACGGGTGGGGGGGAAAAAGACGGGGCTCAGTTGAAATGTCTCCTGCAAGTACAACTATTAACCATCCGCCGAAATGACCTGGTCCACAAGGCAGGAAGTTTACTGAACTAAAACAAGAAGCAATAAGAAAAAGAGAAAAAAAAAGGTAAAAAGAGGGGTCCGGACGAGCAAAGGAATGCGCAGGGGAGAGGAGATCGCCCGGACTCTGAGGGTTACCGATGGAGAAAAGAAAAAAAGGGGGAACTTATCAAGAGACCCACAAGCGAGCCTGGACATGCCGGAGGGGAGGGGGGGTTTTCCCCCCGGGAAAAAAAAAGACTAAACACTGAAACAAACAAAAATCGCAAGGGGGGGGAAGAGACCCTCCGAAGGAAACAGAGGAAAGACCCGAAAGAGGAAGTGGGACCGGCTGGTGCTGGCTGGGGAAAAAAAAAGTAGACTTTGGGGGAAAAAATAACCTACAAAGCGCCCATGGCGTAAAGGACAAAAAAACGCTGAAAAAAAGAAAAAAAAAACAACGCATAAATTACTGATGCCACAAGTTCAAAACCGACTAATGGGGGGGGAGGGCCTTCATCCTAAGAATGGAATGGGTAGGAAATGCCAAAATTTGTGGGTTGTCCCAAAAAAACGGGATGCCGCCGCGTTGGTGGATGGAACCGAAGTAAAAGCTCAGCCAGAAAAGAGGGCGAAACCACCGCCAGAAGTAAGGGTCAATTGGGTTTTGGGTGGTTTTCGGGAAAAAGAAGGACCAACGAGAGGGAGCTTTGCGAAATCAAACCGGAACTTGAATCAGGGTTAGTCTTGAAAACGGGGCCAAAGAAAGGAAAACCTAAGGAAAACGTGGCGGAGAGCAATTGGACAAAAGGGAAGCCGCTCTGAAAGGGAACTCCCGGGTTACTTTTATTGAATCTTAAGACTCTTCGTGAATGAAAAGGAGTCTTCTTGCGAAAAGGCGGACCAGAAAAAAGGAATATTCAGAAGGGGGCTTCCAACGTGGGACACATTTAAATTCAGAATTATCGAGTCATCTCATACACAGAGATCTGCGCGGAACGGTCACAAAAAAAGAAGCGGAGGAGCTGGAGAAACACCCTTTGCCTGTTCCCAGAATGAATGATAAAAACAACAGAGGAGGAGAAAGAAGTGGGTTTCAGGAGGGAAAAGCTCTTGTGGGAGAACTCAAAGCTTTCAAAGGGGATTTGTTAACAATCAGGACTCGGCAAGATATCAGGGATAATATTCGGAAATCGGTCATGCTCTGGGAACTTGTAACGTTTGGTCAAGGAAAACAATCACTGAATCTTCCCAAGGGGAAGGCCGTTGGCAGCGCAGACACCTGGGGGGAGTCTTGTCTGGGGGGGTGGGCGGGGGGCTGCGGCGGGGGGGGGGGAAAAAGGGGGGGGAACGGGAACCGAAGGGCGGTGAGCAACCTTCTCCGAGGACAGCAAAAAGCGAGAATCCGCTGAAACGGGAAGTATGGTAAATAAACTCAAATCCTCACAACATTGAAGTGATGAGGACGTTCTTGCACGTCGAGCCCGAAGACAAAAAGTCTAGATGAGAGCTTCCGAGGGGACATGAAACGTCCTCCAAAAAACACTAAATCTTGCCTGGAGGGTGCGGGGCGGAAAAATCTGAAAAGAAGGCTTGGAATAAGCACAAGGAAGCCGAAAAAAAGGAACCGGGTGTGCGACCACAACAAGCCGAAGTTGGACGTAAATCATGCAATTCTCACAGCAAAACGTTTGGAATTTCATCAGTTTGCGAGGAAGCGCGCGTCCGGTGCTCCAAAGTCTTTGGTCGCGGGGGATCAATATGGGCGGGGGGAGAGCGCCGCACCGCCGCTCGGATAGCGTTTTGCGCTTTGATCCCGATTAAGGGATTGAATCAATGAGAATCTCCCAAAAGTTGCGGTAGCGTGGTGTTTTCCGTACCGTGAAACCGGAAGGATTCCGCGGGGGGGATAGTCGGAGGGAAAATGCTAATCGCGAGAGGAACAAACTCAGTATTCCTGGCGGAAAAGAGATAGGGAAATGATAATCTGGCGTACTGAGACTTCCCCGGGTTTACTCGCGCTGGGTGGGGGTGCCTGTCAAAAAGGGGGGGGGGACTGGACGAAAGCAGGAGTGGATGGACGGCGGTTTTTACCTCTTATACGGCAGGCGGGGGGGGGAAAAAACTGCGCGAGGCAATGCGTAAAGAAAAAAGAAAGACTCTCAAATTTTGGTCAGGGGGAACGTTTCAGCGGACCGGGGGTCCAAGACTACCGGATTTCGTGCGAAGGTGGGGCCCAAAGCAAGACGAACTCGACTTTCTCTCGGGGGAAACTTCACCTGTTGGCCGCGACGCACAACTCCTCCGCCTCACGAATCAATGTCCGCGCCTTTTAACGCAAAACGAGGAAGTAATCGCGCAAACGCGAAGCGCCCACTTTTTCAAAGCGTGTTTCTTAGAGAACCGGACCTGGCATGGTGTAGAGTGTCTTGCCGACACGATCCGTATGGAAAGGGGAGCGACGCCTGATTGGGGCCGCCTCGGGGGATCCAAGCAAACATAAACCTGAGGGGAAAGGGCGGCCCAACGGCATCTGACCTGTTTTCCAGGAATAGCGCGTGCCAACTTGGAGTCGGAAAAAGAAAAAAGCGAATACTAATGAAAAATGGAAGGTAACGGTAAAGGAGGAGACCAAGGGACTTCTCTAGAAAGGGGGAGGCCAGGGCGCGACTGTGGGGATAGAAGATGGAACTGCCCACAACAACGGAAACGGAGATATTTCTCTAAAAAGCTCAGGAAAGAAAAAGAAAAAAGAAGTCAGCCAGAGGGCCAGGAGGTTCCGAGCCCGACCGTTTAACTATTCAAGCGGGAATCTTTGCTCCATTCGGATACGGGGTGCTCGCGAACCACGTGAGAGAGATTCCTGCGGTCGAAACGGGACAGGTCGGAGATCCGTGGCAAGAGCCGATGTGAAAAGCTGGGGGGGCACGAAGCAGCCGGACACATCCCACGGAAGTTTTTTCCGAGAGCAAGGTTGAAAGCACTACGAAGTGAAAGAGACTTCCATTTGAAAGGGTCATCACGGAAAAAACGCAGAAGGGCGGCAAGAAAAAGGCAAGTTGTGCGGAAGAGAGGATTTTAGCGATTCGTCGAGTAAAAGAAAAAATTAAACAATATGGGTCGGAGCGCAGGAGGGAGCAAGGGGGGAAAGTACAGTCACTCGCGGCAAGGGGGAAGGGGGGAAAACGAGACAAGTCTAGAATGCAAGCAGCAGCACCGTGGCCTAAGAAAGAGAAAGGGAAAAGTCTTTACTCATAACGAGAGAGCGGCCTCGGGGGTGATTTCGGTTAACAAAGGGGGGGGGGGTGACGCCTCTCTAAGGTGGCATTTAGGGATTATAGATTTGGGAAAAAATCAGACTAAATTCCGATTACAGCAGGGGTTAGTGAGGGAGCTACCCTCCAGTTGGAAACAGGAAGTAAAAAAAAGACACTTGGGAAGAACGGAGAGGGAAAACGGGGAAGGCTGTCAGGCGTCGATCGGGAAGGGAACCTCCCTGCTTTGTTACCTATCGCGAGTACGGATTGCACACCGTCCGTGATACTAAAGCCTCGCCAAAATAGGGGGAGATAAATGGGGGAAAGAGGGAAGTTTTCCATTAACACGGCACGGGAAAACGCACCGAGAAACAAAAATCGAGGGGCCGAAGGGTATGCGCTTCCTCGGAGAATCAAAAAAAGAAAAAAAAAAAACAAGATCCCGAGGGGGGGGGAACTCTGCTGGGGGTGGATGATTCACCAAAAGTGTACTTTTATCAAGCAGCAAAGAGCTGAGTGAAAATCATGGGGGCGCGGGGGAAAGCATCTAAGGAAAGAGATGAAAAAAAAAGGAAAGAGGGGTGTTTGAAGTCTCTCAGTAAAATGTTTCCGTCCATGGCTTTTGTTGTTGTCCAGCAAAACGGACGCGGAAGGGGTTTGAGGAGGAGGGAAGCTTAAAAAGAGAATCTACGACCCAAGGGACGCCCCAGGAAGTAAGGAGGGTTGGGGGGGGGAGACGGGTCAGAAAACAACACGGAAGCGGCAATCGCAACCGGAAACTGAAGAAAGTACGGTAAAACCCCGACTTCAAAAAAGGAAAAGTGGAGGGAGAGATTCTCAGGGATTGCCGCTGGCCGCTCCTTTTAGTAGGGAAGGAGGACGATGCAGGAGATGTCAAAAAGACAAAAGGGAAAGAAAGGAAGGACCTGGTCACGTGGCCAGGAGGGAAAGAGATGATAATGTTCGCGACAGCCGGCATATCTTAAGCAGGGCTGTTTCAAAGGGACGATGGAGGACAACCCCTTTGCTCTTTGTCAAACAATATCAACAACAAAAAAGAAAGGAGGGAAGGGTTAGAGGAGGTGCACAGCGCAAAGGGGTTTGTACCAGAGGAACATGAGGTGAGAAAACAATCCGCTCGCGCAAGCTGCGGGATAATAGAAACGGGGAAACTCTATCTTGGGGGGGAGGGGTGACACGGGAACAAGGGAGAATCTGGGCCCTGGGAAGTTCCTTTTTGTGAGCCAAAAAAAAATAGTCCTCAACGAAAAGCACCTGAGAAGAAAAAATCGTCTGCCCGTAAGGATGTTTTCTCTCCAGACAACGCGGGTGGAATCACCGAAGGTGCACCGTCGCGCGCACTACCGGATTCAAGTTCAATTGAGAGATGCAGAGGAGGTTGGTCATGAAAAAATCAAAACAAAAACAACCTGCAAAGAGGAATGCTGAGCGGAAAGAGGTTAAGAAGTATAGGCTGCTTCTCATAACAGAGGATGCATTCACCGGGGTGGGGAACGACAAACAAACGGGTCAGGGGGTAAATAAGGAAATAGGATAAAAAAAGAAGCACAATGAGGTTCTTTGGACGGGAGGGAGGATTTTCGATGCACTTGCACGCAGACGGTACGCCAGTCAGCAGGAAGAGGAGGTGAAGGGAGAGGGAAAACGAATCAAAGTATAACAATGGTGCGGATTACCCTCCGTCCCGGAGAGAGGGGAAATTGAGATTCTTGGATCGACCAACTCCTAGAGAACGCTTTGGTGTTTAAAAGGTCGCTTGTTTGTTTCAAGTAGAGGAAGCGAGCGATATGGATCCTAGGGGGGAGACTGTCAGGAGGGGGAAGGGGGGAAAATAGAAAGCGATAGTAACAACGCATGAAAAAGGGGGAAAGGGAAAACTCGATAATCGAAAACGACAGCTGCATTTGGCCTCGGTATCCTGAGCTGCCGTGTTTACCGCTTTGAGGGGACATGGACTATCTCTCACTTGAAGGGGTGGACTGAAACAAAGAAACAGGCAATTGAAAAAAAGGGGGGAGGGGTTTTGTTCCAATCGGATACATGAAAAGTCGGACAAAACTGCACAGGGAGCATAAAGGGAAAAAGGGCTAGCATACGAACCTTTTTACGAACTTTTTTACCTCGCTGAACTCCTGGGAACTAAAGGTCAAGGGCGGGGGGACCATTGCGGATGACAGACTGATACTCTAAAATGCGCGAGGGGGGTTCACCTGTTGACGCGCCTACAGCCTGCTCCCTAGCCGACTTCAAAAAGGGAAGAGAATTTACAAGGACGCTGGCGCGATAATAAAAAAAAAACTAGGAGCGCCCACGGTTAAAACGGTGTGATTGCCGTTCATTGTGTGAACGCTGGAGAAGGCGGACGGACACTAAGGGGGCCAAGGAGATCGGAACGGGGAAGGGGGATGTGGGCGATAGGAGCTTCGAAACAAAAACATAAAGCGCCTAACTGCATCTCCTACGGCCAGAAAACGCATTTAAAGAAGGGGCAGAGAAAGACCCAATACAAGGGGAAAAAAGGAAGAGGGAAGACGACGGTCGCAGAACTCCTGGAAAACGTAAGGAAGGAGCTCAAGACGGAGGGCCCCTGAGAGCGACTGGTGGAGCTGAAATCTCGAAAAAAAATTATGAAATAGAAAGATTCAAGCTCGATCGCCACGGCGCAGAATCAAGCAGCCGCCTGATAGCAGGGACAGGCCAGGAGGAAGCAGAACCGATGGGAAAGTTACGATTAAGGACAAAGGAAATTGGCGGGAACGGGGGAGGAGAGGACCACGGTGGCGATTGAGTCCGGGAGGAACCATGAGTCGATATGCCGTTGTGAAAAAGGGGAAAGGCACCAGGATGGTAATGGGCTCGGGGGGAAAGCAGAGAAAGAGGCCGGACATAAGCAGTGGATCTTCATAGCACCAACGGATCTAAGAGAGGGCAAGGGGATGACACGGTGGAAAGCGATACAAAAGAAGGGGAGGAACGTCAAAAAAACGCTTAAAAAGGCAGTCGGACGCGGAGGGCGGAGGATCTGATCTCTGTGAGAAATGCGCGCCATAGTGTCGGAGCGGGAGGCTGAGGAAAGGGAAGTAACGAAGGGCTAAAAAAATGACGGCCCAGATAAAAAGGTCCTTCGGAATCAGCCGTCAAACCGTTGGCGACACAAAGCAATAAAGTTAGTTGAAAGGGAGGGACGAATGAAACTCGAAGGAAGTTACAAGGCTAAAAAAAAAACCGTTTCTCTACTCATCGGGACAAGAACATTTTTGGGGGAGGATTCGCCTGCCAGTGCCGAACCATAACGGAAGAGTCTCCACCACGGGTGAGGAAAGAAAACAAAACTCCAGGGGATCGAAAACTCGGAATATCTCATTATATAGGGAAAAGCAGCCGGGCGCAGGGCGATGGGGGAACCGCACCGTAAAGAACGGAGGGGAGAGAATATTGGAAAAGTAACCTTCCTAAATCGAGAACGCTCGCAAAATCGTCGGGAAGTCATGACGATCTCGGGAGGGGGAAAAAAACCAAACTACGGAACCACGCTCCAAAAAAACATGGGCGATCAGTAGAGAATTCACCTCAAGCCGAGGGGGGGGATAAAGTACAGCACAACGCTATCAGGAAGGGGGAAAAAGAGGGGACTATGATGCGGGCAGGGAAAAGGGGGGCGACTTGATTCCGCAACGTCTCGTAAAAAAAAAAGAAAACGTACTCCCGAAGGGGGGGTAAGACTGATGCCATCATTCAAAAGAATGGGAATGGGGGAAGAGGAAAGCAAGATGGGAAATGATCCATCCAATTACGGGTGGGGTGGGCCTCACCAAGGCACTCACGATGATAACCATCTCATCAAAATCAGAGAAAATAACCAAGAGTAAGAGGAAAAAACCAGCGAAGGGTCATTTGGTTGTCGGAAGGGGAAAAAAAACTCTTAAGCGGTGCTCCGCAACCGGGGACTTTAAGGGTGCGGCGTGAGGTAAAGGGGGGAAAAGAAAGAAACGGCGGCGAAAGAGGGTTACAAAGAGCAAGCTGGAAAAATGAAGGAACCTGGAAGCCTCAGAGGCCGAATTGTTAGCCCGTGAGGGAGGGGAAAATTCAGAAGAGTTAAGACTAAAGGGAAGGGCTGCGTGACTCAAATGAAGGGGAAACCACAAGATTTCCTTTAAGGGGTTTGTCTAGCACGAAAAGGGAAAGTGGAAAGAGATTCGATTTTCAGAGACTCTTGTGTAAAATAAAAATCTGAAAGGGGACTGAAGTTCACAATAATCAGTAACGCGGCGCTGCGCCACCCTGGGCGCTGGGAACAAAAAAGAGAGAGAAAAAAACACGGGGAGTAGGAAAAAGAAGAGGAGTTGAGGAAACGAAGCCACGTCAGAAGAAAAAGTATTTCTGGTGTTGAAAAGAAATCCGCGCCGAGCTCTGAAAGAGGGCAAGGAAGAGGAGAGAGGGTAAATGCTGGTGTAACTTGCACAGGGGAAGGAATCACGTGTGTGAAGGGGTGGGCAAAACTCATCCTCAGCACCATAGTCCCTTCAAGATCAAAAAACGGAAAAAAATTCTTACTAGGGTCTTCCGTAAAGTATCTCCGACTCAAAAAAGGGGGGTGGGGGGATAAGGAAGGGAAGGGCACCGGGTTGCCGCCCCTTAGGAAAAGGGTGAACTGTTGCAAAAAGATAAAAGAAGTCCGATTTGCAGGCAGAACGGACGAAAAAAACAAAAACAACAAGCCGTAAGGGAGGGGGGTCTCTGTCAGGAGGCGGGAGATCAGGGCTTGCAAAAAAAACCATAATCTTCGGAAGGTCCCGTTGTACGGACAACAAAAAAACTGACCTTGGACAGGGGAAATCGGGAATGATGCCTACCCATAAAATCACAATCGTCTGGGGGGATGGGGGAATAAATGTTAGGGCGCTAAGAGAAAGGGGGGATCCATTCCTTCATCACTCTCATCTTCAGGGGGCTGAAAGTAGAAAAGAGTAGCTTGGAGGGGGGGGGGAGAGAAAAAACTCTGGGACAACCCATCTTATATGCTTGTGCATGGAAGCGGGGAAGAGACCGGAAGCGTGGAATAACCTGCTATAAGAAAAAGGGGGTTGGAACTTTAAATCTTGGGTGTTTCGTGAAAAAAATCCGCCATCGATTCATGGATGAAGCGATTTGCGTAACTCGAGAAAGAAGGAGGGTTAACGCAATGATCCGACTAGAGAGGGGGTACAACGCAGGAGTGCAGGCGTACACTGCGTTGGAAAGAGGGAAAGGGAATTACTATACTCTCTTCTTTCTTGACGGGAAATCTCCACTTGAGGTGGTAGAGTAAATAACAGCAGGGTTGGCAGGGGGGAAGGGGAGGGGGGGAGGGGGGAAAAGAGATAATTTCAACCGGGCTGCTCTTAGAAAAAAAGGGTATGCTTAAATAAAAAAGGAAAGAAAAAAAACGTAACTCCGGGGGTTCCCTCGCGGCGGGTCGGCCTCAAGTGGGGAAAAGAAGGGATCGTTTGGAAGTTGGCGAAACGGTGGGGCAAGGGCTGCTAGCGGGTCTCTCAGTACATGAGTTTTCTGCTTTATTCCTTGCACTTCAAGAAAGGCTCAACAGGACCTGCTCCAGGGACGAGAAGGGGGAAAGCGAAGGGCACCTATAATCCGAAAAAAGGCTCAAACGAACAAAGGGTGTCAAAAGGGGGGAGGGCCGGCGTCCAAAGAAGGAATTTGTAATCTCTGCTGACACCGAACCTTGCGGGACAAGAGAGGGGGGGATGGGGATGCTGAAAACTGCCAGATGGGACCTCGTAGCTTAACAAAAGAAACCTCGGCCGGCGGGTAAAAAAGAGCCGAATGTAAACCGGGGTTGGGAAAGAAACCGGAGATATCGCCAATTGGGAGATAATCAAAAACGGTGAGCAGAAAAAAAAATTGTAACGGAAAAGGTAACGGTCATCGAGGGGCTCCTGGCCTGACTCGGCACTCAGGCCGGAAGCTGCGTTGATCCGAGGGGAAA